>ERZ778017.1043-NODE-1043-length-30774-cov-5.240503_pt1 | contig 30774 bp, 23 predicted proteins | sample MGYA00375747_ERZ778017 | MGnify/ENA primary metagenome ERZ778017 (study PRJEB29350, sample SAMN05509838) | bioreactor metagenome | biome: bioreactor; material: wastewater | place: South Africa: University of Cape Town | collected 2014-03-17 ...
ACACGACGCTCTTCCGATCTCGTACGTGCTCGGGGCGGATCTCCACCCCGCGCGGATCGGCCTGGCGGACCGCCTGCACGCGCGACCAGTGCAGCAGGAGGCTCTCGTCCGTCGCGGTGTCCCAGAGGCTGTCGCCCCACAGCCGCGAGTGCGCGCGGATCTCGTGCAGCAGCGTCTCGTCGGCCTGCCGGTTGCGGATGTCGAGCCCGATCAGCCGATGCGGCTCGGCGACGGCCACGACCGACGCCGTCCGTCCGCTGGCGGTGCGCACCACCAGCGGGAGCTCCCGCCCGCCGATCGACGGCAGCAGTGCGGTGTTGTGACCGAATGCCGGCACCAGCTCCCGGTCGACGCTGATGCTGTCCCGATCGACGTCCAGCCGATCGGCGAGCGCGTCCTTCGCAAGGCTGCGAATACGCTCCGCGGGCGTCGACCCGGGTGCCCAACCCAGTCGTGCAGTGATGCCCTGTGGCGCAGCGAGTTCCGTCGTCTCCATGTCAACCTCCCCGGGTGCCATCCTGTGGGTTCCATCATGGCCCGTCCGGCGGCGATCGTGTGGTCGTGGTCTATCAACGCGCTGTGAGTACACGCAGAGCACACATCCGACGGCAGGGGCAAGGCCCCTGCACACCCGGTCGGCGGGATGCGAGACTGGAGCCATGGCACGGCGCGCGACGATCGTCGGCAGCGGACCGAACGGCCTGACGGCCGCCGTCGCGCTCGCCCGCGCGGGATATGCGGTGCGGATCATCGAGGCCGCCGCCACGCCAGGCGGTGGGGTGCGCACGGCCGGCCTCACCCTGGCCGGCTACCGGCACGACGTGTGCTCGGCCGTGCATCCGGCCGCGCTCAGCTCACCGTTCTTCCGCGCGTTCGGGCTGGATCGCATCGACTGGATCGTGCCCGAGATCTCTTTCGCGCACCCCCTCGATTCCGGTCGCGCGGCCATCGCCTGGCGCGATCTCGACCGAACGGTGGCCGGGCTTGGCGCCGATGGCACGGCATGGCGCAAGATCGTCCGGCCGCTCAATCGCGCCCTGGACGCGGTGGTCGAGCTCACCGGACATCAGCTGCTGCGGATGCCGCGGCATCCCCTGACCGCCGCACGCTTCGCCGCACGGATGCTGGAGCTCGGCACGACGGCCGGGCGCGTGCTGCTGCGCACCCTGCGCACCGAGGAGGGGGCGGCGCTGCTGGCGGGCGTCGTCGCGCATGCGAACACGCGGCTGCCATCGCTGGCGGCCACCGCGTCGGCGCTGTACCTGCTGGCGCACGCGCACTCGACGGGCTGGGCATACCCGCGCGGCGGCGCGGCGACCATCGCCGATGCGCTCATGAACGACCTGCTCGCACACGGCGGAACGGTCGACGTCGGGCACCGGGTCGCCGACCTGTCGGCCTTGGACTGGGGCGATCCCGGCGCGGGCGACCTGCTGCTGCTGGACACCGCCCCGCGCCTGGCGCTCACCCTGCCCGACGTGCCCGCCGACTATGCAGGCGTCGTGCGCCGGTACCGGTATGGCCCGGCCGCTGCGAAGGTCGACTTCGCGCTGGACGGCCCGGTGCCCTGGGCGAACCCCGACGTGGCCGAGGCGCCGACCGTGCACCTCGGCGGCACGCGCGAAGAGATCGAGGCCGGCGAGAACACCGTCGCCCGCGGGGGCGTCGCCGAGCGGCCGTATGTGCTGACGGTGCAACCCAGCGTGCACGACCCGAGTCGCGCGCCGCAGGGCCGCCAGGTGCTGTGGGCCTACATCCACGTGCCCGCGGGCTCGACGCTGGATCCCACCGAGACCGTGACGCGCCAGGTGGAGCGGTTCGCTCCCGGCTTCCGCGACCGGGTGCTCGCGACGCACACGATGACCGCCGCGCAACGGCAGGTGTACAACCCCGCCGACATCGGCGGCGACATCCTGGGCGGTGCGTTCTCCCTCGCCCAGGCGTTCCGGCGCCCGGTGCTCTCCCCCACGCCGTGGCGCACCCCGATGCGCGGCGTCTACCTTGCGTCGGCGTCCACGCCGCCCGGCCCCGGCGTGCACGGCATGCCGGGATGGCTGGCGGCGCGTCAGGCGCTGCGCGACGTCGGCACGCCCGCCGAGCTCGAGGACCTGTTCCCGTGACCGGACGCGCAGAACTCCGCCAGATCGTGGGTCACCCGCCCGGCGGCGGGCCGCTGCAGCCTGCACACGCGCCGATCGGCGGAGTTCTGCACACCGACGAGGCGCGCCGAGGCTGACGTGCACGCTCTCGCGGCCGTCGACTTCGCGTTCGCTCGCGAGGTCGTGCAGCGCGGAGTGGCCGCGCTCTTCGTGATCGCGTTCATCTCCACGTTCAACCAGTTCCCCGCGCTGCTCGGCGAGCGCGGGCTGCTGCCGGCCCCGCGCCTGCTGCAGTGGGCGCGGCAGGCGTCGGCACGCTCCCGCTCGGCATCCCGTGCATCGCGCCGGCGCCCGATGCGGGTGCTGCGCCCCACCGTGTTCCGCTGGGTGCGGTACACCGACCGGCGGCTGCGGGCGCTGTGCGCGGCCGGCATCGTCGTCGGCGTCGCGCTCGTGATCGGCATCCCCCAGCTCGGTCCGCCCTGGGTACCCATGCTGTGCTTCGGCGCGCTGTGGCTGGGCTACATGTCGGTCGTCTCGATCGGCCAGACCTTCTACGGGTTCGGCTGGGAGATGCTGCTGCTGGAGGCCGGATTCCTCGCCGCGTTCCTCGGCTCGTCGCCTCAGCCGCCGCCGACTCTCGTGATCGTGCTGCTGTGGTGGCTGGTGTTCCGGCTCGAGTTCGGCGCCGGGATGATCAAGATCCGCGGTGGACGCGAGTGGCGCGACCTCACCGCGCTCACCTACCATCACGAGACACAGCCGATGCCGGGTCCGCTCAGTCGCCGCGCCCATCTGCTGCCACGCTGGTTCCACCGCCTCGAGGTGCTCGGCAATCACGCCGCGCAACTGGTCGTCCCGTGGTTCCTGTTCGCCCCGATCCTGGGGATCTGGATCGACTCGCCGGTGCCTGCGATCGTCGGCGCGGTCGCGGCATCCCTCATCATCGTGACGCAGCTGTGGCTCGTGGCCACGGGGAACTTCGCCTGGCTGAACTGGGCCACCATCGTGCTCGCTGCATCGGGCTACGGCATCCCCTCGCCGGGACCGGCATCCGCCGCGATCCCGCCGTACTGGCTCATCGTCACCGGCGCGGTGTTCGCCCTCTACGTCGTGCTGAGCTGGTGGCCGGCGCGTAACCTCGTGGCACACCGGCAGCTGATGAACGCGAGCTTCAACCGCTGGCAGCTCGCCAACGCCTACGGCGCGTTCGGCACGGTCACCCGCACCCGCGTGGAATATGTCATCGAAGCCACCCTCGACGAGGATCCGGAGCAGGCGGCCTGGCGGGAGTATGTGTTCAAGGGGAAACCCGGCCCGGTGAGCCGCCGTCCTGGTCAGTTCGCGCCGTACCACCTGCGTCTGGACTGGCTGATGTGGTTCCTGCCGCTGGGCAGATCGTTGGAGGACTGGTTCGAGCAGCTGCTCGTGAAGCTGCTGCAGGCGGATGCCGCGACCCTGCGGCTGTTGCGCGAGGACCCGTTCAACGGTGCCGAACCGCGATGGATCCGCGTCGTCTCGTACCGCTACCGCTTCGCGACCGCGGCCGAACGGCACCGCACCGGTCACTGCTGGGTACGCGATCGCCGCCGGGTCCTCGTGCGCCCGGTTCCTCACGGCGTGGAGAGATGAACTGTCCAGCCGGCGCAAAGGCACCCGTTAGGCTTTTGACCGGTCCCTACCAGAGAACCGGAGCCACGTGTGTCCACTCCCTTCGAACCGAACGACAACGCGAACGGTCAGGTCCCCGTTCCTCCGATGCCTCCGGCACCGTCGGGGGCGCCGGTGACACCGGGGTCCACCGTGCCGGCTCCGGCTCCCGCGCCCGCTCCGGTTCCCGCGCCCGCCCCGCAGGGTGCGCCGTACGGGCAGCCGCCGACCGGCGCCTACCCGCCGGTGCCGCCGGTCTACGGACAGTCCGGCGCAGGTCTTCCTCCCCAGTCCGACAACCGTCCGAAGGCGCTGGGGCTGGTCTCGCTGATCCTCGCCGTTCTCGGCTTCATCGCCGCCTGTGTCGGATTCGCCCCGGCCGGTCTGGCGTTCGCGTTGATCGGCGGCGTCCTGCTGCTCGCGGCCTTCATCCTCTCGATCGTGACCCTGGCCAGCAAGAGGCAAGGCGGCAAGGGCCTGGGCATCGCGGGCTTGATCGTGTCGGTGATCGGCGGCATCGTCTTCGTGTTCGCACTGCTCGTCTCGTTGTGGTGGTTCGCATACGGTCACATCCAGGATGCCGTCGAGAAGGGCATCGCTCCCGCCATCTCAGCGCCCGCCGATCCGTCCGCGCCCACCGATGACGCGAGCCAGACCTCCGATGGCATCTACGACGAAGCCGCCTACCTCGACGACGTGCGCGACAATCTGCGCAGCATCATCAAGGAGGTGCAGCCGGGCATCACCGACGACCAGATCGATGCGATCTATCCCGACGACACCCTCGTGTTTATCGGCACGTCGTTGCTGAACGAGTACAACACGCTCGGCGACGACGCGCTCACGACCGAGGCGAAGTCGATGGTCGACTCCAGCAACGGCGCCGTCACCGAGGATCAGGCCGAGCGCTTCATGCGCGCGGTGCTCTCCTCGGCACAGGCGTATCTCGTCGAGTAGCTCGTCTGCTCACACCCGCTCGAGCGCGGGCTGACGGATAGTGCTCGGCCCGTGCGGGCCGGCCTGCACGACGAGCTGCGCCGGGATCTGCTCCTTCATGGCCTCGACATGACTGATCACGCCGACCGTGCGACCGCCCTCCCTCAGCTCGTCGAGCGTGCGCATCGCCGACTCCAGGGTCTGCGGGTCGAGCGACCCGAATCCCTCATCGATGAAGAGGGTGTCCAATCGGATGCCGCCGGCACGGTCGGTGACAACCTGCGCCAGCCCGAGTGCCAGGGCCAGGGACGCCAGGAACGTCTCTCCGCCGGAGAGCGACTGCGCCGGACGTGCCTGGCCAGTGTAGGCGTCGACGACCTCGAGCCCCAGGCCGCTGGCCGCGTTTCGCGCCGCGAGGGCGTCGGTGTGCGCGAGCCGGTATCGTCCCGCCGACATCTCGTCCAGCCGCAGGTTCGCCGCCGCCACGATCTGTTCCAGCTCGGCGGCGAGCACAAACGTCTCGAGGTCCATCTTCCGCTCGTTGCGGCCCGCGACGGCATCGGCGACCCCGGCGATGAGCCGGTGTCGCATCTCGAGGTCGGCGATCTGCGCGTATCCGCGCTGCGCTCGCGCGATGAGCTCGGTCAGCGCAACGACGGCGTGCGCGCATGCCGCAGCATCTGCCGCCGCCGCATCCGCGCGTTCGCGCGCCTCAGCGAGGGCCGCGGCGCTCTCGTCGAGGCCGGGGAGCGGATCGGGCGCACCAGCGAGGTCCATCTCCAGCTGCATCAGCAACGCACGCTGCACGTCGACCGCCTTCTCGTGCGCGGCGATCGTCTCATCAAGGCCGCGACGCACGGTCTCGTCACGCAGCGCGGCGTGGGCGGCCTCCGGGTCTGCGAAATCGGATGCCGCCACCCGCCGGTCACGGTCGTCGACGGCGGCCTGCACGGCGGCGTCGGCCGCGAGCCGGGCGGTGATGGCCTCACGCAGCGCGATGGCGGCGACGCGCCGGCTCTCTCCCTCGGCGATGCGATCGGCGACGGTCGCGAAGTCCCCGCGGGCGGCATCGACAGCGGCTGACGCGGTGCGCACCCGCTCGGTCAGCGCCGCCGCCTCCGCCTGCAGCACGGACAGTCGTGCGCGCAGTTCGACGAGCTCGGCGGCGGTGCGGGCATCGACGGTCTCGAGCCCGTCACGTTCCGCACGCACCGCGTCTCGCGCGCGAGTCGCGTGCTCGGCCGCGACCAGCCGCGCACTCGCCTCGTCGTACGCACGCGTCGCCGCATCGACGTCGAGGCCGCCCGCACGCGCTGCGGCGTCCGCGTGCGCGGCGCGCGCCGCGGTCACCCCTTCACCGGCCGTGCGCGCGCGCTGCTGCGCGGCATCCCGCCGCTCGTCAGCCGTCGCGAGCTCGTCGTCGGTGACCGGCGCGGATGCGCGAGGCGCCGGATGCGGATGCTCCGTCGAACCGCACACCGGACACGCTTCATCGTCGATGAGCCCCGCAGCCAGCTCGCCGGCGCGTTCCTCGACGCGACGGCGCAGCAGGGCTGTGGCGGCAGCGGCCAGCGCGTTGGCCTCGGTCTGCGCGGCCAGCTGTCGCTCCTCGGCATCGTGCAGCTGCGTCTCCCGTGCGTGGGCGAGCCGCGCTGCCTCCCACCGCGTGGAAGCCTCGCCGACGGCCCGGCGGGCGTCGTCGCTCGTCGCGGCAAGCTCCACGTGCGCGCGTAAGGCAGTGTCGAGCTCGGCGCGGCGGGTGGGAAGCGCGGCGCGCTGTGCTTCCAGATCGGCGACCCGCTCGGCCACTTCGGCAGCGGTGGCCTGCTGTTCCTCCTGCTGTGCCCGCCACCCTGCCAGATCGACCTCCTGCGCGTGTGCGGTCTGCCAGACCGCCAGTCGTCCGGTGAGACCGTCGACGAGGATCTGCAGCAACGTGGCGTCTGCGCCCTCGTCGCCACCCGCTGCTTCCCACGCGACCCGTGCGGACGCCTCGGCATCGCGCCGCTCGCATGCCGTCTGCTCAGCGCGCGCGGCGGCCTCGAGCGGGGCGCGCAGCCCCTCGGCCCGGCGGGCCTCGGCGAGAGTGTGACGATCGGCAGCGATCTCGTCGGCGCGGGCTTCCAGCGCGGCGAGCGCGCTGCGTGCGGAGTGCCGCGCGGCGGCGCGTTCGTGCAGCTGTTTGAGACCCTCATGCGCGGCGACGGCCTCATCGCGGGCAGTGACGGCCTCGGCACGGCTCGCGGCGAGCACCTCGGAACGATATCGCCCGCGGCCCGCCGCCCGCTCCAGTCTGGCGATGCGATCGCCGACAGCGACCGCGACAGCGGCACCGGCCTCGCCGTCATCGCGGATGGACTGGGCTGCGACGATCCGCTCGGCCTCGTCGAGCACGGCCTCGATCTCGCGCAGCCGATCGGCCACGGCCTCCTCGGCGCGTGTACGACGCTCCCCGAGAGCGCGCTCGTAGTCCTGGTAGGTGCGAGTGCCGAACAGCGCGCGCAATAGCGCCTGGCGGTCGTCGTTGCGCGCGAGGAGGAACTGAGCGAACCGGTTCTGCGCGAGCAGGATCACCTGCTGGAACTGCTCGCGGCCGAGCCCCAGGATCTCGCTGAGAAGCTCGCCCGCGTCGCGAGGCTTGGCCGCACGCCCGACCCAGGTGCCGTCGACGAGCTCCTCGACAACAGCACGATGCTCTTCCATGGTCAGACCGGTGCCGTTCTTCTTCGGCCGTTCATACTCCGGCGATCGTGTCACCCGCCAGCGGCGGTCAGCCACCGTGAACTCCAGGCGCACCTCGCTGCGGTCCTGAGGTCGGCAGTGATCGCTGCGCAGTCGCTTCGCACCGCCGTCGTAACGTGGTACGCCGCCGTACAAGGCGAAGCTCACGCCATCGAGGATGCTCGACTTGCCGGCTCCGGTGCGCCCGGCGATGAGGAAGATCCCGTCGTCGTCGAACGCGTCGAAGTCGACGACCTGCCGGGTGAGGAAGGGCCCGAATCCCTCGAGTTCGAGTCGGTGCAGCTTCATACCGCCGCCTCCGCGGCCATACGTTCGCCGAGCACCTCGCGAATGAGCGCGGACTCGTCATCGCTTGCTCCCTGACCGCCGCGCACATGCGTGAGGAACGCATCGACCAGCAGTGCGTCGTCGGCGCCGGCCGCCGCGACCCGCGCGGTGAACGAGCGCGTGTCCAGATCGTCACGCACGACCGGCGTGTGCCGCACCTCGGCGCAGTGCGCGAAGCGCTGCTGCAGCCGTCGCATCGGGTCGACCTGAGCGGCGGTGTCGGTGTAGCGGGCGCTCACCCAAGCGTCTTCGTCGGCGGTGTAGCGGGGGTCGCTGAGCAGTTCGTCGAGCGTTCCGGTGAGCACTCTCAGTCGTCGCGGCACGGGGAGATCGACCCATTCCACCTCCACCGAGCCCGCGGCATCCAGTTCGACCAGCCATGCCCCGCGCGGCTTGTCGCGCTCGCCGAAGCTGTAGTGCAACGGCGCACCCGCATACCGCACGCGCTCGGCGAGCACGCTGCGCCCGTGGATGTGACCGAGCGCCATGTAGTCGGGGCCGTCGAAGACCGACAACGGCACGACGTCGAGCCCGCCCTGCTGGATGTCGCGCTCGAGATGCGGGGTCGCCTCGACACCCGCGGCGAAGCAGTGCGCGGCCGCGACGTACCGGCCGCCACGGACGACAGCGTCGATGCGCACCAGGTCCATCGCGCGCGCCAGCGCCTGCGCCTGCGTGCGCACGCCGGGCCAGAGCCGCCGCACGAGCACGGGCTCGAGGTACGGGATGCCGTAGAAGTGCACCGGCCCATGGTCGTCGACGATCGTGACCGGCGTCGCGACGGCGGAGGGATCGGTGAGCACGTGGATGCCATCGCGCAGCAGCTTCGCCTGGAAGCCGAGGCGCGCGGCGGAGTCGTGGTTGCCGCTGGTGACGATGACCTGCGCGCCGGTGTCGCGAAGGGCGGCCAGGGTGTCGGTCAGCACCGTATAGCAGTCGGCGGCCGGCGTGGCCGAGTCGAAGACGTCGCCGGCGACGACCACGACGTCGACGCTGCGACTGCGCACCTCACCGACCAGCGCATCGAGCACGCCGTGCAGCGCCGCCAACGTCGCACTGCCGTGGAAGGTGCGACCGATGTGCCAGTCAGAGGTGTGCAGGATCCGCATGACTCCCACGGTAGGCGGGGCGTCGGACATTCGGCCGCGCGACGGGCCGGACGCGGTGCAGCGCATAGCGGGCGTGGGGCGTCGCAGCCCGGCGGAGGGCGGACGGGCGGGCGGGTCGCCGATGCTGGGGGCGGCGGGCGAACGCCGTCCCGAGCTGTCGCTTCGTGGCTGTGAAGCGACACACATCCGGCCGGTATCCCCATCACCACCGCCGAAGGCACCCTCTGCATGTGCGATGTCGGAGGCCCCGCTTAGCGTGTGTGAGGAGACGAGAGAAGGAAGCGACGATGTACGAGGCTTTTGTGGCCGAGGTCTTGTCCCGGTCCGAAACTGAACAGATCACCCGCCTGATCGAGCGCCGCCGCGTCGCGCTCGAGCGCGCCGCAACCGCGCCAGCACCCATCGAGCGACGGCGACCACGCACGGCACCGGCGCAGCCGGTCTCCCCTTGCGTGGGCTGCCCGGCGTAAGCACGGTGGCACGACCTCGCCCCGGCGAGCGGGTCACGGCCGGATCATGATCTCGCGCCGGCGAGCCGGTCACGACCGGACCGCGGCCCCGCCCGGCGAGCGGGTCGCGGCCTGCCCGGCGAGCGCCCGGCGCCCGGATCGCGGCCCCGCCCGGCGAGCGGATCGCGGCCCGCCCGTCACGCGGGCAGCCGTCCGGGGGCGATGACCCGTGTCAGCGTGCCGAGCGCTGCTGCTCCCGTACGGCGAGGATGCCGCTGTGCTCGGGATGAGCCGCGAACCAGTCGGACACGTACCAGCACACCGGCAGCACGGCGCGGTCGCCGCGTGATCGGAGGTCAGCCACCGCACGCTCGACGAGTTCGCCGGCATACCCGTGTCCGCGGAACGGCGGCACGGTGTAGGCGCGCGTCATCGCCACGGTGTGCCCGTCGTCCCGATAGTCCAGCACACTGACCAGGTCGTCGCCGAGGTGCAGCGTGTATCGCGAGGCGTCGGGCTCGTTCGCGAAGATGAACTCACTCACGCCGACAGGCTAACCCCGCGGTGAGCTTTCGGGGCCGCGTAGTGCCCGAACCCAGGCATCCACCGCGTTCTGCCCGGACAAGCGCACGATGGACTCGCCGTCGGCCATGCGCTGCCGCAGGCGTGCACGTTCCTTCGGGTGCTGGGTCCACGACCAGAGGACGATGTTCTCGTCGGGATCCGTCGACAGCCATGACCGGGGACGCTCCCGATTGCCGTGCCACAGCTCCTCGCGCCGGATGGCACGGCTGAGCGTGCGACGCACGACACGACCCAGAGTGCGCAGCCGGGAGTGGTCGATCCATACGATGACGTCGGGCTGATGCGGAGGAGCCAGCGCATCCCCCAGGCGCGACGTCCAGTTGCCGTCGATCACCCAGCCGTCCGGGTGTGCCCGCACAAAGTCGGCGACCACTGTCTGCGCCTCGTCGAGGTCGCGGTACGTCCAGCCGGCGTCCCAGAAGACCGCATCCAATTCGAGGCGCGGAACCTGCAGCACGGCGGCGGCACGTTCGGCCAGACGAGACTTGCCCGATCCCGACGTCCCGACGATGCGTACCTTCACGAGGGGACAGTCTGCCAGCCGGCAGGGCGCGCGACGCGGATGTGGGACGGCGTCTCGGCTCAGCAGAACCTGGGTCGCAGAGCCCGAGATTGAGCAATCTGTCACATTCCGTCACGGTTCGCCCACAGCATCCGTGCGATTTGACGCGTGGGGACGCATTCGGTCATAATCAGGCACATGACTAGCAATGCGCGTTCTCTGTCCGCCTGGGAGGCGAACGGGACTGCCGGGATGATGATGCCCGGCCGCGTTGCCATGTGTTGTCGAATGTGCCGCTGAATCGGTAACCCCCGCCGGGCTCATGGACGCCGCCTTCTCACCTGGAAGGCCGCTCGCGTCGGAAGCCCCCGAGCACCTCGTCGCACACCGCGCAAGGATGCCTCGCACTCGGCCCCGTTGCGGGCCGCGATCGCAACACGTCCATACCCGGTTCCGGTCCCATCCTGACCACCGGGTCTGAAGTCAAGGATCTTCCCATGTCGAACACCGCCCTTCTCGACCGCCCGACCACGACCAGCACCACCGCTCGGCCCACCCTGCGCCTGATCACCGACCGCCCCTCGACGGTCCCCGCCGCACCGAGTGTCCCTGAGCATCACCTGCCGGCGGGCACCACGCCGCGCGGATTCGCCCTCTATGTCGGCTTCGACGAGGCCAAGGCCGCGGCATCCGGGGTCTCGCTCGGCGTGATCGTCGACGCCCTGCGTCGCACGCTGGCGGATGTCGCCCCGGGCGCCGAGACCTACGCGACCGTCGCATTGGCTCCGATCGGTGCGGGCGGACGCGACGTCGACGTCGTGCGCCGTGCCCTGCAGGAGCCGAGCGCGGTCGCTCGCGCCAAGAACGACCCCGATCCCGAGGAAGAGGTCACCGCCAGTCGGGTGACGGTGGACATCTCACGCAAACGCGTCATCATCGACGGGGAGTCGGCAGCGCTCACGTTCAAGGAGTTCGAGCTGCTGCAGTACCTCGTGCTGCGCGAGGGTCGCACCATCGAGCGCGGCGAGCTGGTCTCGTCGCTGTGGCAGGGCTCCTCCGATAAGGATGCCCCGGGAGAGCGCACGATCGACGTGCACGTGCGGCGGCTGCGCGCCAAGCTCGGGCGCTACGAGGACATCGTGCGCACGGTGCGTGGTGTCGGCTACCGGTTCGACCGCCACGCCGATGTCGTGATCCGCTACGGCCACGGCACTCCCTCTCCCGACCGCTTCTGACCCTCGTACGCCGCGACGCGCACCGAGGGCCAGCCCCTTCCGCGTCGCCGCCGCGTCGCCCCGCGTCGCGCGTGTGCGTTGCCCCGCCTCACTCGTGTGCGTCGAATTCATGTGAATTTGGCGAATGCACATCAAACCGCCGGCAATTTGGTGTGCATTGGGCGGTTTGATGTGCATTGGGCGACCCGGCGCGCAACAGGCTGAGTAGCACCAGACGACCCGAGACGCACCGGGCGACTCGACACGCACCGGGCGACTCGACACGCACCGGGCGACCCGAGACGCACCGGGCAGCGCGAGGCGCACCGAGCGGGCCGATGTGCACCGAGCGGGCCGACACGCACCGGGCCGAGCGATCCCGGACGGCCCGCGGATCGGCACCGGGTCTCATCCACCCATCGACCCGGGCGACGGCGCAAGGATGTCGGAGGTCCCCGCGTAGGGTGGGCTCATGCATCCGGGGGTCCAGGTCACGTCGACGAGGCAGCGCCGTGATCCGCGACCCACGCCAGACCGGCCGCGCGAGAGCGAGTACCGGCCACGACATCCCCTCGACCTGCTGCGCACGGTCGGCATCCAGCAGCGCGGCGCACACGACCCGTCGTTCGCCGTCATCTCCGGGGTGATCTGGCGGGCCTGTCGCACACCCGACGGGGTCGCAACGCTCGCGCTGCGCGAAATGTCCCCCGGCGTGATCCGCGTGGCGGCATGGGGCGCCGGCCGAGAGTGGGCTCTCGACCAGGCGCCGGCACTGTGCGGCGCGCACGACGACCTCGATGGGTTCGACGCGTCCCGGCATCCGCTGGTCTCCGAGACCCAACGCCGCCACCCCGGACTGCGCCTGAGCCGCACGGACCTGCTGTTCGACGCGCTCGCCTGCGCCATCGTCGAGCAGAAGGTCACAGGTCTGCAGGCGTTCGGCGCCTGGCGACGACTGCTCACCTGGTTCGGCGAGCGCGCCCCCGGCCCGACACCGGCGCCGATGTTCGCACCACCGACGATCGACGAGTGGCGGAGCATCCCGTCATGGGCGTGGCACCGGGCGGGACTCGAGCCTGCACAATCCCGCACGATCGTCGAGGCGGCCCGGCGCGGCCGCTCCCTGGTGCGAGCGACCGTCGCCGCAGCCGACGGGCCGGCTCGGGATCTCGCGCTCACGAGCATCCGCGGAGTGGGGGCGTGGACCGCCGCAGAGACGCGCGCTCGCGCACTGGGTGATCCGGACGCGGTCAGCGTCGGCGACTACCACCTCGCCCACGAGGTGGGTTTCGCGCTCGCCGGCTCACGCACCGACGACGACGGGATGCTGCGACTGCTCGCCGCGTGGCCCGGACACCGGCAGCGCGTCATCCGGCTGATCCGGCTGAGCCCGGCCCGTGAGCCACGGCGCGGGCCGCGGCTGGCCCCGGAGGACCACCGCGACCGGTGACCCCGTTGCCGATGTCGGTGGTACGCGCAAGACTCACGGAATGACGACGATCACTCCTTATCTCTCCTTCAAAGACAACACTCGCGAGGTCATGGAGTTCTACCAGTCCGTGCTCGGAGGCACGCTCGACCTGGTTCACTTTCGCGACTTCCCCGACCTGCCGCACGATCCCGGTGATGACGACCTCATCATGCATGCGCACCTGCACACCGATGACGGCATCGAGCTGCAGGCATCCGACACTCCGTCGGCCACCGACTATGCCGCCCCCGCCGGCGTCGCGCTGTCGCTCGAAGGCGACGACGCGGCATCCCTCACCCGGCAGTGGAACGCACTCGCCGACGGAGGCGACGTGCAGATGCCGCTCGGTCCCGCACCATGGGGCGGGATGTTCGGCATGGTCACCGACCGGTTCGGGGTCGCCTGGTACGTGACGATCGACACGTCCGCCGGGTGACCTAGCCTGGGAGACATGGCAGGATCGGGGTGGCCGCGGGGCCGTGTGCAGTGGCTGCTGGGCACGGTGCTGCTGCTGGTCGTCGGTGCGGTCGTCGGCCTCGTGCTCGGCAGCATCTGGCTGGGGCTGCTGCTGGCGGTGCTCGTCTCGATCGGCTGGTTCATGGCGTACGAGTCGCAGCGCGGTCACTCACCAGGGCTGCACGACGACGATGATGACGGAGCGCGGCTATAGCACGAGGCACGGCGCGGCCGTGACGACGGAGCACGGAACGCGGCTGGAGTACGAAGCACGGCTGGAGCACGAAGCGCGGCGCGGCCGTAGCGCGGAGCGCGACTGAGCGCGACGCGTCGGCATAGCACGGAACGCGACTGAGCACGGCGCGGCTGTGACCACGGCGCGCGGCCGTAGCGCGGAGCGCTCACCCCACGCGATCGGGTCGCACCCAGTCCTGACCGAGAACGTGCTCGCCGAGGAAGGCGAACACCGTCTGGTACCAGACGACGGCGTGCTGAGGCCGCAGCACCCAGTGGTTCTCGTCGGGGAAGTACAAGAACCTGTGCGGCGATGTGCCGTCCTCGGCCGCGAAATGCTCGTTGAGCTCCGACCACAGCCGCAGTCCCTCGCCGATCGGCACTCGGTAGTCGCGATCGCCGTGCACCACGAGCATGGGGGTGCGGATGTCGCGGATATGGCGATGCGGCGAGTTCTCGATCATCGCCGCGGGCGTGAAGATCTGCTGCCAGTACGGCGAGTGGTCCGTGGTGCCGGCGAACTGATCCAGCGCCCACAGGCTCGCGTGCGTGACGATCGCGCGGAACCGGGTGGTGTGACCGGCGACCCAATTGGCCATGTATCCGCCGAATGAGCTTCCCATCGCGGCCGTCCGGGTCTCGTCGATGTCGGCGCGGGCAGTCACGTCGTCGGTGATCGACATCAGATCGGTGTATGGCTTACCGCCCCAGTCGTTCCACCCGCGCGCGATGAACTCCAGGCCATAGCCGGTCGACAGCGCAGGATCGGGCAGCAGCACCGCGTATCCGCGCGCAACCAGGAGCTGCGGGTTCCACCGCCAGCTCCAGCCGTTCCAGCTGTTCAACGGTCCGCCGTGGATCCACAGCAGCAGCGGAGCAGGCCTGTGCGCCGATGCCCCCTCGGGCAGCATCAGCCAGCCCCGCACGCGGGCGCCGTCAGCAGCGGTGGTCTCGACCTCCGTCATACTCGCCGGCACCGCCGGCAGCGGCACCGGGCTCGGCAGCGCCCTGACCCGGCCGTCATGGATCCGCACGGCGTGCGGCGGCATCATCCAGTTCGTCCGCAGCGCGACGATGTCGCCCCCGATCCTGTCGACGGTCGCGCTCAGGTAGGTGAAGTCGTCGTCGACGAGCTGTCGCACGCCCCCACCCGGCGCATCGCCCGCGCCGCCACCGAGGGGGACGCGGAAGAGCGGCCCGCGGCCGTCCTGGTCGGCCGAGACGATGAGCGCGTCGTCGTCGTCGGCGAACTCCAGGCCCGTGGGCCACCGATCCCAGCCGGCGCCGAGGCGGTGAGCGACGGATCCGTCGATCGCGCTCGTCCACAGCTCCTGGTCCGCAGGCCCCGCCGCGGTGCTCTTGGCGGTGCGCACCCAGGCCAATCGTGAGCCGTCGTGGCTGACGGCAGGAGACTCGTTGTCCACGCCGGGCTCGTCGCGCAGCACGGTGTCCGTGCGGGTGGCCACGTCGATCGCGACCAGGCGCGTGCGGGTGTCGCGTCCCTCATGCCGCGTCATCGCGGCCAGCACGGTGGTGCCGTCGGGCGTGATCGCGACCCCGGCGGTGTCGGCCGAGCGCCCCGGGTGCGGCGTCAGATCGCGTGGGTGGGGCAGCGATGGCGGATACGGCGTGCTCGCCGCATCCTTCTCGCCGCGCTCCACCCGCCTCGCCACCGACCGCCCCGCCGCCGCCCTCGCGCTCGCCACCCGCCCGGCCGCCGACCGCCCCGCCGTTGCGTTCGCCGGCGCCCCGCTCGCCACCGGCCGGGTCGGCGCGTTCGACGCCCACCTGCTCGGCGAGCTCGCCGAGCGAGAGCGCGAACAGGTGCGGCTCGTCGGGACCGAGGTCATGATCCCAATACCGCACCGGATATGTCTCGTGCAGGATCGCGGTGACCTTGTGCTTCGTGCGTTCGGCGCGCAGCCGCGCGTCGTCCTCGATGGTCTCGGCGGACGGCAGCAGCGGTGCCGAGACGATGACGACATCGGATGCCGCAGCCACCGCCTCGATCGCCGACACGCCGCCGGCCAGGCGCGTGACCGGCCGGGCCTCACCGCCGGCGGCCGGCAGCAGCCACAGCTGCGCAGGCTCGTCATCAGTACCGCCGCCGTCGGGCCGGGCCGACAGGAAGAGGAGGTCGCCGTCGGCCGTGTATGCGGCCGACGACTCGCCCTTCGCCGAGCGGGTGAGCCGGCGCGGGGCGCCATCCGAGCCGTCGGCGGGCACCTGCCATAGTGCGCGGTCATAGCCTGTGCCGTCCTTGTTCAGCGTCGCGATCCCGAGCACCGCCCAGCGCCCGTCGGGCGACAGCGCAAGGGACTCGGTGCGGGGAAGGGCGATGTAGTCCTCGAGCGAGTCGAACGGCGTCGTGCGCATTCGTCCACGCTAACCCCGACGTCGTCCGGCTACATCTCCTCGTGCGTGTCGGGGTCGAAGTCCGCGCGGATCCGGCCGCGCTCCAGCCCGGACAGCGACGCGAGGTCGGCGTCGGTGAGCGTGAAACCGAACACGTCGGCGTTCTCGCGCTGGCGACCCGCATGCGCGGATTTCGGGATCGGGATGGAGCCCAGCTGCGTGTGCCACCGCAGCACCGCCTGCGTCGGAGTGACCCCGTGGGCGGCCGCGACGTCGGCGACGATCGGCTCGGCCAACAGCTCGGTGCGGCGCGCGAGCGGGCTCCAGCTCTCGGTGCGGATGCCGTGCTCGGCATGGAACGCGCGCAGCGCGGCCTGCGGGAAGTACGGATGCAGCTCGACCTGGTTCACGGCCGGGGTCACGCCGGTCTCGTCGATCAGGCGGGTGAGCATCTGTTCGGTGAAGTTCGAGACGCCGATCGAACGCACCACCCCCTCCTCGCGCAGCCGAATCATTGCCCGCCAGGTGTCCAGGTATCTGTCGACGCTGGGGTTCGGCCAGTGGATGAGGTACAGGTCGATGCGATCCAGGCCCAGACGCTCCAGCGAGCCGCGGGCACTGGCGAGAGCCTCGTCGTACCCGTGATCGCGGCCAGGGATCTTCGTGGTCACGAAGATCTCCTCCCGGTCGACGCCGCTGCGGCGCACCGCCTCGCCGACCTCGGCCTCGTTCTCGTAATTGACAGCGGAGTCCAGAAGCCGATAGCCGACCGAGAGCGCGCTGGCGACGGCATCCACTCCCTCGTCGCCGGTGAGCGCATACGTGCCCAGTCCGAGCCGAGGAAGCTCCGCGCCGTCGTTCAGGGTCACTGTGGGGATCGTGGTCATGATTCCATCCTGCCGCGCGCACGCGCGCAGGGGTAACCTCACCGGCATGAGCACGATCTCACCCGAAGACGTCGCGCGCCGACGCGAGGCGCTCGAGCGCAGCCTGGGCGCGTGGCGCCCCCGCACCCTCGCCTCGGCTTTCGACGACGCGGTGGCCCGATTCCCCGACCGGCCGTACGTGATCACGGATGCCACGACCCTGACCTATGCGCAGGTCGCGGAGCAGTCACGGCGGGTGGCTGCCGGCCTCATCGCCCTCGGCGTGCGTCGTGGCGACCGCGTCGCGATGCTCGTCGACAATCGTGTGGACTACCCGGTGCTGAAGTTCGCGATCGCCCGCACCGGCGCGATCGCGGTGGCGCTGAACTACTCGTATCGCGGTGAGGAGATCGTGCAACGGCTTGCGCAGGCCGGCGCATCCGTGCTGATCAGCATCGACGCGTCGACGGCCACCGACTTCCTCGCCGTGTTCGACGAGCGGTTCGACGGCTGGGACGCGAACGCCGGCGACGACCTGCATTCCGACGACGCGCCGACCCTGCGCCGGATCGTGCTCGTCGAAGACGGCTGGCGCGACGGCGCGCTGACGATCCCTGCGCTCGCCCAGCGCGGCGATGTGCAGGCGGTGGATGCGGCATCAGCGGGCGTGAGCGCCGACGACGTGGCCGACATCGTGTTCACGTCGGGCACGACCGGTCATGCGCTGGGCGCCGAGCTCACGCACGACATGCTGCTGCGCAGCGCGTACGGTTCGGCGTACCACCGCGCGTTCGACGACGGCTGGCGGATCGGGTTCGCGCTGCCGCTGTATCACGTGTTCGGCTACGTCGAGGGAATGCTGGCGGCCATGTTCGTGTCGGGCGCGATCGTGCCGCAGCGCGTGTTCAACCCGCGCACGACGCTCGAGCAGATCCAGCGGCACCGCATCAACGAGGTGCTGTTCGTACCGACCATGACCGTGGCCGTGGTCGATCAGGCCGTCAAGGGGAGCTTCGACCTCTCCAGCCTGCAGTCGGTGTTCTCCGCGGCCGCACCCGCACCCGTCTGGCTCTGGAAGCGGGTGATGACCGATCTGAACCCCGAGATGATCTTCACCGGATACGGCCAGACCGAGGTCTCGGCCGCGACCGCGCTCACCCACCCGGGAGACACGATCGAGACGGTGTCGGCGGTCGTCGGGGCGTTCAAGCGCGGAGGCCTTGCCGCCACCGACGCCTCGGGGCTGCTGGCCGAATACCGTACGGTCGACCCGTTCGACGGGCACCCGCTGCCCGACGGCGCGGAAGGGGAGCTCGTGGTGCGCGGCCCGCAGGTGACCCGCGGATACGTCGGAGAAGATGCGCCGGCGGCGCTGGATGCCGACGGCTGGCTTCGCACCGGCGACCTCGGCGTCGTCGACGAGCACGGCTACATCCGCCTGCGCGGGCGCAGCAAGGAGCTCTTCAAGGTCGGCGGCGAGCTGGTCGCCCCGAGCGAGGTCGAGCAGGTGCTCAGCGGCGCCGACGGGGTCAGCCAGGTGTACGTCGCCGGCATCCCCGACGAGCGCTACGGTGAGGTCGGCTGGGCATGGGTCGTGCCGGCCGAGGGAGCGCAGCTGGACGCGCGGGCGCTCGTCGCCCACGCCCGAGCGCATCTTGCCCCGTTCAAGGTGCCCCGCGGGATCACGTTCGCAGCCGTCGAGGATCTCCCGATGACCACGACCGGGAAGATCCAGAAGTACCTGCTGGTGGCCTCGATGACGGACCGCCGCTGACGTGCGGGAATGCTTCGCGGCATCCTGCGTTGGTGCTTGACATGACCACTGTGGGAATCATCGGAGCAGGAAACATCGGCAGCACCCTCGCCACGGGCCTGGTGGCGCGGGGCTATGACGTCGTGATCGCGAACTCGCGCGGGCCCGAGACGCTGGCCGACGTCATCGCGCCGCTGGGCGGCAGGGCTCGTGCGGCCACCGCAGCCGAGGCGGCCGAGGCCGCCGACTGGGCGATCGTGACGGTGCCGCTGAAGGCGCTGGGCGACATCCCCGTCGAGCCGCTGGCCGGCAAGATCGTGCTGGACACCTGCAACTACTACTGGGAGCGCGATGGGCACATCCCCGCCCTCGATCAGAAGCAGACGACGACCTCGCAGCTCATGCAGCAGCATCTGCCGACATCGAAGGTCGCGAAGGCGTTCAACCACATCCGCTCGACCGAGATCCTGACCGACGGCACCTCCGCCGGCACCGCGGGCCGGCGCGCCCTGGCCACCGCGGGCGACGACGCGGATGCCGTGGCCCACGTCACCGCGCTGTACGACGAGTTCGGCTTCGACACCGTGAACATCGGTCCGCTCGCCGAGAGCTGGCGCGTCGAGCGCGACCAGCCCGCCTACGTCGTGCGGCAGAACGTCGACGAGCTGCGCGCGAACCTCGCCCGCGCGACGCGCTGAGGGCGAAGCGCTGACGATCGTGTCGGGCCGGCGCACGAGAGCGCGGCGGCCCGACACGATCGCGCGGAGGTCAGCGGATCACGGTCGGGTGGTACTCCTGCAGGGTGAAGTCGATCCCCGTCACGATGCCCTTCCCCGTGGGATTCGAACGCTTGACCACCCGCGCGATCAGGTCGGGGTCGACACGCAGGTGCGACGCGACCTCCCCTGTGGGCGCCTCGACGGCGGCGACGGCGCTGACTGCCCCGACGGCGGCACCAGCGACTCCCTCGACAGCACTGGCGGCGGCGGCCCCACCGACGCCCCCGGCTCCACCGACGACGAGGTTGCGATCGGCGAGCACGCGCCGCAACCCGCCGACCTCCTTCGGCGGCAGCGGCTGCGGGTTCAGGGCCACGGCATCGGCATCGCCGCGCGACACCGGACGCACGGCATCCTTCACCGCCCCGGAGAGCAGCGGCGTCTGCAGCACGAACCGGTCTTTCGGGGCCTGCTTGTGCACGGTGATCGTGCCGTCCCAGCCGTCGGGTTCGGCGGAGACTTCGTCGGCGGCACCGCGCCACACCTGGCCCTTCGCCAGTGAGACCCGCACGGTCAGCGGGGCATCGATGGCGACCTCCACCAATCGATACCGGCGCCGGCAGGTCGTGTCGTCGTCCGTCGCCCACAGCGCGCCGAGGCGTCCGACGGGCCGGTCGGTGGGGAACATCCCCGGTCCGCTGCTGACCGGAGTGGTCACCTCGATCGCGAGATCGCTCACACGGCCCGCGAACTGCGAGAGCAGGCGGCGCGTCTGCTCGGTCCCCAGCAGCGAGACGATGCGGGACGCCTTGGCCTGACGTAGCTCGTCGACCGCCGCCGGGCGTTCGGTGGGTGCGAGCCGCAGCAACGCCCGGTCGAACAGCCCGGTTCCGACCGGCGACCCGACCTCGGTGGCTACGCGCGGCACGGCCGCCTGCGCCAGGGGTGTCATATCGGCCGAGAGCGACGCCGTGGCCGCCGCCGGCACGACGGCCACCGACGGCAGGGATGCACCGGCGAGCACGGTGCTGGACAGGTGCGACAGGTCGGCGAGCTGCTGGGCGATCGGCATCCCCGGGGATCCCAGAGTCGCCGGCCAGTGCACCTCGCCCTCGATGATGCCCGTGCGTTCGTAGCCGTGCGCGGTCAGCAGCATGCCGAGCCGATCGGCGGGCGCACTCGCGAAGCCTGGGAACGATTGCGCGTGCAGGGTCCCGCTGTGGCCGTCCAGCTGATCGACCACGACGTCGAGGTACCAGTAGCCCTCCTCGGCGAGCCGGCTCAACTCGGCGTTCAGCGGGCCGAGCGCCTGGTTCACGACCGAGACGAAGTCCGCCGCTGCGACGAGCTTCTCGACCTTGTCGATCCAGTCCGTTCCCGAGATCCAGGCGAACACGTCGTTGAGGAAGAACGCGATGTCGGCGATGAGGTTCTCCGGCCGGATGTGCGGCGAGAGCACGCGCGCGTGCGACAGCCCGGTCGCCGACAGCGGCCCCGTCATCGGCGGGATGTCGAGCACGTAGGAGAACGACAGCCCGAACGAGATCGACAGCGCCGGATCGGCCCAGCGTCCGGCAGCCGTCGGCTGCGTGGAGTGGGCTCGGATCGTGTTCGTGCCGGTGGTCACCGACACCACGACGTCACCGTTGCCGTCGCGATCGATGGAGTACGACAGGTCTCGCGCGATCGACACGCCGACGTCGTACAGCGTGAATCCGCGCGCGATGAGGTCTCCCGTCCCGAGGAAGGCGACGAGCTCCGCCTCCAGTTGCGGCCGGTAGTCCGACCACGCCTGTCCGAGGGCGAGGTCGAGCACCCCGCCGAAGAAGTCGACGGGTGTGACTTTTCCGTCCGATGATGTGGCAAGGCCGATGCCTCCGCCGATGGGCAGCCCCATGGTCCCGCTCCTTTCCAGACGGCCCGGTGCCGTCCTTAGGGAAGGAGAGGCCTGGTCGGCCCGCCGCGATACATCGGTGCCGTGCGGGTCCCGGCGTGTTCAGAACTCATCCAAATCCGGGCGCTGGTGCGTGGCTGGGGGCCAGGCCGGCTCCGCGCTGCCCGTTTTGGATGAGTTCTGAACGGCTGTCCTGCCGAGGGCAGCCTCGACGACGAGCGCACGGTCGTGCGTCGACCCGCGGGTGCGCACTACCGTGGGTAGCATGACCGCTCCGATCGATGTCACATCCACGCCCGCCTGGGCCGAGCTGCTGCAGCACAGGGCCGCGCTCAAGCCCGACCTGCGGGGCTGGTTCGCCGCCGATCCCGACCGGGCACGGCGGCTGAGCTTCACCGCCGCCGATCTGCACGTCGACCTGTCGAAGAACCTCGTGACCGACGAGATCCTCGCCTCGCTCGTGCGTCTGGCCGAGCAGACCGGCGTGGCCGAGCGCTTTGCGCAGATGCTCGCCGGCGTCCACATCAACACGACCGAGGACCGCGCCGTGTTGCACACGGCGCTGCGCCGCCCTGCCGGCCTGCAGCCCGAGCTCGTCGTCGACGGGCAGCACGTCGACCACGACGTGCACGAGGTGCTCGGTCGCATGCGCGCCTTCGCCGATCGCGTGCGCTCCGGTCAGTGGAAGGGCGTGACCGGCAAGAAGGTCACGCACGTCGTCAACATCGGCATCGGCGGCTCCGACCTCGGCCCGGTCATGGTCTACGAGGCGCTCAAGCCGTATGCCCATGACATCCAGGCGCGGTTCATCTCCAACATCGACCCCACCGACCTCGCCCAGACCATGGCCGATCTCGACCCGGAGACCACGCTGTTCATCGTGGCCTCCAAGACGTTCACGACGCTAGAGACGCTGACCAACGCGCGGCTCGCGCGTGACTGGCTGTGGGCCGGCCTTGCGGCATCCGGCGCCATCGGCGACACCGAGCAGGCGCGCACCGACGCCGTCGCCCATCATTTCGTCGCGGTCTCCACGGCGCTGGACAAGGTCGCCGCGTTCGGCATCGACCCCGCCAACGCGTTCGGGTTCTGGGACTGGGTCGGCGGCCGCTATTCGGTCGACTCCGCGATCGGGCTGTCGCTCGAGCTCACGCTCGGCCCCGACGCCTTCGAGGAGCTGCTGGCGGGATTCCACGCGATGGACGTGCACACGGCATCCACTCCCCTGGCGCAGAACGTGCCGGTGCTGATGGGGCTGCTGAACGTCTGGTACAACAACCTGCTCGGCGCGCAGTCGCACGCGGTGCTGCCGTACGCGCAGCTGTTGCACCGGTTCCCGGCGTATCTGCAGCAGCTGACGATGGAGTCCAACGGCAAGTCCGTGCGCTGGGACGGCTCGCCGGTGACCACCGACACCGGCGAGGTGTTCTGGGGCGAGCCCGGCACGAACGGGCAGCACGCGTTCTACCAGCTCATCCACCAGGGCACCCGGCTCATCCCCGCGGACTTCATCGGGTTCGCGAACCCGGCGTATCCGCTCCGCGACGGCGACACGGACGTGCACGGGCTGTTCCTGGCGAACTTCCTCGCGCAGACCAAGGCGCTGGCGTTCGGCAAGACCGCGGAGGAGGTCGAGGCGGAAGGGACCACTGGCGCGCTCGTGGCAGCCCGCACGTTCAGCGGCAACCGACCGACGACGTCGATCTTCGCCCCGGCGCTGACTCCGCGTGTGCTCGGCGAGCTCATCGCGCTGTACGAGCACATCACGTTCACGCAGGGCACGGTGTGGGGCATCAACTCGTTCGACCAGTGGGGCGTCGAGCTCGGCAAGCAGCTCGCACTGCAGATCGCCCCCGCCATCGAGGGCGATCCGCAGGCCGTGGCGTCGCAGGATGCCTCGACCCGCGCACTGCTGGACTACTACCGCACCCACCGCGCCTAGCGGCATCCGTCGCCGCACGCGCGGCCCGCCCGGCCGGCGCCACGCGGCCGGCGCCGCCGGCGCCCCGCGACGCGGCCGGCGCCCCGCGAGAGCGCAACCGGCGGACGAGAGTGCGGCGTTTTCCCACTCCCTCGGCGGTCAGCTGCACCTTCGCGGGCGAGGGCGCGCGGCGGACGCCTGCACCTTCGCGGGCGAGAGCGCGGGGCGGTCAGTCCACGGCCGGGCCGTACAGACGCGCGATGCCGGGAGAGTCGAACCATCGGTCGTAGGTCGACGACTGCGGCCAGCCGTCCGGGGAGTCCTGCCACTCCTCCTGACGCCCGTAAGGGAGCAGGTCGACCAGCGGGAAGGTGTGCGAGAGCTGCTCGGTCCCTCGGCCGTTCGTGTGCCAGGTGCGATACACGCGGTCGCCGTCGCGCAGGAAGACATTCACCGCGAACCCGCCGTTCGGCGGGGCGTCGACTTCGGCGCCGAAGTCGCTGCCGGCGGTCGAGTACCACTCCATCCGATTGCCGACCTTCCCGCGGTACGCGAGCGCCTCGTCGATCGGGCCCTGGGTCACGATCACGAACCGGGCATCGTAGGCCTCGAGGAACTCGAGCCGGTCGAACTGAGCCGTGTACCCCGTGCACCCCGGGCACTGCCAGGTGGCGCCGTCGCGCCACATGTGGTGGTACGTGATCAGCTGGGAGCGGCCCTCGAACACGTCGGACAGGCGGATCGGTCCGTCCTTGCCGACCAGCGTGTAGTCGGGCAGCTCCACCATCGGCAAGCGTCGGCGCTGCGCGGCGATGGCATCCAGCTCGCGGGTCGCGGCCTTCTCGCGCACCCTCAGAGCGTCCAGCTCAGACTGCCATGTCTGCCGGTCGACGACCGGCGGGAGTGCAGTTCCCATGGCTCCTCCAATGATGTGTACGACGTTCACATGATATGTTGACAGCGTACACATCACGTCTCGCCTGTCAAGATCCCGGAGGACGAATGACCGACCGTGCCCGCGAGACGTACCATCACGGCGACCTGCGCAACGCGCTGGTGCAGGCTGGACTCGATCTGACCCGACGCGGCGGGCCGGAGGCTCTCGTGCTGCGCGACCTCACGCGCACGGCCGGGGTGTCGCCGAGCGCGGCCTACCGGCACTTCCCCGACCGCAACGGTCTGGTCACGGCGGTCGCCGCGCGTATCCAGGACGCCATGGCTCAGCGCATGACGGCCGCGGCGAGGACTCCGACGCCTTCAGGGCGCGAGCGGCTGCGCGCGGTCGGACTCGGATACATCCGGTTCGCGATCCACGAGCCGGGCTGGTTCCAGACCGCGTTCACGAGCATCGATGCAGCGCCATCCGACACGCCGATCCCCGCACCTCTGTCCGCTCTCGTGGGCGCCTTGGACGCGCTCGTCGCGGAGGGGTGCCTCTCACCGTCCGACCGCGCCGGCGCCGAATGGCCATGCTGGTCGGCCGTGCACGGGTTCGCGCTGCTCGCCCTGCACGGACCGCTGCGGCGCCTGGGCGAGAGCGAACGGGATGCCGCTGCGCAACGGACCGTCGACGCGATCATCGACGGGGTGCTCGGTGAGGCAGAGCCGCGGCATCCGTCGCGACGATCAGCGCAGCGAACGGACGGCACTGCATCTCGCTGACGGCACGACCGGGACAGCACAACACCGCGCCACGCTGACGGCACGACCGGGACGGCACCGCGCGTCAGGCGGCCTCGGTGCTCCGACGCAACAGCATCAGCATCATCCTCGACGGCTCGAGCGCACGCACCGAATGCGGGATGCGAGCGTCCAGATGCAGGATGCCGCCGGGTCGCAGGTGCTTCGTGATGCCCTCGGCAGTGAACGTGAGGTGGCCGTCCAGGGCCTGCACCACGATCGGACCCGGCGCGGAATGCTCGGTCAACTCGGCATCCGTATCGAAGGCGAAGACGACGACGCGCACTCCGTCTGCCGACAGCGCGACCTGAGAGGTACGTCTGCCCGGCTCGACGGGCACGAGTGCGTCGATGTTCTCGACGGCGGTGATTCCCATGCCACCATCCTGCCGCGGATCCGCGGGCCGAGGGCGGGCGCCGGCCGATGCCGGCGACTCACCGAGACTCAGGCCTGCACGACACCCGCCTCGAAGTGCGTAGGACCCTCGGCTCCGGCGATGCGCGGCGAGGTGAGGGCATGCGATACGGATGCCGGCAGCTCGCACGACCCCGGCGCGGGCGCAACGCGTGTATCAGGACGCGAGCCAGAAGCTCTTTCCTGACGAGAGACGGCGCGGCCCCGCATCGGACGTCGGCCCCGGGGAGTGCCGAGGTCCTGAACGCGGGATGCCGCCGGGGCCGCGCCGTCGTCCATCGGCCGGCGCGCGTCATCCGCCCGGCAACCCGAATCGGCGCCGCACACCGCGCACCGCTGATATACACGTCTCATGAGGTGCGTCCCTGCGACGTGGAGGTCGTGCTTCACAGACCTCACATCGCACGGAGCCGCAATGACGATCGATCACCATACACCGGACGACCTGTCGGACTTCGCGGAACTGTTGCAACACGGGCAAGAGGCCTCGGACCCGCTTGTCAACAAGAACTCGCCGGTGCGGCGCAGACGTCGCCGCCGCGCCCTGATCGTCACCGCGATCACCATCGCGGTCGTGCTCGCCGTGGTCGGCGGCTACACCGGCTGGGCGCTGAACGCCCCGGTCCGCGCTCCCCACATCGCCGCGCAGGCGCCGAGCGTCCCGATATCGTCCGCCGCGAGTGTGCCTCTTGCGTCCGACGGAGCCTCGGCCCTGCGCATCACGGGAGGCGACGCGTACTTCAGCGCGGCCAAGACCGGCATCGCCCTGCGCAGCGGGTCGGACAAGCCCCGCCCGATCGCCAGCATCAGCAAGCTGATCACCGCGCTTGTCGTCCTCGAGGCAAGGCCCCTCAGCGGAGCTGACGACACCGGCCCCACCATCACCTTCAGCAAGGCCGACCACGACCTGTACGACAAGTACTACGTGATGGGCGCCACGATCGCCGCGATGCCACGGGGAAGCTCGATGTCAGAGTACGACGCGCTGGCCACGATGCTCATCCCCTCCGCGTGCAACTACGCGGAGGCCATCGCCACCTGGGCGTACGGGTCGCAGAGCGCTTTCCTCTCGGCCACCCGGAGATGGCTCGCCGCGCACGGCCTGACCGGTACGACTATCGTCGAACCTACCGGGATCAGTCACCGCAACACGAGCACCACGAAGGATCTCCTGAAGATCGGCCAGCTGGCGGCGGCAAATCCGTCGATCGTCAAGATCACCGGAACGTCGTCCCTCTCTCTGCCAGGTCCCGGCGCAATGTTCAACACCAACGACCTGCTCGGCACCGACGGGATCAGCGGACTGAAGACCGGAAACCTGGGCGAGGGAAGCTTCGCGCTGCTGTATACCGCCTCACTCGACGTCGGCGTGGACAAGCCGCTCGAGATCATCGGCGTCGTGCTCGGCGGAGACTCGCGCCAAGGGGTCGACAGCAGTGTGCTGGCGGCCTTGGACGGCATCCGCGCCGGCTTCCACACGGTGCCTCTGACGACGTCCGGCCAGCAGATCGGCACCTATTCGACGCCGTGGGGCGCCACGGCCCGCATGGTCGTGAGCAGCAGCGCGTCGATACTGACGTGGTCCGACACCCCGATCACGGCGACGATGAAGACCACCACGCCCAAGAGATATGCCAACGGGGAGGTGATCGGCAGCATCACCTGGCATGCCGGTCCGAGCACTGCAACAGCCCAGGTGACCGTCGCCGGGAGTATCAGCCCACCCACCGCCTGGTGGCGGCTCACCCACCCCTTCGAGCTCGGCGGCAAGTAATCCGTCGGAATGCCGCGGCGTCGGCGAGCCGGTGCGCGGCTCCGTCGGCGCCAGGAGCTCGACCCTGTCGGCTGATGCCTCGTACTGGCAGGCGACCGCTGGCAGATGCGTTCTGCAGCACCGGCCCAGCGTGAGCTATCGGTTTCTTAAGAATCACGAAAAGATAACGCTGAGGGCTAGCGCCCGTTATCTTCTCGTTATATAGTGATCGCACGGTAGTTGTTTTGCTGTGGCAGCTACCGGCATGTGATTGCAGGACACTCTTGGTGCAAGGGAAAAGGGCCGGTCGGGAGCCTCTCCGACCGGCCCTTACTCTTGCGCGCGGCGGTCCGTCACAGCACCCGTTCCTCCCCATCTAGTGCGGTCGCGGAGTTCTCCACAGAAACAGGCTCTGACCGGGGGATCGTCGTCTTCCGATGTCGGCGGTCGTCGCGATGATGGAAGCATGGAAACGGCACCGACGACAGTGCTCGAGACGCTCTCGCGACTCGACGAGCTGCTCGACGGTGCGACGCGCGCGACCACGCGCGACGACGTCGTGCGAGCGATGACGGATGCCGAGATCCTGACGTTCACGCAGGTGACGGAATCACTCGGCCGCCGCGTCGATGCGCTGCGGATCATCGCGGCAGGACAGATCGATGAGCGCTCACGCCCCGAACTCGGCGATGAGCGGCTGTCCGCATGTCACGGCTGCACGAACGCCACCGACCTGCTCAGTCGCACGACCCGCAGCTCGGCGGTCACAGCGAGGATGCGGATGCGGCAGGCGCACGCCGTCCTACCGCGCACCACACTTTCCGGCGCGCCGATTCCCGCCCTGTTCCCGGCCCTTCGAGACGCGGTGTCGAACGGCGCGATAGGCATGGATGGCATCGGCGCGATCGTGAACACGCTCGCGCCGATCGCCGATCGTTGCGACCCCGCGCACCTGGCCGCGGCAGAGCGCGAGCTGGTCGCCGCAGCATCGGGAACCTCACCCGACGAGGCACCGCCGTGCACGGCCGATGACACGCGACTGCAGGCGAAGGTCTGGGCGCTCGTCCTCGATCCCGACGGAGCGCTGCCCGAGTACGAGCGGGCCGTGCGGCGCCGCGGTATCGTCCTGGGCCGCGAGCACGACGGGCTGGTACGACTGCACGGCGAGTTGCTGCCGGACGTCGCGGCCCAGTTCCAGCGACTCGTCGACGCACATCTGAGCCCGCGGGTCGAAGACCGCACCGACGACCCCGGCGTCGTGTTTCGTGAGGCACCCGCCGACACGGCCGAGGCCACCTCCGATGCGCGCACCCACGCACAGAAGGTGCACGACGTCTTCGCCTCGCTGCTCGGCGTCGCCGCACGAGCGGCCGAGACGCCGACGCTCGGAGGGCTCGCGCCGACCCTGCTCATCACGATCTCCGCCGCCGAGCTCGACAGTGAGGATGGCGTCGGCTTCGTCGACGGCACCGACTGCACGGTTCCCGCGTTCGTCGCGCGTCAAGCCGGATGCTGCGGCGGTATCCAGCGACTCGTCGTCGGCGGCGACGGCCGGATCATCGAGCTCGGGTCGGCGAACCGCACGTTCTCCGGCCAGCAGCGCCGCGCCATCGTCGCACGCGATGGCGAGTGCATCATCCCCGGATGCCACGTTTCGGCTGCCTGGTGCGAGATCCATCACGTCGTGGAACACGCACGCGGCGGCCCGACGCACACGAGCAACGGCGTCACGCTGTGCTGGTGGCACCATCGCACGATCCAGACCAGTGGATGGGAGATTCGCATGACCGATGGCGTTCCGAAGGTGCGGGCGCCGGCGGCGACCGACCCCGCACGACGATGGTGCCGACCTGCGGGGTCCATGCACCTGGCCCGTGACCGACGGCGACGGAAGCTTACGGGATGAGACGCGAGGCGTCAGACCCCGCCGCCGCCTCCCCCGCCGCCACCGCCACCGGCAGAGCCACCGCCTCCGGATCCGCCCGACGTCGACGACGAGGATGCCGCGGCGGAGGTCAACGAGCCGATGCCTGCCGAGAAGGCGGCGGCGTTGAAGGCCGCGGTGTTCCCGGCGTACCAGTACGGGGCCTGTCCGGCGGGGTACATCACCGCGAGCTGCTCGGCCCACTTCTTCTCCTGGCCGAACACGACAGCGTACGGCAGCAGCTTCTCGTACAGTCTCAGCATCTGTCGTGGATCGCCCGGATCCACGGGGACACGCTCCGCGCCCGAGGGCGACTGCAACATGCGGATCCGGTCGGCCTCGGCCCACTCGATGAACATCTTCAGTCCCTCGAGGTGGTCGCGCACCTCCGCCCCGCGGGCGCTGAGTGGCCTGCGGGCGAGGAGCACGATGGAAGCCACGAATCCGGCGGTGCCGCCCACCATGAGACCGGCCGCGAACCCGGGGGCGACGTACGAGGCGAGCGCTCCGATCCCGGAGCCGATCGTGAGTGCGAAGCCTGCCGCGGCCAACACCATCGGCCACGCGCGCGTCTTCGCAGGCACCCGGCGGCGCCAGCCGCGCCGCTTGACCTCGGCAGTCGCCCAGGCGAGCATCTTCTGCCCGGCCTTCGTGAAGCGCGTACTGCTGCCGCCGAACGTGAACATCGCCCCGGGAGCGGCTGCGCGGCCGAACAGGCCCTCGAGCAGCATCCGCCCATCCGCGTCGGCGACGCGCGACGCGTCGACCAGCTGCGCCTGCATCTTGCGCGCACCGAACACGCGCCGCTCGCCCTCCAGCAGACGGATGCTGCCGCCCACGGCCTGCTCGAGCACCTCGGCGGGGACCGCCTTCGATGTTCTGCCGGTGAACACAGCGGACAGGAGCGCGTCGGCCCCTTCCGGGGGCGTGTATTCGGCGATGACCGTCGGCCGGCCCGGGGCGTCCTTCAGCCTGCGCACGCGGACGATGACCGCCCAGACGATCGCACCGAGGACCCCGAGCCCTCCGACGCCCTGTGCCCAGCCCCACGGCGAGGCCAGCGGCGAGGTGTCGAACGACGTGAACGTGCCGGGAGCGAAGCCGACGGCGATCGTCATGGTCGCCTCGGGCGCGACGTCCGAGGCGGTCGCCGAGATGACAGTCGAGCCGTCGGCGCCGGCCGCGGCGGAGATCTCGCAGCCGGTCGTCGCCCCGTACGCCCCCGCATAGCATCTGCGGTTCCCGTCCAGAGCCGACGCCAGTGCGGCCGGCACGTGCACGGTCGCGGTCACGACGCCGAAGGGCTGCGACCAGCCGTTCCCGTTCACGTCCCAGTAGAACTCGTCGGCGTCGTCGTCACCGAAGTACCACGTCACGTGGCGCAGCGTGTAGGTGAAGACGTAGGTCTGCGCGCCGTGGACGTAGCCGTCCGAGCGCGACGTGATGGTGTATTGACCGTCGCCGCGGCCGACGACCGCGGGTCGCGGCGCGCCGCCGGCATCGGTCACCGAGATCAGTCGCAGGTCCAACGGCTGACCGTTGTAGGAATCCGGAATGGCACGCTTCATGCCATGGTTCTGATCGGTCTCGGGGAAATCGGCGACGAACGTCTCGACGACCGTGAGCGTGCTGGTGCCGTCGTCGTCGCGACCGAGCGTGTAGTCGGCGTGCAGGCTCGTGAACGTGAAGTCGTTCACGTCTCCGGCCACCGGGCCGGCGGC
>ERZ778017.1047-NODE-1047-length-30671-cov-4.997060_pt1 | contig 30671 bp, 27 predicted proteins | sample MGYA00375747_ERZ778017 | MGnify/ENA primary metagenome ERZ778017 (study PRJEB29350, sample SAMN05509838) | bioreactor metagenome | biome: bioreactor; material: wastewater | place: South Africa: University of Cape Town | collected 2014-03-17 ...
CGCCCTCGGTTTCGGTGCCGGTCGGCAAGCTCTCGGGCGGCACCCAGCAGAAGGTCGTGCTGGCGAAGTGGCTGTTCACGACGCCCGACGTGCTCATCCTCGACGAGCCGACACGCGGCATCGACGTCGGCGCCAAGTACGAGATCTACACGATCATCAACCGGCTCGCCGACGAGGGCAAGGGAGTGATCGTCATCTCGTCCGAGCTTCCCGAGCTGATCGGGCTGTGCGATCGCATCTACACGCTGTCTGAAGGCGTCATCACGGCCGAGATCCCTCGGGCTGCGGCATCCCCCGAACGACTCATGCAGAGCATGACGAAGATCCGAGAAGAGGACCACCTATGAGCACGACCCAGACCGCCCCGCACAGACCAGGCGGGGGCCTGATCGCCAGCACTGTGTCCTACATGAGCGGGCAGCTGCGTCAGATCGGCCTGTTCATCGCGCTGATCGTGATCGTCCTGTTCTTCCAGATCGTCACGCAAGGGATCACACTGAGCCCGCGCAACGTGTCGAACCTGATCGTGCAGAACAGCTACATCCTGATCCTCGCGATCGGCATGGTGATGGTCATCATCGCCGGGCACATCGACCTGTCGGTGGGGTCGGTCGTGGCGGTGATCGGCGCACTGGCCGGCGTGCTCAACAACAAGATGGGCATGTCGTGGTGGATGACAGTGCTGCTGTGCCTCATCGCCGGGGCGGTGATCGGTGCGTGGCAGGGCTTTTGGATCGCGTACTTCCACATCGAGTCGTTCATCGTCACGCTGGGCGGGATGCTGCTGTTCCGCGGTCTTGCGCAGATCCTGCTGCGCAACACCCAGATCTCTCCGTTCGACGACGGGTTCCGCGCGCTGGGATCGGGATTCCTGCCCGACCTGGGCGGGGGGACGTCGTACCTCGAACCGCTGACGATGATCCTGGGCGTGGGCGCCGTGCTGGCTCTGGTGGGCATGAGCCTACGGTCGCGGCGCGCACGGGCGAAGAACGGCCTGACGCTCGAGCCGCTCGGCTGGTTTGCGCTGAAGACGGCGTTCATGTCGGTGCTGATCCTGGGGATCGCCTGGCTGCTGGCCAGCTACCGCGGCACGCCGGTCGTGCTCATCGTCCTGGGTGTGCTGGTCGTCGCGTACTCCGCGGTGATGGCCAACAGCGTGTTCGGGCGCCACGTGTACGCGCTCGGCGGCAACAAGCGCGCGGCGCAGCTGAGCGGCGTGAAGACCGACCGCGTCAGCTTCCTGCTGTTCGTCAACATTGGCGTGCTCTCGGCTCTGGCGGGACTCGTGTTCACCGCGCAGCTGAACCTGGCAGGACCCAGCGCCGGCAACGGGTTCGAGCTCGACGCGATCGCGGCGGTGTTCATCGGCGGCGCGGCCGTCAGCGGCGGCATCGGGACGATCGGCGGAGCCATCGTGGGCGGCCTCATCATCGGCGTGCTCAACAACGGCATGACGATCATGGGCGTGGGCACCGAATGGCAGGAGTTCATCAAGGGCCTCGTGCTGCTGGCGGCCGTGGCGTTCGACGTCATCAACAAGCGGCGGGGCGCGGGTCAGGGCTAGCCGCGGGCCGGCGCGGGGTAAGCCGGGGCGGGGTAGCGGGGCGCGGGGTAAGCCGGGCCGGGTAGCGGTACGCCGACCTTGCCTCCCGCGCGCCGACCTTGTCCCCGGTACGCCGACCTTGCCTCCCGCGCGCCGACCTTGCCTCCCGCGCGCCGACCTTGCCTCCCGCGCGCCGACCTTGTCCCCGGTACGCCGCCCCTGTCTTCAGCGCGACGTCAACAACGGCCTCGACGCCGACGCACATGCCGACGAAACGATGGGCGCGTGCACCGACTTCACCGCGCACTCGCGCAAGATCCTGGCAGGTCACAAGAGCGGGTCAAAAGAGCAGATAGAGGGCCCCGAACACCGTCAGCACGATGACGACTCGCTCGAAGATCTTCTGGCTGATGCGACCGGCGATCCAGCGACCGACGAACGCTGCGGCAACCACAACGGGCACGAGCACGAGATCGACCAGGAGCCCCTCGTGGGTGATCAGGCCGAGCCCGATCGAGAACGGCAGCTTTGCGATGTTGACGATCGCGAAGAACCAGGCGGTGGTGCCCAGGAACGCCTTGATCGGGAAACGCCCTGCGATGAAGTACATGGACATCACGGGACCCGCGGCGTTGGCCACCATCGTGGTGAACCCACCCAGTGTTCCGTAGACACCCGCCGCGACACGATGCGATCGCCGGCCGGGCTCCGTCTGACGCTGCGATCGTCGACGCCACAGGGTGACCGCGACGACCACCAGCAGGATGATCGCGATCATGCGCCGAACCCCGGCATCCGATGCGAAGGCCAGGAAGACGGCGCCGGCCACGAGTCCGACCACCACGGCCGGCGCCAGCCGCAAGAGTGTCCGCAGGTCCGCGTGCCGGCGGTATGCCCACAGCGCGAAGACGTCGCCGACGATCAGCAGAAGCAGGATCGTGCCCGTCGACTGCTTGGCCGGGAGCACCGCCGCGAACAGGGCGACCGCGATCGTCGCCGCGCCCGGTAGTGCTGCTTTGGACAGGCCGATCACGATCGCGCCGGCAGTCAGCGCAGCCCACGCAAGAACGCTCAGGTCGGGCACGGTGTCATCCGGATCACCAGATCACGCTACCCCGTCGGTGCATGCCATGACGGATGCCGCGACCTCGCGGCCTCGCACACGGTCCGGAGGTGCTCTCGCCCGGGACGGACTGGCCAACCTCGGCGAGGGAGCATCTCGATAGCGCGAGGGCAATCTCGGCGCACGCGCGGCAACCTCGGCGAACCGAGGACAACCTCGGTGAACCGAGGACAACCTCGGCGCACGCGCGGCAACCTCGGCGCACGCGCGGCAACCTCGGCGCACTGAGGACAACCTCGGCGCACGCGCGGCAACCTCGGCGCGCGCGGGGCCGGGGGTCAGTCGAGGAAGATGTCGGGGAAGAGATCGGCGTCGGGAGTGCCGGGCACCGCCGCATACCCCGAGAAGTCCGTGACTCCGGCGGCCTCCAGCACATCCTCGACGATGAGCGTCTGTCCCGTGAACGACCGCGCCGGGTGCGTCAGCGCCTCATAAGCGGCATCCGCGTAGATCTCCGGGGTACGGCTGACCCGCATCATCCGGTCACCGCCGAGCGCGAACTGCACGGCCGCCGTCGCGATCGTCGTGCGCGGCCACAGCGTGTTGGCGGCGATGCCCTGGTCGGCGAACTCGGCGGCCAGGCCCAGTGTCGCCATGGTCATCCCGTACTTCGCGAGCGTGTACCCGGTGTGCGCTCCCAGCCACCTCGGCGTGATGTTCAGCGGCGGCGACAGCGACAGAATGTGCGGGTTCTCGGCCTCCTCGAGCATCGGGATCGCCGCCCGCGAGAGCATGAACGTGCCCCGCACGTTGACATCCTGCATGAGGTCGTACTTCTTCGCGGCCAGCTCCAGCGAGCCCGACAGGTCGATGACGCTCGCGTTGTTGACCACGATGTCGATGCCGCCGAACTCGCCCTGCGTCTTCAGCACGGCGCCGGACACGTCGTCGTCACTGCGCACGTCGCCGACGATCGGCAACGCCTGCCCGCCGGCCGCGCGGATCGCATCGGCGGCCGTGTGCACGGTTCCCTCGAGCTTCGGATGCGGGGGGTCGGTCTTGGCCAGCAGGGCGATGTTCGCGCCGTCGCGTGCGGCGCGAAGGGCGATCGCCAGACCGATGCCGCGGCTGCCCCCGGACAGCAGGATCGTCTTGCCGGCGAGGGAACCCGCGCGTCCGGGAGCCCCGGAGAACGCGGTGGGAGCGGGCGTGAGGGGCTGGTCGGTCATGTCGTGCCTCCGATGATGATGGATGCCGCGGCTCAGCGCGAACGCTTCGTGAACGCGCGGATGCGCGCCTGGGCTTCGGGGGTGTCGAAGGCCGCGCCGATCGAACGCGCCTCCTCACGCAGCTGCTCGACGAAGCTGCGCTCGCGCTGCGACCGGATGAGTCGCTTGGCGTGTCCGTAGGCGCCGTGCGCACCGGCCAGCCAGAACCTCGCGACTTCGTCGGCGCGCAGCCCGACCGCGTCGGGGGCGACGACCTCGGCGACCAGGCCCCACTCCAGCGCTTCGCTGGCCGACAGCATCCGGTCCTGCAGCACCAGCTGCAGCGCGCGGCGTTCTCCGACCGCGCGGGCGAGCTGGGCACTGACCGACAGGTCGGGAGTCAGGCCGATGTTGGCGTAGAGGCTGCCGATCTGCGAATCGGCACCGATCACGGCGTAGTCGCTGGCCATCAGGATGCCCAGGCCGCCGCCCGCGGTCGTCCCCTGGGCAGCCACGACGACCGGGACCGCCGACTCGGTGAGGGCTCGGATGCCGACGTTGATGACCTCCGCGAGCTCGGTGATCTGCGCACCCGAGCCCATATTCTCGGCCATGTCGCGCACGTCCCCTCCGGCGCAGAACGCCCGGCCGGCAGCATCCACCACGATCGCCCCGACGTCGCCGCGGCTCGTGGCCTCACCGGTGACATCGGCCCACGCGTGCGCGGCCTCGGCATTGAACGCGTTGAGCCGATCAGGCCGGTTGAGGGTGATCCGCGCAAGCCCGTCGGCGACGTTCAGCAGGACCGTGTCGCTCATCGCGGCGCCATTCTGATCGCGCCGTCGAGACGGATCGTCTCACCGTTGAGGTACCCGTTGTCGATGATCGACAGAGCCAGCTTCGCGTACTCCTGTGGCGTGCCCAGTCGCGCCGGGTACGGCACCTGCTCGCCGAGCGAGTCCTGTGCGGTCTGCGGAAGGCCCGCGAGCATCGGCGTCTCCATGATGCCGGGAGCGATCGTGCACACCCGGATGCCGTAGCGGGCCAGTTCCCGCGCGATCGGGAGCGTCATCGCGTGCACGCCGCCCTTGCTCGCCGAGTAGGCGGGCTGCCCGATCTGGCCTTCGAACGCCGCGACCGATGCCGTATTGACGATGACGCCGCGGTCGCCGGACGCGGTCGGCTCGGTCTTCGCGATGACGGCGGCCGCCTGCGAGATCACGTTGTACGTGCCGATCAGGTTGACCTGGATGATCTTCGCGAACCCGGCCAGCGGCGACGGATTCCCATCACGATCGAGCACCTTCGCCGGCGGCGCGATGCCCGCGCAGTTGATCACGACGCGTAGCGGGGAGGCTCCGGCGGCGTTCTGCACGGCGGCGGCGACCTGGGCCGGATCGGTGACGTCGGCGGCGGCGAACGTGCCGCCCAGCTCCGCCGCGATCGCGGCACCGGATGACGTGGGCAGGTCGACGATCGTGACCCTGGCACCCTGCGCGGTCAGCGCACGCGCGGTGGCAAGACCCAGACCGCTGGCACCGCCGGTGACGAGCGCGGATGCTCCGCTGATGTCCATGTGTTCTCCTTCGAACGACCGCTTTCGGCATTCAGTACCAGCTTATGCGAGACTGCGTCTCGCTCTCGGCCGGGGCGGATCATCCCAGGGTAGCTCGGTCGGGTGTTGACTGGGCACATGGAGATCCGCACTAAGCGCGTGTACGACGAGCCCGAGGCATCCGACGGATATCGGGTGCTGGTGGACCGGCTCTGGCCACGGGGACTGAGCAAGGACCGAGCGAAGGTCGACCTGTGGGCGAAGGACGTCGCTCCGACCGCCGAGCTGCGCAAGGCGTTCCATCACGAGGACATGCCGTACGACGCGTTCGTGAAGGCGTATCGCGCGGAATTGGCCGCGAACTCCTCTGCCGTCACGACGCTGCGCGACGAGATCGCCGGGCATGGCGTTGTCACGCTGCTGTACGCGATGAACGACCCCGACCACAACCACGCCGGCCTCGTGCGCGAGGCGCTCGAGACCTGAGCCCGCCCAGTGCGCCAAATTCACATGAATTTGGCGAATGCACATCGAACTGCCGGCAGTTTGATGTGCAGTGGGCGGTTTGATGTGCAGTGGCGGATGCCCGGACGCGCAGATGCCCAGACGGCTGGCTGCGGGGACGCGCTCGCACGCGATCGCCGCCGCGCCCGACGCCTCAGCCCTCTCGCCAGCGCGCGCGATCCTCGCCGGGCGCGCGCGTGCACGTCATCCGCGTGCCCTTCGTCGTCACGCCGTGCGCTCCCTCGGGTGTGCAGAACGAGCCCGGGTGCACGATCGTCGGCGCCGTCGTCCGCGTCGGCGCGGTCCGCAACGGTGGCGCGGTGCCCTCGACCGACGGCGTCGCCTTCCCGGGCGTCGGCACCGTGGCCGTGGCATCCGGCATCAGCGCGATCGTCCCCGCCGACGCGACGCGCTGGCCGGGGCATTCCTGGAGCACCCGGACCATGGCGTCGCGCTCGGGCGGGGTGACCCACAGGTGATACGTCGCCTTCACGGTGATCTGCCGGGCGACGTACGCGCAGCGATAGCCCTTCGCCGGGGGCAGCCAGGTCGCGGCGTTGCCGGCGCTCTTCTGCTCGTTCGAGCGCCCATCGACGGCGAGCAGGTTCAACGGGTCATTGGCCAACGCCTCGCGCCGTACCTGGCTGAGCTGCTGAGCTCCGCTCTGCCAGGCGTCCATCAGCGCGACGACATGGTCGATCTGCACGGCGGCAGACGTGGTCACTCCGCGCTGGAAATCGATCGTCTGTCCCGTGTACGGGCTGCGCAGGACGCCGGTGAGCACGACGCACCCGTGCGTGCCCGCCTTGATCGTGACCGAGTCCAGATCACGCCGCAGGATGTCGTTGCGGGTGTCGCAGCCGTTGCGATCGACGTCTTTCCATGCCGCGCCGAACTCTCCGGTGCGGTCGTATCCGGTCTTCGGGGCCCGGCCCTTCACCGGGATCGTCGTCAGCAGTGCCAGCGCCGTACCGGTCTCGGGCTGCGCGGCGGTCTCCGACGCCGCGGGGACGGATGCCGCCGACGTCGGCGCGGCGGCGGAGGATGCCGCAGGCACCGGCGGCGCGGACGAACTCGATGGCGCGGCGCCGGCCGCCGGCGCGGCGCCGACGCCCGCGGAGCCCGGTGCGGCAGACACGGAGCCGATCGGGCCGGCCTCGCTGGTGCCGGCGATGGCCAGGGCGACCACGAAGACGCCGATCCCCACCCAGACGGGCGGACGCCGCCAGAAACCCCTGCTCATCCGGCTGCCACCGCGACCATGCACAGAGGACTCATCCCAGGTACTGCTCCAGTGGCTGCAGCGCCGGACGCGACGACGGGTCGGTGACGACGGCGGCACCCACTGCACACGCGGCACCCAACGCCTCGTCGTAAGACAGCCCGCCGCGTAGCCCCACGGTCAACGCAGCGCAGAACGCGTCCCCGGCGCCGACGGAGTTCACCGGTGTCACGCGCAACGCGGGGGCGAACGCGACCCGCTCGCCGCGCTCGAGCAGCGCGGCCCCCTCGGAACCGTACGTGACGGCGACCAGCCGGGCATCGCGCAGCTGCGGGATCAGCTGGTACTCCGTCTCGTTCACGATGATGAGGTCGGCACGCGCGACGAGCTCCTCCGGCAACGACCGGGCGGGCGCGGCGTTCAGCGCGACGTAGCCCCGCGCGCGTCGGGCGACGTCCAACACCGCGCTCATCTCGATCTCCAACTGCAAGAGCACCGTCGTCGAACCGTCGAACTCGATGCCTTCAGCGGTCGCCTGTGCGTTGGCGCCCTCGCACACCGCGATCTGGTTCTCGCCGGCGGCATCCACCACGATCACCGCCGTGCCGGTCGGCTCCGAGGTCGTCGCGACCAGACTCACGTCGACACCGGCGTCTTCCAGCGCCGCACGCATCGCTGTGCCGTCGGCATCGTCGCCGACCGCCCCGACCATCCGCACCCGGGCGCCCAGCCGTGACGCGGCGGCGGCCTGGTTCGCACCTTTGCCGCCCGCGCTGCGCACGAGGCGGCCACCTCCGACAGTCTCGCCTGGGCCGGGCAGGCGCTCGGTGACGGCAACGACGTCGGCGTTGATGCTGCCCACGACGATGAGATCGATGTCGAATGCCATGGCTGTCCTTCCCGCTCGGCCCGGGCACGGCGCGATCGTCGGAGCGCCCGGCCAGGGCCGATGCCTCGACCGTACTGGAGAATACGCCGTCCCGGCGCACGCCGGCCACGCTGCGGATCGCCGCCCCACCGGATCGCCGCCGCCCCCGCATCGCACTCGCCGGCGCCGCAGGGACACCGCGCCCGCCCTCGCATCGCACTCGCCGGCGCCGCAGGGACACCGCGCCCGCCCTCGCATCGCAGCCGCCGCCCCACCGGCTCGCCGCCGCCCCACCGGATCGCTGCCGGCCGGCGCACCCCATCCCCGACCGGCCGGCGCACCCCATCCCCCGGCCGGCCCACGGGACCCATCCCCCGGCCCACGGGATCGTGCACGATGGAGGCGTGTCCATCCCTCGCGAGCCGATCGCCGTACCCCGCGCCGTGCGCGACGTCGCCCGCGGCGCGGGGCTCGTGCCGGTCTGGCGCAGCGAGGTCGGCGGGTTGACGTTCCGCACCGACGACGGCCGTTACATCAAATGGGGTCCGCGGCATCCCGAGCTCGACATGGGCGCCGAGGCGGCACGCCTTTCCTGGGCCGCGCGCTACACGACCGTGCCCCGTGTGATCGAGATCGGCGGCGACCGCACGCACACGTGGCTCGTGTCGGCCGCGATCGCCGGCCGCTCGGCCGTGGATCCGCACTGGTTGGCCGACCCGGCCACGGCGGTGCGCGCGATCGGGCGCGGGCTGCGTGCGCTGCACGACGCGCTGCCGGTCTCCGACTGCCCGTTCGACTGGGGCGTGGAGCAGCGAGTGCAGGATGCCGCGGCCCGCGGCATCCATGTTCCCGACGCTCTGCGCGTTGCACCGCCCGTCGACCAGCTCGTCGTGTGCCACGGCGACGCGTGTTGTCCGAACACCCTGCTGAACGACGACGGCGCCCCGGTCGCGCACGTCGATCTCGGGTCGCTCGGACGAGCCGATCGCTGGGCCGACCTCGCGGTCGCGTCGATGAGCACCGAGTGGAACTACGGTCCCGGTTTCCAGAACGCGCTCATCGAGGCGTACGGCGCCACGCCCGATCGGCGGCGGCTGGCCTACTACCGCGAGCTGTGGAACGTGACCTGAATCACCGGCTCATCGACGGCTGGGAGGGATCCTTGCGGTTGACCGGCCCCTCGAACAGGCGCACCACCTCTTCGACCGAATGTCCCTTCGTCTCGGGGAGGAAGAAGTAGACGAAGAAGACCCCGACCACGCACAGCACGGCGAAGATGATCATCACCCAACCGAGGCCCAGACCCACCTGCAGGATCGGGAAGGTCAGCACGAGCCCGTAGTTTGCCAGCCAGTCCACGGCCGCGCCGATGCCGGACGCGCGGCCACGCACCGATGTCGGGAACACCTCGCCCTGCAGCAGCCAGCCCGTGCCGCCGATGCCGATCGCGAAGCAGGCGATGAACAGGGCGAACCCGACCATGATGACGATGAGCTGGGCGACACCGGACAGGAACGACGCGCCGTACGACCCGATCAGCAGGAACACCGCCATGCCGATGTAGGCACCGATCGCCAGCCGTCGACGCCCCACGACGTCGATGAAGCGGAATGCGAAGTAGGTGGCGATGACGTTCACGACGGCGAGGATGCCCGCCGCGATGACGCCGAAGATCTCGGCGGCCACCTTCGTGGTGCCCGGTCCGGTGAAGTAGGGCTCCAGCAGGTGCGGCCCGTAGTAGAACGCCACGTTGATACCGGTGATCTGCTGCAGGATGAAGAACACGCACACGATCACGAGCGCACGCTTGACCGGCTTCGTCCAGTTCGTGCGAGCCTCCACGCGCTCCTTCTCGGTGACGACGACCTTCGCCTCGGCATGGACCTGCTCGGGCGTCGCATCCAGCCCGAGCGTGTGGAAGGCCTTCAGCGCCTTCTCCTCCTTGCCGCGCTCGAGCAGCCACCGCGGAGATTCCGGCATCCTGGCTCGCAGCAGCAGCGAGATGATCGCCGGGACGAATCCGATCCCCAGCATGATCCGCCAGTCGACGGTGGATGCCGCACCGGGCGCGATCCACAGCACGATGACCGCGATCACGTAGGCGGCCAGGATGCCGATCGTGATCATCCACTGCTGGATGATGGCGAGCGAGCCGCGCCGTCGCTTCGGCGCGAACTCGGAGATGTAGGCGGTCGCGATCGCCGAGTCGGCGCCGATGGCGATCCCGATGATGAGCCTTCCGATGGTCAGCGTCGTCGGCTCGAAGGCGAACGCCGAGATCAGCGAGCCGACCGCGAACAGGGCGGAGTCGGCCAGCAACAGCGACTTGCGGCCGAACCTGTCGGTGAGGGGCCCTGCCACGAGCGCGCCGACGAACGAACCCAGCGACGCACCGGCGACGATGATGCCGATCGCCACCGGCCCGAGCGTGAACGGAAGAAAGACCAGCGCCGAGCCGATGTTCGAGGAGTCGAACCCGAACAAGAACCCGCCGATGGTGGCCAGAACCGCCAGATAGATGTAGAACCGGCCGATGTCGCGTGTGTCGAGCGTCTCCAGGAGCCCGGCCTTCGTGTTCTCCATGGATGCGAACGGTACGCCGATGCCGACCGGCCCGCCAGGGGGTTGCCGACGGGTCGTCGGCGTCGGGGTCGTAGAGCGGGCGGCGCGAAGGCGGGATGGGCCGGGGCAGCGATGCACCGCTGGCGGAGCGGACGGCCGCGTTGAAGGTCTCAGACCGGGTTGTGTACCGTGGCTGCATCGTCGCGGCAGGACGGCGGTACACGGGAGGTGCGATCCGGCGTGCGCGAGATCCGGTTGATGAACGAGTATTCGGTCGACTTTCCGATCTGGGATGAGGACGGTCTGGTCGATGCCGCCGGCTTTCCGGTCGGCCCGCAGCTCGGCGCCGAGCTGCGGGAGTGGGCGGCGATCTTCGACGCCCACTTCGATCCCTTCGAGGGCTGGGACGACCCGGCCGTGGCATCCCTGCACCACGCGCGAGGGCCTGCGCTGCGCGACCGGCTCCAGACCGAGCTCGGTCCGGGATGCCACGTCGTCCTCGACCAGTGGGAGCACCGTGCCGCGGCATCCTGACCAGACGCGCGGAAGTTAGCCCGAGCGCCAGGCGCGCCAACGCGTCTACGCATCTACGCGCCGAAACCCGAGCGTCGAATGTACATCAAACCGCCCAATGCACATCAAACCGCCCGCAATTTGATGTGCATTCGGCCAATTCATGTGAATTTGCCGCACCGCACCACACCGGACCGGAGGACCGCGCCGCGGCCGCAGGTCACAGGGCCCAGACGAAGGTCCAGGTGCCCAGGAGGACGGCGGCGAACACGGATGCCGCAGCCACTCCCAGCGCGATCACGACGAGCACGCCGTCGCGCGGCCGCAGCACCGACGGCCGCGCCCACGTGCGTGCGCCCGGGGCGCCGAAGCCGCGCGCCTCCATCGCCGTGGCCAGCTTCGTCCCGCGCCGGATCGCGAGCACGAACAGCGCGAACGCCTGCCCGGACACGCGCCGGATCCTGCCGGTGTCGGCCACGCCGCGGGCGCGGCGGGCAAGTGACCGCTCACGCCAGTCGTCGACGAGCAGCCCGACCAGGCGCAGACCCGCCAGTGCGCCGAGAACGAACCGCGCCGGCAGCCGCAGCAGCTGCGAGAGCCCGTCGGCGAGATCGGTGGGGTCGGTCGTCGACAGCAGCACGACGGCCGGCAGTGCGATGGCCAGCACACGCAGCAGGATCGCCAGCGCCAGCTGCAGCGACCCGTCGGTGACGTGCACGAGCCCCCACTGCGCATAGGTCTGTCCGGCCGGGCGCCCATACAGCACGGTCGCGGCGGCCGCGAGGACGGCAGCCGCGAGCAGCGGCCACGACCGCAGCCACAGCAGCCGCGCCGACAAGCCGGTGAACGGCAGGAGCGCGAGCACGCACACGAGTGTGACCCCGGCCGAGACCGGGTCGATCGACAGCAGCAGCGTCACCGTGACGGCGAGGGTCGCCGCGAGCTTGGCGACCGGGTTGAACGACGCGATCCGCGATCGTGGATCGGCGGCCAGCACGCTCATCGCGCGCCCCCTGTCACCGGCACTCCACCCAGCTGCAGCCGCTGGTCGGCCAGCGCATCGACGAGCTGAGGGTCGTGCGTGACGAAGACGACGGCGGTGCCGGCATCCCGTACCTCGTCGATCAGATCGGCGAGCTCACGCCACGTGCGCGCGTCCTGCCCGTACGTGGGCTCATCGAGCACGAGCACGCGCGGCCGGGTCGCCAGCGCAGCCGCCACCGTCAGCCGGCGCTTCTCGCCACCCGACAGTGTGAAGGGGTTCACTGCTGCCAGCGGCGCCAGTCGTAGCCGTTCCAGCAGCGGCCCGACGCGTGCGGCGACCTCATCGGCGCTCATGCCGAGCGCACGCGGGCCGACGGCCAGCTCGTCGCGCACCCGGGCGGTCAGCAGCTGATGCTCGGGCTCCTGGAAGACCATCCCGATCCGGGTGAGCAGCTCGCGAGACCGCCAGCGCACGGGTGAGGGCCCGATGCCGGACCGCAGCGCATCGGTCGCCGCGACCTCACCCGCGACGGGTTCGAGAAGGCCCGCGAGCGTCATCGCCAGGGTGGACTTGCCCGCGCCGTTCGGACCGGTGACGGCAAGAGCACGCCCGGCGCGGATCGTCGCCGTCAGACCGGATGCCGCCACCTGCGCCACCCGCGCCCCGAACGCACGGCGCCCGACAGCCAGGTCGCGGGCATCCAACAGCCCCTCGCCGACACCTGCCGCCAACAGCCCCTCGCCGACACCCGCCGCCAACAGCCCCTCGCCGACACCCGCCGCCAACAGCTTCTCGCCGACACCTGCCGCCGCCAGCCGCTGGTCGGCACGTGCCCTCGCGCGCGGCGAGCGCCACGACGGCGCACCCGGCACCCAGACACCGGCCTCGACGAGCACATCGCCGAAACGGGCGAACACCTCGCCGGGTGCGCCATCGGCGATCAGGCCCTGCTCGCCCAGCACGATGACACGGTCCATGTGCGCGGCCCACAGGTCGACGCGGTGCTCGACGACGACGAGCGTCGCGCCTCCCGTCGCCGCAAGCACCGCATCGCGCACCGAGACGGCCCCGTCCGGGTCGAGGTTCGCAGTGGGCTCGTCCAGCAGCACGAGGCCCGGTCGCATGGCCAGCACCCCGGCCAGGGCCAGCCGCTGCTTCTGACCACCGGACAGCGCCGTGGTGGGATGGTCACGCCCGACGGCCAGGCCGACGGCTTCGCGTGCGGCATCCACCCGCCGCCAGATCTCATCGCGCGGCACGCCGAGGTTCTCGCAGGCGAACGCGATGTCGTCGCCGACACGGGCGAGCACGACCTGTGCATCGGGGTCCTGCAGCACCAGACCGGCACGGCCACGCGCCTGCGCGGGCGGCACGCCGCCCACCAGCAGCTCACCGGTGCGCTCGCCGTCCTCCTCGTCGCCGAGCACGCCGGCCAGGGCACGCATCAGCGTGCTCTTGCCGGCTCCGCTGGCCCCCAGCAGCAGCACGCGCTGACCGGCCGGGATGTCGAGGTCGAGCCGTGACACCGCCCATCGCCGGCGCCCGGCGTGCCGCCAGCCCCAGCCGCGCGCGGCGACGCCGGCCGGCCGCAGGATGTCGGACATGGCGCTAGGCCGCGTCGGCGCGCTCGCGCTCTCTCGCGCGCGCCTCGCGTCCGGCGCCGAACCGGTCGAGGGCGCCGGTGGCGGCCAGCGCCCGCACGATCAGCCATGACACGACACCGGCCAGCACGATGCCCGACACGATCGCCGAGACGAAATAGATCGAGCGGAATGCCAGCGACTGCGCGGCGACCGAGGAGAAGTTCGTGTCGAGGATCGCCGTGGAAAGCCCCGCGAGCGCGCCGGAGACCAGCGCGGCCAGAAGCCGCCAGTTGCGGTACAGCAGGATCGCGAAGCCGAGCTCGGCGCCGACGCCCTCGATGACGCCCCAGATGAACGTCTCCGGTCCCCACTGGGTGCCCACGACCATCGAGACGACGGCCGCCACGATCTCGGTGTACAGCGCCGCACCGGGCTTGCGGATCACGAGGCCGCCCAGCACGCCGGCGAACAGCCAGCCGCCGGCCAGCACCCCCTCCAATCCCGGCAGGAACGCGAGGGCGGTCGAGATCGGGGTCCAGGCCTGGCCCCAGATCCAGAAGATGACGCCGGCGGCCACGCCGATGACGCTGGCCACCACGATGTCGACGACCCGCCACCGCCGGATGGGTGACGAGGATGCGGACGTGGACGTGTGCATGGATGCTCCCTTCCTGCGCTGGCATGACCCAGATCAGGTTCGACGGTCGAAGCGTGGACGCTTCCTCTCAGCCCGGCACACCGGACTCCCGTGGTTGTGCCCGCCAGTATAGCCGTGCTCCGGTACCGTGGACGGGTGACAACCGACGCCCCGCCCGATGGACCGGCGGAGTCGTCGACGACCGCGGCGCCACAGGCGCTGGGGTGGTGGGATGCCGCGTCACTGACGGCACCGCCGGGGGCGGTGTCGTTCGATGTGACCTCGACGGCCAAGCCCGCCGTCGCCTACCTGCTCGCCGAACGCCCGCACCGCTCGCCGCTGCGCCCGGGCGTGCTCGTGCCGCTGGGACTGGTGGTGCTGGTGATCGTGGCGTATTGCACCGCGATGGCGGTGTGGCCGCTGAGCGCGGTGGCCCCGCAGGTCTCGACGGCGCAGGTGCAGCCGGTGACCGCGCAGACGGCATCCTTCACCTGGCCGAAGAAGGGAGCCGCTGCCGCCGCCGTCGAGGGATTCGGCGATCCGGTGGCATCGACGGCGGATCAGAGCACGATCGCGAGCATCACGAAGGTCGTCACCGCGCTGCTGGTGCTGGACAAGAGCCCGGTCACCGCCCAGGCGCAGGGTCCCGAGTTCCATTTCAGCTACCGCGACACCCTCGACTACTGGAGCTACCTGCACCGCGGTGAGTCGGCGCTGGATGTCCCCGCCGGCGGCGCGCTCACCGAGTACCAGATGCTCGAGGGCATGCTCATGGGCTCAGCCAACAACTACGCCGCCCGGCTCGCCTCGAACTGGTGGCCGTCCAGCGCATCGTTCGCGAGCGCAGCCGGCCAATGGCTCAGTGCGCGCGGCATCTCCGGCATCACGATCGCCGACCCCACCGGGATCGACCACGGCAACACGGCCACGCCCGCAGCGCTCATCGCCGTCGGGCAGCTGGCGATGAAAGACCCGGCCATCGCGGCGATCGTGAAGCAGAAGAAGATCACGCTGCCCGGTGCCGGCGAGGTGGAGAACACCAACGAGCTGCTCAGCGACGCGGGCGTCACCGGCTTGAAAACCGGCACGCTGGAGGGGTACAACCTGCTCGCGGTCAAGAACGTGACGATCGAGGGGACGGCCGTGCAGCTCTACTCCGCGGTGCTCAACCAGCCCGACTCGAAGACCCGCTGGTCGGCGTCGCGCAGCCTTCTTGCAGAGCTCGAGAAGCAGTTGAACGCGGCGCCGTCGGTGCCGGCGGGCACGACCGTGGGCACCGTGCACACGCGCTGGGGCCAGACCGTGCCGGTCGTCACCGACGCCGACGCCGCCGTCGTGCTGTGGAACGGCGCCACCGCGAAGGTGACCGCCGACGTGAAGCTCGGCGACTGGGCGAAGGATGCCAAGGCCGGGACGCTCACGACGACGGGGCCGCTGAACACGACGACCGTGACCGCGACGCTGTCGGCAGAGGTCGTCGGCCCCGACTTCTGGTGGCGCGTCACGCACCCGCTCGACCTGCTCGGGATCGGCTGACCACTACGAGGGGGCGGAGCCGCTGGGCATGAGGCCCGCCCGCGTCAGCGCCTCGTTCAGCAGCCGCGCGTCGCCGCCGGTGAGCTCTCGCACCCGGTCGGCGAGGTAGGCGAACTCGGTGTCGCGAGTGGCCAACACGTGCGGGGCGAGGGTGAGCCGGCCGAGTTCGCCGCGCAGCTGCGCGGCCCAGTATCCGGTCCCGACGGGCAGCGGCATCCTGGTGAAGATGACGCGCAGCGGTGTCGGAGTGACCGTGACGCCGCGACGGTGCAGCGCGCGGAATCCGTCGCGCACCGACAACACCATCGCCCGTGCACGCGCACGCTCACGGCCGACCGCCTCGACGCTGCCCGCGGCGAGCACCGCAGCTCCCACCCCAGCGATGAACACCGCGTGCGTGGCGAGCCATGACCGCGCATCCCCGACGACATCGACGGCGAACCCCGCGCCGCGCAGGTCCGCCGCGACGTGCTCTTCGCGCCCGCCCGAGCGCCCGAGCATCGTCGCCTGCTGGGCGACGTCATGGAAGCGCACACCGTCCGGCGTGCGCACGCCTCCCACGCCGGGGAAACCCACGACCGTCCGCTCCGCCCCGATCCGCGAGACGAGCGCATCGACCTCACCGGCGAGATTCGCGAGCGTCACCACCACCCGCGCATCGACCGCCGCGAGCGACGGCAGCGCGGCCGCCGCCTGGTCGCCGCGCACGGCGAGGTATGCCACATCCACCGGCGGGATCTCGTCGGCCTCGCCGACGACGGTCACGGGCGGGGTCGCCGTATGGCGCCCGTCCGACAGTCGCATCCCGTGCTCGCGCAGGTGTGCGAGGGCCGATCCGCGCGCGAGCATCCAGGTCGGGTGCCCGGCGCCGGCGAGTCGTCCGGCATAGACCTGCCCGATCACCCCGGCACCCAGCACGGCGATTCTGGTCACGGGCTCACCCTACGCGTGGCGATGCCCGGGTTCATCCGACCGTGGCGGCGGGGATCATCGTCAGCACGGATTCAAGTCCTGCGAAGTCCTTCACATTGTGCGTGATGACCGCGGCATCGCGGGAGTGCGCGACGGCGGCGATGAGGATGTCGGCCACACGCCCTCGGGGCGAACGGCCGCGGGCGAGCAGAAGCTCGGTCAGGATGCCGTAGCTGAACGCCGCACGGTCGTCGAACGGGATGCCACCACCGAACTGCTGCTCGATGTCCCTCAGCCGCAGCGAGCGCATCGCACGTTGGTCGGCGTCGCGCGCCGCCGCGACACCGAACCGGAGTTCGGCGTAGGAGATCGACGCGATCGCGAACGCATCGACCCCGGGATACGCGCCGAAGTCGTCGTCGACCAGCACGTTGGTGTCCAGCACGGCCCTCATCGTTCAAACGGGTCGGACATGTCGGACTCCTCGCGCTGCTCGCGCACCTCACCGGCCCAGGCAGGATCCACCCGATGACGGAATGCCCGCTGTGCTCGATCGTGGCTCACCCAGAGCTGTGGGTCGACCGGAGAGATGCGCGCAACCGGTGTACCCCGGTCGGTGAGGACGTATTCCTCGCCCTCGCGGACGTTCCGGATCATCTCGGTGGGGTTCTGCCGAAGCTGGCCGATGGTGATCTGCGGCTCCGGCCGTGCTGTCGCCTCCATGCGAACAGTCTAGGAGAAAAGTAGACAATTATCTACGATACTACGCGAACCGCACGGCGCGGTTCAGTCGTGTGCGCACGTCGAAGATCTCGTTGCCGCCGATCTCGTGCGTGCCCGGGATCCCCTGGCGCAGCACGTTGGCCAGCGCGCTGCGGGCCACCAGCGCCGTGCGCATCCCGCGCACCTTGCCGAGCTGCTCGACCGGCGCCGCCACGTCGTCGTCGGGCAGCACCACGATCGCGCCTCCGAACCGCACGCGCGCCTCGCGGGCGATCGTGCGGATGCCGGCGATCAGGTCTGCGATCGGAGCACCCGCCACGGCGTCCCCGACCAGCTCGCCGCGGCGCACCCGCACCGGCCCTCCGAGATCCTCCGACAGCAGGCCATACAGCCCGCTGGGGGCGAGCACGACGTGATCGACCTTCTCGTCGGGATGCCGTCCGGCAGCCACGTCGTGCCAGACGGTGTACCCCATCCCGAGATCGCCGACGATGCGTGCGGTGGCCTCCTCGGCGAGCGCGTCGGCCAGCAGCCGGCGGATCTCGATCGGCGCCGAGCGCACGAGTGCGGGATCGTACGGGTCGGGCAGCTCTGCGCCACGCCCTGCCCACTCGCGGATCAACGCCAGGAACTGCTCGCGGCGACGCCCGCCGGGCTGCCCGGTCGAGCGGGCACGCGGCCGGGTGTCGGTGCGGGCTGCCGGCGCACGCCAGTCGTTCCCCCGCGGTGCGGGATCCTGCCCGAACCCGTGTCCGCGATCGTAGGCGGCACGGGCATCGGGCGTTCCGACGAGGTCCCACGCACGTTGCACCTGGATGAACTGGGCCGCATCTCCCCCGGTGTCGGGGTGGGTCTGCCGCAGCCGCAGCCGGTATGCGCGGCGCAGCGCCTCGTCGGTGACGGTGACCTCGACGCCGAGCACCTCGTATGCGGAGGCGGAGAGGGGGCTGTCGAACACGTCAGTCCCACAGCGGCGCGGCCGGCGTGTAGGCGAACGCCTCCGCGATCGTCTCGGCCGTCACCGCGTCCAGACGGGCCGGCTCCCAGCGCGGGTTCCGGTCCTTGTCGACCAGCTGCGCGCGGATGCCCTCGACGAGATCGGGCTGCGTGTGCCCGAACCACATCACCAGGCCGTATTCCTGTGCCAGGTCCGCACGCAGGTCGGGCAGCCTACGGGCGCGGCGCACCGCCTCGAACGTGACCGCCATGCCGGTGGGCGCGAGCTCCGACATGGCGTGCGCGGCAACGGATGCCGCCGGCTCCGGGTGCGCGCGCAGCCGCTCGGCCACCTCGGCGACGGTGTCCGCCGAGAACGTCTGGTCCACCCAGGCCTGCGCCGTCTGCAGTGCCGAGACGCCCGTCTCCCGCGCGAGCCCGCGCACGATCGCGTCCGGGTCGCCGCCGGCGGCCAGAGCCGTGCGCAGCGCGTCGAGACTCTCGGCGGGGACGAGGTGATCAGCGAAACCCGCGAAGATCGCGTCCGCGGCATCCATCGTCGTCCCGGTGACCCCGAGGTACTCGCCCAGATGCCCGGGAGCGCGACCGAGCAGCCAGGTGCCGCCGACGTCGGGCGTGAACCCGATACGGGTCTCCGGCATCGCCAGCACCGACCGCTCCGTCACCACGCGGATCGCCGCATGCGAGGCCAGCCCGATGCCGCCGCCCATCGTGATGCCGTCGGCCAGCGCGACGACGGGCTTGGGGAACTCGGCGATCCGCGCGTTCAGCGCATACTCGGCACGGAAGAACACGGCGGTGTCGTCGGGACGCCCTGCCTTGATCTGGTCATAGAGGCTGCGCACGTCGCCACCCGCGCACAGTCCGCGGCCGCCGGCGCCGTCGAGCACCACGACCTCGACCGCGGGATCGGCCTGCCAGGCATCCAGAGCCGCGTCGATGAGGCCGATCATCTGCAGGTCGAGAGCGTTGATCGAGCGCGGACGGTTCAGGGTGAGCCGGCCCATGACGCCGTCGGTGCGGGCAAGGACAGTGGGCTCGGCGGGCACGGACGACTCTGACACGTCCGTCAGATTACCGGGGCCGGCCGAACGGTTGCTGCGCGGGGGAGGACACCGGGGCGACTTTCCGCAAAGATAGGGGGGATCACTTCCCGCGACGATGAGAGGTTCGGCATGCCCGAAGGCCAGGTGCTCGAGTTCGCTGGGCTGTCCAAACGCTTCGGATCGGTGCTCGCCGTCGACAACCTGACCGCACGGGTGGAGCCGGGCGCTGTCACCGGCTTCCTCGGCCCCAACGGAGCGGGCAAGACCACCACGCTGCGGATGCTGCTGGGGCTCGTGCGGCCGAGCGCCGGGCAGGTCACGATCGGCGGCGTGCCGTATGCGAAGCTCGCGCACCCGTTGCAGACGGTGGGCGCGGTGCTGGAGGCATCCAGCTTCCACCCCGGCCGCTCGGCCGCGAACCATCTGCGGATCCTCGCTCGGGCAGCCCGGCTGCCCGACGCTGCCGTCGATCAGGCACTGGGCACGGTCGGGCTGGCAGACGTCGCCGGCCGTCGGGTCGGCGGCTACTCGCTGGGCATGCGCCAGCGGCTGGGCCTTGCGGCCGCCCTCCTGGGCGACCCGGGAGTGTTGGTGCTCGACGAGCCGGTCAACGGCCTCGACCCCGAGGGCATCACCTGGATGCGCGGCCTGCTGCAGGAGCTCGCGCGTCAGGGCCGCACCGTGCTGATGTCGTCGCACCTGCTGGCCGAGGTGCAGCAGACCGTCGATCGGCTGATGATCATCTCCGCCGGGCGCCTGGTGTTCCAGGGCGGGCTGGAGGATCTGACCGATCCCAACGAGTATGCGACGGTCGTCGACGCGCCCGATCGAGCGGCCCTGACCGCCGCGCTGGACACCGCCGGTGTGCCGTTCGAGGTGCTGCGCTCGGGGCTTGTCATCCGCAATCCCGACGTCGCCGCGATCGGCCGGGTCGCGGCGGACGCCGGCATCGCGCTGTCGCTGCTGCAGCGGCGCGGCCCCGCGCTCGAAGACGTCTTCTTCGAGCTCGTCAACGGCCTGCGGGTGCACTCGTCGGCGCAGGATCCGGCCATCGTCGACGCGGATGCCGCCGCGGGCGGGGCCGACACCCAGATGACGGCGAGCGCGGCCGAGAGCGCGGATGCCCCGACTCCGGCGAGCACCGCCGACCCGGCCGCCGAGGTCGACGACCACGCCGGGGCGGTCGCCGCCCCGGCCGCCGCGACGGAGCCCGCAGCTGACGAGACAGCGGACGCCACCGGGATCGACGACGCCGCCGAGGCGGTGGATGTCGTGCCGGCGGCACTGGAGCAGGAGCAGGTCACGACGGCAGCGCCGAGCACGTCGACGGTGTATGCCGTCGCCTCGACCGGCGTGATCGATGTCATCCCGCCCCAGGAGGACGTTCCCGCCGAGCCGGAACCGACGCCGGAGGTGGGGCAGGCCCCGCACGCCGAGCCGACGCCGGAGCCCGAACAAACGCTGACACTGCACGCCGAGCCGGCGCCGGAGCCCGAACAAACGCTGACACCGGACGCCGCGCGGGAGCTGGCGCCGGAGCCCGAGCCCGAGCCCGAACCGGCCGCCGCGACCGAGCCCACCGGCGACCGCGACGAGGTCGTCGCCGGCGAGCCCGACGCGCTTCCGCCTGACGACTGGCGCCAGGAGGAGGAGAAGACGCAGTCGGACCTCGACGCCGACGCGTTCTTCCACTCCTTCGACGAGACCGCCGGCCCGGCGGCATCCGATACCGACGCACCGAGCGAGAACGGAGGCGACCAGCGATGAGCCTTTCGGCAGCCGCCCGCTCGGAGAGCACGAAGCTGTTCAGCACGGCGATGTGGTGGATCCTCGCGATCGTGCTCATCGGGTACATCGGGTTCACCTCCGCGGGGCTCGGCTTCGTGTTCAGCGCATCGGCCGCCGGCGACCTGCCCGGCCGTGCGCAGGGCGCGGCTCTTCCGGGCGGCGACACGCCCGCGCTGCTGTACAGCCTGGCCACCTCGGTCGGATACGTGTTCCCGCTGCTGATCGGCACGCTCATGGTCACGGCGGAGTTCCGCCACCGCACGCTGACCCCCACCTTCCTGGCCACGCCACGGCGCGGTCTCGTGCTGTGGGCGAAGTCGCTGGTCGCCGTCGCGATCGGCGTCGTCTACGCCGTGCTCGCGCTCATCGCGTCGGTGGGGCCGGCGGCCGGCTTCCTGACCGGGTTCGGCCAGCCCACGGGCCTGGGCGCATCGAGTACCTGGGCCATGCTCGGGCGCGTCGTGATCGCGTTCGCGCTGTGGGCACTGCTCGGCATCGGGGTCGGCGCACTCGTGCGCAACCAGGTGGCCGCCGTCGTCATCGTGCTGGCGTTCACGCAGTTCCTCGAGCCGATCGCGCGCGTGGCCGGCATGTTCGTCGAGGGGCTCGACCCGGTGCTGCGCTACCTGCCCGCCGCCGCCGGCGACGCGCTGGTGGGCACGAGCATCTACTCCGCGTCGATGGGCGGCACCGCCTCCTCCGATCAGCTGGTCTGGTGGGCCGGCGGCGCGGTGTTGCTTGCGTACGCGGTCGTCCTGATCGTGCTGGGACATCTGACCAGCTGGCGCCGCGACGTCGAGTAGCGCGATCCACCGCTCCTGCTGGACGTCGCCGGAGTCAGGCCGTCGCGGGCCGCGGTCCTGCCGCCCGCCGCTTGCGCGCAGGCTGCTTGGCGGCGATCTCGGCGACGTCGGCGAGATCGTCACCGGTGTCCATGCGCAGCGCCTTGACCAGCGCCAGCCCGTGGCGCGTCGTCACGATCACCCGCTGGAACTCGTCATGACCCTCCAGGTCGATCACGACGCTTGGGCGACGACGACGGATGACAGCGAAGTCCTTGCCGCCGGTCGACTTCCACGTGCCCATCGCGACCGCCGACGGCAGGTAGACGCCGGGATCGGGAACGCCGCGCAGCCACGTCCACGCGTCATCGGTCAGCTGCACCTTGACGATCTGGGAGCGTTCCATCATGACGTTCTGGCGACGCAGGGTCAACGCGTGCTCGGTGACCGACAGCACGACCTCGAGCTGTGTCGAGTCGAGCATGAGCGTCACCATGAGTTCCAGTGTGCCAGCGTTGCCGGGCAAGACGACCCTGATTTTGTTCACAGTGCGACAACGATCCACGCGACGCCCGTGGTGCCCACCGGTGACAGACTGGGACGGTGACGTCGTTGGACACCGCCACCTCCCCCGCACCGACGCCTGCCGCAGCGTTGGATGCGGCATCCGGTGGTGCGCGCGTGGAGGTCGACGAGGCGGAGGCGCTGCTGCGCGCCGATGGTCCGGACTTCCAGCGGCTCCTGGAGCTTGCGGCATCCATGCGCGACGCAGGCCTGGAGTCGGTCGGTCGTGGGGGCGTCATCACGTACTCCCGCAAGGCGTTCGTGCCGTTGACGACACTGTGCCGCGACCGCTGCCACTACTGCGTCTTCGTCGACACGCCGGGCCAGCTCGCAAAGCTGCACAAGCCGCTGTACATGTCGGCCGAACAGGTGCTCGCGGTCGTGCGCCAGGCACAGGCGCTCGGCTGCAAGGAGGCGCTGCTCACGCTCGGCGACCGGCCCGAGGAGCGCTGGCCGGCCGCGCGCACCTGGCTCGACGAGCACGGGTACGCCTCGACGCTCGACTACGTCGCGGCGACAGCGCGCCTGATCACCGCCGAGACCGGGATGCTCGCGCACCTGAATCCCGGTGTCATGTCCGCGGAGGAGCTGCGGATGCTGCGCCCGACCGCGCCGTCGATGGGGATGATGCTGGAGACCACCTCGCGCCGGCTGTACGAAGAACCCGGCCAGGTGCACTACGGCTCGCCCGACAAGGATCCCGCCGTCAGGCTGCAGGTGATCGAGGATGCCGGAGCGGCATCGATCCCGTTCACGACGGGCATTCTCGTGGGCATCGGCGAGACCGTGCGCGACCGCGCCGAGTCGCTCATCGCCATCCGCGAGGCGCACGAGCGGCACGGACACGTGCAGGAGGTCATCGTGCAGAACTTCCGGGCGAAGCCGGGAACCGCGATGCGCGGTGCACCCGACGCCGGGCTGCGCGAATACCTCGCCGCCGTCGCTGTCGCGCGGCTGGTGATGGGTCCGAGGACGCGCATCCAGGTGCCGCCGAACCTGTCCGATGCCGCCGAGCTCGACCTGCTCGTGCGCGCGGGCATCGACGACTGGGGCGGAGTGTCTCCGCTGACCGCCGACCACGTCAACCCGGAACGGCCGTGGCCGCAGATCGACGACCTCGCCGCACACACCGCCGCGGCGGGGTTCGCCCTGACGGAGCGGCTCACTGCCCATCCGGAGTACATCCGGGAGGCCGCGACCTGGATCGACCCGGGGCTGCACGAGGCCGTCGCCGCCCTGGCCGACGGACGGACCGGGCTCGCACGGCGGGATTCCGCCCTTCCCGCGCCCGGGTCCGCCGCGGCGCCCGTTCAGAACTCCGCCACTTCGCGCACGGACGAGCCGGAACCCCCGGTCCCCGCGCGAAGCGGCCCCGACCGGCGGAGTTCTGGTCGGTCGGGCGCGCTTGCCCGCCTCGCCGAGGCGGCGGCCGCCGACCCCCTCGCGCTCGAGGACGCGCAGTGGGAGCGGCTGCTGTGTGCGACCGGCGCCGATCTCGACGCCGTAACGCAGGCCGCCGACGACGTGCGCCGCTACACGGTCGGCGAGGCGATCAGCATCGTCGTGAACCGCAACCTCACCACGACGGGGTTCCGCACCGCCCGCGAGGACGACCCCGCCACGTTCACGCTCGACGACGTCGCCGCGATCGCAGCCGACGCCGGGGACCTGGGCGCGACCGAGCTGTGCATCCAGGGCCGGCTGCCCCGCTCGGCCGACCCCGCGGCGTACCTCGACATCGTGCGCACGGCGAAGGCAGCGGCCCCCGGCATCCATCTGCACGCGTACCGGCCGCAGGACGTCTGGGACCTCGCCGACCGCAGCGGCCTCGGCCTTGCCGGGGCCCTGCGCGCCCTGCGCGAGGCGGGAGTGGACACCGTGCCGGGCACCGGCGTGAAGGTGCTCAGCGAACGCGTCCGCGCGCTCGTCGCGCCCGGCGACCTGCCCACAGACCGCTGGGTGGAGGGGATCAGGGCGGCGCACCGTGCCGGCTTCCGCTCGACGAGCGTGCTGTTCTACGGTCACGTGGAGACCGCCGCCGAGCGGATCGCGCACCTGCGCCTGCTGCGGGCGATCCAGGACGAGACCCACGGGTTCACCGAGGTCGTGCCGATCCCCCTGCCCTCCGTCTCGCCGGCCACCAAGGCGCCGGCCGCCGCCGGAGGCGTGCCGCTGGTCCCCGGGCGGACGGCGGTCGACGAGCACCGGGCGATGGTCGCCGTGTCGCGACTGCTGCTGAACGGCAGCATCCGGCACGTGCAGATTCCCTGGACCCGGCTGGAGCGGACAGCGGTGCCCACGCTGCTGCAGTCCGGCGGCGACGACCTCGGCGGGACGCTGCTCGATGGCCGCGTACGCCCGCAGGCCGGCGTCGAGCACGGGCAGCAGCTGCCGATCCCGGATGCCGCAGCCATCGCCGCGCACCTGTTCCGGCCGCTCCGGATGCGGTCCACCGACTACGGCGAGGGACGCTCGGGCGCACGCGCGCGCCCGAGCGTCGTAAGGACCGGCCGTTGAGCGAGCACAGCAAGCCCCGGCAGCTCCCGGACCGCGCCGACGTCGTCATCGTCGGCGCGGGATTCGCGGGCCTGGCGGCCGCGATGGCACTGCGCGACGCCGGGATCGATGACGTGCTGGTGCTCGAACGCGGCGCATCGGTCGGCGGCACGTGGCGCGACAACAGCTATCCGGGCGTGGCCTGCGACATCCCCAGTCATCTCTACGGCTTCGCGAACCACCCGAACCCGCGGTGGTCGGGGATCTTCGCCCGCGGCGAAGAGATCCGCGCGTACCTCGAGCACGTCGCCGAGATCGAGCACGTCGCGCCGCTGCTGGACACGCCCATGCTCGACGCGTCCTGGAGCGGCGACGACTGGCGCATCCGCACGGGCGGCGCGCACGCCGGTGAGGTGCGGGCCAGCGCACTGGTGCTCGCGTGCGGGCGGCTCACCGAGCCGAAGATCCCCGAGGTGCCGGGTCTGGAGTCCTTCCCCGGCCCGATCTTCCACACCGCACGCTGGAGCCACGACACGGATCTGCGCGGCGCGCGCGTGGCCGTCATCGGCACCGGTGCGACAGCCGTGCAGCTGGTCCCTGAGCTGTCCGAGGTCGCCGATATCACGCTGTTCCAGCGCACGCCGGCATGGATCGTCCCGCGCGGCGACCGGCCGTACTCGCCCGCCGAACGCGCCGCCTTCGCCACCGACCCGGCGCTGCTGTCCCGGCTGCGAGCCGAGCTGTATGCCGAGGGCGAGGCGCGCTTCGCGTCACGCTCCGGTGACCGGGATGCCGCCGCAGCCGCCCGCGCGGTCGCCCTTCAGCACCTGCGCCGGCAGGTGCCCGACCCGACCCTGCGTCGCGCGCTCACGCCCGACTACGCGTTCGGCTGCAAGCGCGTGCTGCTGTCCGACACGTTCTACCCCGCCCTGGCCTCCGGGCGCGTGCAGCTGGAGGCCTCGGCACTCGCCGCCGTCGAGGGCACCGCGCTGATCGCCGCCGGCGGTGCGCGGCACGACGTCGACGCGGTCGTGCTCGCGACCGGGTTCGAGTCGACGCGGCAGCCGTACGCCGAGCTCGTGCACGGCGAGCGGCAGTCGCTGGCCGCGCACTGGACGCAGGGCATGACGTCGTTCGGATCGACGGTCGTGGCCGGCTTCCCGAACCTGTTCGTGCTCGACGGCCCGAACGCCTCGCTCGGCCACAACTCGTCGGTGCTGATGATCGAGGCGCAGGCCGCGTACACGGCACGTACCTTGGCCCGCCGCGCAGGCGTGCTGCGGGTCGACCCGGAAGTCGAAGCGGCGTACACGGCCGAGATCGATACGGCCGCGGCATCCACGCCCTGGATCACCGGCGGATGTCACAACTGGTACGTCGACGAGCGATCGGGGCGACTCACGCTACTGTGGCCGGGCACGGTCGATGCGTTCCGAGCGCGGCTGGACACCGACGGGGGCGAGTTCCTCCCCGTCCCGATCGAGAGGGGCGCACGATGACGCTGCGGCTGGGATACAAGGCCTCGAGCGAGCAGTTCGGCCCGGACGAGCTGTTGCGGTTCGGCGTGCTTGCCGAGCAGATGGGATTCGACTCGGTCTTCCTCTCCGATCACTTCCAGCCGTGGATGCACGAGGGAGGCCACGCCCCGGCGACCCTGCCGTGGCTCGGGGCGCTGGGGGCGCAGACGCAGCGCGTGCTGATCGGGACCTCGGTGCTCACGCCGACCTTCCGGTACCACCCCGCCGTCATCGCGCAGGCGTTCGCGACGCTCGGGGTGATGTTCCCCGAGCGCGTGATCCTGGGCGTGGGCACCGGGGAGGCGCTGAACGAGGTCACGCTCGGACTCGACTGGCCCGACGCCCCCGAGCGCTTCCAGCGGCTGAAGGAGGCGATAACGCTCATCCGCGCGCTCTGGCGCGGCGAGCGCGTCACATACGAGGTGGCGTTCTGGTCGGTCAAGGACGCCACGATCTATGACCGCCCCGCCCACGAGGTGCCGATCTACATCGGGGCATCGGGGCCTGCCGCCACGCGCCTGGCGGGCCGCATCGCCGACGGCTACATCACGACCAGCGGCAAGGATCCGGCGCTGTATACCGACACGCTGCTGCCGGCGCTGCGGGACGGTCTGAGCAAGGCCGGGCGGGACGCCGCGGACGTGGACACCCTCATGGAGGTGAAGGTCTCGTACCACCCCGACCACGACACGGCACTGGAGAAGACGCGCTTCTGGGCGCCGTTGGCGCTCTCGCCCGAGGAGAAGCGCGACGTGCACGACCCGATCGAGATGCAGCGGCGGGCTGCCGAGCTGCCGATCGAACGGGTCGCGTCGCGGTTCATCGTCTCCACCGACCCCGACGAGCACGTCCAACGGATCGGGAAGTACATCGAGCTGGGCTTCCAGCACCTTGTCTTCCACGACCCCGGGGCCGACCAGGAGGAGTTCCTGCGCACGTACGGCGCCGAGATCCTGCCGCGGCTGCGCGCGAAGTACGGGCGATGACCGCGGCTGCACGTTCAGAACTCAGCTCATCTCGACGGTCGACGGCCGGATCCGGCCCTACGGAGGAAGATCATCACCGAATCGGCTGAGTTCTGCACGGGCTGGACGGTCGTCATCCCCGTCAAACCCACCGTGCACGGCAAGTCACGGCTGGCCGCGGCCGCGACGCGCCGCACCGAGCTTGCCCGCGCCATCGCGTTGGACACGATCGCGGCTGCCCGGCGCGTGTGCGCGGTGACGGTCGTGACCGCCGATGCCGCCGTGGCGGTCGCCGCGCGCGCCCTGGGAGCGACGATCGTCGACGAGCGCGAGCCTCGCGGGCTGAACGCCGCCATCGCCGCCGGCGTCGAGGCCGCACACAGCGGCCACCGCGCGGCGATGCTGGGCGACCTGCCCGCGCTGCGGCCCGAGGAGCTGGCCGCAGCGCTCCAGGCGGCCGCAGCCGCGGACCGGACGGTGGTGCCGGATGCCGAGGGCAGCGGCTCCACCCTGGTCACCGCCCGCGCGGGCCTGCCGTGGGCGTCGGCGTTCGGCGCCGACTCGCTGGCACGGCACGTCGAGATCGGCTGCGCGGTGCTGGATGCCGGGCCGACGCTACGTCGCGACGTGGACACCGTCGCACAGCTCGATGCCGCAGCGGTGCTCGGCCTCGGTCCGCGCACGGCGGCGGTGCTCGCACGCACTGACCGCTGAGCGACGAGCGCGGGCGGGACGCCGCCGGCGATCGGCCGGGATCGCGCCGTCGCCATGCGGGCCCGACATGCCTCGACCAGGAGTTTCCTCCCTGGTCGGGGCGCACAGGCGCTGGCTACGCTGGCGGCGCTCTGGCGATACCCGCGCGCCCTGGCCGGGGATCCTCCTCGTCTTGTCGCGACGGGTCGTCTTCCCCTTCCCCGAAAGTCTCACCCATGACATCGCAGTCCCCAGCTGCCCCTTCCCGCTCCGGCGGTCGCCGGCGCCGTCTCGCTCAGCTCGCCTCGTGCGGCGCGGTGTGCGCGGTGGTGTTCGCCGTCCAACCGCTTGCCGCCTTCGCCGCTGCGCCGAGCATCACGACATCCAGCAGCCCCGTCTCCTATGTCGAGCAGGCGCCCGCGGTGCTCGTCGGCGAGAGTGTGACGTTCTCGGGTGGCTCGAAGTACGGCGGCGGATACGTCGACTTCGGCGTCACCGGCGGTTCGGCGGCGGAGACGCTGTCGCTGGTCACCGCATCCTCGCCCGACACGACCTCGGGAGCGGTCACCATCGTGGGCGACACCGTCTATCTCGGCAACGGATCCGGCGCGGACGTGGTCGGGAGCGTCGACAGCACGCGCTCCGGCGCGAACGGTGCGCTCCGGATCAACTTCGTGAGCCCGTTCCAGAACCCGAGCTTCGAAGACGGGTCGACGATCACGGGCTGGACGGCGATCCAGAGCCGCGTCGACCTCGGCGTCACGAACATCGCGGGGTTCGTCGCCCAGGACCAGAGCACGTACACCGGCATCTCCGGAGGCAGCGGGTACTCGGCTCCGCAGGACGACAACGCGGCGCCGCAGCGGGCGACCTACACGGTGCGACTGAACTCGACGGTGGCCAGCGACGGCCGCAACAGCCTCGAGCTCACCTCCGACATGACCACCGCCGAGGGCTGCGACGTCGTGCACGGGCCGGCCGTGTACAGCGACCCGTTCGAGGCCGCGCACAACGATAAGATCTACTTCGACTGGCGGGCGTTCCAGGGCTCCGACAACTTCCACGTCTACGGCTACATCCTGAACACCGACACCGGCGTGCAGACGCCCGTGCTCGATCGCACCGGCGGCAACGAGGTCAACACGTTCCTCACCCAGGAGACCACGATCCCCGCGACGGGAACCTACCGGTTCGTGTTCGTGGGCGGCACACAAGACCGCACCTGCGGGATGGCAGCCGGTGCGACGCTGCTGATCGACAACGTGCGCGTGTACGGCAGCAAGGTCAGCGACGCCGTCGTCGGCCACATCGCCGACAAGCTGATGTACGCGAACTCGTCGGATGACCCGCAGACCTCGCGCACGATCGCGGTGACAGTCGCCGATGGAGACGGCGCGGTGTCGACGGCCGGCAGCATCCCTATCCAGATCACGCCGGTCGACGACGCCCCGACCTTCGCCTCGGTGGCACCGATCACACTCACCAACACCGAGGGTGCGCAGACCTACCCGACGACCACCGGCACGCTCACCACGACCGACCCGGACAGCCCGGTCACCCCGTCCATCGTCGGCGGCACGGCGACCACGAAGACCATCGGCGGCGTGACCTACACCCAGCAGAAGGCCGGCACCTACGGCACGCTCTATCTCGACCCGACGACCGGTGCGTACGCCTTCGTCCCGGATGCGGATGCCGCCGATGCGCGGCAGACGGACGACCAGGAGTCGTTCGAGTTCGAGATCACGGCGCCCGATCTCTCCCCCGCCGCCGGCCCCGCCAAGACCGTGCGCCAGACGCTGGCCGTCTCGCTCGAGGTCCCGGCCACCGCGCCCGGCCAGAGCACGGCCGTCGTGGCCACGGCCGGCGATCGCAGCGCACAGCTGACCTGGACCGCGCCCTCGTGGACGGCGGGGACGCCGATCACCGGGTACGCGATCGAGAGGTCGACGGACAACGGCGCCACGTGGTCGACCGTGACCGCCGACAGCGGCTCGACCGACACCAGCCGCACGGTCAGCGGGCTGGACGCCGGTGACGCCGTCGTCTTCCGCGTCGCCGCGATCAGCAAGAACGGCCAGGGCGCGTGGAGCGACCCGAGCGCGCCGGTGACGCCGTACGCCGTGCCGGATGCGCCGGCCTCGGCCGCGGTCGCCCCCGGCGACTCCTCCGCGACGCTGACCTGGTCGGCGCCGGCATCCAGCGGCAGCGCGCCGGTGACCGGCTATCGCATCGAGCAGTCCGGCGACGGCGGCAAGACCTGGGCGACGGTCGTCGCCGACACCGGCTCGACCCGCACCTCGTACGTCGCCGCGGGGCTCACCAACGGCGAGCCGCTGGCGTTCCGCGTGTCCGCGATCAACGCCGTCGGGGTCGGCCCGGCCACCCCGACGGGAACGACGACGCCGCGTACGACGGCGGCCGCCCCCGGTTCGCTGACCGCCACGCC
>ERZ778017.1050-NODE-1050-length-30482-cov-4.969041_pt1 | contig 30482 bp, 18 predicted proteins | sample MGYA00375747_ERZ778017 | MGnify/ENA primary metagenome ERZ778017 (study PRJEB29350, sample SAMN05509838) | bioreactor metagenome | biome: bioreactor; material: wastewater | place: South Africa: University of Cape Town | collected 2014-03-17 ...
AACCGTTACGTATAACGTTTGCAAAGTCCAATTCCGATGCTTTTCACACCCTCATCGCCAAAGATGAGTCTCCAGTTGAAACACGTAAACAGGCAAAGCTTGAAAGAAACTCCAAAAAACGTTCAGCAGAGCCCGTGACCACCAAGACGAAACGAGCAAAGACCGTTGACTGGTCAAAATTGCCTCCAAACAAGATATTATTGCTTCAGAACTTGTCTTCAAGTATTGGGTCTGGCGACGTCGAACCACTTTTTGAACCATTTAATGGGTTTATAAACATCAGACTTTTGAAAATTAGAAATTTGGCGTTTATTGAGTTTGATACCGAAGCAGACTCGACTGCTTGTTTGAATGAAATCGATAAGAGTCAGTTGAGCAAGTTGGGTGAAAATTGCCAATTGACGTATGCGAAGAAATAGTATTGGTAGTTTTACAGAAGAATTCAATTGACCAAATCTGTTTTGTGGTGGTTTCTGATTTCATTTGAGATGATATCCTCAAATTACTCACATTTAATGGTACTATACACTATATTTTACATTATATTACTGGCTATATCAACCGTTTGACTTGAAAAAGTGATCAAATGGTAAATCACTGAAAATGTCAAACTTGTTGGATTGTTCGATATCAAACCCGAACCGGTCAATATCAATTCCGTTGAATAGATTCTGATCATGCGATGCTGAAGATGCAACTCCAGGATTTGATGCCGTGTGGCTTGATACACCGTTGTAATCAGTTTCTGGTGAATATAATATTCCGTAAAGCAGCTTGTCGTATTTCTTTGCAAGCATGTCCAACCAAAACTTATCAATTTCGTTACTTTCCACAAACTCGACTGCGGTATTCTTACGGCTTTGACTGTTACTGGAGATTTCATCAGATGGTGTCCGAATGACACTGTTGCTGTTCGAGAATATTTCGTAGTATATTCTGGATTTCTCATTGACAGCAAATTGGCCATTTTCCAACCCTGATGGAGAGATATTCAACGCAAGCTCACAGATAGATAACAACTCTTCAATTTGGTCTAGGGTGAAATCTGGCATACTCAAAGCACTTGCGTTGCTAGCATTTTCTTCGTAGAATTCAACTGAGGTGATTGTTTTCAATAAGAACGTGTGTCCCTTGGCAAGTCTCCAGGCGTAGTAGTATCTGGTACTAAGTGTAGACACTGCTGCCATGGATATTTCCGCACATCTGGTGAGGTACGATGAAAGTTTGCATAACGATTTAAAGTAGCGACGATAAACACTGTCTTGGGAATATTTCTCTGCGTGGCCAGGTAGTTTTTTCATTAGATAGATCTTAAAATTGATTCTAATAATCCAGGAAAAAATCAAGTGGTTGGACTTGTTGACGATATTCTGCAACGATGGATTGAGGATCATATCACAACCTGTACCTTCCCCTTCAAATAGATGGTAGTTTTGCATTATGTCAGTGCAATTAATCAACATGATTTTCTTCAAATAGAAATAAGATAAATTGACATCTGTTTGTTCATAATGGAGATAGAAGTAGAAATAAATCGACATGAGAAATGCTTTGATAAACAAGTAATATTTTGTCCGTAAATTAATGGTAAATTCCGATTTCTTGGTGGTTTCTTTACTTGGTCTGCAACACACACTCAACGAACCAAATCCAGCATGAAGTTTTTCTTCATATTCGCTTAAATTGGCACAAAGATCAGACATGTGTATTCGTCCTCTAACGTTAAGTACCAACAGAAGTGCTCTAAGTATTGAATTTGGTACAATGGCACAACTGGCGTAGTGTTTTGTTACTTCTATGTCTAGTTCAACGTCTGGGCAATTTTCATTTCCTGGAACATGGTATGGAAGTTTGGTGTCAAACGAGTTCTGGTTAATCATCATGGGGTTCCCTAATGTGCAACCGTAATAAAGATCCCATAGGACAATGTATCCCCACATTTTTCTACGAAGGTTGTTTTGTTTCTGGTCGTTGAGAATATTCGGCAAGTTATCAGGCTCACGATTTAATCCTACCTGATATGCCATCTGAAGAACAATTCCATTAAGTGTTTGGGGTTCACCATCTGCAACGTCACCTTCTTCTGGGGCATAGATGTTGTACAACTTGAGAAAGAATGCTAACTGTAAGATCGGTAGTGATACTCGTTTCAAAGATTGAAACTGCTCAAAACACTCTCGGGCAATGGCAATTGTGTCAATGTTGATGGGGTTTGATAAAATGAATTTTAGTTCCCGTGCTTCTGGTGATGGATCATTGTTATTCAAATTGTATTGGTTTATTGAACTCTTATTACTGAACAAAGATAGGTATGTTAATCTCATCACCACTAGCAATAAACCTAACTGGGCCAAATCCAATCTTCGCTCGACATTTAATTCTTTTACTGGTTCATCCGCGTCTGTTTCAGGTCCAATCAAGTTCGAGATCTCCTTCACAAAGCTGTCATGGTCGAGAAATGGAGCATACAAATACATGTGAGTGAAGTACTTTTTGATCAATAACCAAATCACTTTTTTGTGAGGCAAGATGATCTTGATCTTTTCGATTAACTTCAATTCTCTGTCTAGTTTTCCATCATAGTATGTGAGAGCTAACTTTGTTATTTCTTCTTTTGTAAGCTCTTTGTTTTTTACGCTTTCTGATGTTTTGATTGACGCATATGGAATTAGATCTGTTGATTCAGAGTCTAGGTTTAGCTTTTCAAAATTCGACTCTTCAGTAGAAGGTTCAGTTGGCAGCATATCTGGTGCTGTTGAAACGTTCGAGTAGTACAAATCCACCTTTCCTTTGGATTTTTTTGACACACTTTCCCATAATAGACTCAAACCTCGATCTCTCTTCATAATGGAAGCCCAGGCAAATGGACCAAAATTAATCGATCTGGTGTCCTCCTTGATATGAATTCCACTGTACCCCTCGTAGAAACTGATTGTATCATTCTCTCCAGAATAAGGGTGTACACCAATCAAGGATTCAAACGTCACAGGTGCATTCTGCGACTTATTTGAGTGTACCTGTGATGTGCTGAACAGAGATGTTCTGTTGGTTGATGCATAGCTCAATGATTCCATGCTAGGTTGACTAGAACTATTTGCTCTCTGAAATATCTCTCCAGATTTAACGCCCAACGGTGTAGCAATAGGTTCTCCAGGTCGTTGTTGTGAAAGATTTTGGAATCTTAAAGGAGGCAATTGAATTGACGAGTCATTATTCGTAGTCATGTCATCCTTACCATACGCTATACTACCAGGTTGGCTCTTTTGACCCATAAATGTAATTTGTGATGGTAATTTGTCCTGTAAAAACGGTGGGGCAACCATCGATGCTGATCCTTGTTTCGGAGAAATATCCACTTGACCTTCATTTCGTACGTTCAGGTGTTTTGGTGTTACCATATCACTTTGATATGAAGATGGTTGCAACAGGAGTTGCCCAAATTCATTTTGGGCAGGATAAACACCATTCAAATGCAGATATTGATTTTGTGAGTCTATTGGAAACGTTTGTTGCTGAACTGGCCTTACAGGTACCTGCTCCAAGTACCCACCAGTTGGTTTAGGAAAAGTTGAATCAGATGGCATCTTTGATTTTCCACCTAAAGCAGACTCAATTTGCAGTAGCCTTAACTTTAACTGCTCAAACTCATCTAACGATATAGTTACAGTTGCCGATGCCGACTCCGATGGCCGTTTCTTATTCGGTATGACATTTAGATCATTGATAAATTGTACTGGGTTCTTAGCACTTGAAACATAAGGTGGGTGAGACGCTTCGTTGAAGGTTGAACCTGGGGTAGCTCGTGCTGAATAAACACATGTGTATTGGAGTTTTGCCTTCACACATTGCGAACATGGTTCAAGCTTATCACACTTGATCTTCTTTCTTCTACAATTTTCGCACACTAAACTAGGTCGTTGTCGTCTAAACTTCGGTGGATTTGTTTCTGTCATGACAAATTCGTGAAAAATGTTAGCTGCGGATTCTAACGAGCTGTCTTTCGATTTATTATAGAGGTTTTATTTTGTTAACGGTTTATTCAAGTTGAAAATGAAGAGAGATTAACACAATAAATACAGTTTTTCGGGCGTAGACGTAAGCGGTATTTCCGGCCGATTGCCGTTCTCGTCCGAAACCTTCCGGCACGTCAGCCGTTCGGGACGTCACTCCGTAGATTGTATTACATTCACAGGGTGCATATTATCCCTAGCCAGTTTTTGTGCACGACTAGAGCAACCATTTCGCAGCTTGTACCGTATCTCGAAACTGACATACATCTCACCCCCGGTATAAGTCGTCTGCATATCTGATCGAATCGGAATTTATGGTATAATGCATGGAAGCTTTTTACATTCTTGATAAAACTCTTCGCACCTAATATACTATTTTAATACTAACATAACGTCCGAAATATTTGTGCTGCCAAATGGAGTTTACGTCGTGGTTTCACATTTCCATCTTGAAATTGCATTAATTATAGCCCTATTTATTACACGTTCTTTGTGTAGACCTGCTACACTCCCATTCGCGGGATTGAGTATCATATCCAAGGGTTAAATACCTTATCAAATGGAAAATCGTTCAACGGGTCGAATTTATTTACTGAATCTGTATCGATTCCATACTTGTCGTATGAAGACGGTGTAATCCCAGCATCTAAATCATTATTCCAATTAAACTGAGGTGTTTCACTAGTGTCAGGCGAGAACGCATTCCCACCAGGAATTGATATACTGTTCCGCATCGCATCGTCCTGACTTGACAATCCCATGAAGTTTTTGCATTGCTTATCGTATTTCATTGATAGCATTTGGAGCCACAACTTATCAATGTCTTCACTTTCAAGAAAATCTAATCCAAAACCGTCCTTGTTCTTTTCAGGTAATGTGTTGGTTTTTGAGTCGTAACATTCTTTCAAAACGTCTTCCAGTGAGCCACATGATTTCAAAAGATATGAGTGCATCTTGTAAAATTCTCCTTTGCTTTTTGGTTCGGCATCAACTGTTAATTCGCTATTGGAATACCGAGATTCTAATTTGTTCAATGTAGTTTTGCAAATACTATTAATTTCTTCAATTTGCTCAAAATTGAGTCCAAATGATCTTGAGGCTTGATAATTCATTGAATGCATTTTATAAAATTCAACTGTAGTGATTTCTCTCAAAATAAATGTTTGGCTCTTGGTGATTCTCCAAGCTTGATAATATCTGTTACTAAGTTTGGAAACTGCGGCAATTGACACCTCTGCACATCTTGTGAGATACGATGATGATCGACACAAAGCAAGATAATATGCGTTATATGATGGGTCATTTGCAAACTTGAGTGCATGATCTGGTTGACTTTTCATTTCATGAATTTTGAAATTAACCTTGATAATTAATGAAAAATTCATCTGATTTGATTTAAAAATAATATTCTCCAACGTTGGATTGATTATCATATCGCAGATAATTTCATTTTCACCTAGCAAATCAAAATAGAACGGTAAAACATCAGCATGAGAAATTAGCATTAATTTCTTCAAGTAATGATACGATAACTCATTACTCTTAGCTTCATAATGAAGATACATATAGTAGTATATGGACATCAAAAAAGCTTTCAAAAATAAGTATGATTTGACCGTGAGATTTTTCGTGAAAACAAACGAATGATCAGGTTCTTTCAATGGTTTCAACGCATATTCCAATGAAACGTAGTTGTTGTTGATCCAAACTTCAAAATCAGACACTAACGGACACAATTCACTCACCTTGCAACCAAACACAGAAAGCGTTAATTTCAGAATTTTTCGCATCGCCGGGTGTACAGCAGCACATATTGAAAATGATTCTGTCACTGATTTGTCTAAAATGTGGTCAGAAATATTCTCATTCCCAGGTTCATAGTACGGAAGTTCAACATCATAATATATGCAATCAGTCAACATTGGCATTCCTAACGTACATGCATGGAACATATCCCATAAAACAATAAAATACCACATCTTTCTTCTCAAGTTATTTTCTTTCGGATCGTTCAAAATGTCTTTGAATTTGTTTGGTTCTCTATTTAAACCTAATGAATATGCCATTTGAATTAAAACTCCATTGAAAGTCTGTGGTTCACAATCGGCTATGTCACCTTCTTCTGGTGCATATCCGTTATAAAGTCTTATAAACAAAGTCAATTGCAATACAGGGAAAGACATTCTTCTCAAAACCTGAAATTGGTCTAAACAATCTTGGGCAACTTCGAATGAGTTAATATTAATTGGGTTCGATAAAAGATACTTGATTTCTTGTGCTTTAGGTGAAGGATCATGTGTACTTAGGTTTCGTTCATTAACCGATGCCTTATTTGTGAATAACGACAAATACGCAAGTCTTAAAACAATGAGCAAGACTCCCAAATATGCCAAGTCAATTCTTTTCTCCACATTAAGACTTGCAACAAGTACATCCTCACATGACTCAGGACCAAGTAACCTGGTGATTTCTCTTATAAATGACGATTCATCCAAGAAAGGAACAAAAGGGTATACCCAGGTAAAGAATCTTTTGATTAATTTCCAAATCACCTTTTTCTTGGGCAAAATTACCCTTATTTTTTCAATCAATTGCAATTCTCTATTTAATGATCCGTCGTAGAATGTGAGTCCCAATGAAAGTGTATTCTCGTTCAATTTCGTAGTTTGCCCATCCTTCTCAATTGATTTGGTTTCTTTAATTCTCTGGTATGGTATCAAATCACGGTCGTCACCAAAAGCTTTCTTGTGAAAACTTGCTGCCGATCCGGAGGAATCACCTTTTAAAGTTGACATCATGTCCTTTTTGGATTTTTTAGAAAAACCCTCCCAAACTAAGGATAATCCCTCGTCTTTTCTCATCATTGACGCACATGAAAATGGTCCAAAATTAGCTGACTTAAACTCATCCATATGAATCGATGTGTATCCCTCATAAAAGTTAATGTATTCTTCATCATCTAAAAATGGGAACTGACCACTTAACGCATTTACATCAATCGACGGATTTACTGCCAGTTTCTCAGGAATAGTAGAAAATGGTGACGTCTCGGAATTAATACTTGGTGAAATTGAATTGATAGTACTGTTAGTAAAAGACGAAATGCTTCTGTGATCTGAATCGGATTTTGATGCTGATGAACTCCCTGAGTAATTAACAGCTGATGAAGAGTTCAAAGCTGAATCGAATTTTAAAGGGGGAAGCTGAATATTGCTGGTGTAATTTTGCATATATGGTCTGGCTGTCCCATTTTGTGCTTCTTGCGCTAGTATAGTTGGCTGTTGGGTATACTGTGACTTGTAGATTTCATCATTTTTTACCGTGTTTTGTTGCTGAACATTATGGACATTTTGGACCTGCTGAGTATTAGGGACATTTGGGACATTGGGTACACTGTGTTGATGCTGCTTCAAGTATTGTGGCAATGATGTAATTGTTATTGGTGGTGATGGCTCTGAGCCATTGGAGCTTCTCTCCGATGAATCCAGCTTCGATCCAGAAAGGGACGACTCGATCTGGTTAATTCGATCCTTCAACCGTGCCAATTCTGATAATGAGATCGCCACTGTCTCGTCGTTAGGTATTGATGTTGCTGCTGGAGCTTGGTTTACCACGCCAGGTGCAAAACGGCTTACTTCAGCCTTCCGTTTGGCAGGCCGTCCGGCAGTGAAAACCATCGGAGTTTTTGCCGACGCAACATACGGCAAATTATCACGACGCTCGGGTCCATTGCCAGAACGCTGGTGGGTATAGACACATTCTACATTGGCCTTAGCACAAACGGAACACGGCTGATTTCTGTCGCACTTTGTCTTTTTTTTCTTGCAATTCACGCACACAATCGAGGGCCGTTGCCTCTTCCTACCACTGTTGGGTGCTCCGCTTTCCATTCGGACCTCGGACATGCTCTCAGGAAGAAGGAAAAACGATGCATTTGACATTTCTATTGGCGATGGCAAAACTTATATATATTTACGAGATTCTTCCGGCGTTACCCAAAACAGTATGTCCGTGTATGTATGATTAATCCGTTTGTGTGTGCCTGAAAAACGATCAATCGAAGGAAGTTTAGTCGAAACGCACGAGGTCCACAGACAAGATGGTAGTGGAGGTTCGGACCAGTGATACTGGGGCTTTTGACGATTTACGTGGACAAATTTGGTGACTTTTAAACTAATTTTCGTGGAATCCGCCGGGGTTGCAAAACGTATGATATCGACTCTTCTAGGCTGATGATTAATTATAGTATTACGGCGCTGTAGATTCTGGCAGCCTATTTACGTGGTTCGTGTGGGGATACAGGAGCAGATCGTGGCAGGCCCTTTGGCCAAGATGGACTTGTTTCTGTGACACACTAGCCGTACAGATCTATAAATCTGGGGTATTGCTTGAACAATGCACCGTTTTGGGTGAAACGGGGTCTATTAAAGCAGAAGACGTTTTCGTGAAGTAGAGTTGAATGAAGACGGCGTGGTTCCACCACGGTGTATTTTTGGCAGCATTTTTGTTGAGCTGCTGGAAAACATCTCTATTACTGGTAGGGTTCAATTCTAAAATTGACATGTACCTGTACCTGTTACGTAATTATAGCGTGGTGAAATGATTATTTTAGTCAACTTACGTGGTAGTTTTTAACGGGGCTTTACTACGCACCAAACGGCACTACCACAATAAAGCACTCTACATTACTACAGTTCACTAGAATGACCACTCTATTTTCCGTCTGCAGTGAGACAATGGTTATGTCCGTCTGCAAAATTCTTTGGGGTAATTTGCTTTCGGTCTGGCCTCGGTGGTTTCTACCTGTGGTGCTTTTTGTGCTTGTAACCCCCTATGTTTGCCACCCATTAGACGAATCTGACACTATGTTCTGCAATGCAGATCCAAGAGTGAGTCATAGCATATTTTCCATATTTTATATGTATACGACAACATGTCAATATTATGGAGTTCGGTACTCCTATGTCAGAAAAGATTTTCTGTTATTTCATGTCACAGCCTCAACTGTAGAAGACCTTCGTAAACGTCTCTACGGCGATGGATCTCCGTATTGCTTTTGTACCATCCGTTTATAACGTTAGTTTAGACACGCCAGTTCGTAAACTAAATTCATGCTCATTTGTGAGTACTTTTATTATCTATTCGTTTAGGTAATTACACCACAGCCTCTTGGTGACAATTATGCTACCAAAATGACTTCTCGTTTCGAGTCCAAGTCTCTACAATAAACTTGGTAGAGTTGAAGTTTGCATTCACAGGAAATTGCAACCGGGAGATCGATTATCAATTGATTCTCCGTCCAATTTGGCATCTACTGCATCGCCAGGCATAATAATTGTTGTGCCACTTTAATTGCTCAATATGTACGAATTCAAATCTAATTTAAGACTATCTTCACAGTACTTTTTTCTACCTTAGCTGCTTTTACACATTTGTGGTATCAAAATCAAATCCTCGTTTTTCGCTACTTCTGTTACTCCATTCAACTCGTTTCTGATCTTGTTCTCAATTAAGAACATTTAAGCCTGTCCATCTCACATTCACTTCACTGATACAATATCGACAGCGTGCCGTTAAACTCCTGTAGTTTGTGAACTCTCGCTTCAGCGTACTTGCTAACCTGTAGTTTGTGACTTCTTGCTTCACCGCACTTGTTAACCTGTAGTTTGTGGCTCCTCGCTTCAGCATACTCATAATATCTTTCGCTCCATCACAGTTGGCTTTGCAGCCTATGTAGAACCTAAAATTGGAAAGCCTCGTTATAAGCACAATTATGCTGCCTATCAGCCACACAGGAAATTAACCTCACCTACTGCTTTCAGTTGAGCTTTTTCAATCTTACATTTCAAGTGCTTCCAAGCGATCAGAACCGTTCCATGTATTTGTGATGCTATACCCATCAAGTGCTATATGATTGCGACGGAGTTCCACTACTCAATAGCGACGACTCCTCGTCCGAAGACGGGTTGGACTCGTTATACACAAAAAACTGAATGAATATGGTGAAATCCATTCCCAACGTGCCCAACGAACCCGCAAGCCACGACGAATTGACCCAGAGATAATGCAATGAGGTGTCAATTGACAAGATGGATATCACATACGTCAAGTTCCCCAAACATGCAAAAAGGAAAAACATAAACGAAATCCCATCTACCGACTTTCTCTTGTAGTTTAATAGAATCTGAGGAATTCTCGATCCAAGATATAAAAACGCACAAAGCCACCCAAAGAACTGTGCCAACGGATCAAACACAAGCTCTGATGGCTTGTTGTGTTTGTGGTGATTGCCAGAATCCTTGGTGTATCCAACATACCATCCTACGAGCCCAGCAACAAATACTAGACTCACTAACAATAGCTTCATGAGCCCATTTAAAAACTGGTTCCAGTTCGACTGCTTTTGAGTCTCGACTACAGGCGAAGGAGCCAATGCAGACTCAATCACATCGTCGTTCATGGGATTAGCTGGCGACAAGTGTACGTAATCAGCACTTTCGCCATGGCCATACACCAAGCACTGCCATAACAACACAATGTCTGCTAAAGTATAGTACACAGCAAGAATGATCATCGTGGGCAAAACACCCTGTAGGATCGATCCTAACACATTGAACACATCTCCTGCTAACCACAATACCACAAAAGTTAGCGATAAACCTTCGCTGCTCTTTCGACTGAAATTTTCATAAATTTGTGGTGCAAACACAATAATCCAACAAGCAATGGATATCGACCCTGTGATACCACTGATGGCCTGGGCGTCTATGATTATTGGGGGCGGTGGCATAATAGGTAATTACAACAGAAAATCTATCTACACAACGAAAGACCAAGATAGAATCGACCCCCAGATAAAGAACAAATTTGTTCCATTGCATGGCATCCATTTTCTTATATGAGTCAGGATGATAGTGCGGCAGTACGAAGCACGGCACGAGCGTCGCACTACGCTACCGCAAGTGTCGACCTACGATACTGCAGGGCAGGCAGTGGGAGTCAGGGTCCAACACGACTAGTGAACATTACGGTAACACAGTACTGTTCATATCGGTACTCTTAAGACTACAATGAACCGTGCGACGTCATAGAGGGTTTGGTTTGCCAAAATATTTTTATTTTGGCATACAGCCAAACTTTAAGGTTATAATGGCAAATAGAAGGTGTTACAATTAAGGGAGGTTTTTGGCTAAAACTTGTTGGGTTGATGCAATGCATTTACTCACATTTCTATAATTTTACTATATTATAAATAGTACAGCGAAGTGTTAATTTATTCTATTTTTGTGTAAATATTGAAAAGTTGTTAAATTTTCAGAAATCAACAGGATTATTTCAAGTGGATTCTTCAAAACGGCTTTCATTATCAAATAATTGTATTGTATAATGAGTTATAAACAGCTTATAAACTTTCTATAATTTGGCTTTAGCTTTAGCTTCAGCAATCAACGATTGCTCAATTTCGTAGAGACGATGGAACACATCACTAAAGAACTTGGACGCAATTCCTCTTTTCAACTTCAATGTTGGTGTCACCACGTTTCTTTCTACTGTCAATGGGTTAGCCTCAATGTGAATGTTGTGTAACTTTTCATACCCAGACAAGTGTTTGTCGACATTTTTGTTCAAATACTGTAGTATCTTACGTTTGTTTTCAACCCGGTTCATTTCTTGTAAAACATCATGGTCTTTCATGTTGAGTTTTTGTCCACACTCGCTGTTCAAAAAGTTCAATCCTTTTTCTGGATCGATCCCAACTACTCCGACCAAATACGATTTAACGGAATCTCCGTGAACGTAACACTGCGAAAGTAATGGGTTGGATGAAAGGTACTTGTTCTCAATCTTCTCCGGTGAAATATATTCTCCTTGAGCTAATTTGAAAAAGTTCTTCACCCGATCGATGATATAGACCCGACCATTTTCGTCAATCCTTGCAATGTCTCCACTGTAAAACCATCCATCGTCAGTGAACACTTTATCAGTTTCTTCTTTATTGTAGTAGTAACCTTTGAAAATCTGCGATCCTCCTGCCAATAACTCACCTTTGTTGTCCTTGATGTGGTATCCCATTTCTGGAACACTTCTTAATTTGACTTCAGTGGTGACTCCGCAAGGACCACAAGAGGTCGCCTTTGCGTCATATGGATCAGAGTTTGTATGCGCACCAAACGTTTCAGTTAATCCATACAATTGTCTAAGACCGATATTCAAAGCTGCCTTCAAATAAATGATTGTTGATGGCGCAACAGGGGCGGAAGCTGTTTGTGTCCACTTCAAGTTGTCAAATCCTACCAATGTCCGTAATCTTTTATATGGTTCGTAATTGTCCATTGCGTCATTAAACCCGGTGGCTCCATCGTATTGTGATTGTTTGTTTATTTTCCAGTCAATGATGTTGTTCACTTTGGCTTGGGATTCTTCATCCATTTGCTTAATGGTGTTTTTGACCAATGCTTCAAGTCTAGTCAAAATTCTAGGAACAATAGAAAAATATATTGGCTTGAATATACGCAAGTCATCAAGCAAATTGTTGAATGCATCCGGTTTTGGATCATCAATAGTCAATTGAGGAAATCCCAAATAATAACCACCTGTGAGTGCAAACCCTGAAGTCTGTCTTTCGTAAATGTGTGTCAAAGGTAAGAAAATGAAAGCAGATGCACCAGTGTCACCTGCGGAAGGTTCCGATGCTGCCAACATTGAAATTGCAGCTACTGCGTTAGCTTGTGATAACATCGCACCTTTTGGTCTAGAACCAGTCGTCCCTGAAGTAAACGAAATGGTGTACAACGTGTCAGGTGATGGAGGCAACTCATCTATTGGTTGTGCTCTTCCCAAAGCTTCAATTTGGTTCAAATCGTTCAAAGTGATGTTTAACTGATTAGCTTGAGCGATGTACGAACGATCAATGACGTCAATTGGGTCCATAGTGACAAGAGAAATCACGTTTTTCAATTCTTCTGGAAATTTCCTTTTTAAATCTAGCAAGACTCCAATCTTGTCCTTAGAGCAAACAACCATTGGACTGTTGGTCAATTCCAAGATGTACTTAGTGACATCAGGTCCCAAGGTATCATACAAGGCGGTATTCGTGATTGAATAGGCACCACATGCCAAATCGGTCAAAATCCACTCGTACCGATTGGCAGAGAAAATCGATACTATAAATGAGCATGATTTTTCAATTGCATAATCCACGTTGTTTCTTCCACTTTCAGGCAAACCATATGTGTTCCAATTTTGTAAATGCGATGTGATCTTGTTGTGGGCCTCGGTATCAAGCTTGAATGGGTGGGAAATCAAATGGCGAAGGATACCTGCTCCCAAATCGCGTTTTCTCGAGTCAACTTCAGAGTACGTTAAGGACTCAAAATAATTTTTCGACCTTTTTGCTTGATAGTCATATGGCCTAAAACCCAAACATTTGTTTTTACCGTGTAATTCCACCGACGTGGAGAATGCCTTGTGATAAGTATCAATGTCATTGTGAACGGTAGACACTAGTTTTGGCGTAGCCGCATTTCTGTAAACCGAGGAAAACCCACCTTCCGGTGGAGCGATAGGAATAGCACTGATAATAGATGGTCCATAGAATGGTAATCTCGACAAGGCAGCTTCCTTCGATTGATCATTGCGAAAGAGAGGTTCGCATGGTGAAGTATACTTGGTCGACATGATTGACAAAAATCGAAAAAAATTAAATTTTCAAATTACCAATTGTTCAAATGTTCTCATCGATGAATGGCATCGTCAATTTATATATCAAAGGGAATCAGTAAATTGTGGAGGCGATCTTGACGTGTGTGGGGTACAACAATTCCACGAGAAAAGGTTTTTACTTAAAACATAACCACTATACACTCCAAGCCTGTTCTATCTTGGGTTCCAATGTAAATAATATGCGTATAATTTTCACCACACACAACACTAACCGGGTAATAGATCCGATAGCCACCAAGTATCCGTCAATGTATGCATCGGTGGAATCGGACTTAAAAAGCAACACCACTCCGGAGACAAAACCTGATCTTTTGGGTTCATGTCTCGGAGTCAATTCCAAATCGCGGTACCGTCTGTCTGCGAAAATCGAGTCCAGTGGTGGAGGGGACCCTCACACTGGACTACTGTTCTAAGCCCCAGACCCAGATAATGAACCGGATCTGATGTTCATTATACTGGGAATGGTTGTAGAATTTGCACTCATCGTAGTAGTAGAACTCCGTAGTGGGGATGCCCCAAATGAGGGACACATCGGTGCTTTTAGTTGCGAGGTGGGGTGTGCTCATTGTTGAACAAAGTGGCTTCCGAGACACGTTGGATTATCCGGCCAACGGGGTATACTTGACTATTTAACACACCACCGCAGTTTGTGTCGCCGGTGCCGGTGGTTGAATTTCAGACTAGCTAGCCGGCGACTGTTCTGTGGGTGAACAGTATTCCGATATCAAACCAACGTTGGACCGAGACGCGAATCCTGAACCACGAAGTCGGAACGACGTAGCTGCCGCGTCTACAAAGCTCCACGCTGACAGAACGCCTACTTACCAAGTACCGTAGCACTGTGCACCTCTGCACCGAACCGAGACGGGTGCCAAACATCAATGTTGCACCGAATAGCACCTTCCAAGTTGAATTAGTGCGAAATAGTCCCGATCCACGAGAACTATAAACCACCGTAAACCACCGTAAACCACCGTAAACCACCGTAAACCACCGTAAACGACAGTAGACAGCCTACATCTGAAGCACTATTCTCCCCGTCTCAGCCGACTGGCGCTACTTCCTCGTCCTCGTCAAGCACTTGTTAACGTGCTGGGCAAAACGGCCCCCGGCAATCTTCCGGGTACAGTTGTCACAAACAAAGTACTTCGCCGACTCCACACTCTTTAACTTGGACCTATCCTGACCAAAGATGTCCTTCGTGGAGTCGTCGGTGAAATGAATCGAGTCGGTTTTATCGCCCACCGTGCTCTGTAACGCCAAATGCCTACTCATACACGCCAACGTCTGCTGTCTTACAATGGACTCTACCATATCATCTAAAAGCGATTGCGCCTTGACGTTAATAGAATTCTAACAATCACATCAGTGTACACATACCATAAGCTCAAATGTCACCGGTTGTTCAGTCATAATCAAGTTCTTCTGAGGTTCTCGTCTAAAGAGATATTGAATTAAACTTGATCTGGACGCACCATACAGAACCTCATCGCACTACATTATATCTACACGATCTATACCACGACACCACCAAACCACCGCCATGGACGATTACGACATCGAGGATGATGTAGTAGACTACAATTTTCTACACCTGGCATCAGGAATTCCCAAACGAGGCGACAAGGAGTTTCAGCCCGACGGGACGACGTTCCAGAATGATGCCCTCCAGCAGTCTCGTGATGCAATGTATGCTGCTCTACAAACAATTAGGGGCCACCACATGAAACAGGACTTGCGTGGTGTGTGGCTCCCGTCGCATGGCCACGCTGTAGTAGCTCACCCTAAAGGGAACTATTTTCGTGATGTAGGTACTCCGTTTAGTGTGCCCAAAAAGGTCTCTGGTGGACTAATTCTTAACAGCTTGGAAACGGTATTTCTCGTGGAACGGGGATCGCTTGTTCTTTACTTGGACGACGGTAGATATGCTGATTACCTCTACAATTCGACAGAAACCAACGGGTTTGATTACGACTCGTTAACGGTTTTGGACTTGGCGTACTTGTATAGCATTGCGTTCGACGGTCAGTACTCATTAGACCAGTACCAGGTTTATTCCTATTTAAAGAGACTAGGCTACCTTATACAGCCATTCACACAAATCTCGAAACAGCAGGTACCGTCAATGCAGCCTCAATCGCTCATTTCGTCTATTATCGCGAGGCTAAATATGCCTGTAGTGGTAAGGAACATATTTACAAAAATCACCATGGGATTAAGGTCCTGGGGAATTCTCGCCTACCCAGTGACTTCAAGCTTACATTACGCTACCAAGCATTACTTCAACTATACTTCAATCTTCAAGTCGTTGAGGTTAATTCCTACGTCAAAACCTTTTGAAAGCACCAAGGCAGACCTCAAGCGAGATCCACGATACAAATTGTCGTTCAACGTGTGGAAACCTACTCCATCGTTCTCCAAGAAGAACCCACCTTCTCCGGATTTCCAAATCTGCATAGTTAATATCGACCGTATGGGCCCACCTCAACTACACTCTATATTAGCATTGTTTAACGAAGTAAATTACCAATCACAACCTAAGGTTGTTCCAAAATTCAAAAAGAAGAATACAATGCCACCTTCGAAACGTGAATTGCGTCTTCAAAGACAGGCTGAACGTCAAGCAAAGTTGGACGAATCTATCCAAACTAGAAACAAATACTTGAAACTACGTGACGAGAAATTAAAGTTTGGAGTTCGTACGTTTATAGTTGCTATCATCAGTAATGATATTATGAACTTCGTCAACTTCAATGAGGGCGACTTTTCGCTTACAAATTGTCCTGAACTAGATGAAATATACTCCAGAGACCACGGAATAATTCATATGGAAAAGATATGAATAGATGATGTTAATGTATATACTTGAATCCTTGTGAGAATGATAACTATCTTTTGCATTTGTGAACCAAGCTGTTCTTGGGATAGGGGTATCCACTATCGGCAAATAAAGTGATGTTTGGGTTATAATAAATCTTTTTATGGTCGTCAATATACTGTTGAGTTGGATACCCTGGTGGGTCGCAACCTACATTCACTTGATCTGGTGGCTGGTAGAGTCTAACATAGTCAATTCTGAATGTTACAGGGAAATGTAATGAGTTCCAGTCAATGTAAGCCCAATTATTTGAAATACCTAAGTTCATAATAATTGACATTGGCTCTTTCGAGATTCTTCTCCAATCAACATTTCCATTTGGATGTAAAGCTTGAGCATGCAATGTCATCGTTGGGTCATGTCCCACAAACCATTGAACATATCCATTTTTATTATCGTTGAGATACTCAAACCCATACGTCTGGAAGTTGTGTTCATATTCACCAAACTCGTACCAACTGGTATTTAGCATTGTGACAGCTGATACAGCCTGTTGGAATGGACCACCAGCATATGTGTTCATCAAAGTAACAGAGCTGTTCCTTATTTCAACCCAGTCATAATCTGGCATGTACCAAATATCAAATGGTGCCACTTGAAATGACTGCGATGCACGGCCGTTGTCACCATGTATTTCTGCTTCCAATGCATCAATCTCTGGGGCTCCACGTCCTACTCCTGGGTTAGGATGATTTTCACCTTTACAAGTACATGAGTTCAATCTTTGGCCCGGCAAGTACGAAATACCATCTGGAGATGATTGATTTGCAGTAATACCGGCATCACAGGCTTCATAAGTATAAGGCCAAACACCATCCGTGGTGGCCAAATATCCTGGTCTTCCCAAATTACCCATAGTCCATAAACCGGGCCATAACCCAGAGATGTTACCATAGTTTGGCAATCTAGCAGATATCTCTAGCTTTCCCTGGGTAAAACAGAATTTATTCCACGACTGAAGCATTCCAGAACGATAAAACAAATTGTGATTCTTGAATGCGTCCATTCTAAGATTTAAAGTCCCGTTTGCGGTGGACACAGCATCTGGATCATACCATTCCAAATCTTTAGTAGCATCATAATGAATATCAGGAGCAGTGAAAAATTGATCATCGCCGTCGTAAAACGTTCTTCCTTCTGCGTTGAATTCGTCTGAAAATACCAATGGCCATTTGGACCCATCTTTTGCGGTTCTTGATAAAGCCAGTTCTGGAGTGTCTGGGTCTACCAAGTCTGTTCTAATGGCACTGAGCATTGGATACTGGTAATTAGACAATTTAACATAGCTGTCAAAATTTACATGATCTGTTACACCAGAAAAGGTCAAAACTGGAAGAATGACAAACACAATAATTGCAGCAATCCCAAACCCAAGCAAACCCAATATACCACCCATACTTCGTTTATCCATATTTTTCAAATCGTACATGAATCGATTGTTTTCGTATTCGGCATCAGCAATAGGATCAGGATTATGCAAATAGTCATCAGGTTCAACTTCATCAATATGTAATGGAAAAGCGCTAGCAGGATATCCACCAAAGGGAGAAGAATCAGCATTTGCTGATAATAAAATTGGTGATGAATGTTGACCTATTAATCTAGCATTCAGAGCCAATGAATTGGAAGACGCATACTTTTCTGAATAGTAAGAAGAGTTTCCGTATGAAGCTCTGGGGAGATATGTTTGTTTGACCTGGAGTTGATCAGTTGATGAGTTGGACGAGTTATTGGCCGATCCATCGTTGGAGTATACATGTGTGGAAGAAAGCTGGGCTTCTTCCTCTGTAATGAATGGGTTCAGTATTTGTTCATTAGAGCTAGATGAGATGATATTTGTTTGACTGTTGTCGTTAGAGCTGAAATTAGCAGTCAAATTTCTTGAGCTCATGAATAATGTGTGCGGATTCGGCTTTGCAAAGACTTTTATAGATACAACTTGGAACCAGAATATAAAATGATGGTTGCAACTAAAACAAACGAATGTAGGGAACTGGGAGCAGCAAAAGTATCCACATTAAAATCTACTTAAAACCTCAACTGGACTGAGAACAGCTACATCGCCTCAATTTACCACTTGAGATCAGTATACAAACAAAGATTCAGCCAAGTAAATAGTTTCTTAGCACAGCACTTTTTTGCAGCTAAATTTCCTAGGCAAGTGTGGTAGTTATGCATATTGGTCGGCAAACTTAAACACCTGCCTGCACCATAGATGCCTACTACAAGAGGAACCAGATTGTGACATCCGTTCGTAAGAAAGCAAACTAATTGTACGTCTGCATGTCTCGTGAACTACGAGATCTTTCGAGTCAAACTCGATCAATCGACCTTGCCATTTAGCAGAGGGGTTCCATGCTTCAGGTCGGATTTAGCGACACAGGAACTGCATAATTTAGAGGTGATTCTTGACACGGGAGTCATGAAGTGGGGCACAACTCGTCATGATGGTTGCAAACGTCAGACAGTAAGCATGCTAACAGCAAGTGAAGAAGCTACTATTCGCGTTGTCCCAGTACGATGCCCTCAACCGGATTTGTCTACAACAAGGCGCAACTGACGTTGAATACAGTACCTATATTTACATGAGTGTGGCAGTGATCTTCACTTTCACAAAAATAGAACACCGCACTGAGTAGACGTTGTAGACGGGCAAGGTAAACCCACCGTAATCAAATGCTATAAACCCGTAAATAAACCAGAACAAACACCCTTTATCCCTAGATCACTATTTGCTCACCGCTTGCCCAAACCACGCCGTGTAGCACCACCTCGCCCTGGTGAATGTGAGCCTTGGTTACGCGAAATACCATTCCGGTATACAACTACTTGAAAAACTTTACATTGTGATGTGAATTTCTCTTGATTCATGCCATTATGGAACAACCCATATCATAACTTTTCTTTTTTTTCTAACCAACAAGCCGAACTGTTGTTACGTTGACTATTTGTTATACTTTCATATTCCTTCAAACTGGTATTACACTCGCTTGACCCAATAGATATTTTTCCTTTTCTCCTGTGATTATCGAATTTCTTGGTCTCCAAGGGGAATAACAAATGTCAAGAAATTTAACCGATAACTTGTCTGCGTCGCCAGAAGCGGAAGACCCATTTGGCGACAACCATCTATTCCTGGACAACGCGCAGTCTAATACCCACTTGCTTGGCTCCGACACCATTGCCGATGCCGACGCAGTTGACCCTCGTGCTATGGGCTTATCTACTCCCAACTTCCAAATAAACGATAACTACGAGGACACTCCCGACTTGTCGTCCAGCTCGTCAGAACGCGGAAATTACGGTAAACCATACCATAACTACAACGGCTACTATTCGCAAAATGCCACATCATCCCATCTTTTGTCCCACGCAAACTCGTCAGTTGACTCAAGGGAAAACAACACCAACAAGTTGAACATCGATGCGTACGACCGTTATCCGTCGATGTCCGGGTCGAGAGTGGTTTCTTCTACTTCATTAGCGTCCCAGTTCAACCAATATAGTAGACCACAATCAACCACAAATTCCCACTTGTATCCGGGCGATGATGATTCGTCTTCTACCAAGTCTTCCAATCCATTTATTGCTGCTAATGATTTCTCTCCATTTGGAGGGTATCCAGCCAGCTCATTCCCATTGCATATTGACGAGAAAGAACCAGACGATTATCTACATAACCCCGATCCAGTAGCTGATGCCGAATACGAGAAGAACAGATTCATGTATGACATGAAAAACCTCGATAAAAGAAGTTTAGGTGGTTTTTTGGGGGTGGTCGGGCTCCTTATTTCTGCTATAGTTGTTTTTGTTCTCTTGCCAGTATTAACTTACTCAGGAGTCACCGACCATAGAAAGCCTCAAGTGTACATCGAATTAACCCAGTATCAGTATCCATTACTAAGTGCCATTAGAACAGACTTGGTAGACCCAGACACTCCAGAACTGGCTTTATCAAGAACCGCAAAAGATGGGTCCAAATGGCCATTGGTATTTTCAGACGAATTCAACGCAGAAGGAAGAACGTTTTACGACGGCGATGATCAATTTTTCACTGCTCCTGATATTCATTATGATGCTACTAAAGATTTGGAATGGTATGATCCAGATGCTGTGTCCACCGCAAACGGGACTTTAAATCTTAGAATGGACGCATTCAAGAACCACGACTTATTCTACCGTTCTGGTATGGTTCAATCATGGAATAAGTTTTGTTTCACTCAAGGTGTTTTAGAGATTTCTGCTCGGTTACCAAACTATGGTGATGTTTCTGGTTTATGGCCAGGTTTATGGACCATGGGTAACTTAGCAAGACCAGGGTACTTAGCATCGACAGAAGGGTTATGGCCATATTCGTATCAATCCTGTGATGCTGGTATTACGGCAAATCAATCTTCTCCAGATGGTATTTCCTACTTGCCAGGTCAAAGATTAAACTCATGTACTTGTAATGGAGCAGATCACCCTAACCCAGGGGTTGGTAGAGGTGCACCAGAAATCGATGCTATTGAAGCTGAAGTTGGTGCTGACGGAAACGGTGACAATGTTGGTATTGCATCTCAATCTTTACAATTGGCTCCATTTGATATTTGGTATATTCCAGACTACGACTGGGTTGAAATCTACAATAAATCTGTTACTACCATGAATACATACGCAGGAGGACCGTTCCAGCAAGCGCTTTCAGCCACCACTACATTGAACATCAGTTGGTATGAATTTGGTAAATACGAACATAATTTCCAGAAGTACGGGTTTGAGTATCTTAACGATCGAGAAACCGGGTACTTGAGATGGTTTGTGGGTGACGATCCGACGTTAACTGTCTATTCGCAAGCATTACACCCAAACGGGAACATTGATTGGAGACCATTATCGCAAGAACCAATGTCGCTTGTTTTGAATCTTGGTATCTCCAACAATTGGGCCTATATTGATTGGAACTCTTTGAATTTCCCAGTCACCTTTAGAATCGACTACATCAGAGTGTACCAGCCATCGGACCAGGTAAACGTTGGTTGTGATCCAGTCGATTTCCCAACGTATGACTACATCCAAAATCATTTAGATGCGTACCACAACGCAAACTTGACTACATGGAAAGATACGAAATACGAATGGCCCAAGAATAAGCTCACTGGTTGTTAATAGAAAGCTTGAATTTTTAATGGACAAGGTTATAATAAATACACATAAAATAGTAAAGTGACAACCCCAGTATGAGGTTTTCCATGTCAATCTCAGGAGTACTGTATCGGTTCAGGAATTAGGGAATTGTATTCCATGTTCATTTGGAAATAAACAATGATAGTCCATGTTCAATTAGAAATTATAGTCCAGTTCAATGGTGAATTTTTCTTACAGACATAGAATCGTTATTGAGCCACGGTTGACGTGCAGCCCGTCGACTTCTCAATTTCATAATAACACTGCGGATTCTGTGCATCTACAATTGTTTAAGAGTTACAAACGATACAATAGAAGTAGTTTCAAAGAAAATAAAAATGCCGCTCTAAGAACCCGAGCCGAGTAGCAGAAAAGATTAACAAACCTGCTAACTACGAACAATGATTGGCCAGTCTCCACAATATGCTCAAGTGGTTAATAACGTCCACAGTGAAAACATAGATAGTACCACACTTTGATCTGCACGTGTAATGGCTGCAAAAATTGGACCTTTTATAATGCCACAATATTGATGTATAAAAAGACTAAAGAAATAGGAATAGCCATGGTTGAACTCATGAAAATAGACTCAAATTGAGTAAAATATTATGACAGGATTTGATATTTCTTCAATTGCTATTATTGGGTCAGGTCCAGGTGGCCTTGCTGCACTTTATGAATTTCTTCACACAAACAAAGATGGAACTTCCACAGTTCACCAAGAAAGGTCTTCTGACCCTGCATTCCCCAAAGTAGTTGCATTTGAACAGAAAGACAAAGCTGGTGGGATCTGGGCATCTTCACTAGATGAAGCAGATTTACCAGTTCCTCCACAGGACCTTTTAGACACCAACAACTATCATTTGCCAGATGTAATTCATCCAAGACCACAGATTCCTGATAATGTTGGGAATGCAACGAGCGATAATCCAATTGTAGTTAAGGCAAATGTTCCATTGCATGAATTGGAATGGAGACGTTCTGGAGTGTATCCCGATTTGTTTACTAACATTCCTTCAAGGTTTATTAGATACTCGTACATCCCTTTGGAGGAAAAATATAACGACAAATCACGGATTATTTATCCATTTTTAACGCATGGGGAATTGTCAAATAGAATCAGTACGTTTATTGAATCAGAGAGCTTGTCTGATTACATTAGAACCAACTCCACTGTAGTCAAAGCCGAAAAAAATGAGAATGGAAAATGGGTTCTTACGGTACGTGAAAAGGATCCTGTTACAAACACGGAGAAATGGTATCAAGAACAATTCGATGCCATAGTTGTGGCAAATGGCCATTATACCGTGCCAGTATTTCCCAAAATTGAAGGATTGGCAGAATACAACAAGAAATTCCCTGGAGTTATTGTCCATACGAAGTCATACAGATCTCAGGATAAATTCAAGGACAAAAACGTTTTGGTCGTTGGAGGATCTATTTCAACCGTTAATATGTTGCAATATATTGTACCTGTAGCAAAAACCACCATCAACTCTAAACGTGGCTATCATTATGTTTTTGAATGGATCAATGATGCTTTGGTATCAGAAGGAATAGTTCCAAAACCTCAGATCCAAAAATTCGATCCTGAGACAGGTGATATCCACTTTGTTGACGGTACCGTCGCTAAAGATATCGATAAAGTTGTCTTGACTACAGGGTACCACTACCACTATCCTTTCTTGGACGGCCAGATATCAGTCAATAACCTCTCCAATCTTAGCAGAGTAGGAGGTCTTTACAAGGACACATTTAGTATTGCAGATCCAACTCTTGCTACTGTCGGAGTAGCCATTTCTGCTTTGAATTTCCACACAATTGAAGCATCTGCTGCTGCCATTGCTGGTGTTTGGTCTGGAGCAAAAACTTTACCAAGCCAAGAAGAACAACAACAGGACGAAGCCCAACTTGTTAACAAGTTGGGGGATAATCTTTTCTACCACTACAAGAGATGGGATGTTGTGCAAAAAGACTTTATCGACCCGCTACACGAGTATTCAACAATTAACAGGGCTAGCCCTCTAAAAGTTGACGGTGAATTCATCCATGAAATTGAAGAAGGTATTGCAAACTTAGAAAAGTTGTATTACAACATCAAGGACCAGAAGATTACGGTGAAGGAAACCTTATTAGTGTGATAGTGTTTCGTTTAGAGCCGGTGGGAAGTATATCAAACCTAATAGGAAAATAAGGAGATCGAAGGAATCTCAAGTATTCATAGTAGAGGCATGTAGACAACAAGAACCATCCAGAGTACAGAACCAACATGTCTATGAGTATAGGTTTATATGAGTGTATAAGACTATTGCTAGTTTCATATTTCTATTTAAGCGTAGTTTACATACTCTAATCAAGTTGGTCAAAAATGACATTTTCAAACCAGAAAAAAAACCAGCAGTGACTATACCTCCAGAAGATTACAAGTCTTCCGGCCAAAACAACGTGGTGCCCAAAACCAAGCAGTAAATTGGCTCTATGTCCAAATTTTGCAGCCATTCGACTTACATCCAGGAACTCTCACTGATGTCATAATTTCCGTCACTTAAATACAAGAATCAAGGCCCACATTTATTGATTCCGTCAAGACATGGCGGAAACTTCCTTAAACTTCCAGATCCAGACGAGACTGACCCAGTTATGGGTCCCTAGTGAATTAATCAAGATCAATTTCAAGAGTATCCAAAAATTGATTGAAAAGCAGAAGAAACAATGTAGTGAGGATGTGGCCAAAGTAAAGGGAGACACCACCCTTACAGCCAAGGACAAATTGGCAATTATCAGCAAGATAGTTCGGAACTTTGAGTCATTCCAGCGTAAATTGAAGATTGCAGTTGATAAAGATACCGAGTTAAGGTCCAAGTTAGTGGCACGAAAAGATAACCTACTGATACTACGGAACTACAAGCTCCCAACCCCAGAAGTGGTCAAATTCTCCGATAGCGTGGTGAACCAGGACGACGAGGAGTCAAAGACTCCCGAAACCAAAGACACTGTTGCCGCAGACGATATTCTATTGGACCTACACAACCCCAATTTGATCAATTGGTTCAGGGAACAAACCAACCTTTTGATTGTAGACTACTTGATTAAATCAAACACACGCACAGACAGCAACATCGGGCTTCTTTTGCTCTCGAGCTTGGCACAGAAAAATCCAAAGTTCACCAAGTTGATTGACTACGACTTATTTGAGACGTTCAACAAGATCTTCATATCCATCATCGAGGACCACGACTTGACTTTGGTGATCAATTGGTTCAACGAGAATAAGAATTTCTTGAAAAAGGCAAACTCGAACTTGGAGTTTGAAATCAACTATTGTAAGTTTTTGTCGTTGATTGACAATGCTGATGTGGCTGGAGCAACACAGTTTTCCAAGGCGTATTTGAGCTCGTTTGGTAATTTGAGTAATTATCAAGATCCAAATCTGACGAATTATCATAGAAATCAGGATAAAATGAAGGACATTGGAGGATTGTTGTTGTTTCTAGCAGCAAAATTGAACCCCGAGTCAAGATCATATTCAACCACGCTTCTAATGAACTCTCCTCGGTTCCACGAATATGAGCTATTGTTGTCAGATGACAGATGGATCAGTTTATCTCAATGCTTTATGGATAACTTCACCAAACTCTACGGGATCTCAAAGAATTATCCTTTGTTCATTTACTTGTCTGCTGGGTTGACAAGTTTGAAGACGAAATCGTGTTTCCACAATACTGAAAACAGCATTTTCAAGACCAAGACTACTGACGAAACTGATCCACCACCATTGTCGAATGAGAATTCGCCATTCTTGACCGACATTATCCACCGTGGTCCAAATCACTACTACAAGATACTCAAAAAGATCAACAATTGCCCTGTTTGCTCACCAGAATTATACAACATCAGTAGAAATTTACCATACGCCCAATTGATCACCAGTATATTCAACAACCCTTACAAGTTACCTAACGGTAACATCTATCCTTATGACAAACTATTGGCACCAACAGACAAGTACTTTTCTGAGAAAAATACTTTGTTACGGTTGGGAAAAGTGAAGGATCCGTTGACGAAACAGCTTTGCTTGGTTGAAGATTGCGTCAGAGTGTACCCTGCTTGATTTCAGCGAGCTTCTGATTTATTTTATGATTTTGGTATGACATGCATTTTGTAGATAGAGAATACAATGAAATGATACAACTACTCATCGTCGGATTCATCTTTTTTTGACACTTGTTCCTTCTTTTCGTGCTGTTCAAACACGTATATCCTTGCCTCCCTTTCTGCTGCCGGTTTGGTGGTATCACGAATCCCATTAGTTCTCTTATGGTGGTACTGGGGGAATGTTTGCCAGTCAAATTTACCAGATCGTTCTACTCTATAATCTTCGCTTCTTCCTAAAATCTTTACACCCCACGAAAGGTAGGGTTCTCCTTCAAATAACGACAAGATGATCTTACCTTTGTTGGTTGTTGGCTGGTAGCCACCAAAGTCGTTTTGGGATTGATTGTTGACCAACTTGAATAACGATTTACAGCTCTTGAAATATGCCAAAATCAAGTTCTGATGGTCTCGGATGTTTCTGTCGACGTCTTTCATCCCTCTTCCCGTATGGGGAAAGTTGAACATAATATAATCTAAAAATCCACAATCAGAGAAGAGTGGTTTATTGCTCTTGGGTTTGGCTGGGTTCAATTTCAACGACTGAAGTAAGTTGGTTGCGTCAATCTCATGTCGCACATCGACGCCAAAGTCTTGTAGCACCGCTAGAGTGTCTTCGACACCAGGATACTTTGCTTTCAATTCCTCTAGAGAATCATAACTCGTAGCAATGAGGTTATGAGGTTCAATATACGCTTCTTCAACGATTGACTTGGCAAATGTAAAATCTCCCTCACCAACAAGTAATATCTTGCTATCTTTAGCAAACGGAATGAACGCTTTGGCTGGTTTCTGATGCTGTTTTTGTTTCTTCGAGGCTCCACTTTTCATAGACTTCTCTTTCAACTGTTTTTGAGTCTTCTGAAGCTCTGATTTCTCTTGTAAATCTTTCCGCTGCAGCTCGTTCACTACATGACGAGCTAATGCTCCTCGCAACCCTTTTTTCGCCGATTGCTGGCCTTTCAATTTCCTTCCCATAATTATGGTTTTGCGATGCTCATCGCATTACCGAAAATGTGAAATTTATAGTACATTGATGAACACAGCAAAAGTCAATTTTTCAACATATTCTCCTACGAAAATACTATGCAATGAAGCTCTCTACATGTTCTTCTGGTGTCGACAATCGTCTAGTAAAATTTATACATCATATGCCTATTAAGTTTTTCTGTATTTACAAATGAAGAGCTCGCTCTTCCATCATATTGAACTCACTCTCAGTGCTCATGTTGTTATGCTCGCTTGGCTCGTCATTGTGGTTCAATGGTTCAAGCTCGTTGGACACTTCTGAATCTGAAGTACTCCTTCCGTTAGACGAAAACATCTCCAGTTCGTCCCCTACTACTTCTGGTTCTTCGTCTTCAGAAGATACTTGCTGCAATACTTCTTCATAGCCGTCATTGTACTCGTAGAACAACATGAACGATCCTTGACCCGCTAACACCTCATGCTCGGCCACGACATAGACAGACTCATCACTGATTCTCCACCACGTTCCACGTAACTTACGGTAGCATATATAATGCCCATAGTTGTGCGTTCCGTAATGAGAAATCACTGCCTTCAAATTGTATATCAATGCTGGATTGCTTGCAACTGGCATTGTTTCCTTGTCGCTGGTTGGTGCTGTCGATATTCCCTCGTCGTTGACAGAGTCGTCGTCCGAAAGTTCGCTATCGTCATTGGATTCTTCATTATCTGAAATATCTAACTTCTCAACGGATTGACCAGTAACAAACTTGGACTCATCCTGCTTTCTGAACGGCTTTCTTGCATCCATATTAATGTCCTCTGGTTCGACGACGTATGGCGTGAGGTCCAATTTCGCCTCAAGTGAAACATTCGCAGAATTCTTCACAATGGTATAAGTTTTAGGATCAAACACAGACCGATTTATATGAATAGACAACAATGGTGGTGGTCTTGACAAAAAGATCTGTTTCGACTTGTTTGATTTCTTGATCATATTCTTGATAGATAATTTCTCAAATACCTCGTCTGTGATATGATGCTTTGCCAACTCTTCGTCAATTTGCTTGATCCGGTTAACAAATTGTTCCTTTAATTTTTCATTTTCGGTGGCCTCTACCTTGCTTTCCACAAACTCTCTTGTCTCAAGCAAACCGCAACGGTTACAGTTCACCGCCTCAATAATTTCTGGTGCGATCCAGTTGTCCAAAAGATCATTTAGACTGAAGTGAGAGTAGTATGATTGACTGGCAGGCAAGTTCAAACTTAACCCTGATACCAATGAGTACCGAATTCCTCCCACCTCACCACAAGTCAAACACCCAATTCTTTCCGAAGAAATACCGTCTACCGGAGTAACTAACTCCACTGGCATTGCTTTGGATTCGCCGTCTGCTAGATTGGGGTCGACTTGGCTAGCTGGTACGTAGACATTACCTAGATGGCCCAACTGTTTTATTCCTGTGATGACATTTGCCATTTGGCTTATATTGATGAATTTTGGAGGAGTGTCTTTCTCTTCTGGTTCGGGAGTTGCTACTCTTGATGTCGACAACTTCTTGTATTCTTTTTCCAAGATTCGCATTACTAGTTGATAAAACTCCTGGGCATCTTCTTGGTCGTACCCTGTGAAAAAGTTCTGTTTTGGTCCATCTGGCATTTGGTTAAGTAGCTGCTTTGTCGAGAACTCTTTTCCTCGACTTCCGTACGCTCCATTAATGTTGTTTAACAACACTTTCAATGCAATGGTGAACTTTAATGGTACTTGTGTGTTGAGTTTGGACGGGTCTTGTGGTACGTAGCTGTCGATAAACTTCAACAACTCTCTGGAACTAGCTAAAGACTGAATTACACTGTTCATAAAACAGGTGTTCCCGTCGTTGGAGATCCCACCAACTTCACCACCGTTCTGAATAGCAAATTTTTGAAGATGCGAGCTCTTGGACGCAATCAATCTGGAAGTGGAGGAGTATTTGTTCATTCTGGAAATGACCTTATTCAAAATTTGGAGTAAATTAAACTGCTTGCCAAAAATTAACACTGACAAGAACAAGACAATGGATGTGGTAGCAGCTACGGGGAAAAAAGGATACGTGGAAGATGATGATTTATTGAACGACCAAAAACCCTTGGAAAAGATGGACCACGATTGAAACAACTTGAACGAATTATCAAAAGATTGAACAGTTTCAACTAAATTAAAAACAATAACTAGAGCAAAAGTAGATAGAAAAATCACATAAACCAATTCACCTAGAAACATAAATAGAAAACTCTAACCTATCTGACCCAAGATATCCCACAAAATCACGGTTTTCGTCCACAATAGTGTAGTTTGAGCTTGGTGATATTTTGGCAATTTCTAATCTGGAAATTTTTGACATTTTCACATCCATCTCTATATAAGACCGTCCTACATAAATCGATTTGCTAGTGAAATAGCCAATTCTACTAAATGTCACTACCAACTGGTGTTGTCAACAGCAGTAATGTGTTGGATATAAACAAGCATTGTGTTAAACTAAAAAACTATAAAATTGCAATGTTGTATGGGATTGTGGTGATTTCGAGCTCAACTTGGTAGACGGGTTGTTCACTTGCATTAGTGGCTGTTCGATTATGCTATTGCCGTGCTCACGCTTGGCCAGCATCGCTCAAACCTCTACTGTCCATACATCTGCTGTGGTGGCCTAAAGTTCTGAAATCGGGTGTTCATGGGAGGCCGGTCTTTTCCCCATCCGCACTTCAACGGCCTTCCGTTGACGTTGAACCCAGCTAGCTGCACAATCGCCAATGCTGCTCGTTCATGGCTGTCGTACTTAACAAACGCACATCCTCGCTCGGGGTGGAATTTGAAACTTACAATGTACCCAAAGTTTTGCAACAACGGTATTAACTCTGCCTGCTGGGTGAAATGAGCAATGTTCCCAAGATACACCGTGGTCTGCCACGATGGGGTTTGCCGCATGACAATGTCGTACGATTGTGGTGTCATCACGGGAATGTTGATTTGCTGGAGGTGCTGTACACCGCCGTTATTTTGCATCTCTGGTCCACCTCCATTGAGATACACCATTTGCTGTCTGTTGTTGATGGGGTTGCCTCGGTAATTGTTGCTTCGACGACGTTGCTGGCCGGGAAGATTCATGTTGTTGGGTCCTGGTGGCTGTCTGTGACTGGCCCAGTTGCACCTGATGGCCCGTCCACTGATCCATTCGCCGTTCATGGTCTGTAGTGCCAACTCTGCGTCTTGCTGAAGTGCAAATGTGACAAACCCATACCCTCTAGATCTGGATGTTTGCATGTCCCACATCACATGGGCTTGTTTCAACGATGGGAATCTACTGAACGCAGTGAACAACGTTTCGTCATCGACTTCAGGGGACAAATCACCGACAAATATATTGAATGCCATTTCACCAGGATTCTGGGTGGAATTTATTGTAGAAGACTGATAAGCCCAATTGATTTTGATTTCTGAGTTGTCAATGGCTCTACCATTGAACGTGTGCAATGCTGTTTCGGCGTTCTGAGACGACTCGAACTCGATGAATGCATAGTTAAACCCCGGTCTATTCTTATCG
>ERZ778017.1055-NODE-1055-length-30404-cov-7.340505_pt1 | contig 30404 bp, 27 predicted proteins | sample MGYA00375747_ERZ778017 | MGnify/ENA primary metagenome ERZ778017 (study PRJEB29350, sample SAMN05509838) | bioreactor metagenome | biome: bioreactor; material: wastewater | place: South Africa: University of Cape Town | collected 2014-03-17 ...
GATCAGCTGGCGGCGCACCTCTTCCATATAATAGCCGCCGACCTGCGCGACCGCCCGGTTGCCGGCGTCGGTCAGGCCGAGCGGCATCGTCTGCGCCGCGTCGCGCTGCGCCGCGGTGATCCAGCCGTTGCGCTGCATCTGGCCGAGAACGAAGTTGCGCCGCGCCAGCGCCTTGTCGGCGTTGCGCGCGCGGCCATAGGTTTCGGGCGCCTTGGGCAGGATGGCGAGGAACGCCATCTCGTGCAGCGCGAGCTGGTCGACGTCCTTGTCGAAATAGGCGCGCGCCGCCGCCTGCACGCCGAAGGCGCGACGGCCGAGCGGGATTTCGTTGAGGTAGAGTTCGAGAATCTGCTCCTTGCTCAGCGCCGCCTCGATGCGCTTGGCGAGGATCGCCTCGCGGATCTTGCGCGTGTAGCTGACCTCGTTGGAGAGGAGCAGGTTCTTCGCGACCTGCTGCGTGATCGTCGAGGCGCCGACCGGGCGGCCGTCGCTCTTCAGGTTGGTGAGGATCGCGGAGACGACGCCCGGATAGTCGATGCCGCCATGTTCGAAGAAGGTGCGGTCCTCCGCCGCCAGATAGGCGCGGACCAGCAGCTGCGGATATTCGCTGTATTCGAGCTGGACGCGCCGTTCGCGGGCATAGGCGTGCACCGGCTTGCCCTCGCCGTCGCGGACCAGGGTGGGCAGCGGCGGCTCGTAATCGCGCAGCTGGTCGACCGACGGCAGGTCGCGCGCGAAGATCGCCCAGGCCAGCAGGAACGCCACCAGCCCGGCCACCGCGAGCGAGCCGAGCCAGCGGAACCAGCGGCGTGCCCACATCTCGCGCAGCCAGGCGATGACGGCATTGCTGTCGCGGCGCAGGCGCAGGCGGAAATGGGACGCGGTGTCGGAAGCCATATGCGCACAGCCTCTAAAGCCTGCATCGTCGAAAGGGAAGCGGGCTTGCGGCGGACCGCCCGGCCCGCCCGGGCCCGCGAAAGCGCGCTATCGCGCCCGGCCGCGCGCGCTGACCGGCCAGATGGCGACGAGCGTGTCACCCGACACGACATGATAATGATCGTAGAGATTCACCGTCGGGTCGCAGTGCGGCACGGTCAGCGTCACCGGATCGCCGGGCGCGAGCATCGCCCCGATGCCCGGCGCGACGAGCGCGGCATGTTCGTCGCCCATGAAGGCGAACTGCGCGCTTTCGGGCGCGCCGCGCCGCACGACCGCCACCCCGCCGTCGGTCGACAGCGCCTTGAAGCCCGCGTCGATCGTCACCAGCCGCTCGTGGTTGGCGCTGACCACGCGCGCATCGATGCCGAGCGCGACCTCGAAGGGGCAGGCGCCGTCGCCGGTCAGGTCGCAATCGAGATACTGCTTGTCCATGAAGACATAGCTGCCCGCCTGACATTCGGTGAAGACGCCCAGGTCCATGTCGATGCGGTGGGTGCCCGTCCCCGATCCGCTGACGATGCCCGGCGCGAAGCCCGCGCCGGCCAGCGCCGCGATCACGCTTTCCAGATAGCGGGTGCGCTCCGCGATCGCGGCGGCGCGCTCGGCATGGTCGGCGATATGCTGCTGCGACCCGCAATAAAATTGCACGCCGCGCAGGGCGAGGCGCGGCAGCGCGGCGATCGTCCGCGCCAGCGCGACCGCCGCCTCGGGCGACGCGACGCCGGTGCGCGCGATGCCGGGGTCGATGTCGATCAGCACGTCGAGCCGCGCGTCCTCCGCGGCGAGCGCGGCGTCGATCCGCGCCGCGACGTCGGGATGGTCAACCACCGCGATCAGCCCGTCGGCGTGCGCCGCCAGCTTCGCCAGCCGCTCGATCGCGCGCGGCGCGGCGACGGGCGAGGTGATCAGAATGCCGGCGATGCCGCCCCCGGTCAGCGCCTCGGCCTCGCCGATCTTCGCGCAGCAGACGCCGACCGCCCCGGCGGCGATCTGGCGCCGCGCGATGTCGACGCTCTTGTGCGTCTTGGCATGCGGGCGCAGCGCGACGCCGTGCCGCGCGGCCGTCGCCGCCATCGCCGCGATGTTGCGGTCGAGCGCGTCGACGTCGAGCACCAGCACCGGGGTGTTGAGGTCGGCGCGCGAGCCCTGGCGGCCGATGAGATGCGCGTGGAGGGAGAGATCGTCGGCCATGCGTCGCCTTCTTGCCTCGAATGGAGAAGGGCCCGAGGCTGGCGCCGCACGCCGCCGAAATCAAGGCGAAGCGTCAGCGCGCCGCGATCTGCCGCGCGAAATGCACCTGCACCGCGTCGCGAACCCCGCGCGCGACCTTCTTCTGCCCCGTCGCCGAACTCAGGAAATCGGCGTCCTCCCTGTTCGAGATGAAGCCGGTTTCGAACAGGACCGACGGCGTGTCGGGCGCCTTGAGCACGACGAACGAGGCGAAGCGATGCGCGGTGGTGCGGAAATGCACGGCGTCGGCGGCCTCGCGCTGGAGCAGCCGCGCGAAGTCGGAGGCGACGTTCATCGTCTCGCGCTGGGTCAGGTCGAGCAGGATCGACGACACCTCGCTGCTGTGCGCGCCGAGGTCGACGCCGTTGATGATGTTCGCCTTGTTCTCGCGCGCCGCGAGCTTCGCGGCCTCGCGGTCCGACGCGACCTCGGACAGCGTATAGACCGACGCGCCGTTCGCCTGTTCATTCTCGGCCGCGTCGGCGTGGATCGAGATGAACAGGTCGGCCTTCAGGCGCCGGGCGATGCCGTAGCGCTCCTCGAGCACCAGATAGCGGTCGTCGGCGCGGGTCAGCGCGACGCGCACCCGGCCCGACGCGAGCAGTTCGTCGCGCGTCGCGCGGGCGATCGCCAGCGTGATGTCCTTCTCGCGCTTGCCGCTGTGCGGAGAGATGGCGCCGGGATCGTGCCCGCCATGCCCGGCGTCGATGACGACAAGCGGCAGGCGCGGGTTGTCGGGCCCCTCGATCCGCGGCAGCGGCAGCGCGGGCTTCGGCTGGCCGATCGGCACCGAGACGCTGTAGCGTTTCTGCGGCGGCTTGGCGCGGAATTGCGCGGGCGGCTGCAATTCGAGGCGCGGTCCGCGCGCGGCGCGTTCGAACGCGTCGGCCGAGACCGGCCGCAGGCGCAGGCTGAGGCTGCGGCCGTCGGCGGCGAAGCGCGCGTCGGAGACCAGCGCCGGCTGCGCGAGGTCGAGCACGACGCGCGCGGTCGCGGGGTCGCGCTGCCCCTGGCGCACCGCGCGGACGATCCCCGCCCCGCCGGGCGACCGCCCCGCCTGCGCCCCCGCGATGTCGAGCGCGATGCGATCCGGCCCCGCGAGCAGCAGCGTCGAGGCGCCTGCGACGAGATCGTCGAAGCGCAGGGTGATTTCGGAATCGCCGATCTCGATCGCACCAATCTGCCCCGCGAGCGCCGCCGGCGGATTCCACAGCAGCGTCAGGAGGACGAACAGCAGGCCCATCGGGCGATTATGCCGTCCCTGACAGGCAGTGGTCCAGCGCTTATTCCAGAACATCGAGGCCCCCGGCGGCGGAAAGTCGTGAACCGTCCATTAGCCATCGCACCTCAAACGGGCGTCAACCGGCAGGGTTAACCGGCGATTCAGCACGATTCGCCCGTGCGCGCCGGTGCGGCAATCTTGCAACGCACGGGCGCCTTCCCATCTTTATCGGGCGGTGGAGGTTGCCGTCCGGCGATGCCGATGCTAGCACCCCCCGCACTGGCGGTGTCGTTCCCGGCGCCGTCCGGCCTTTCGAGGGGAAGGGCCCGACCCGCGCGAATCGCGGATCGCGGCTGCCCCGGCGCCGGACACGCGGGGAAGGACGACCCGCCGCCAGTCCACCCGCATGACCGGGCGGCCGACGCGATCCTTCAGGTGTCGCCCAGCCGATCCGGTCGCCCCGATAACCAGGTTGATGCCGCATGAGGCTTGCCATGCCCTCTTCTTCCCGCGACGCAGGCGCCTTCGCGCCCGCGGTCGTCGCGGCGGAAGACCGCATGCGCGTCCACGATCGGACGCGGGGCCCGCGCGGCAATAACGTCTTTTTCCGTTTCACCCTTATCCGCCGCGGCCGCCGATCGGGCGCGTCCGCGGGATTTTCTGTTGGCGCGCCGCGGCGCGCTTGGAGTGTTTACAATGACCACGCGCATGTTGATCGACGCGCGGCACCGGGAAGAAACCCGGGTCGCCGTCACCAAGGGAAACCGCATCGAGGAGTTTGATTTCGAGTCCGCCGAGCACAAGCAGCTCAAGGGCAATATCTATCTGGCCAAGGTCACCCGCGTCGAACCGTCGCTGCAGGCGGCGTTCGTCGAATATGGCGGCAACCGCCACGGCTTCCTGGCCTTCAGCGAAATCCACCCCGATTATTACCAGATTCCGAAGGAAGACCGCGAAGCGCTGCTCCGCGAAGAGGCCGAGCATGCCGCCGAGGCGGCGATGCGCGCCGAAGAGGATCTCGACGAGCTGGAAGGCGACGTCGCCGAGGTCGAGGGACATGACGACGACGAGAATGGCGACGCCCCGGCGCCGGTGACGGTCGGCGAGGACAGCGACGACGACATGGACGCCGAGACCGGCGATGGCGACGGCGAATCCGATACGGACAATGGCGACGCCGAGGAATCGAAGGACGACCGCGGCGGGCGCCGCGGGCGCGGACGGGCGCGCGGTGGCCGCAAGGGTCGCGGCCGCGGCCGGAACGGCGACGACGACGGCGAAAGCCGCATGTCGCTGCGCCGCCGCTACAAGATCCAGGACGTCATCCGCCGCCGCCAGGTGATGCTGGTTCAGGTCGTCAAGGAGGAGCGCGGCAACAAGGGCGCCGCCCTCACCACCTATCTGTCGCTCGCCGGCCGCTATTGCGTGCTGATGCCGAACACGATGCACGGCGGCGGCATCAGCCGCAAGATCTCGAACGGTGCCGACCGTCGCAAGCTCAAGGCGATGATCGACGATCTCAATCTGCCGCCGACGATGGGCTGCATCGTCCGCACCGCCGGGATGAGCCGCACCAAGACCGAGATCAAGCGCGACTTCGACTATCTGGCCCGCCTGTGGGACGAGATTCGCGAAAAGACGCTGGCGTCGAGCGCCCCGGCACTGGTCCATTCGGACAGCGACCTGGTCAAGCGCGCGATCCGCGACATCTATCACAAGGATATCGAGGAAGTGCTCGTCGAGGGCGACGAGGGCTACAAGGCCGCGAAGCAGTTCATGAAGCTGCTGATGCCCAGCCACGCCCGGCGCGTGAAGCAATATGCCGACCCCGTTTCGCTCTATCAGCGCTATGGCGTCGAGGATCAGCTTGCGGGGATGCTCAATCCCGTCGTCCAGCTGAAATCGGGCGGCTATCTGGTCATCAACCCGACCGAGGCGCTGGTGTCGATCGACATCAACTCGGGCCGCTCGACGCGCGAGCATAATATCGAACAGACCGCGCTCAGCACCAATCTCGAGGCGGCGCACGAAATCGCCCGCCAGCTTCGCCTGCGCGACATGGCGGGCCTGATCGTCATCGACTTCATCGACATGGATCATGGCTCGAACGTCCGCAAGGTCGAGCGTGCGATGAAGGAAGCGCTGAAGAACGACCGCGCCCGCATCCAGATCGGCCGCATCTCGCGCTTCGGGCTGATGGAAATGAGCCGCCAGCGGCTGCGCACCGGCGTGCTCGAAGCCTCGACGCGCCCCTGCCCGCATTGCGAGGGCACCGGGCTCGTCCGCACCGCCAGCTCGGCCGGTCTGTCGGCGCTGCGCCTGATCGAGGAGGAAGCGGCACGCGGAAAGGGCAGCCGGATCACGCTGCGCGCGAGCCAGGAAGCGACCTTCTACCTGCTCAACGAAAAGCGCCGCGAACTGCGCGAGATCGAGGAACTCTACGGCGTCTCGGTCGAAATCCTGCCCGACGGCGAGACCGAGGGTGCGCGGATGGTGGTCGAGGTCGGCGGTCCGCCGCCCACGCAGCAGCGCAGCTTCGCCCCGATCGTCGAGATCGAGGAAGAGGAAGACGAGAGCTTCGACGATGAGACCGCCGAGGAGGACGAGGAGGAACGCGCCGATCGTCCGCACGACGAAGGCGATGGCGACGGCCGCAAGCGCCGCCGCCGCCGCCGCCGCGGGCGCCGCGGACGTCGCGACGACGAAAATGGCGAAAGCGGCGAGAATGGCGACGCCGGCGATGCCGATACCGACGCGGAAGCGGACACCGAAACGGCGGCCGAATCGGCTGACGTCGAGCCGGCGGAAGCCGAAGCGCCTGCCGAGGCTCCGGCCGACGAAGCGGAAGCCAAGCCGCGCCGTCGTCGCGGCGGACGCGGCCGCAAGAAGGCCGAGGCCGCCGACGAGGGCGTGACCGAAGCCGCACCGGTCGAAGCGGAAGCTCCCGAAGCCGAAGCGCCCGAGCCCGTCGCCGTCGAAGCCGAGGTCGAGGCCGAAGCGCCGGCCGCCGAAGAGAAGCCGAAGCGCAAGCGCGCGCCGCGCAAGCCCAAGGCTGCTCCGGCCGAAGCCCCGGCCGAAGCCGAAGCCACCGAAGCCCCCGCCGCCGCGCCCGAAGCGACGCCGCCGGTGGAAGCCGAAGCCAAGCCCGCGCCGAAAAAGCGCGCAAGCCGCAGCAAGAAGGCTGTCGCCGCCGCCGAAGCCGCCCCAGCGGAAGCTGCCGAGGCTCCCGTCACGGCGCCTGAACGCGAGGCCGAACCGGCGACCGTCGCCGACGGCGACGACGCGGTGGACGAAGCCACGGGCGAGCCGCGTCGCGGCTGGTGGCAGCGCACCTTCGGCAACTGATCCACGCCGGGCCGCGCGGCGCCGCGGTCCCCGGCGAAAGTCGGGGGCCGTTCCAAAAGGGCGATGACATCGAATGGCCTCGTCATTGCGAGCGGCGAAGCCGCGCGGCAATCCAGAATAGTGCAAACCGCCCTGGATGGCTTTCCCCGGATCAGGTCCGCAATTATCCCCATCCGACAAGTGAGCGTTCCCCAGCGAAAGCCGGGCTCCAGCTATGTGCGCCTGCCTCGCATGGACCCCGGCTTTCGCCGGGGATCACCAGCGTCCCTGTCTCCAAGGTATAAACGCCGATCAAGTCCGGGGTCGCAATGACGAAGCGGGTCGAACCAAAGTCATCATGCTCCGGCGCGTCCTCGTCCGGCACCCGGCCTCCGTCGGGGGTATCGGCGCCGCCTTCCTCACAATGCCGATTCCGCCCGGCCGCGGAATCGGCGCGGCGCATCTTGCGCCGCCGCACGCCGCGCCCCAATAAGTCCTGCATGGCTTCAGTCGATGTTCAGGCGCGGGGCGCCACCAAGGCAGCGATGACCCCGCCGCACGCCACGCACCGGGCCGCCGGCCCGCGTTCCTTGCTGCGCGCCCTGCTGGTGCTGCTGGCGATGCTCGCGGTCGCGGTGCGGCCGGCGATGGCGCAATCGATCCTGCGCGATGCCGAGACCGAGGCGTTGCTGAAGGACATGATGGACCCGCTGCTCGTCGCGGCGGGATTGCGCCCGGGCCAGGTGCGCGTCCACATGCTCGGCGATCCCAGTATCAACGCCTTCGTCGCGGGCAGCCAGGACATCTATGTCTTCAGCGGGCTGATCGAGACCGCCGACAGCGCCAACGAAGTGCAGGGCGTGCTCGCGCACGAACTGGGCCACGTCATGGGCGGCCACGCGATCCGCACCAACGACGGCATCAAGGCCGCGACCGGCATCTCGCTCGTCAGCCTGCTGCTCGGCGCCGCGGCGATCGCCGCGGGCGGCGGCGAGGCGGGCATGGGAATATTGATGGCGGGCCAGCAGGCGGCGCTCGGCAAATTCCTCGCCTTCAGCCGCGTGCAGGAGGCGACCGCCGACGCCGCGGGCGCGCAATATCTGTCGAAGGCGGGGATCAGCGGTAAGGGCAGCCTCGCCTTCTTCAAGCGGCTGCAGAACATCGAATTCCGCTATGCGATCAAGCAGGACGACGACCAGGCCTATGGCCGCACCCACCCGCTGTCGGGCGACCGCATCCAGGCGCTGCGCGAGGTCTATGTCGTCGATCCGGCATGGGACAAGCCGTCGGACCCGCAGATCGAACGGCGTTTCGAGCGGGTGAAGGCGAAACTGGTGGGATTCGTCGCGGAACCGGCGAAAACGCTGCGCCTCTATCCCGAAAGCAACACCAGCGTCCCCGCGCGCTATGCCCGCGCCTATGCCTGGCACAAGAGCGCCTATCCGCAGAAGGCGCTGACCGAGGTCGAGGGGCTGATCGCCGCCGATCCCGAGGATCCCTATTTCCTCGAACTCGAAGGCCAGATCCTGCTCGAATCGGGGCGCCCGCGCGACGCGATCCCGGCGCTGCGCAAGGCGGTCGCCAATTCGCGGTCGCAGCCGCTGATCGCCGCGCTGCTCGGTCATGCGCTGATCGCAACCGAGGATTCGGCCAATTACCCCGAGGCCGAAAAGGTGCTGAAGACCGCGGTCGCGCTCGACAATGAAAATCCCTTCGCCTGGTACCAGCTCGGCATCGTCTATGCGAGCAAGGGCGATCAGGCGCGCGCCGCGCTCGCCTCGGCGGAGCGATACAGTCTCGAGGGTGGACAGGCATCGCTCGCGCTGCGTAATGCCGAAGCCGCGATGCAGGGCCTGCCGCAAGGCTCGCCCGACTGGATACGGGCGCAGGATATTTCGCTGGTCGCCCGCGCCGAGGTGGAACGAACGCGCAAACGGCGCTAGATTCGCGCAAACGACGGGACGGCATCGCGATCCTGTGATGCACAAGGGCAGCAAGTGACGGACAACAAGGAAGATTATTACCAGCCCTGGCTTCGTGATCCGGGGCCGGCGCCGGGTCCGCAAGGCGCACCGCGCGCCGGCGGGGGACTCGACGACGGAGGGCTCGCCAAGCCGAAGGAGTCGCCGCCGGTCGGCATCGACCTGTCGCGCTATCCCGCGGCGGAGGAGCGGCCGCGTGCGCCGCTGGTGAAGCCCGACCGGATACGCGCGGGCGCGCAGGGCGCGTGGCAACGGCTGCGCACGGGCGCCGAGGCCTTTGCTGACTGGACGATCGCGGTCGGCGAGCGCGCCGATATTCCCGCGAAGGTCGAGGCGATGGAGATTCCGCGCCGCAGCCGCGCGCTCGCGCGGCAGGGCGGCGCCCTCTCGGCCCGCGCGGCGCGCGCCGTGGGCCGCGGGGCCGCGGGCGCCGGACGCGCCGCCGCGAAGGCGGGCGGCGCGGCCTGGGCCGGCCTCGCGCTCGGCGACCGGGTCGCGAAGCTGTCGAGCAAGGCCGGACACGGGCTCGGCGAGGTCGCGGACCGGACGCGCGCCGGACTCGAATCGGTTGCGAAGGCGGGCAAGGAAGGGATCGGCGAGGCCGCGACCAAATTGCGCCCCGCCCCGCCAGAGGAGCCCGCTCCGCCGCCCTCGGGGCTCGAACAGCTCCTCGCACGCGAGGCCGCCGAGGCGAAGCCGGCGGCGCCCGACCTGCCGCTGTTCGCCGGCGAGCCCGCGGTCGCGCCGGCGCCGAAGAAGACGAAATCCGGCGCGGTCGCCGAGGTGGACGACCGTTCGCCGCCCCCGCGCGCGCTAGCGGCCGGGCCTATGCCGCATATCGGGGGAGCGGGAATGGACGGCGGATCGACACGGGCATGGCTGGCGGGCGGCATCGCCGCGATCGTGCTGCTCGCCGCGGCTTTCTGGCTCGGCGGGCGCTTCGGCGGCGGCCTCAGCAAGGGCGAGGTTGAGACGATCGTCGCCGACTATATCCAGGCCAACCCCCAGATCATCCCGCAGGCGCTGGAGGCGCAGCGCGACAAGGAGATCGCGAAGGCGATCGACGCGATCCGCCCCGCGCTCGAAAAACCCTACGCCGGCGCCTGGGCGGGACATGCCGACGGCGACGTCACGCTGGTCGTCTTCACCGATTATGCCTGCGGCTTCTGCCGGGCGAGCGTGCCCGACGTCGACCGGCTGATCCGCGAGGACAAGAGGCTGAAGGTCGTGTTCCGCGAACTGCCGATCATCGCGCCGCAGAGCCGCAACGCCGCGCTGATGGCGCTCGCCGCGGCGCGGCAGGGGCGCTACGACGCCTTCCACCACGCGATGTTCGCCGCCTCCTCGCTATCCCCTGCGGCGATTGCCGAGGCGGCGTCCAGGGCGGGGGTGGTCACCGACGGCAGCGCCGACGCGACCGCGAACGAGGTATTGTTCCAGCGCGAACTCGACAGCAACCTCGCCATCGCCAGCCAACTCCAGCTCAACGCCACCCCGACCTGGGTCGTCGGCGATCAGCTGTTCCAGGGGCAGGTCGGCTTTGCCGCGCTCAAGCAGGCGATCGCCAAGGCGCGGGCGAAGGGCTGAACGCGCCCGCTCAGCGCCAGCGCGGCGCGAACAGACCGCGGTCGCGCAGGATGACGTGCGCGGCATTATGCCCCGGCGCGCCGGTGACGCCGCCGCCGGGGTGGGTGCCCGCACCGCACATATAGAGTCCCCGCACCGGCCCGCGATAGCCGCCGTGACCGAGCACCGGCCGCGCCGCCCATAGCTGGTCGAGGCTCATCGCGCCGTGCATGATGTCACCGCCGACCAGCCCGAACCGGCGCTCGATCCCCTTGGGGCTGAGCCGCGTCTGGGCGACGATGCTAGCGCGAAAGCCGGGAGCGTGCGCCTCGACCGTGTCGAGGATTGCGTCGGCCGCCGCACCCTCCTCCGCGTCCCAGTCGCGCCCGTCCGGCAGTTCGGGCGCGAACTGCTGGCAGAACAGGCTAGCGACATGGCAGCCGGGAGGCGCAAGGCCGTCGTCGACGGTCGAGGGGATCAGCATCTCGACGATCGGCGCCTTCGACCAGCCGTAGCGCTTCGCATCGAGGAAGGCACGGTCCATGTAATCGAGCGTCGGTGCCAGAATGATTCCCGATTGGTGATGCTCGCCGGGTTCGGGAAGACAGGTGAATTTCGGCAGTCCGGTCAGCGCGACGTTCATCCGGAAGGTGCCGCTTCCTACCTTGAACGCCCTGATCCGCCGCCGGAAATCGGCGGGAAGGTCGGCGACGTCGATCAGGCGATCGTAGAGCAGCTTCGGCCCGACATTGGCAACGACGCGGTCGGCGGCAATCTCCTCACCCCCCAACAGCCGCACCCCGACCGCCCGCTCCCCGTCGACGAGCACCCGCGCGACCGGGCTTTCGAGGCTGATCTCGACCCCCGCGGCGCGGCAGACCTGCGCCATGATCTGCGTGATCGCGCCCATGCCGCCGACGCTGTGGCCCCATGCCCCCCTCCGCCCGTTCACCTCGCCGAAGACATGGTGGAGCAGGACATAGGCGCTGCCGAGCGTGTCGGGCGAGGCATAGTTGCCGACCACCGCGTCGAAGCCGAAGGCCGCCTTCACCGCCTCGCTCTCGAACCAGCCGTCGAGGACGGTGCGCGCCGACCGCGCGAACAGGTCGAGCACGTCGCGCTGCGTTTCGAGGTCGAGGCGCGCGAAGCGCTGCCCCTGCCGCACGCCGTCGAGCCACGTCCGCATCCCTTCGCCGACATTGGGCGGCACGCGCAGCGCAAGGTCGCGGAGCAGGTCGGCGACCCGTTCGAGCGCGGCATAATAGGCAGGCAGAGCCTCGGCATCGCGCGAACTGAACTTCCGGAATTCGGCCTGCGTGCGCGCGACCCCGCCGCCGAGCTTCAGATAGCCGCCGCCCGGCTGCGGCAGGAAATTGCTGATCGGGCGCTCGATCACGCGATAGCCGTGCTCGGCCAACGCCATGTCGGCGATCACCTTCGGCTGAAGCAGGCTGACCGTATAGCTCGCGACCGAGTTGCGGAAGCCCGGCGCGAATTCCTCCGTCACCGCGGCGCCGCCGACGACGTCGCGCGCCTCGACGATCCGCACCTTCAACCCCGCGCGCGCAAGATAGAAGGCGCAGACGAGGCCGTTGTGCCCGGCGCCGATGATCAGCGCGTCGTAGGATGAGGTCATCGCCCGGCCCCGGCCAGCAGCGATTCGACATGCTCGCGCCCGAAGCCGAGACCGAGGATGCGGCCGGGGATGCGGCGAAGCAGCGGGACGCGGTCGAGCAGCTTCACGGCGAAGGGCACATGGTCGACCTCGCCGCGCAGCACCGGCAGGATCACGCGGTCGTGCGCGATACGCTGGATCGCCTGCATCCGCACGGTCGGCGTCCAGCGCCGCGCCTGCACGCGCGGCAGCAGCGGGTCGGGGTCGTCGCCGCGTGCCAGCGGGGCGGCCAGGACATTTGCCGCAGCGACCGCATCCTGTACCGCGAGATTGATGCCGACGCCGCCGACCGGCGACATCGCATGCGCGGCGTCGCCGATCGCGAGCAGCCCCGGCCGCGACCAGAGGGTGAGGCGGTCGAGCGCGACCGACAGCAGTTTGACGTCGTCGAAGCCGGCGATGGCGTCGATTCCGGCGGCCAGTCCCGGCGCGAGCGCGACGACGTCGGCGCGGAAGGCGTCGATCCCCCGCGCCGCGATTGCCGGAAAGCCGTCCTTCTCGATGATCCGAGCGCATTGCCAATAGCCGGTCCGCGGGATGGCGACGACCATGCCGCGCCGGCCGATCGAGCCGAGCGGGACGTCGGCGGGCGCGCCGCCTTCGGGCATCGGGACGCGGAACCAGAGCACGTCCATCGGCGCGCCGAGGTCCTCGCGCGGCAGGCCGGCTGCCTCGCGCAGCACCGAGCGACGGCCGTCGGCGGCGATGACGAGCCGCGCAGGCAGCGCCTCGCCGCTCGCCAGCGACACGCCTGCGACGCGGCCCGCGGCGTCGAGTACCGGCGCGACCGCTTCGGTTGTCATCCGCAGGTCGAAGGTCGGATAGCGCCGCGCCTGCCGCGCGATGAAATCGAGCAGGTCCCATTGCGGCATCATCGCGATATAGGGCGCCGCGACCGGCAAATGCCGGAGGGTCGCGATCGTATAGCGGCGGCCGAGCAGGTCGAGCGTCGCGGTGTCGAACCGCGCATGCGGCAGGGCAAGCAACTCGTCGAGCAGCCCGATCTGGCGGAACAGGTCGAGCGTCGACGGATGCACCGTGTCGCCGCGGAAGTCGCGCAGAAAATCCCGATGCTTTTCAAGCACCGTCACGCGAACGCCGGCGCGCGCGAGCAGCAGCCCGGCGACCATGCCGGCCGGACCGCCGCCGACGATCACTGTGGAAAGCCTCTCGCCCATCTTCGCTCCAGCCGCTGCCCCCCCTTCCCCCATATTGGACCCGGCGACGGAGATTTGCCACCCGCTCTTCGCCCGCCCGACGGCGAGCGAAGAGACCCCTGCATATATGCTCCTCAGGCAGGTAAGGTCCCGTTCCCCGGCGAAAGCCGGGGTCCGCGCGGGGCAGACTACGCCATCCGGACCCCGGCTTTCGCCGGGGAACGGCCCTTGCCGGAAAGGGATAATTGCCGATCGGCCCCTAGGCCGGAACCCGGAGCGGGCCGGTGCCGACCTCGGCTCTTCCCACTCCGGGCTCCCGCCAGTACGGAAGTATCCGACATTTTCAATCCAAGGTGATCACGCTCTATTTCGACAGGTCGCGCAGCAGGCTGTCCCAATGCGCCAGCGCGCCGGGGATCGCATCGACCGGCGCGCGCTCGTCGAGGCCGTGCGCGAAGCTGTCACTCGCCTTGCTGAACAGCCCCGCGACGCCATAGCTGGGAACGCCTTGCGCGCGAAAATGCAGGCTGTCGGTCGCGCCCGCGCTCATCGACGGGATGATCGGCAGCCCGGGGTAGCGCGCGTGCACCGCTTTCGTCACCGCCGCCACGACATCGGGGCGCAGCGGCGAGGCGTCGCTCGCGGTGGCATCGGGGTCGGTGTTCACCTTGATCGCGGGATCGGCGACGACCTTTTCCAGTTCGGCACGCACCGCCTCGATGCTCACGCCCGGAAAGATGCGGCAATTGACGTTCGCCGTCGCCCTTTGCGGCAGCGCATTCTCGGCATGGCCGCCCTTGATCAGGGTCGGCACGCAGGTCGTGCCGATCTGGCCGACATATTCGGGGTCGGCGCGGATCGCCGCGACCGCCCCGGCATCCGCGGGGTTGGCGGCGAAGGCCTTGAGCGCCGCGCCGATGGCGCCGCCGGCCTGGTCGGCGACGATCTGCATCCCCGCTTTCGTCAGTTCGTTCTGCTGCGGCGCGAAGCGATAGGCGCCGATCTTCGCCAGCGCTTCGGACAGCTGGACGATCGCGTTGACCGCGCCGGGGCGCGAGCTGTGCCCGCCGGGATTGGTCACTTCGAGCACATAGTCGGCATAGGTCTTCTCGCCCGCCTGCAGACCGTAATATCGGGCCTTGCCATCCTCTCCGATCAGCCCGCCGCCGCCGTCGCCGTTGAGCGCGAATTCCGCCCCCTTGTAGGCCGCGGCGAGCGCGCGTGTCGTGTCCATCGCGGTTTCCTCGTCGCCTGACAGCAGCAGGATGATCGAGCGCTTCGGCCGGAACCCGTCCTTCTTGAGCTGCGCGAGCGTCGCGACCATCATCGCAACGTCGAACTTATTGTCCTCCGATCCGCGCCCGAAGATATAGCCGCCTTCCTCCACCGGCACGAAGGGGTCGCGTACCCAGTCCTTGGGATCGGCCTCGACGACGTCCATATGGCCGAGCAGCAGGATGGGTTTCGCGTCGGTCGTGCCCTTCAGCGTCGCGGCGAAGGTAGCGGTCTCGCCCATCGGGGTGATGACGATATCGCCGTCGGCAAAGCCCGCCGCCTTGAGCACCCCGGCATAATAGGCCGCCAGTTCGGGGACCTTGCCGCGTCCGGCGACGGTCGGAATCGCGATGCTGTCCTTCAGGATCGCCTTCGCCGCCGCGGGATCGGCGGGCTTGGCGTGGACGGGCGCCGCGGCCAGCAGGGCGGCGGAGGCCAGAAAGATGGAAGCAAAACGCATGTGATCGACCCCTTTAGCGAGTTATTCTGATCCGTTCGGACCGAGCCTATGGAAGCCCTGTCCCGGCCGCCATGCTGGCGGAAGAACGAGCCTTCGACAAGTTCATGGCGAGCAGAATCTTCGGGTCAGGCTGCTTTCTTCGCGTTCGGCGCCGGCGTCTTGGGCTTGTAGCGGCACAGGTCGGCGACCGGGCAGCGCCAGCATTCAGGCGTTCGCGCCTTACAGATATAGCGGCCGTGCAGGATCAGCCAGTGGTGCGCGCCGACGCGGAACGGCGCCGGCACCTTGCGTTCGAGCTGCTTTTCGACCGCGAGCACCGTCTTGCCCGGCGCGAGCCCGGTGCGGTTGCCGACGCGAAAGATATGCGTGTCGACCGCAAAGGTTTCCGCACCGAACGCGCAGTTCATCACGACATTAGCGGTCTTGCGCCCGACTCCCGGAAGCGCGACCAGCGCATCGCGGTCGGCGGGCACCTCGCCGCCATGGTCGCGGACGAGGATTTCGGACAGCGCGATGACATTCTTCGCCTTGGCATTGAACAGCCCGATCGTACGGATGTGCCGCTTCAGCCCGTCTTCGCCGAGGTCGAGCATCTGCTGCGGCGTCTTCACCGTCTCGAACAGCCCCCGCGTCGCCTTGTTCACCCCGACGTCGGTCGCCTGCGCCGAGAGCACGACGGCGACGAGCAGTTGATAGGTGTTGCCGAACGCCAGCTCGGTCTGCGGATCGGGATTGAGCTCGGCCAGGCGGCGGAAAAATTCGAAGATGTCGGCTTTCGTCATCGCGGGTCAGGACAGCCCGATCACCTGCGGCATCGTGTAGCGCCCGGACTTCTGGTGGATCAGCCACAGCGCCGCCTTCACCGCGCCGCGCGCGAAGATCATGCGATTCTCGGCGCGGTGCGACAGGGTGATCATCTCCTCGGGACCCGCGAAGATGACGTCATGGTCGCCGGCGACGGTGCCGCCGCGCAGGCTGGCGAAACCGATCTTGCCGTGCCCGCGCGCGCCGGTGACACCGTCGCGGCCGCGCTCCGAACAGCGGACGAGATCGATGCGGCGCCCCTCGGCCGCCGCCTGCCCGAGCAGCAGCGCGGTGCCGCTCGGCGCGTCGACCTTGTTTCGATGATGCATTTCGAGGATCTCGATATCCCATTCGGGGTCGAGTCGCGCCGCCGCCTCGCGCACCAGATGCGCGAGCAGGGTGACGCCGAGCGACGTATTGCCGGTCTGGAGCACCGCGATATCGCGCGCCGCGTCGTCGATCAGATAATGATGCCGCTCCCCGAGCCCCGTCGTGCCGATGACGATCGGCTTCTTTGCCGCCACACAGGCATCGAGCGTCGCTTCGAGCGCGGCGGGCGAGGAGAAATCGACGAGCACGTCGGCGCTCGCCGCCAGCTTTGCGATATTGCCGCCCTTGTCGATGCCGCAATGTCCATGCCCCGCTTCCGCCGCTGCGGCGGCGAGCGCGACGCCCATCCGCCCCTGGCTGCCGACGATCCCGATGCTGGTCATGACTTGCCTTTCCCGTCCCCGTCATGCTGAAACCCGGTTCAGCATCCATTCGCACCCGCGTAGCGAGAATGGACCCCGAATCACGTTCGGGGGGACGAAGCAAGGATAACATGACTCCCATCCAGAATATCGTGATCCTGACCGGCGCCGGGGTTTCGGCCGAAAGCGGCATCGACACCTTTCGCTACGCGGGCGGGTTGTGGGAGCAGCACCGGGTCGAGGACGTCGCGACGCCGGAGGCCTTCGCGCGCGACCCCGACCTCGTCCACCGCTTCTACGACGCGCGACGCGAAGCGATCCAGACCAGGGTCCCGAACGCGGCGCACGAGGCGCTGGCGCGGCTCGACGCCTACTGGCCCGGCGACCTGCTGATCGTCACCCAGAATGTCGACGACCTGCACGAACGCGCCGGCGCCCGGCGGCTGGTCCACATGCACGGCGAGCATCTGAATGCCTGGTGCACCGCATGCGACACGCGCAGCCGCTGGACCGGTCCACTGATCGACCGGCCCCCCTGTCCTGCATGCGGCGTGGCCGGCCATCTGCGCCCCGACGTCGTATGGTTCGGCGAGATGCCCTATCGGATGGACGACATCTATCGCGCGCTGAACCGGGCCGACCTGTTCGTGTCGATCGGCACCTCGGGCGCGGTCTATCCCGCCGCGGGCTTCGTCCGCGAAGCGCGCCAGTCGGGCGCACGCACGCTCGAACTCAACATGGAGCCGAGCGAGGGCAGCCATTGGTTCGCCGAGGCGCGGCACGGTCCGGCGACGCGGCTGGTGCCGACATGGGTCGACCGGATGCTGGGGGTCTGAGCCGGAGCCTCCGCGCGCCTTTCAGCGGCGCGCGGCGAAGAAATCGCGGAGCAGCGCCGCCGCCTCGCCCGCGCCGATGCCGTCGTAGATTTCGGGGCGATGATGGACCGTCTGCTGCGAAAAGACGCGCGCGCCGTGCGCGACCGCGCCGCCCTTCGCATCGTCGGCGCCATAATAGAGCCGCGCGATCCGCGCGTGGGCGATCGCGCCGGCGCACATCGCGCAGGGCTCCAGCGTCACATAGAGGTCGCAGCCGTCGAGCCGCTCGTTGCCGAGCTTGGCCGCCGCGGCGCGAATCGCGACGATTTCGGCGTGCGCGGTGGGATCGTGCGATTCGCGCGGACGGTTGTGTCCTTCGGCGATGATCGCGCCGCCCTTGACGATGACGGCGCCGACCGGCACCTCGCCCCATTCGGCGGCGATTCGCGCCAGATCGAGCGCGCGGCGCATCGGGTCGGGAAGCGGGAAACGGGCCATGGCTTTCCCGCTAATCGCTTGACGAATCTCCGGCAAGCCGATAAGCGCGCGCCTTTCCCGGCCGATCCGGTTTCCTTGGCGCTTGTCGCGCCAACCGGCGCGCCGCCCAGATTTTGTGAGGACGAAGACGATGTCGCGCATTTGCGAACTGACCGGCAAGGGCCGCCAGGTGGGCCACAATGTCAGCCACGCCAACAACAAGACCAAGCGTACCTTCCTGCCCAATCTGCAGAATGTGACGCTGTTGTCGGAAGCGCTGGGTCGCGGCGTCAAGCTGCGCGTCTCGACGCACGGCCTGCGCTCGGTCGAGCACAATGGCGGCCTCGACAACTGGCTGATGAAGACCGGCGACGACCAGCTTTCGGCCAACGCCCGCAAGGTGAAGAAGGAAGTGGCGAAGAAGCTGGCCGAAACGGCCGCCTGACCGCCTTTCCATCGCCAACGCAATCAGGCGGCCCGGTTACGGCGCCGCCTTTTTGCTGTCCGCAGTGCGCGACGGCAGCTCGACGAGTTCGAATTGCAGCAACAGACTGCGCTGCCAGCTGGTGAAATTGTCGTCGGACACCAGCCAGACATAGGTGCGCCCGCGCTCGACCGAAACCGCCGCGCCTTCGAAATTGTCGGCGATCGCGCGCGGCACGCGGCCGATGGTGCGCGACCGGACGACCGTATCGGGGCCGATGTCGGCGGGATCGACCACGGCGAGGATCGTCGTGAAGACCGGCAACAGGCCGAGCCTGCGATGGACGAGCAGGACGCGCCCGTCGGGAAGCGGCGCCGCGTCGCTGACCGATCCCTTGGCCTGTGCATCGTAGAAGAAACGCAGCGGCGGCGGGCCCGGCGCCGCCGGATCGGTGGCGTAGAGCAGCGCCTCGCGGCCGCGCGGATCATCGTCGGCATCTTCCGAAAAGACGATGGTGCGCCCGTCGGCCAGCCGTGCCATCGCTTCCGGCCCGCCATTGCCCGGCCAGGCGGGCTGCGGCAGCGTCCGGCGCGATTCGATCCGCGACAGCGCCGGATCGTATCGCCGGATCTCGTTGACGCCCTCGAATGCGATCCAACTCGCGCCGCTTGCCGGATCGATCGCCATCGCCTCGGCATCGACCAGCGACTTGCGCCCCGATCCGCCCTCCAGCGTCGGCAACAGACCGATGCGCACATTGGTCACGCGGCCGTCGGGGTGCAGCGTCAGGCGTGTCCAGCCGCCGGCGTCGCTGACGAGCTGGAAGCGGCCCGGCCCCACCCGGGCGAGCGCGGAGAAGCCGCCGAAGCGGCTGTTCGGGCTGACCAGATGCCAGCCGCGCACGAAGCGGAGCGCCCCGGTCCGACCCGGCGCGCCGTCGAGCGGGCGCGCGACGATGCTTTGGGTGAAGTTATCGACCGGAAAGCGAAAGGCCGTCCCCGGAACGGGGCCGACGGCAAGGAAGATCAGCGGGGCGAAGAGCAGGCGGCGGCGCATCGCCGCCGGGCGTAAGGCCGCGACGCGGGAAAGGAAAGCCGCGCATCGAAGCTGAACGCCAGCCGACAGCCATGTTCAGGCTTGGCTCAAACCGAATCGGGCAAAACCGCATCATCGACCCACCGCCCGGCAAGGGCCCAAGACGAAAGAAGGAGACAAGAGATGAAAAAGATGATGACGCTCTCCCTCGCCGCCCTGATGTCCACTGCGACCCTGGGCTTGGCGACTCCGGCCGCGGCGCAGAACGGCTATTACGACCGCGACGGCTATTCGACCTATTATGCGGGCCATCGCGACAACCGCCGCTACGACCGGCGCTACGATCGCTCGGACCGCCGCGATTACCGGAACGACCGGCGCTATTACAACCAGCGCTATGACCGCCGCAATTATCGCCAGTGCGACAACGGCACCGGCGGCACGGTGATCGGCGCCATCGCCGGCGGCCTCGCCGGCCACGAGATCGCCGGCCGCGGCGACCGCACCGTCGGCGCGATCATCGGCGGCGCCGTCGGGGCCATCGCGGGCCGCGCGATCGACAAGGGGAATGACGGCTGCCGTTAAGAAGGCAGACCCGACCCCCAACGAAAATGCTCTTCCCTCCTGCCCCGTCCGGTTTGCGCCGGGCGGGGTTTTGCTTGCGCCGAATGGGGATGGGGAAGCGGGGCGATGCGGCTTGCCATCGCCGCAGGGCGCGCCTAGTCTCGACGCCAAGTGCACGTCCGCGGTCCTGCGGGCGCGTGAATTGAGACAGGTAATCATAGCCATGCGGCAAATGGCAGCGCCAACAGGGCAGCCGCCGCGGCCCGGAGCAGCGGTGGCGACGGACAGACGAAAGGGCGGTTCCCTACCCCGCCCCTTCGCATTCACGCGACCGAAAAGCTATGGCGCCATCGACCTCGGCACCAACAACTGCCGCCTGCTGATCGCACGGCCGCAGGACGGCGAACTTGTGGTCATCGATGCCTTTTCACGGATCGTGCGGCTGGGCGAGGGCCTGCACGGCAGCGGACGGATCAGCGCGGCGGCGATCGACCGCGCGGTCGCGGCGCTCGCCGTCTGCGCCGACAAGCTGCGCCGCCGCCATGTCGCGCTGTCGCGCGCCGTCGCGACCGAAGCCTGCCGTCGCGCATCCAATTGCGACGAACTGGTCGACCGAGTGCGGCGCGAGACGGGCATCGTGCTCGACGTGATCTCGGCCGCCGAAGAGGCGCGGCTCGCGGTGCTCGGCTGCCACAATCTGATGGAGCCCGGCGACGGACCGGCATTGATCTTCGACATCGGCGGCGGATCGACCGAGTTGATGCAGGTCGAGGTGAACGGTCACGACGTCGCGATCCACGACTGGGTGAGCGTGCCGTGGGGCGTCGTGTCGCTGACCGAGCATGCCGCGACGACGACCGACGAGCTGTCGGCGCGGCGCGCAAGCTATGCGCAAATGCGCGAGGTAACGCGCGCCGCCTTCGCCGCCTTCGCCGATCGCGCGCAGCGATTCGCGGGCCAGCCGCTGCGTCTTCTCGGTACCAGCGGCACCGTGACGACGCTCGCCAGCATCTTCCTCGACCTGCCGCGCTATGACCGGCGTGCAGTCGACGGGCTGATCGTCCCCACCAAATCGATGCGCGACATCAGCCACCGCCTCGCCGAAGCGAGCCTTGCCGACCGGGCGGAGATCGCCTGCATCGGGCGCGAGCGCGCCGACCTGGTCGTGGCGGGCTGCGCGATCCTCGAAAGCATCATCGACCTGTGGCCCGCCGCGCGCGTCGGCGTCGCCGACCGCGGTATCCGCGAGGGGATATTGCGCACGCTGGCGGTGCAGGGCCGCGACGTACCGGTGACGCGCCGCGAGCATCGCCGGTGAGCGGCCCGCATCGCAAAGGCGGGAGCGCCGGGGGCGGCAGCGGACGCGGCGGCCTGCACGAACGGGTGAAGACCGCGCGGCGGCGCACCGCATCGTCGACGCGCTGGCTGCAGCGCCAGCTCAACGACCCCTATGTCCGGCGTGCGCAGGCCGAAGGCTATCGCTCGCGCGCCGCGTACAAGCTGATCGAGCTCGACGAGAAATTCGGCTTCCTGAAAAAGGCGCGCGCGGTCGTCGACCTCGGCATCACGCCGGGCGGCTGGTCGCAGGTCGTGCGCAAGACCAACCCGCGCGCACGCGTTGTCGGGATCGACCTGCTCGCCTGCGAGCCCATCGAGGGGGTCGCGATCCTCGAGATGGATTTCATGGACGACACCGCCCCTGACGCACTGATCGAGGCGCTGGGCAGTGCCCCCGATCTCGTCATCTCCGACATGGCGGCGAACACCGTCGGCCATCCCCAGACCGATCATCTGCGTACCATCGCGCTCGCCGAAACCGCCGCCGATTTCGCGGTGCAGACGCTGCAGCCCGGCGGCGCCTTCGTCGCGAAAGTGTTCGCGGGCGGCGCCGACCGCGAGCTGCTGACCATCCTCAAGCGGAATTTCGCCACGGTGAAGCACGCCAAGCCGCCGGCCAGCCGCAAGGGATCGCCCGAACTCTATGTCGTCGCACAGGGCTTCAAGGGCCGGGAAGGCGACGGGGCAAGCGAAGACGAGATGCCTTGAACGAAGGCGGGGGGACGGCATGAAGCGGACAGGGGCATCGGGGGCTTCGGTCGTGCTGGCGGCGCTGATGCTGGCCGCGTGCGGCGGCGGAGGTGGCGGCGGAACCGGCGCGCCGCCGGTCACGGTGACGCCGACACCATCGCCCACCCCGGCGCCAACCGCGGGCTGCACCCTTTCGGCGCGCCAGGGTTTCGCGAAGGCGGTGCTCGACGAATGGTATCTGTTCCCCGGCGACATGGCGCGCAACGCCGATCCGGCGCGGTACGCCGACGTCCAATCCTATATCGACGCGCTCACCGCGCCGGCGCGCGCGCTCGGCAAGGATCGCTATTTCACCTACATTACCTCGATCGCCGAGGAGACGGCCTTCTACGCACGCGGCGCGAGCGCGGGATTCGGGCTGCGGCTCGCCTATGATCCCTACGCGCAGCGCATCGTCATCGCCGAAGCCTATGAAGGCGCGCCGGCGCTGGCGGCAGGAATCGACCGGGGCGCGCGCATATCGGCGGTCGGCACCAGCGCCGATTCGATGCGCACGCTGTCGTCGCTCGCCGCCGCGGGCGGCACCGACGCGATCATCGCCGCGCTCGGTCCCGACGAAGCCGGCGTGACGCGCGTGCTGCGCGTCACCGACGCCTCCGGCACGCGCGACGTGCGCGTGACCAAGGCCGAATATGACATCGACCCGGTGTCCGACCGCTATGGCGCCAAGGTCATCAGCGAGGGCGGGCGCAGCTATGGCTACGTCAATCTGCGCACCTTCATCCGCTCGGCCGACCAGCAGCTTCGCGACGCGTTCCAGACCTTCCGCGACCGGGGCGTGACCGACATCGTCGTCGACCTGCGCTACAACGGCGGCGGGCTGGTTTCGACCGCCGAACTGTTCGGCGACCTGCTGGGCCGCAACCGCAACGCGAGCGAGATTTTCTCGCAGACGCGGTTCCGGCCGGAAAAGGCATCGAAAGACGAACGGCATTTCTTCACCGCACAGGCCCAGGCAATCGCGCCGACGCGCATCGCCTTCATCGGCACCGGGTCGACCGCCTCGGCGAGCGAACTCGTCATCAACGGCATGCTGCCGTGGCTCGGCACCAACATGACGCTGGTCGGCGGCAACACCTATGGCAAGCCGGTCGGGCAGATCGCGCTCGACCGCCCCGAGTGCGACGACCGCTTGCGCGTGATCGCCTTCGCGACCGGTAATGCGGCGGGGGCCGGCGATTATTTCGGCGGGCTGGCGCCCCGGATCGCGAACAGCTGCGCGGCCGCGGACGATCTCGACCTGCCGCTCGGCGACCCGCGCGAGGCGTCGGTTCGCGCAGCGATCGATTTCCTGGCCGGGCGAAGCTGCGGCGCGCCGATCGCCGGGCTCATCAGCGCATCGACGACGCGCAGCATCGCCGCGGTGCGCGAACCGACCGAGATGCTCGCCCCAGCCCGGCCGACCACGGCACAGCGCGAGCTGCCCGGATTGTTCTGAAGCGCCGGACCGACGGCCGCTCAGGCGGCGGCGCTCTCGCGGTCGGCGAACAGCGCTTTCAGATCCTTCTTCAATATCTTGCCGTTGGCGTTGCGCGGCAGCGTGTCGGCGGCGAAGCGGATCGCGACCGGCACCTTGAACGCCGCGAGCCGGGCGCGCACCCAATCCTGCAGTTCGGCCTCGGTCGCCGTCGTGCCGGGCGCAAGATGCACGATCGCCGCGGGCTCCTCGCCCAGCGTACGGTGCGGAATGCCGATCACCGCGCAGTCGGTCACCGCCGGATGGTCGTACAGCACATTCTCGACCTCCGACGAATAGATATTCTCGCCGCCGCGCAGCACCATGTCCTTCGCGCGGTCGACGATATAGAGGAAGCCTTCCTCGTCGAGCCGCGCGAGGTCGCCGGTGCGCACCCAGCCGTCGACGAAGGTCTCGGCGGTTGCCTCGGGCTTGTTCCAATACCCCATCACGATCATCGGCCCGCGCGCCCACAGCTCGCCGACCGTGCCAACCGGCAGCACCGTGACGCCGTCTTCGGCGCGGATTTCGAGGTCGGCGACCGCGACCGGCGGCCCCGCACTCGTCGGGCGGTTCAGATAATCCTCCGACGAATGCGAGGTCACCGTCGCCATCGTCTCGGTCATTCCCCAGCCGTTGCCGGGCAGCGCGCCGAACTCCTCATAGATGCGCCGCACCAGCTCGGGCGCCGACGGCGCGCCGCCATAGGCGATCGCCTCGAGCGACGAGAGATCGTAATTCGCGCGGTCGGGATGCTCGATGAGCTGCCAGGCGATCGTCGGGACGCCGCCGGTGACGTTGACCTGCTCGCGCTCGATGATCTCCATCGCGCGCACCGCGTCCCATTTGCGCATGAAGATGGTCGTGTTGCCCGCCGCCATCGTGCCCATCAGCATGGCCGAACAGGCTGTAACGTGGAACATCGGGATCACCGTCAATATCGTGCGCGGCTGGGGCTCCGGCACCGGCTCTCCGCGGCGCAGGAAGCTGCGCGCTCCCGAAAAACCGCCCGAGAGGATGTTGGTCATCATGTTGCGATGCGTGCCGAGCGCCCCCTTAGGCTGCCCCGTCGTGCCGCTGGTATAGAAGATCGCCGCCGCATCGTCGCTGTCGATCGCGACGCGCGGGCGATCGTCGCCGGGCAGCGCGGCCCAGCTTGCCGGAGCGCCGACGATCTCCTCCAGCGCCGTCGTATCGACGATCGGCCCCGCGCCGCGCACGACGATCCATCGTTCGACGTCGGGCAGCATCGCGCGATGCTCGCGCAGCCGCTCGTAGCGCTCGCCATCGACGATCACGATCTTCGATCCCGAATCGCGAATGCCATAGGCCAGTTCGGCGCCGGTCCACCAGGCGTTGAGCGGCACCGCGATCGCGCCGATCGTGGTGATGGCGAAAAAGACCATCGGCCATTCGGGCAGGTTGCGCATCGCGAAGGCGACCCGGTCGCCCGGGCCGACGCCCATCGCCTGCAGCGCCCGCGCGAAGGCCGCGGTCGCGCGCCAGTTCGCCGCATAGCTGATCCGCTCGTCGTCGAGGATCGTGAACGGCCGCTCCCCGTGCACGCGCGACAGGTCGAGCAGTTCGCCCAGATCGTGCGGCGCATTCTTCCACACCCGCGTCGCAATGCCGCGGATCGGCACCACCTCCATCTCGAACGGAGCGCCCGGCGCGGTCAGCGCCGCGGTCGCATCGGCCAGCGACATCTTCGGCCAGCTGGGGTCGAGGGGTACCACGGGTTCGCCGGTCGGATCATTCGCCACGAGACATCTCTCCATCATCCTGCGCGCCGTTGAATCGGCGGCTCGGCGGCAAGGTTAGGATCGCCCGGCCCGTTCGACAAGGGTGCGGCTCGGCGCGCACGAGCAGCCCCCGCCCGCCCGCTCCGGTCAGGCCGGCTGGATCGCTTCGGGCGCCGCCGGCTCCCTGTGCGCGGCGATGCACGACAGCACGCTGGCGACGACCAGCACGAAAGCGGCCGCTTCGAGCCCGGTCGGCAGGCGGGCTTCCCACAGGAAACCGTATAGGAGAGCGAACAGCGTCTCGAAGAGGATCATCTGCCCGACGAGGGTCAGCGGCAGCAGCCGGCTCATCCGGTTCCACAGCAGGTTGCCGAGGATCGACGCGAGCAGCGCGACGCCCATCGACACGCCAGCGAGCCGCGCCCAGTCGAGCATCGCATGCGGTTCGCCGTCGAACGCCAGCGACCAGGGGATCAGCAGCAGCGACAGCGAACCGGTGACGATCCCCATCAGCAGGTTCCAGTCGTGTGCGCCGATATGGCCGAGGCGATTCAGCGCGCGGCTGTTCCCCACCGCGAACACGACCCAGCTGAGCAGCGCGCCGCCGGCGCACGCGAGCCCGAGGAGCTGTCGGCCGGTCGAACCCGCCGCGGGCGCGGCGACCGCCTGCCAGCCAATGCACAGCACGCCAGCGACCGACAGCAGCAGCGACGGCCACAACCGGACGAGCGGAACCGCGCCATGATCGCGGCTTCCGACCAGGGTGACCGCGACCGGAAGGAAACCGATGACGAGCGACGTCATCGCGATCCCGCCGAGCTGCACCGCGCCGGACAGCAGGATATAATAGAGGATATTGCCGCAAAGCCCCAGCCAACCGAGCGCCAGCCAGTCGCTGCGCGTCGCCTGCGCGACGGTGCGGCGCCAGCGCGGCGCCATGATCGCCGCGGAAAAGAGGCCGTAGAAGACATAGCGGCCGATCGTGAGCTGGATCGGGCTGAAATCGCCGGCGCGAGGAACACCAGCCCCCACAGCGCCCCCGCCCCCATTCCGCACGCGATGCCCAGCAGGGTGCGGCGCGACGCATGCGGTCCGGTGGCATCTGAGGTCATGGGCGCGGTCCTTGGTGACGATTGCTGGGAAATATCACCGTCAAAGCGGGAATTGCGCCCTTGATTCGAGGGCGAAATGCAACAAAAACTCGCTTCATGATGCCGGCCCGCTCCACCAGACGCAGCGAACTCGACAATTTCGATCGTGCCATCCTGCGCATCGTACAGCGCGACGCGAAGAAGCCGCAGCGATTGATCGCCGAAGCGGTCGGCCTGTCGGCGGCGGCAGTGCAGCGCCGCATCGCCGCGATGGAGGATGCGGGCATCATCGATCGGAACGTGGCGATCGTCGACCCCGCCGCGGTCCGCATGGCGATCACCGCGATCGTCGAAGTGCATCTGACCGACGAGAAGCTGCCGACCGTCGACAGGGCCAAGGCGCTGTTCCGCGCCGCACCCGAAGTGCAGCAATGCTATTATGTGACCGGCGGGATCAGCCTGGTGCTGGTGATCGTCGTGCCCGACATGGCCGCCTACGAAGCCTCGACGCGCCGGCTGTTCGCGCAGAACGAATCGGTGAAGAGCTTCCGCAGCCTGATCGCGCTCGACCGGGTCAAGGCCGGAATGGAAATCGAAATCCCCGCGACGACCTCGCCCGCCCCGCGCCGCTGATCGCCGCAACGGCAAGGCTGTCTGCGTCAGCGGGCGGAAAAGCGACCGACTCTTGCCTGCGCCGCGGAAGCAGGGTAGAGACCCGCCCGGCCATGCCATGGCCCCTTCGTCTAGCGGTCAGGACGCGGCCCTCTCACGGCTGAAACACGGGTTCGATTCCCGTAGGGGTCACCAAAATCCTCTCGCGGAGGGTTCCAGATAATGCCACAAGCGGCTGATTTCTGAGGGTTTTTCGTGGTATAGGTATCCCATACGGAGCGGCCGAGTGCAACCGGATGCCAGCACTTTGATGGTATATCTGATGGTAGCGCGGCCCTCCCCCAAAAGGAGATACCATCATGGCGCTTACCGCTGTTGCAATTACCAAGGCCAAGGGCCGCGCAAAGCCCTACAAGCTCACCGATGGCGATGGGCTATTCCTCTATGTGACCCCTAACGGGGGCCGTTACTAGCGCATGAACTACCGCTATCACGGTAAGCAAAAGACACTGGCGTTCGGTGTCTATCCCGATACCGGCCTTGCCGAAGCCCGCGAGCAGCGCGACGCAGCGCGCAAGATGTTAGCGCGCAGCAACGATCCGGCCGAGCAGATCAAGCTGGAAAAGATCGCGGCGGCCGTCGCGGCATCTAACAGCTTCAAGGCGGTTGCCGACGAATGGCTTGTGAAGGTCGAGCGCGAAGGCCGCTCCGCCGTCACCATGAAGAAATTGCGCTGGCTGCTGGACTTCATCAATGAGTCCATAGGCAAGCGCCCCGTCACTTCCATCACCGCGCAGGAGCTTCTTATCATGCTCCGCAAAATGGAGGGGAAAGGCCGCTACGAGACGGCGAAGCGGCTTCGCAGCACTTGCAGCCAGATATTCCGCTACGCCATCGCCACGGCCAGCGCAGAGCGCGACATTGCGGCCGATCTTCGCGGCGCGCTGATTGCGCCCCAACCCATCCACCGCGCCGCGATCACCAGCGCCAACGAGGCAGGCGGCTTGCTGCGCGCCATTGAGACGTTTGAAGGGCATCCCAACACCAAGGCGGCGCTATGGCTCTTGCCGCATGTCTTTGTGCGCCCCGGCGAGCTTCGCTATGCGGAATGGGATGACTTCGATTTCGACAAAGCCGTTTGGACGATCCCGCAACACAAGACCAAGATGCGGCGCGTTCACAGCATCCCGCTTTCCCGGCAGGCGCTCGCCGTTCTCGAAACCATCGAGCATGACGAGGGATACAGCAGCTACCTGTTCCCGTCGCTGCGTTCGGTGGATCGCCCCATGTCGGAGAATACCATCAACGCGGCCTTGCGCCGCATGGGCTTCGCTCAGGACGAAATGACCGGCCACGGCTTCCGGGCAATGGCCGCCACCCTGTTGAACGAAATGGGCCTGTGGCACCCCGACGCCATCGAGCGGCAGCTTGCCCATTGCGACAACAACGCCTTCCGCCGCGCCTACACGCGGGGCGAGTATTGGGACGAGCGCGTCCGCATGATGCAGCATTGGTCGGATCACCTCGATTTCCTCCGCGACGGCGCGAAGGTCATCAAGGGCGACTTCAAGAAAGCGAAGGCCGGGGAGTAACCCGGCCTTGCGTCATTCGGCGCGATCTTCGCGGAAGGCGGCGGGGTTGGCGATCCAGCGATCCACGGCGGACTCATGCCAGCCGGTGCCGTGGACGCTGATAGCCACCTGCTTCGGAAAACTGCCTTCCGCGATTTTTCTATAAAGCGTGGAGCGGGAAAGTCCGGTGCGGGTCAGCACGGTCTTGAGACGGATAATCTTTTCCTTGTTACTCACGGGACGCACTTTCATTCTATAACGATTGACGATACCTCCTGAAACGAAGAATTGGTGGCAACGACTTGCAACGCAAGAGCCTATCCACCGACATGTGGCGAAGATGTGGCTTACGGCGGTATAAGTGTAGGTAACGGCGGCGAACGGCAGTGAACGGCAGAGATAGTCGGTATCCGCCACCTTATACTTTGACGTTTGTTTGCCGACCGTGACAATAAAGCCACGCCATTATGCGACTTGCTGGCAAGGGGTGCGACCCGATGAACTTGGCGTGATTCCGATTCGCACGACATGGCGGAGCCTTTCTTTCAGGTGGCCCGCCATTGCCACGAACTCATGCTGTATCAGTTCATTCCGCCGCGCAAGAGGGGGAGGCACGACAGTGCCGACAAGTGCGAAGATAGTTCTAAAAGCTGCGATTTTGTCCCTTTCGGTCGCCGCGCGGGCAAATCGGAAGATGATTGCCGCTTTCTCCAAGCCATAGCTTCAAGGCTATGGACAGAATATAGCCTAGAGGATATATAGCCTTATGCCGTGGACGGTTCGCAACCATGATGCCTTCGATGCCGAATATGATGCGATGCCCGATGCGGTGCAGGATGAGCTTTTGGCGGCAACCGGCCTATTGGAACTTTACGGCCCCCGGCTTGGTCGCCCTCATGCCGATACGCTTGGCGGATCGCGTCATGCGAACATGAAGGAATTGCGCTTCAATGCCGATGGCGGCGTGTGGCGCGTGGCCTTTGCGTTCGACCCGGAACGGCAAGCAATCCTGCCGGTCGCTGGCGACAAGGCGGGCGTGGCGCAGAAGCGGTTTTACAAGACGTTGATCGGCAAGGCCGACAAGCGATTTGACGAGCATCTGGCGGCGCTGGCCGCGAAGGAGAAATGACGATGGGACGTTCGCGCAGTGAAATCATGGCCACCCTGCCCGAAGATCGCCGCCGCCGGATCGAGGCGCGCGCACAGGAATTGGTTGCGGAGGTCGAGGGACTGAAAGCGTTGCGCCAGCTTGCCGAGCGCAGTCAGGAGCAGATCGCGGAAACCTTGGGCGTCAAGCAGCCTTCCGTTCACAAGATCGAGCGGCAGACGGACCTTTACCTTTCGACGCTGCGCCGCTTCGTGGAGGCAGCAGGCGGCAAGCTGGAACTTCGCGTCGAGTTGCCGGGCAAGGGCGTTCTGCATCTGACGGGCGTTGGCGACCTTCACGCCTGACCCGTCGCTTTAGCGAGTATGTCTCGCAACCGGCGTTCGCTGCTTACCTGAACATCTTGCGTAATCTCGTGTCGGACTAGGAATGCGACGTGAAGCGGCCGGTCGGCTCCGTCCAGCGCCTACCGTCCGTCATCCAGCGCAAGGGTTTGCAGACCGTCCTCCGATTATCATGCTTGTTGCTACTATCGACACGGGTTCCGGCTAGATTGCTAAGCGGGCGGCTGGAAAATACATCGATACGGGAGTGTCTACCTCAACGCCCGCTTCTAAGGCACGACGAGCTTGGCTTGCGATTTCGGATTTATAAAGCTCAACATTGGGAAGCAGAGTATAAATGTCCCGATTATCGATCGTGACGGTTCGCATTTGATTGATGTCGAACGGGATTGGATCGCCGTGCCTGATGATCTGCACGATAGGCAGTCGAACAGCGTGTCGAAGCGCAAGTTCGTAAAAGACATTGGCATTTGAGAATGAGAGGTCTGCTACTACCAGCCGTGACCTGAAAAGATACTCCATGATCTGCCGCGTTATCATGCCGGGTTTGTCGATTTGATCGGCGCGAATTACCTTGAGTCCGACTGTCTGAATCGCGGGTTCAACTATGTTTTCTAGGTTTCGTTTACATTCAGGATTTCCATTGGCGTAGGAATGTGATTCAAGCTGCTGGCTGTTTGGAGGTCGGCATGGATGGAGCGACAGGAAGTAAGCGACGCGCTTTGGGAGCGGATTGAACCTCATTTGCCGGGCA
>ERZ778017.1057-NODE-1057-length-30373-cov-6.469754_pt1 | contig 30373 bp, 14 predicted proteins | sample MGYA00375747_ERZ778017 | MGnify/ENA primary metagenome ERZ778017 (study PRJEB29350, sample SAMN05509838) | bioreactor metagenome | biome: bioreactor; material: wastewater | place: South Africa: University of Cape Town | collected 2014-03-17 ...
TTTTTTTTAACTAAAATGCATTTATTGCTTTATGTACTTAGAGTATATAACTATGTATATGCCCTTTTTTTTCATGTGCTGTATATCCTCGTTTAATTCTGATTCGTCCAACTTCGTTCATGGTATAACTTTTTTTCAGGGCATTTTTTTCCGATCCATATTGCATTTATGATTTTATATTCCTAAACTAAATAATATTCTATACAATTATGTGGATTCCAAGGCAAATTGGGGTGAAAAGCATAAACTTAGTATTTTAACTAACCTCTGACAGCTCTTGCTGTTTATTTCAAATTCAACAACTGGCCTGGCTAGCTCAATCGGTAGAGCGTTTGACTCTTAATAGTCACTCAAAGCGCTTAGTCATCAAAAGGTTGCGGGTTCGATCCCCGCGTCGGGCTGTTTTTTTCATAATATTGCAAAAGACAAATTTTGAATTTTTGCACTTTAATCATGCTCCTTGAGTGAATGTATTGCATTTTGCATGTGGATTGATACATTCTTGTTGATTTCGTTATACGTAAACAGCAGTACTTTCACATGTTCCATGGAAAACAAACCGGGTTCCATGCACGGAATCGAACTTCGGAGATACAGTGACCATAGGTCATTTACACATTAAAGATCTCCAATGGGTATAAACAGACCGGAGTTTACAGTAACTGACAAGCAATTTACATTTCAATATTATGTTCATATCGGGAAGCTTCAAATTAGTATTGTAATACTTTCATTAAAATTATACTTTCTTTCCCACAATTTCAATACTTCAGGACATATTTTACATAATTGTAAAAAAATCATAAATCAACTTTAATCGATGTAGTGTACTTTTAACAGTCTAACGGTCAGAAACTGGGCCCTTTGACCCCGTCTAGTGTTGTGCCGGACTTGTTATCAAATATTCTCTGTCAGCCCTTTGCTGTTACCTTCAACTAAAATCCGTTTAACATCTAGACGTTTCTCCGGGGATCCGGCATTTTCCGCTACACTCATTGACAACGCCACCGCCGTTGTACCGCCATACCACGACCTTCCACCGCCGTGCTACTGTTAGGTACCACCCCAGACCCTATATTCCGTACATCCGTAGTGAGACCGGCCACCGCCAAGCGCCAAACACATTCGTTTCACTCCAACTATTGAAAAGAAATAAACCAACATTTCAACCGTCTCTTCCTTTGGCCTCCACAAACCCACATCCTCGACCACTTGTCTCTAACCTTCCGTTATCGCCATCCGTTTCTCAACATTGACTTTAATTCAATAACAAAACACCAGCGCTACCATCAAGAATACCCATTTACCTCGGTCCTTTTATCCGGGAATACCCCAGAAACCTGATTTTTTACCAAATTTACATTAAATTAAAACAAAATATACCTTGAATGACAACCTCAAAGATTGATGCACGGATATGAGCAAGGATAGTAGTAGAAAACTGGACAAATCCTCAGGGAACTTCAAACTAATCAATACTGGTGGTGGTGTTAGGGTATCGCAAGCTTGTGATCGGTGTAGAATAAAGAAGATTCGATGTGATGGGCAAGTCCCATGTGGAAACTGTGGTAAGGTTGGTTTTGAATGTAAAACCAGTGACAAATTAACACGAAGGGCGTTTCCTAAGGGTTACACTGAAAACCTTGAAAAGAAAGTCCAAGAATTGGAGAATGAGTTAAAGAGATACAAGCTGGGCTCCAACCCACCAGTGGGGAACCCACCCACCAATGCAACAGGAACAGCCATACCTGCTTCAACGGGAACAAATACACCCAATCCATCTTTCATGTCACATACTTCAATGGAAAATAATAAGGTAGTTTTGAACAATAATTCAGTACAAATCAACAACCCCATTGATCAAATTTTAAATCTTGACAATAAGGGAATTATAATCGGTAACGACAACTTGAATTTTGAATCGCAATTTAACCATTTGTTGATCAACTTGAATTTACCATTTTTGAAAATTACAAACTCACACAACTATCTTGTCAATGATCCAAATAGTTTCCTTTATCATCCATCGTATCAAAACTATAACGATTTCCACAACAAGGATTTAGGAATTACATATAATCCTATTACCGGTCACCATGACGAATTATTGGGAAAAAGCAGCTCTCATTTACCAATCGACATCTACGATTTGTTTATCAAGTTGATCAATAACTTCAAAAAGATATTCAATTCGAAAAGAGAATTGGATAATTTTGTCGTTCAGTACTTTTTGAACTATAACGTATTTATTCCTATTTTTGATTATAAACAATTCATGGAAAGCTATGACGCGTTCCATACCATGTATCCGTTTATGTTCACATACGATGATGCTACTATCAATGGATTCAATCTTTCAAACAATGACTACCAGGTAGTAAACGAATATTTCATGACTGTGGTGCAGATTTATGCAATGATAATGATGAATGACCCAACAATTAACCTTAATTTACTTTTAAACCATAATGATCCATCCTATTCCAAAAAATCCAAGGAAAATACTACATTGATTCGTTCATTATATGATTTCTTGCCATATTTCAACGTATTCCACGTTTCAATTCCTCAATTACAAACCTATTTATTATTTCTCTACTATTCGCTTTTAACGAATAATAAGGAAAAATCGTCAATTTTGGCAGCGTTATGTAATTCTTTCATTGGTATCTTGGGGATCAATTTGAATTCGAAAAATTTGTTTTTTAACGATTTGGCGTTAACAGTTCAACAGAAAAGAAATAGAGTCAAGAATTTTTGGAGTTTTAAAGTTTTATTGAAATGTTTTAATCTTAAGTTCGGGTTCAAACCATCATTAAATACCACCGTTATTAACCCAGTCACCATTGATAGATACTTCCAATTGACTCCAGAAAAACTTTCGTCCCTTCTAGATGCTGATGACGACTTGTTTAAAGTCTTGTTGAAACCATCAATTGAACTATTGAACTTGATGAATATCATCATTCCATCATCATTTTCTCCAAACTATTATCAATATCTTAAGCAAAAGAAAGATCACCACAAAAAGAAGGAACACCATCACCCAAAACATTTGGATTGGATTTTAAACGATGATGATGGTGATGGTAACGATGGTAACTTGAATTACAATTTCAATCAATTCTTGATCATCGATAAAAACTTGTCCGAATGGCGAGAGTCATTAAAATCAAAGACTCTAGATCTATTGCCTTTGAACCAACAAATGAATTTACCTATGATATCCCAAGCTACATCTAACAATTTGTATCATGATTTGCGTACCTCTCACGAAGTTGAATTATCATCAATAATATCACCCGAGGCGATGTTGAATTTTAACAAAACTGGTACACCTGATGCTTTCACAGCAACACAGTTGATAAAAATACAACTTAATTTTCATTATAGTTTAATTAGATCCCAGAATTATCTTAACTTTATTGTGGATAAAGAATTGAACCATAATTACTACGTCGAGATTTGTGGAATAAGTCGTGAAGTGTTAAACTACTTTTTGTTAATATTTGATCACATTGGTCAAGCTCCAGAAAAGATCAATGATTCTAAACCTAGAGCATCCAATTTGGTTATGGAAAGTTTAGGCTTAGACGTGGATGAAGACGGGTTTGTGATAAATGACTTTTCAGCGAAAAGAAGAAAAGTCAGTAATGCAACCAACTTGAATTCTAAGAGAATTACTCGTGAAATTCCTGATTCACCATTTAACTTTATGCTAAATGGGTTATCGATGACAATTATCAGTTTGAAAAAGTCAATCATATTGCAAATGCTTTATTTATTAATCTGTCTCTTGAAATTTTATAAGAGGAACGAATTTACCTTAATTGAACACTCGGTAACACTATTGACAAGGACAGTCGAGCTATTCATGAAAGTATTCATCAATTACAAATCTAATCATTCCATAAAGGATAACAAGAAATATAAAGAAGACGACATTTTCAAAAAGTTGGTAAATGATTCATTCAAGGATGACATCTTAAAGGACGATAGTGACGAAATTGACGAAGACGAAGAAAGTTTTTATACATCCATAGACTGGGATGATGAAGACATGGATGAAGATTTGAAATACTTAAAAATTTTGAAGACTATCCAATACAAGAGTGAAAAGATTTTACTTAAGGTAAATAAGAAACGACAAGAACAAAGTCAACCAGTTCAATCCAATACATTACCACTAGTGGCAGAACCGCAGCAGTCTAGTGGTGTGGATGTTCGAGATCCAAATGTGAAACGAATGCCACAGTATTATGAAGCAACGTCTCCAAACTTCGGAAGCTACAAGGTACCATCGATGACAAAACTAGACTTCCTATTGAGTGAAGATCATTTCCGTAACCATTTCCATCGTCTTCCACAAGATGATGATATTGTTAAGAAGGAAAAAATGGTAATTAACGATTTAATGAATATGAAAAATCATAATTGGAATGGGGCTTATGGAGATCAAAGTAGTCCAAAACAATGACGGACTGAGATTATTGTGGGGGTAAAACTATGGAAAGGAATCACGAAAGATCTTTCATCAGGACTTCCTGTTGAATGATTTTGTATAATAGCATCCATAATAGGATAATATATATGTAAAATAAATTTGATCTCTTAATGTGACATGCTGTTGTTTGAACGAGGACAAAGACCTCCAAGTAAGAGAGGTTTCTCTCAAGTAGAGTTTTTGCTACATGTAAAGTAACATAAACATGTCCAACAATGTAAGTAAGTGTATTTCTAGGACCAATCTGCTTTAAGTGTCATCTATTTAAAGCAAACTGGAGTCATATATCAGTATTGAATGAGGAAGAAATTCTATTCAAAACACTCAGCTCTGTGTTGAGTTGTGTTTAAAGAAGTGATTATGAAATTGGAGGTGAACTGACTTCAAGTGACAGAACACATTAGAATAACCAATTTACAATTTTAGAACCATTCTTGACTTGTGCCCGTTCCTAAGATATGGTTGCTGAAATTTTCAGCTTGCAATACTTGCTTGATACAGTATAAGTCAAAGTAACAAAATTAATTGGACAACTTTCAACTGCCCTTGTTTAGATAACCTCATTTCAAAACTGCTAATGTTGCAGTGTATTATCAACTAATCCGTAATATCCAAAGATAAGAGTTGAAATAATTATTAAGAATCGGCGTTAGAGTAGCTTTTTTATCTTGATTTTTGGTTGCAAATTTGGGTGGCTCTTAATATACACACTTATTGCAGCCCAAAGAAGGAAGTTTACGACTCATATTTAACCATTGCCAAACCAGTACAGTTAGTCTTTGGAAACGGTATCGCAATTTCAAGGAAAAACAAATTTACAACAGTTGTTGCTACCTTTTTCTCACTACCAATGGTTGAACTAGTCGTTCTGAAGGAATCTTCATCTCCATTAATGAAACACACGCATGACATTCAACAAGTGTACGTACTTCAACAGTTACACTGAGATGAACTTGACTTGATCAGATTTATGCGAGAAAGAGTACCCTGTGAGTTTTTCAAAATCAACAGCAATGTAAAGTTGACAGACGTAAAAGTGGAATTTAATTGCTCGTTTTGCTCTCTCGTGTACCAATCTCCGAACACAAGAAGAAAAAAATTTGTCTTCGGCAAACCATACCAGATTGAGACTCTTCACTTTTTAAAATTGTCGGCATTCCCTGCTTTCTACAAACATGCAAATAAGGAAGGTACCTCAACAAGTTAGAACAATACGATTAAATAAGCATCGCAATACACGTTCCAGAAACGAACAAGTTGTATCTAATAGTCGTCTTGTATGCTCCAAGTAGTCAACACCGTCATGCACAACTCTATAAAGCTCACGAAAACATTGCACGTATCGTTCTTCCTCGTTCTTCGTATGCGGACCATAGTGCACAGTACAATTAAGACTTAAATCACCGTAGGGTGAAAATCCCTCGGCCATATGGCACCAAGATTAACAACTAAACATCTTCCTCCAAAATAGAAAACAAACGCGAATGACTAGACTCTGGTGGCACGCGCAACGTTTTGGGGTAGGTTTACCGAAACTTCGTACAGAAATGATTACATAGACGCAAAATAGAAACTCTTTTAGGTTCCAATTTGAGGACGCTATCCCTGTGACTTACCGTCTGCACTCAAACACTCATAGCACTGTATCCCCGACTATGCATTCGCTCAACTCCAAGTCAGATCAACATACTCGGTGCCGTGCATGCCGTACACGATAACACAATTCTCAAATCATCACACTACGATAACAGGCAACATTCAGCGCTACCAGAAAACCACGGATTTCTGTCAATACCACTAAGGTGGCATGTGAAAATTACGTGGCACCACCACAGTCGCGGCCCCGTGGTAGTGTGGCCCGATAGTGGCGGAGATAGTCACGAGGGTGGCCAGTTTCTTCCCTACGTCATAAATCACGTCATCCCCGCAAAAACCATTTCTGTATAAATAGTCCACACTACCACAAATAAATTATTTCTCAACATTCCATCATGACTATCAACTCTTTTCTTCGTAGATTATCCAATCCTGACAACGCTTACACCCCACCAGCACCTGCCCAGCCAATCCCAATCAAACAAGATGACAAGAGACCCATTTCAAACTTGATTAAACAGCAAAAATTACATCAATCAAGTGATAACTTACACGTTTCGTTATGATTATGGTATAGGCTATATATTCACAGCACCTTTCTACAACTATTACAGCTATTCAATGCAACTTTGTTTGAGATGGTTACACCACTTTAGTTCCAAACAGTTCATTTGATGGGCTCACTCCTCATCGTTTTGGAGCTTCATCTGTGCAACTGGGTCTCAGGGTTTAATGCGAAATACTACATTACTGGCTAATTCAATTTCGCACAATTAATGATTTTAACGATCTTATTCTTATGTTTATCACATATTAGAAATAAAACATACAAATATAGAACTCATAATCCTTACGGACTTTATTTATTATTCGCTATGCACTTCCATTGTAGTTTCAACGCCTTATCAGTTACCCCAATTTTTTTGCTTCGTTACCCTGTCCTTCACCACTTAATTTTACTTTTATACCGCCTAACGATTTATTTTATTCCTCTTATCGTATTCCCCACACCTGTTCGTGAGATAACCGTGTTTTGCAACGATGCCTGGAACTTTTTCAATTCTTCTGGGGGCTGATTGAAGTCGATATCATTAAGCAACCCGGTTTCCTCGCTTTCTTCATTAAGAATCTCAAACAAAACGTCACCGGCCATATTTCTAACTTTGCTCAACTTGTGATTGCAACTAAGCCATACAATTCGTTTCCTCAGTTTGAGCCTCACCTCTTCATTTCCTTGTATGGATAAATATTGAAATACTTTTAGTACCAACCCTATTCTTGTCACGTTAGTGGTGTTAATGTGTAAATTGTATCCTCGAATATATAATGCTTCGTAGCTGAACGTCGCTGGTATTGGAGACGACGATTCAAATATCTTGATGAACAAATTTAGAATAGCATTGTATTGCTTGATTTGTCTACTGGTAAGTTTGGTACTCTCAAGTTTCAACAATTTCACTAGTTGACTCAATATATCGTGCTGAGTTTCTTGCAGGGCGCTCAAATACATTTTAAGAAACTCCCGAAACGACTCGTTAATTAATGTCGAAGTTGCAGTAGTTGCAGCTATAGTGAAACTGACACCCTTCCAGAACTCTGGTTTCAAATACTCATCAATTCTTTCATAATATCCAAAAAGTCGCTTGTAGTATTGTCCAATTGATAGGTTTTGTAATTCTGTATCTTTTGTCAATATTGCAAAAGATTCAAGTCTAATTTTATCAATGAGCTCTCCTGATAACCTAACAAGTTTTGCATTCAACACCTCCCTATTTTGAAGTTTCAGAGAATGCTTATGGATTAATTTAAGAGTAGCAAATCTTACTTTAGACCCAACGTCTCCTTGGTTCGTAATCGTGTAATCATCCAACAACTCCAATAGGGTTTCCAATTCAAACAGTGGATAAAAATACATATTTTCGTTCAAACAATCGATTAAAGTCGCTTTTGTCTCACAGCTGATTGGGGAATACAACAACTGTGTAAGCTGTTGTAAATGTTTGTTTGTAAAATGTCTGAAATAAAATATCATCTGTGCAACGTTGAGGTTGTTGTGTATTAAATAGTGAACCATGGTGCTGAATACATTATCAGGTAAATCTTCTAAAGAACCCATCAATTGCAGAAATTCCTGAATCATACTATGATTGTCCAATCTCAATATATTGAGCAATACATCCCAATTCTGTACTTCATATCCTTTACTTATAAGAAAATTTGTCCACCTTACATAACCCAAGCCTTTGGCAAGTGAATCGAAGTGCCAATCAAAATTAAATTCAGATACCTTTTCGATTAACTCTTGGATCACATTAATTTCTGGATACACTTCAAGAATATCAGTGATAAAGTAAAGCGCATCGTACGAAAAGTTGATGGATTGGAGAATATCATTCTTGGAAAGTTCTTCAACTTCAAGGTCAAATGGAACAGAATTGAGATGATCCATTGGTAATATAATCCTCAAGTAATTTGAGCATAAAACCTTGGTTTCAAAGCCTACATCATCAGAATCTATCTTTTGTAAAAGTGTTGCGACAAATAATCCTTTTTTAAATCCGCTTTCTATTAATTTTGGAAGTAAAGTGAAGGATGATGCTTGAGTGCCAATGGTCTTAGCAGAAAACATTTCTACTAACTGAATAAGAAACTTACCTTTTTCTTCAGGATTATCATGAAAGAACAATACGTTTCCAAATCTCCCAACAAACTCTTGAATTACAGCTATACCGCACCTTCTTATCGTCAAATCGTTATCGAATATCGTAAGCAAAAGCAAGTCGTGGAAAATAGTTTCCATCATTCTACTGCCACGCATATAATTTTGGAATTCATTGGGTTTCATTGAACGACACAATGCCCACAATATAAATGCCGAAGAGTCCCGAATTTGACTACCGATAGTTGTATTGAAACGTCTTTGCTCAACAAACAAAGTTTTGTGAACTATGCTCATTATTTTCGGTATGAATGAAAATGGCATTGTTTTATTTAGGCAATTGTACCCTAGAAACAAAAGGATAGTATGGTACTTGGGAATGGTAATTTGATCTGAATCGATTGTGATATTTTCAAATTGTGTTGTTAAATCAGGGATGCCCAATTGGGATATCAAATAATCTATGACTTGGTGTTGGTAGTTTACTGCTTGTAGCAGTAACTGCAGAGAAACACCACTTAACGACTTGGCCATTGCGTACCGCAAGTCAGTATCGAATTTATCGAGTCTCAAGTTCATAATATCATGAATCAAGTTATTGACGATGTCTGATACCTTTTTATAATCTGAATCAATAAGGTAAAAATCACATAGTTTTCCCAAAATTTTGATGTGGTACAAAATATTCAAATTTGTGAAATTAGAATCGAAATATCGTAATATGGTCAAATCTTGAGAAATAATGTCATAAATGAATGGTAGTTTAGGACGAATATACTTGATATCGCATCTCTTCAAGATCTTGTTTATGACTATTAAATGTCCTGATTTAATCCCTCCATTACTATAGCAATTTCTTGACCATTCATTCTGAACCACAGCAAAATACTTGTCTATCCAATCTTGTACTACCAAATCGGATCTTGTGATTAGTCTAGAGAGAAGTATCAGACTCACCAACTGATTTTTTGAACCATTGGAAAATTTATTGAGGTTCTCTAGACCTATTTGAAGAATGGATTCCGGCAATTGGGGCTCCACTTGATCCAAATTAAACGGCACCAAAACTAAATTGGAAAGCCACAAAAGATTCAAAAAAATCTCATTATCACTTTTAATCTCTGGCAAATTAGAAATCAATGTAGGAATCAAGTAAACATCGCTAGAAAAGTAGTATGCTAAATGCTTAAATCCTCGAACCTTGGCAAAGCAATACACTATTTCACCAACACTGTTTGTAACGCAATTACTTTCACCAGATCTGTATTGCTTCAAATAAATTTCCAACAAGGTATCAATATACTCCTGTAATCTATCATCTAGGAGTTGTGGAATGGGCTCAAACTCATTAATCAACAATTTCAAGTCATTGGTGAGCTTTAAAACCAAATCATCACCAGAAAAGTTTTCTGGACGTAGCCGGTCAATCAACTGGGAAATATCATTATACAACTGTGTACTTTTCTTATTGAGATCTCTTTCCAACCGTTCATCCATTCAATTACAACTGGTTTAGTATATTCAAGTTCAACTCTGTGGTAAATGAATGATAACAGTATATAATTCAGTGGTAAAGAGAATCGTGGTACAAATTTGACGAATATAGTAACAACAAAGTGTTCAATAACGAAGGAGTAGAGTGGTTTGTGTAGACTCTTGAAGAATTGGCTCGCCGTACTAAATTGAACTCGAAATATAACTGATCCGTTTAGTTTACAAATGCGTCGTAGAGAGATGAGACCGCGTGCGGTAGCAGGTTAACGTAGCGAAGAAAACGCGGCTCGGGGTGGTGGTGGCGCACTGGTGGTAAGTTTGTGGGCCAGAACGGTTCCGTGGTGTAGGAAAAGGTTCCAAAAAATGAGCAACGCACTACCAACCGCAAAATCATTTACGATAAAATTTTAATCTTCATGGAAGAAGTGCTATCAGGCTGTAATTACAACAATGTCCAGTAAACAAATGTTCTACAAAATCACACAAACACGGTCTGTGATCGGCTTGCCTCCATTAATCAGAAAAAACATGCAAGCTTTAGGGTTGAAACGTCGGTTTCAAGTGGTGTACCAAAAGGTGTCTCCATCCACGGCCCATCGATTATCCAAAGTGAAAGAATTGATCACCGTCGAATTAGTGGATCACAAAAAAACCCCAGAAGAAATCAACGCCGAGAGAAAGTACAAACCAGGATTTGAACTCATAAAAGGTGACTTATTGAACAAGACCTACTAAGACCTTTATGATAGAAATGAAGCACAGATGGACCAAGCCAGCAGTACAGTTCCACTCAAACGTACACCACCGTATACTGCATGGAAAATAGTGGTGCTGGACGTATACAAATGGGTTTCAGTACCTCTCGGTGGACATTGGAACGATGCTTCGTGCGTCATTTCAGTTCTACAGCCTTCGGCACAACCACTGCATCAAATTCCAGGCAACGTTGCCTCCGCACTAGACTTCTAATTATGTAAATATGTGTATTAGAGAATGTAAATATCCTATTCGATTATTGCCTTTAGTATCCCATTACTGAAACCGGAAACTCACGTGATACTCTAAAACAAGTATTGAATTCGTTTCATATAGTCACCCCATTATCGGAGTTTGACGTGAAGCGGGGACACGGAGAATGCTGCCTACGGCCTTTTGGTTTCCATCATCAGTTTTAGATGCAAAATAAAGTGAGGTTGAGATTCAAGGGGTCCCAGCTACATACAGGTATTTACAGTATTGAGTGAACCGATTACAGTGGTATGGATGGAAACTAACGGATGACGGCAGTAGCATGCCTCAGAAGACCAACAAGCAGATCTTTTCCGTGCGAGACAGTACTCTTTCTTGCCGTACTTAAATTTAGTCCCGTCTGGTTCTGCAAAACTAAACGAAGGAAACACGTAACCGAGATCACATGACAGGTCACATGACCAATCTATAAAAGTTTTCGGTCCAATCATCGTTTCCAGAAACCTAATGTAAAACAAAAAGTGGGTCGACGTCAACAACATTCATTACCAAAGCATGTACAACTATATCAGAGCGACACAAAGAAACAAGTTCACCAGTTCCTTGTTCAGCTCGACCTTCGTTGTATGTTTCTTGTTGGTTGGGGCTAACTCAGTACTTCCATGCCCCATCGACAATGTCCATAGTAACGATTCTATCATAGAAAAGAAGTTAAAGCAAAAGGCGGAAGAACACGAGAAATGAATTGAGGTTGTCGAATTTGGCCCACCGTTGACGGTTCTGGACTGTTCAATGGCAATCACAAGATTTCCTCCCTTTGACATAATGAGGTAATGATGAACAACTACTATAATGGAAGGGCCATGCCATTTTGACGTATGGTATGGTACTTTTGACTACATTAACACGAGAACGCAGACATCCATTGAATATTGGTGCACTTCTGTGTATCAGAAGAGCAGCACGGTATTGTGGGTAGTTTCTTGTATCGCATCGGCATAATTCCCTTAGAGTGGTGAACATTTTCGAAACATTTTCAAAAAGTTAAAATCTATGGTACAACTCCAATGTATATATTACCACTCAATCTGTATAATAGGTACGAATCATATGGTTATCGAGACTTAGATTATAATATAGGCCACTTCATTGACAGTTTGTAGTTCTAGTAGACTAGATATAGTGAGAACTGAAAAAGTGCTGAGGAAGCTAAGAGAAGCTGGTGATGGTTGTTTTACTTATGGAAATAATGTAATTTGAGTTTGCGTACTTTGAGAGGTTTAGTTTTGTATAATTTTGAAAGCAATAACGTGTTTCTACAGACGATGAGGCACTCGTCATTAGGTTCTTTTGTATCACCTTTACGTGGTTGGCCAAATTTGAAATTCTTCCCACAAGTTCCGTTGATGGGACTCGAAGCGTGACCTAAACTGGGTACAGGATTTTGCAACCACCGTCTCAATTGGGATAAGATGTAAATACAAACAATTAATTATCTTCTTTGGGTACCAAGCTAAACCAGACTTAGGAGATGTATATTTTCCAAGCAATGTCATTTAAGCTAGTTGCATGATGTATTTTCAGGATTTTTTAAACTTTTTTTTTTAAATAATTTTATCATATATACCATGCCTTTCCAAACAACTACGAAGTTGGGATACAGCTTCCCTACGTCCCATGAAGGTATCACAACGCCTGTTCGTGATGTACAACTCCAGAAAAGTTTGAAGATGGAGGAAATTAAACCAAAAAATGCAGTATTTACAAATGTACCTTTACCGGATAGGAATAGTCGGAAAATCCAACACCCATTGCAAGATATATTGGAAACAAGCCGGAACGAAATCAATAGTTTCGTCTTAGAATTACCTTCCAGTACCAAGACAAACACCGACAAAACTACCAAAACTACCCTGATGCCAATTTCCTCCAGAACAAGAGGAACAAAAAGAAATAGAGCCGTTAGTAATGAAGAAGAAGAGTATCACAATACAAGTCATTGCCATACAAATAGTTCGTCCACTTACAACACTCCAATTCCCAACAAAACCATATTCTTCTCCCCAGCTGGATCTGTCAAGAAGAATGTTTTACAATCTACTCCTGTTTCCGTGTTGAAAGACACTAATTTGAATAAGAATGGTAAATTATTGAAATTTGATAAAGCTAAAATACTCAAGGGAGAAAATAAAGAAAACATGGTACAATCACAGCACAATGACTCTGACTATGATCATTTAGCTTGTCATGCTGAGAACATTTTACGAATGGCAGTGGACTCGACAATGCTAGGGTCAACTTTCAACAGCTCGTTTTCTTCAATTAATGATTCCATTACTGGTAAGAAAGATATTCTAGAAGAAGACTGCGATAAAAGTATTATTGAACTATTAAAATCAAAACGTAACAACTTGTTGAAGAAGCTGCAAGCTACAAGAATCGAGATCAGTGCTGAGGATTTAAAAAATGCTGTTTCTGGTTGATCGTATATTACCCTGTTACATCGAGAGAATGTGCTTCAAGTAGTTGGAATCTCGAGTATCGTACGACTCCATGTATGACCTAGTAAAGGTTGTAGGGTTGGTAAATTGTATCTTATCAATAGATTTACACAACTTATTGGCTGCCCAAAATGCATCAACTGCCTCACCAGCGTGGGGACCAGACTTACAGAAATCAATCATAAATTGTGTACTTTCATCCTCCTTGAGGACAGCACCAGGAACAGTGGAAATTAAAGACCACAAACTGTCGTCAAACGATTTAAATGCCTTCAAATATTCGTACACAAAAAATTGAAGTCCGTCATGAATATACCCTATCAAATTTGCAGAAATGAACAACTCAAAGTGATTTCGCGTTAATGTTACATCGTTATCCTTCAAGTATTTATACAACACCATGGAGCATTTCTTGGATGCTGAAGAGTTTGCCATAGAGTGCAATATTATATCAAACAGATCGTCATTTAACCACAATTTCAACTTGGAGTTGTACTTTCCACAAGCCAATAATGCCCTTACTATAGCAGAAAAATTCTGGAATAATGCTAAGTGATTTAAAAGACAGTTCAAAAAGAGGGTGATTGTCTCATTGTGAAACTTGTTGTTGGTGGTTAAATAATCAAGATGAGTCTTTACAAAATCTTCCAAGATGTCAAGATTGGCCAATTGATTACCAAACCGCGATGATGCTATGTTGGTGTTTGTGACTTTTTTAGGTAAAATCTCGTCTATAGCTTCATCGGAAATTACTATCTCTTTGATCTTTTCTTTGATTGATGCTTGCCTTGTAATGCTTCGTTCAATGTTTTCATCGTATACATGATAATTCCAAAACTTTGTTGAAATCGACGTGGAAATATCCTTGTAACTAAATGGAATATTATCTGTTTTAAACTTTGTAATAAATCCGTTCAACACATCCAATAATCCCATGACACTTTCATCTTTGAGATGTTTGTTTTCAGCCAGTGATTCTGCATCCCAATCGAGTGTAAGATCAAGGTTGTAGCAATAAGCATCAATTATCTTGATACACAAGTCCTTGGACAAGGCTCGTTCTCCCTGAACGTTCTTGTGAAGAAAATGAGTTTCAATAAGTGCGAGGGTCAGGTTGACATCACCATGAGTTGAAAACGTATGAAGAATTTGTAGCACCATTTCATTCGTCAATGACGAGAAGAAACCGGAGTTTTCGTCGATTCTTTCAAGAACAGCCTGCTCAGTTGATATAGACGAATTATCAAATTCTTTCATAATGCAATTATCGTACACGGTTTTCACCAAATCATAGTGATTCTTCGCCAATCCAATGTTTAGTGATTGGATCCAAATCTTATTTGAGATCATCGATGGTGAAACCTTCTCTATGGATTCGGCCACAACGATAACATGAAGCCAACTATTAAGTCTATCGCAGTCCTTAACTGTGCCCAAGATCCCCAAGAAACGGATCATGGGCAATTTCTTAAAGATTTGTAATGTGGGGATACTAGACGTCTTCAAGTATTGCTCCAAAATGTCTTCTAAATAATCAAATGCAATTTCATTCTGGTGCGTGTTGAAAAGGATGTTTATATATGTTGAATGGTACAAGAACTCAATATCGTGGTTTGCAATTTGCTTCATGTAGTTATTCCAGAATAGGTTCAAGGTTACAACATCCGTGAAATCGTGGGATTTACTCAAACAAAGTAGCAACATCCAACACAATTCAGCCTTTTCCGGGTCCAGTAACGGTTTCACCATCTCTTTATCGTTCATTCTGTACTGGTTTATGGCTTCATAGTACAAGCTAATGGCAGTACGAGAGCTATCATGCGAATTACTTTCAACACAGGCCCGTAATAATAACAAGTACGTGTTATTTGTAATAGACGCTCGTGATAGTTTCAACGAATCCACCGTTTTCCATAGTTTTTTATAGTTTTTATTTGCAATCAACGAGCTCAAGTAGGAATCTCTTTCTTCTGGGGTAGCGTATTGGGGTAGAAATTGCGGTTTTGAACCCAGAAAAATGCTGGTAGTGATCAGGAAACATTGTTTACCACCAAACAGTCGCAAAAATGTACAATTGACCCATCCTTTATATGTTGTGAGCATCAGATGGTTTCGAGTTAAAGCAACGATTTTTTCGTGAAAATGAAAATTTGTTTTTACCCAAGAACTAATAGTTTTCTTCACCACCAGGGCAGATGTATTGCAATATAGGGAAAAAACGGTTCCTAGCCACGTCTGCTGAGGCTATAAAGCAGCTGCAGTTCAACGTCTTTGACCGGGGGGTCAAGTTAATCCAACGGTCCCGGACTCCATTGTTGAATCCAGAACTATCCCGTAAGAAAGAATACTTAAGAGATGAAGTTGCGCTCCGAACAATCGAAAGGTTGGCATTTATTACTCGAGATTTCACCAGGGTTCTAGACTTGGGGTGTCACCTGGGAAATTTGTTAAAAAATTTGTGTACTGAAACAGAGATACCAAAGAATGCTGATTATGCTGATACTGAAATAACCAAACAGTTGAACAACGATAAAAAAATTATTCGTGAAAAGATCAAACAGCTTGTCATGCTTGATTCTTCGAAGGAAGCGATTTATCGTGACGAAAATGAGCCGTTTGTCAAGACTTTCCCTGGTGAAGTCATCCGTCATGTTGGCGATGAAGAAGCATTCAACCACGAATGTTTACAAGAAGCAGACCAATACGATGCCGTCATATCCAACTTGTCGTTGCACTGGATCAACGATTTGCCAAAAACTTTGTCTAACATAAACCGAGTGTTGAAACCTGATGGGTTATTCATGGGAACACTTTTTGGTGGTGATACATTGTATGAGTTGAGAACGTCGTTGCAGTTGGCAGAGTTGGAAAGAAAGGGAGGAATGTCGCCTAGGGTTAGTCCGTTGGTGCATTTGAACGATATCGGGTCTTTATTGACTCGAGCTGGATTCAACTTGTTGACCATTGACCAGGAAGAAATTATTATTGGAGGGTATCCTGATATCGTGAGCTTGTGTGAAGACTTGCAGGCCATGGGGGAGCAAAACGCAGTATTGTCGCGGGCCACATATTTGCCCAGAGACGTTTTGTTGGCAGCAAACGAGATCTACAAGTCATTACACGGCGAGACTGACGATAAAGGAAATGTAACATTACCAGCAACCATGAATGTGATATTCATGATTGGATGGAAGAAGAGTGAGAGCCAACCAAAGCCATTGGCCCGGGGGTCTGGTCAAGTCAACTTGAAGGATGTGTTATCGAATTAGGGAATCAGAACAATGTATATAGAACAAATCGCTACTATGGAAAATACATATGATTATTTAGATTTGACGAGTCGTTTCCATTTTCCGGCATTATTTCTGTACCTTTGGTCAGCCAGGGCGATCAAGTCGTCGACGTTTTCTTCACCGACTTGCGACGCTAACTGTCTTCTGTATTCTGCAAGGGAAGTATGGCCTGCATCATTCTTCATGCTGGTGCTGTAGGTGTCCTGTGGTTTAGAAGAGGCGAGGATAGTGTTTTGTGTGGCCGAGTCTGTCGTAGTTTGAACAGATTCCTCCAATTCACTAGACACTTTGTTGATGTCTTCTAGCAGAATGGAATCGAAATAGAAATCCAAATTGATTTTACTAATGATGACCTTCTTACGCCCGGGTAGCTTGATTGGACCATTGTATGGTTGAGAAATGGGACATGGAGGCATTGTGATATACAACGACGAAGTTGGGCACTTCTAGTAGCTTATCAATATAGACATATTTTGCAGCCATTGTAAAGTTTAGGTGTAAGAACTACAGGGCCGAAACAAAATACCCAGAGGAAAACAGACGCAGACCAATCTCGGTAGACTTAAACAGAACGCCCTATAGACGACAAACGTCGACCAAAACGTACACGAGACGGCGAGTTGTCCCAGGTCGCCAAATAACTTGGGACGGTATTACGCAACTCCAAGTAAGGCACATTAATAGTGTAAGCAGTATGACGTGTGTGAACAATTCATTGTGTCGATGAAATGGAGTACGTTTCTGGATTCAACACAACGCAAGTGAAACAACTAGCTAAAAAGGAAATTCCGAGTTCGTGTGGTTTTACCTAGGCCGAAACTCGACGGAACTTTCTTTCGTGTTCCACGACGCTCGAGGCCGAAATTGCCATTAATCTGGCAAACGTCTGTAAATCACCCAGATTTCGTTTACGCCCACAACAACACAGGGCATTCAGAAACTGGTTACTTGATTACTCTTGCCCCTATAACAACAAAGACAACAAGAAATGACCCAAACAACTCGCAGTACTGACTCATAATTCTGGTAGATGTGGACGTAAACCTGGCCGTTCTCGCTGCACTACCGACGCATTGTAGTCACGCGGCGGTAGAACTTGTACCAGTCCCACGCCGGTCCCGCATTTATCGTAAGGTAAGTCATTTTTTCCCATAGTAGCAATATCGTTCCACTGATTCACTTTACTCGTTCTCGTTCGTCTTTTGACTCTAGTTTACGGTCACAGTACAACAAACAAGTAGATCAGTAAATACTGTATTAGTAGCACACCACACCAGTAGTAGCCCCACCCCGGTAGTGCTCTGTGGGTGTAGCACCGTAGGTGGCCTCCCTCACCACATTTGCCAGGGTTTGTTTCGCCTGTACTCAGTTTGGCCTCGGATGGCTTTTCATGTGCAACCCCACAGTCCTATAAATCGTGGCAATTTTGTTGCAGTATATACTCTTTCTCTTTACTGTTTATCTTGATCGTCAAGGTAGTCTTTATATTGCGATTTTTGTTTCTTTTGCATCGACTTTGGTTCTGGCTACTTTTGTACCATTGTTGATTAAATAGCTCGTTGGCTTTGCTTTTTGTCTTGTATTGATTTGTTTAGCGGCTACTACTGACTGGGTCATAGACAGCGGAACGTTATTAATACTCCATCATCCCTGAGTGACTTCATCGTTGTTTTTAAGGACTATATTAGCTATCTGACTATCTATTTTACTCGCTATTACAGTATCGGTTTCCAAGCATCGTTTTTATTGTCCAAATCAGGTTCAAGTTATCCCCCGTCTAGAGTTTCAGTCTTTCGCTGCGTAGAGATTCCACAACTGTTGTCAAACATACCGTATAATCATGGCTAAAAGAGTGAAACCAGTGGTGTTGCCCACCTACAGCTTGGATTCGAACCTTGTGTTGTTACCGGGAATCGTCTACAATGTGACGTTTTCTAGATTCAAGGCAGCAGCGTTGTTGTATCGGTTCAAACAGGCTATGCCACCAGTTTCGATGATTGAGAACTTATTGAGTGAGTTTGATTTCAACCAGGAAACCCAGGGCGATCGTCCTAGTGCTATTTCTCAAGCTGCCATTGAAGGCATTCAACTGGTCTGCGAATGGGAAAATAACGGCGGTTCCAACTACAGCTTGAAACCATTGGATTGGTTAACTATTGCAATCAAACCAAACTTGTCCAAAATCAAGCAGCCTAACAACGCCACCTTAGACACGAACGTATCGACGATTGTAAGGGTGATCGGTATAACTGACGATACCACCAATATCAGATTGACGTTCCAAGCATTGGCAAGAGGTTTTATCGTGGGTGATACTAAGGGCAAGAATGAAGAGTTGGTCGAAATTGATCAACCTAAAGAGATTGCTGATTTGAACTCAAACTTCAAATCTTTAAGATCATCGTGTACAAAATTATTCAAAACTATTGATAAGTTCATTATTGATTACAGAAAGTCCATGGCCAATTCAAATTTGTCGAAATCTTCTTCCCCACCAAATAACACTTCCGACCTTTTGACACTAAATCCTCTCGCAAACGCATTGTATCTTCAATTAGTTGGTTCGAAAGACTTTACTAATGCATTTGCTAGTTTGCAGAAATTGTACGGTCAATATTCCGGAAGTAACTCAAACTACGTCATTGATGGACCAATATTCCTTAAGTTGATCGACTTGACCGGTGGTGTACTTCCATTCCCAAATTATGAAAAGCTCAATTTGTTATCAAAGTTGAAAGTCAGTGATAAAATCAGTCAAATTAATTTGATGATTTCTGGCTTAGTTGAGGTTTTCAATAATTTGCTGGAAAACAATAAATTTGTCAATCACTGGTTCTTCAATGAAGCAACAAATATTCAAAAGGCTAATGTAGTTGCCAATCAATTGAAGTCGATTAGAATTATCTTGGAAGGCATGACCAATAAACGGAATGCAAAGCCTCCAACAAGTATCACGGGTCCAGCAAATTCAAAGGAAAGATTGACTCGCCGTGATGAAAACAATGGTGAAAATTTCGAAAATGATGACGAGTATGATGATGATGACTTGAGAGCTATCACGAATTTCGTTAAAAACAAATTACCTCATATTTCAAGTTTATCTGAAGAGTCTAAGCGCTTGATCATCAAAGATTATAAGAGGATTAAATCTTCATCAAATTCCCCTGGAGGTGGAAATTCAGATTTCCATGTGATCAGGAACTATTTAGATATAGTCATGGACTTACCTTGGAATGTTTATGTTACAAAATTCAAGTTGAATAAAGAAATTGACATAGATTTAGCTAAGCAACAATTGGATGAAGATCATTATGGGTTGGAACACGTCAAGAAAAGACTTATTCAATATTTAGTTGTCTTGAAATTATTGGGTATGAATGCAGAGCAATCAACCAAAGAGCCAGCAAATCCTGAAACTCAAGCACCAAAAGTTGAGGATCATAACTCATCGATTGTCATTGCAAACAACGACGAAACTTCTTTTGCCCATAAACAAGCACAAAATAAAGTAAGTAATTCGGTCAAGCAATGTGATATTAACACTAGCAATGAATCAATTGAAGTTTCGAAGAAGAATAAATCACCTATCATTATGTTGGCTGGACCACCGGGAACAGGTAAAACTTCATTAGCCCAGTCCATAGCAAAATCTTTAGGCAGAAACTTTCAAAGAATTTCTTTGGGTGGTGTAAAGGATGAAAGTGAAATTAGGGGCCATAGAAGAACTTATGTTGGTGCTATGCCAGGTTTGATTATTCAAGCTTTAAGAAAAGCAAGATCTATGAACCCAGTTATTTTATTAGATGAAATTGATAAAGTTATTGGTGGCAACAATTCTGGTAACAAATTCAATGGTGACCCATCAGCCGCATTATTGGAAGTGTTGGATCCAGAACAAAATACCACTTTCATTGATCACTACCTTGGATTCCCAGTTGATTTATCGCAAGTTATCTTTGTTTGTACTGCAAACGAACCATACAATTTATCCAGACCTCTTTTGGATCGTTTGGAAATGATAAACGTTGGAGCTTACGACTACAACGAAAAATTGGTTATTGGAAGGAAATACTTGTTGCCAAGACAAATAAAGAGAAATGGTTTCCCATTAACTGACAAGGTCAACGAATTTATTGACATGGATGACAGTGTTTTGAAAAAGATAATCATTGATTACACAAGTGAAGCTGGTGTAAGAAACCTCGAACGTAAATTAGGGACAATTTGCCGGTTTAAGGCAGTTGAATACTGCGAAAGCTTAGGAACAGACAAGGAGTACCATGCGTTAGTTGAAGAGAATGATTTGGCAAAATATTTGGGAGTTCCCTACGGGAAGGGTGATCTCACTGGTATTGAAACCACCATTTCGAATTCAACAGGTGTGGGTATTGTCAATGGATTGTCATACAATTCCGAGGGTAGTGGTTCAGTTTTGGTTTTTGAAAGTATTGGTTTTGATAAAAGAATTGGCAACCCAAAGAATGTCAATTCAGGCTGTTCATTAACTATGACAGGAAGATTAGGAGATGTGTTGATGGAAAGTGGTAAGATAGGATTGACCTTCATCAAACTGTTAATCTATATGAATTTGCTCAGCACTAAAGATAAAGATGAAAAGGCTTTGATTGAAAAATTCAACAATTTGGAGATTAACCTTCATGTACCTCAAGGAGCAATTTCAAAAGATGGACCATCTGCTGGTATTACCATGGCATTACTGTTTTTGTCTTTAATTTTAGATAAACCAGTGCCACACGACATTGCCATGACGGGTGAAATCACGTTAAGGGGGTTAGTTTTACCAATTGGAGGTGTTAAGGAGAAGTTGATGGGGGCTCATTTGAATGGAAACATCAAACGTATGATTATTCCTAGAGAAAATAGAAAAGATTTGATTGAGGAATACATCAAATCAGTAGAAGAAGCAGGGAACGTATCTGATTCCAATTTGATGAATGAATTATTACGAGATAACGAACAGACTGATTTTAAAATGACAGTGGTTGAAGAGTTTTACTTGGCCAAATATGGTATCCAAATGCATTATGCCAGAGAATTTATCGACGTGATGAAAATTGTTTGGGATGGTGACTTATTGGCTGTCAAAAACGAAACTAACAGGATGGTTGAGTACCATTTATAAAATTTACATTTATAGTCGTAAACCATTTGTTAATTTACAGTTGTAATAAATATACTATTAAAATATTTTATTTGATACTATGAATCTATTATACCCGTCTTTTCTTTCCAAATGCTTGATTTTCACTGGAACCCATTGATCTCTTCTTTCCCTCTCTTGAAAAGTATTCTTTCTTACGTTCTTTCTCTTTTTCTTTTCTCAAGTCTTCTTTCTTTGCTAATACTTTTAATTTCTCTTTGAATTTTTCATCTTTTTTATTCTTTCTCTTTGTATCTTTTTCTTTTCTAAGGGTAGCAATCTTTTGCATTAAATCTCTGGCCTTCTTTTCTTCTCCTCCCAATACAACTGCTCTCTTCGCCATGTAAGTCTTTTTCTTTTGTGGCTTCATTTCATGGATTTGAGACTTGAATGGTAATGCTTGCTTGATGGATTTTGGAACCTTCAACGGATTGAATCTTCTTTCCGCTCTTTCAATCTTTTTATAAGCACTGTCTTCATTCATTGGTGTAGCGATATCTTGAGCAGCTCTCACTTGACCAGTAAGTCTCATACCTCTCCATTCTGATTTCTCCTTGGATAACAATGAGGTAACTGGATTGTAAAACTTCTTGACATTAACCGGGTACCATGTTTTCAAAAAGATCGTATCTGACATCAAAACTTTGTCTTCAAATGCAGCTCTGAAATGACCTTCAGTCTTTGCTAATGCTCGCTTAATTTCACCCCTGATTCCAGAAACTGTTCTAATTTGAGCACCCTCAAACTTGGCCACTTCTAATGAATTGGAAAACATATCTTTTACAAATGCGGTATTACGGAAGATTTTGTAAGGGTGACCAACTAATTTCAACTTCTTCACAATTTCAACAGACGAATTCAAATCCTGAATAATTCCTGTTGCAGCCACTCTGAATGCACCTGTTGTTGATTTATTATCAATAATATTGAAACCAACAAAAGTTGTATTTGGTGCCACAAGAGGACCGTAGAATGATGCAAAACAATATGCATGTTCTGGAGTGTATTTCAACATTCTATTTCTGGTTCTAGAGTCAGACGTTGTGTAAATTGGCAAGGTTTGGAATCTTCTCCAACCCAATGATAAAATTAATGGATCTTGAGATTTCAAGATCTTTTTATGCCAACGATGTCTTCTTATTCTAGCATTCATAATACCGAATCTAGATTCTGTTGGAAGTAAACCTCCCAAAACAATAGGAAATTCTGGTTGCAAATTTTCTACAAACTCACAAGGAAGATTATTGAAAACAATTTTCACATAAGAACCTGCTCTGTAACCTTCAATTTTCAATCTAGTTGCAGGGTCCATCTCTTCAAACTCGGCCTTATTAATCTCAAGTTGTTTTGCCATCTTATTTTTTTGAAATTCGTACCAAGTATCGGCATTCGAATCACCCTCTGGGTCTTCGGCACCAAATTCACGATCTTCTTCTTCTTCAAATTGCAATTTCAATTTTGCTTTCTTTGAAGCATTAAGTTTTCTTTTCTCTTCAGTAGTCAAATTTTCGTTTTCTGCTTCAGATTCATTTTCGTCAAGTCCAAGTTCAGCTTTTTGTTCTTCTTCATCGAAGTCAGCAAAGTCGTCTTCGTCTTCGGCATCATGGCTCTCGTCAACTTTGGTGCTCTTGCCTTCATTATCATCATCTTCTAAATCTTCGAAATCCCCATATAGTTCTTCGTCTTCATCCTCATTTGCACCTGCTTCACCTTCGCCGTTATCAGCACTCAATTTTGGAGCAACAAGGAATCTCAGTTTCAAGATTTTGTATCCATTTTCGTATTCCTCGTCACTATCGTCATCTATTTTTGAAGCATCAAATAATTGCTTAAGCTCTTCAAGTGGTGGGTAATAGTTTGACGAATTATCGTTTTTATTACCGTCAGCTTTTTTGAAGAAATCGTCATCTTCTTCAATATCCTCCTCCTCTTCTTCATCCTCATCTTCAGCACTCCATCTTCTTACTACTTCTGATGGCAGGATGTTATCCAAATATAACAATTTATTAATATCCCACCTCCTTTGTACTGAACCTCTTAATTTGGCAGCAGTAGTCTGATTGATGTCTTCGTCTGAAGATAATGCTGAATCTTCCACAAATTCCAATTCTTCTTCTTTATATTTATTATGGTCAAAGTCGATATTCACTAATCTAGGCTCGTCATCATCAAAATCATTCTCATCTTCTGGTTCAGATAATTCGTCATCAAACTCATCGTCATCCTTCAAAGCTTTTCCATAGATTCTTGGTTTTCTCAATGAAGTTCTACCAGTGTTTTTGTTGTTTTCCTCATCTAATTCTTCATCATCTTCCATCTCAGACAAAAGACCACCTTCTTCATAATCACTTTCATCTTCAGCAGTGCGTAACTCTTTGGAAGAAGAGAACAATTGTAAACCAGGTCCTTCTTCAAATCTTTCCTGGATGGTTTTCTGAACATCTTGTAATCCGGTGACAAATTTTTCACCTTCTCCCATATCTTCATTATTTTTACTGAAATGTTCTTTGTTACCCATTTCGATATATACAGCATCTTTGTCCACGAGAACACCACCCACATCAGACATTGGAGCATAGATGATCTTCTGCTTGTCCTCCAATCTTTTCCTCCTTCTGGTAGTTTTTGCCAAAGGTTCACCTGCTTCTGCAGCAGCCTTGGCTCTTTCCCTTTCTAGCTCCTCTAATTTTTGTTCAAAGTATGGAGTAGGACATGGATCTGGCAATTTTTCAACAGAATGAACATAATAATCCCCAGCACCAGCAATATGAACATGGGCGTTCTCGGCTGGTAAAGGTGTTCCATGCAAATAACCATATAATGCAACTTTTCTATCACATTTTGGGTTTTCGGTAATAAGTTGTGGATGTGTCAAATCTGTTACTCTGTCTGCTAATAAATAAGGATGCTCATTTCTCCATTTTAAAGGTCTAAATTTCATAACTGAAATAAATCTACTCAAGTTCAAAATTTCTCTATCTGGATAACGGCCGTTCATGACCCCCGATAAATAAAACAATTTGGCTCCTTGATAAACCTCAGTCCAGAATCTATGTTTCAATCTTTTCTTTGAAGTTCTTAATGTAGATTGAGATTTGAATAAATCCAAATGGGTTGCAACACCCAATACTCTTGGCATCCCATGATGTTGTGCAATATTTAAAAATTCCATAGTCTCCATTTCTAATCCAAAGTTCCCATCAATTAAAATAAGTACCAAATCAGCAATCTTTGCAGCATCAATCATTGAGTTCAAGTCATTACCAACTTCAATGAATGTTAACCGTCTCCTTTTACCACTGACAACGGTGATAGGACCTTTGATTTCTGTCAAGGATGTCTTTGTCAATCTCTTCACTAAAGACTTGATTAACGTGGTCTTACCAGTACCTGGGGGACCAACTACAGCAATTATCACTGGAGGAGGATCGTCATCAGGAGTACGGTCTACCATAGGAACATGTAACTTCCTTTCATTGACATCATGAGATCTACGAGCTTGACGCTCCAACTTTCTGGGAGCATTGACTGCAAAAGCTTTCTTGTTTTGCCCATTCTGATGTAACTTCTTCTTCGCCGTGGTTTTTGTAGTCCCACCACGATGCGGCTTGTTAGACTGCTGAGTTCCATCCATTTCACTCAGCTGTATGTCACACAAACTAATGGTTCACAAACAAGTTTTGCGTCTTCTATATGGAATGAGATTTTTCGTTCTTCTCATCTCATCTCATAATTCGAGGAGTATTGCGGCGTAGGATTTTTAAATTATTTCAAACATGCAGGATTTTGCAACCATTTCCATTTGCACAAACCGGTTGCAAAAAAAAATACCGTTGATTAACCACAAAACTGTTGGGTATCACTCTTAAGGTGTCCTATTTATGTGAAGATATTCTAAATAGTAACATGTTAGCAGTTTTTATTTTGGTCTGCTTTGCGTTGTTTGAGCCTTGTATGGGAGCTTGGTATTTCAAAGAGAATGTTGCGTGTGATCCTGGTAGAGATAATGTCCTCCCCTTTACTGGATTTACAATCAATAGAAAGTTTAAACTACAAGGGTTGGGTGTCCCTGTGTCACAAAATTTTTTGACTATTTCCTTTTGTAATCATGGCAAAGTTGAATACGAAAAGATGGTGAAGCTTGACAATAGCATAGATATCAATTGGAATCGGCCATTTTGTATATTGAAACAGCCTCCTTCACATGGTTTATTAAACCGCCATATTTTCCTGTCTCCAATTAATTCGAATAGTACTTCTGGTGTATCACTCTCTCCAAAACTGGTATTTGATCTAGGAATAAGTGTGGGAGATTTTAAGAAAAAATTAGAACATGTCGCCGAAAAAGTAACGGACGGTGCATTGGTTCAATATACGGGTAAATCAACACATGACCACATCGAGGGCTTAAAGGATACCGATCCACAATCTTCGTTGGCTTGGGAATCAAAAAATTTGGTTTGCTTCAAGATGGCTAGGAGGCAAAAATATGCTAAACGAAATATCACTTTCTATATTCCCAACACATTTGTGGGAGGATTGTTTGAATGCCCCATCCCCACTGAAAAGCGTCTTCAGGTTATGCAAGCACTTAATGGAGATAAGCTAGTTCAACCGTTGGAGTTTGACTGTGATCCATCTTTGGCGAAGCCAATATTACCATTAATTGCAGCAGATTCCACTAAACGATGGTTTGATTATGATATTCTACGAAACCCGTTTAACCCTGCTGTCATCCAAACAATTCCATATTTGACTACTCCTACAGTATTAAACATGAGATTCTCAGCAATAGAATCTTCTGCTATGTACAAGGATTCATGGGCAGGCAAAATCGATGTTAACGAAAACTATGTATACCTCAAAACTGACCTTGATCTAATTGAAAAAGCATTTACGTTATCAGCCGATTATTTGAATAAGTTGATAAGCCCGAAGCAAATTCCCCCTATGCTCTTTCAATTCAATTTGGGATTGAAACAGCTTGGTTCACCAAATAATTTTCTGACCTCGAGCTTCAATTCATTAGGAATCCAAGACAAAATCAGTTTGTTCTTTTCCTATAAAAATACAGATTACGTTAAACATCATCTAAAGACTTTGCAATCTATCTGGGATGACCGAGTAAAAGGTTGATTTCTCTTATATTCATGAATTGTGGACAAGTAATTTCCCCATTCAGGAAAGCTGTCAAAAAATAACTAAACTATTATACATAATATACACCAATCGTAACTTTGCTCCTTATTTATTCGGTGATTGTTGTCGCCAGTAAATTAATAACCTTACTCCTGCTTTCGAAGAACGACTTTATTACATGTAAAATCAAAGGAACCCACGAGTGTTGGTTGGTCCCGCGTTTAATGAACTGTCTCTTGACTCGTTACGCGCATGCCTTGTAATGTTTGAGCTAGTGAAGCCATCATCTAAGTGTGATAATAAATCTCTCTCTTCGTTATCATCACTCTTCAACGTATCACTGATTCGACTTACATTTTTTTCCGCTTTTGCTTCAGAATTTTTATTACTTCTGATTGACAATCCCCTGGTGATCTTATCTTTCAATCTTGAGCCTAACTTCTCCTTTTCTACTGGTGCTTCCTCTCCAAATTGACCTTCCTGTGGAATAGTTGGGGTGAATAATTGTGATTGAGAACCTGATATGTTATTCAATTTGTACATTTCTGATTCCCAATTGTTATTGTGGTCTTGAGCAGCTATTCCTAAGGCAGATAATTCCGTATTCGGTTCATGAGTCACATTATCCTCGAAACTTGATGTCGCAGTCTTTTCTACCACGTCAGATTCCACACCGCGATTCTTGGCACTGAACTTAGAAGTTTCCTTGTTGTTTTGGAAAGAGAATCTATCATCTTTTGCTGGAGCAAATCTTGCATCTGGATTCTTTGATAACAACGAAAATGTTACCAAAACCAAAATCATTAACAACAAGATTAATGAAAATGCTGCATTCAAAACAAAGAAAATCCAACCCATAATCGAACTTACTGGGGCAGCTTGTCCAAACAAATCAGAAAAGAAAAGGAACAAGAAGGAATTGATGGTCGTAACAACTGCAATAAGGTAATTTACAACATTTGTTGGATAGTTGAGGTATGGCTTTGAATAAATCAAATAGCAGGTGAATGCAAGGTCAAGCAAAAAAAGAACCATAGCAGACGTCTTACCAGATGCTTGACACAATCCAATGAAAATACCTTTAACTAAACTGTAACCGATAACCACAACACCAAACCAATACTTGTCTGCCTGAAACATAGTATAACAGAACCCGTATTTATTCAAAACAGCATTATCACCATAGAGGATAGCAGCTGGGTTGTTATACTTCCTTATTGACAACCTTCCGAAACGCAAAACTTTCCAAAAACTGTAACCAAGTAAAGTTAATGGCAAGAGTAAGAATAAAACTGCCAAAACTATCACTGCTGGGGAATCGTTTACTGTGAATTCCCAAAGAGATAAAATGACTAATTGTGTAAAACCAATGTAAACGTATCTCAAGATAGCTCCTTTTAAGATAATTGGAAAAGATGTTCTGAAATAAAGGAATCTTCTTGATTTCAATTTTCCAGTTATTGATAATAAGGTTAAAATTGATTTAAAGATTACCAACAAACCAACCAAAACATAACCGATCAAGATGAAAAAAGTAAACCCGGTTACAACAATAGAGGTTGGTTCAATACCCGAGTTGAATCCAATACGTTTAATACCTCTCAAAACAATCAAATTTGTATTTGATTGTAATGCAAAATCAAGTTTTCTTCTGGCAAGTTCATGTAAAGTATTTATGTAATCAACGGCTCTTTGGACCAAGATTTGCTTGGTCGTACCAGTTAAATACAATGTTGGGTCACCACCAGAAGATTGGACGTACCAACGGAAGATTTTTTGCATGAAAGTAACTTTAATCAAACCCATCGACCACGCTAAATTTTCTGACCATGCGGATGCAATTGGTGGGACTCTTTCAACACTTTGCATACAAACGACAACAACTGATTGGAAATATAAAAACAAAGACACTGCATTTGCTGAGATGTGTGATGCTGCATTTGAGTTACCGAAAGTTGACATCACTGCAGCAATCAACAATCCCAAACCGGCAACAACTGCAGTAGCCCATTTGGCACCAGTTTGCGAAACAGTTCTACCGTTGGTAAAACTTGATTGGATACAAGAAAGATGTTCCCCGGTTGATCTATCGTAAACATCAACCTTAACTACTGCATCAATATCAGGCACAGTATATGCGATCCCTGGGATCATATCAACATACTTTTGATCAAGGTATTGAACGGATTGGATTTGTAATGATCCTGGGTAAACAGGACAAAATTGTTTCCAACCCATATCACACAAGTTGATCTCTTCGTTGATAATCAAGAAACCATAAGCATAAACTTGAGCAATAGCAGTAACATAAGTATTCAAATCAGTGTGTAAGTCCAACTCGTATTCCAAAGCACCATTATCTGGATTGAATGTGACATTAAAATATGATGGTGAGATCTGAGATCCGGACATACAAGTGACTAAACTTGTTGCCGATAATGATCTTTTAGCGGTGATAGTTGATAACAACCAAAACCACAAAAAGAACTGACAGGAAAAGAGTTTCATTTTGAAACGGATCAGCCAAGCAGTGAGTCAAAAGTCAAAAATCAAAGGGTGGTAATCCGTGATCAAATAACAATCTAAAAATGATCCAATAATACCTCGACAACTACCCGACAGGTGATCAAACGAACGATTGAATACTCAAAAACGGTGGGCTACAACGATTGACAACCACTGATGAATAAAAATAGATCACACAACGATAAGATCGACTTCAAGAAAATAACTTAAGTGTGGTCAACAAGCCAGTCAGATAACAACCAGCGAGTAATAACGATAGAGCGTTAGCAAATAGCTCGACGAGTTCAAAAGTTTATAAAAACGTAGCTATGAAAACTAGTTTGATTTAAAAAATTACTTGGTAGGACCTAAGAAAAAAACTAATTCCGGGGGTTAATGATGTAAGTTTCCCGAAACTAAATCCCTAAATTTTCACGTTTAACTATGCAACGGGGGTACTGCAACTCATAATTTTCCCACCGGAATTGATAATTTGTAAGTTTTTACCCTCGGAATACTTAGTCTTGGAAACCCGAAAATCGCGAAATCGCG
>ERZ778017.1058-NODE-1058-length-30336-cov-8.944982_pt1 | contig 30336 bp, 27 predicted proteins | sample MGYA00375747_ERZ778017 | MGnify/ENA primary metagenome ERZ778017 (study PRJEB29350, sample SAMN05509838) | bioreactor metagenome | biome: bioreactor; material: wastewater | place: South Africa: University of Cape Town | collected 2014-03-17 ...
TGATGCCCATGGTCTTCTGCGCATCGTTATGGCCATGCGCATAGCCCATGTAGGCAGCAGACAGGATCTGCGCCTTGCCGAAGAACTTGTTGACGAAGTTCGGCCGCGCCAGACGCCCGAGCCAGCCGCCGGCCCGCGACAGGCCGGCGATCAGCGCCCACAGCGCCACCATCACCAGTACGCCGAGCAGGAACCCGGCAAGCGGCGAGCTGATCATCGGCACCACGACCTTCCACAGGATGCCCTTGTTCTGGGTCCAGTCGCCGACGGTCTTAGACCAGATCAGCGCATCGAAGTCGTTGTGCGCCGCCGCCAGTGCCGCACCGATCAGGCCGCCGATCAGCGCGTGCGAGGACGATGACGGCAGGCCCTTCCACCAGGTGATCAGGTTCCAGACGATGCCGCCCAGCAGCGCGCACAGGATCACCTGCGAGGTGACCTGCACCACTTCGGTGTCGATCAGGCCGGAGGCGATGGTCTTGGCCACCGCGGTGCCCATCAGCGCGCCGATCAGGTTCATTCCTGCTGCCAGCATCACCGCCTGGCCCGGCGACAGCACCTTGGTCGCGACCACCGTGGCGATGGAATTGGCGGTGTCGTGGAAGCCGTTGATGAACTCGAAGACCAGCGCGGCGAAAATCACCACAAGAACAAGCGTCAACATGACGTCGGTCCCGTCAGCTGTTCTTGAGGACGATCTGGTACGTCACCACGCCGGCCTCGCGGCAGCGGTCGATGGCCTTTTCCAGGATCTCGAAGAACTCCTTGAGCAGGAACATCTGCAGGCTGTCGAGCTTGCCGGAATAGATCTCGCGGTACAGCTCCAGCATCAGCCGGTCGGCCTCGTTCTCGATCGAACGCAGCTTCTCGTTGAGCTTGGTCATGCGGTCCAGGTTCATCCGCTCGAGTTCGTCCACCATCTGCACCACCACTTCGGCGGCCTGCTCCAGCATCGCCGCGCGCGGCGCGAAGTCGATGTGGGCCAGGTGCTGGGTCGCCAGCGCATAGCGGTCGGCGAACTTCTCGATCTGCTTGGGGATCTTGTGCAGGGCCGAGCCCAGCGCCTCGATGTCCTCGCGCTCGATCGGGGTGATGTAGCTGTCCACCAGCGCCTGACTGATCTTCTCGGCGGCGGTGCGCTCGCGCAGGCGCGCCAGCTTGAAGGCGTCCAGCGCGGGCTGGCGGTCGCCCTCCCTCATCATCGCGTGCAGCGCCTTGGCGCTGTCATGGGCGGCGGTGGCCGCGTCGTCCAGCAGCGAATAGAACTGCGCGCCGGAGCCGAAAATGGTTTGCAGGGAGAACATGGGTGTGGCCCCGGGTCTGGAGTTGAGGTGAGGATGAAAAAACGGTTGCAAAGATAATGCGCAATTATGACGCCCGCATGACAGCTTGGCACTGACCTCCCCGCACCCGGGTTCCCCGCGGGCAGAGGACGGAGCCACCACCATGGCCTGTTATGATGCCCCCGCGCTCCGGCGCAGCCCATGGACGATCATCCTCCGCCGCCGTCATGTCTCTCCCCAGCCGCGCATCCTGCCGCGGCCGACGCGTCGTGCCCCGTCTGGCTTCCCCGCTCCACTCCCCCGCCCGCGCCCGGTAAAGCCCCGTGCTGGAACTGCTGATCGTCCTCGCCCTGATTCTGGTCAATGCCTTCTTCGCGCTGTCGGAGATGTCCGTGGTGACCTCGCGCAAAGGCCGACTCAAACAACTGGCCGGCAGCAGCCGGCGCGCCAGCAAGGCGCTCGAGCTGGCCGAACACCCGGAACACTTCCTGTCCACCGTGCAGGTGGGCATCACCCTGACCGGCATCCTCACCGGCATGTTCGGCGGCGATGCGATCGGCCGGATCATCGGCGAATGGCTGGCGGTCCGGGCGCCCTCCCTGGGCGAGCATGCCAGCACCCTCGGCACGGTCCTGGCGGTCGGCCTGATCACCTACTTCAGCATCGTGCTGGGCGAGTTGCTGCCAAAACGGCTGGCGCTGCTGGCACCGGAACGGCTGGCGACGCTGGTGGCGCTGCCGATGCACTGGCTGTCGCGGATGGCCAGCCCGGCGGTATGGCTGCTGAGCGCCACCGTGCGCGGCCTGCTGCGACTGCTCCGGGTCGACAGCAGCGATGGTTCGCAGGTCACCGAAGAGGAAATCCAGCTGCTGGTCAGCGAGGGCCATGAGCAGGGCGTGTTCGACCTGGACGAGCGCAACATGCTCAACCGGGTAATGCGCCTGGGCGACCGCACCGCCGACAGCCTGATGACCCCGCGCACGCGCATCGCCTGGCTGGACGTTTCCGCGTCGCTGACCGAAAACCTGGCGGCGATGCAGGAACACGAGTTCTCGCGCTACCCCGTCTACCGTGGCGACGACAGCGACGTGGCCGGCGTGCTGGAAGTGAAGACCCTGCTGGATGAGCTGGGCCGGCCGCAACCGGACCTGTTCCGCGACCTGCGCCCGGCGCTGTTCGTGTCCGAATCCACCCACGCGATGAAGCTGCTGGAGATCCTGCGCGAGGAACAGCAGTCGCTGGCCCTGGTGGTGGACGAATACGGTGACATCCAGGGCATGGTGACGGTCAGCGACATCGTCGACGCGGTGATCGGCAGGCTGAAGACCGCCAGCACGGGCGACGACGACGAGGAAGCCCTGGTGGTCACGCGCGACGACGGCTCGCTGCTGGTGGACGGCGGCCTGCACGTGGACGAGCTGCGCGAGCTGACCGGCGAGCGCCTGGCCGACGCGGATGAACTGGAATACCGCACCGCCGCGGGCCTGGTGATCGCACGCTTCGGCCGCATCCCGCACGTGGGCGAGCACATCCGGATCGGCCCGTGGCGGGTGGAGGTGGTGGACCTGGACGGCCCCCGCATCGACAAGCTGCTGCTGCAGCGCGAAGCCCAGCCCTCCCGCATCGAAGGCGACGGCTGAGGCGAAGCTCCCCGCCGGCAGCAGGCCGGCGACTCAGCCCAACTGCGCGACGAACTCCGGTCCACCCATCGGGTGGCCCAGCCAGTAGCCCTGCACCAGATCGCAGTCACGCTCGCGCAGCAGCTCGAACTGCCCTGCCCGCTCCACGCCTTCCGCCACCACGGTGACGCCCATCGAGTGCGCCATCGCTACGATCGCGCTGGTCAGGGCCAGGTCATCCGGGTCGCGCAGCAGGTCGGTGATGAAGCTGCGGTCGATCTTCAGGCCGTCGACCTGGACACGCCGCAGGTGGCTGAGACTGGAATAGCCGGTGCCGAAATCGTCGAGCCAGACCTTCACGCCAAGCTGGCGCAGCCGCCCCAGCAGCGCGGCGGCATTGGCCTCGTCGCTGATCACCGCGGTTTCGGTCAGCTCCAGGTGCAGCCGCTCCGGCGGCAGCCCGCTCTGCTGCAGCGCGCTGGCCACCTGCCTGAGCAGGTCGCCGCTGCGCAGCTGCCGGGCCGAGACGTTGACCGACACGAACGGCGCCTCGCCCGCCCCGTTCGGTACCGGCCAGCTGGCTGCCTCGTGGCAGGCATTGCGCAGCGCCAGCAGGCCGATCGCCTCGATCAGCCCGCTCTGTTCGGCCACGTCGATGAACACCGACGGGGCGATCGCCCCGTCCTCCGGATGGTTCCAGCGCAGCAGCGATTCCGCGCCGACCAGTACGCGGTCGCGGGTGCGGTAGATCGGCTGGTAGACCAGGGTCAGCTCGCCGCGCTCCCAGGCGCCGCGCAGGTCATGCTCCATCCGCACGCGCCGCTCGATCGCCTGGTCCATGGTGCGGCTGTAGAAGCGGTAGCAGTTCTTGCCCGCCATCTTGGCCTGGTACATCGCGATGTCGCCGTTTTTCATCAGCAGCGACGCGCTGCCGGCATCGTCCGGGAAGATCGCCACGCCCACCGAGGTGCCGAGTAGCACCTGCCGGCCATGCAGCAGCATCGGCTCGCTCAGCGACAGCACCAGCGCCTCGGCCAACCGGATCGCCTTGCCGCGCACGTCGCCATCGGGCTCCGGGCCGCCCGGCTGCAGCAGGATCACGAACTCGTCGCCGCCGAAGCGCGCCACCAGTGCGTCCGCATCCTGCACCGCCTGCACCGCACGCTCGATCCGCGCGGCCACCTGCAACAGCACCTCGTCGCCAGCCTCGTGGCCGAGGGTGTCGTTGACGCGCTTGAAATCATCGAGGTCGGCGAACAGCAGCGCCAGCTGGCAGCCGGTGCCCTGCTGTTCGCGCAGACGCTGCTCCAGCGATTCGCGGAACGCCAGCCGGTTCGACAGCCCGGTCAGCGCATCACTGTAGGCCACCCGGCGGATGTCGCGGTCGTGCCTGACCACGCTCTCGCGCATGCGCCCGAAGGTCCGTATCAGATCGCCCAGCTCGTCCTTGCGGCGGCTTTCCGGCACCGGCGAATCGAAGTCGCCGGCCTCGAACTGGCGGGCCGCATCGCCCAGCATCCGGATCGGCTTGACCAGCATCCGCTGCAGCACCCACGCACCGATCAGCGCCAGCGTGCCGAATCCGCAGCACAGCAGCAGCAGCCAGTTCAGGCTGCGCTGGTTGACGTCGTCGAAGCCGGCGCGCAGGCCGTCCAGGGCGCGCTCCTCGGCGCGCGCGGCGGTCGCCATCGAATAGCCGATGCGCACGCCGCCGAGACGCTCGTCGCCGATCGTGATCGGATAGGACACATCCAGCAGCTCGTCGGTCTGGCGCGTGTGCGGCCCCCTGGCGGCGACGATCTCCGCGGCAAGGCCGTCGTTCATCGGTTGGCCGAAAGCGGCGATGTCGCCGGAGCCGTCGTGCAGGATGCGGCCCTTCGGGTCGTAGACCAGCACGTAATCCACGTCGGGCGCCCGCAGCGCACTGCGGGTGAGGATGCCGATCGCATCGAGGTCGAAGTAGTACAGCGGGTTGGCAAGGGCATCGGCCAGCTGCCGTACCTGCGCCTCGCCCCCTGCCCGCATCTGCTCGGAAAGCAGCGAGTGGGTGCTCTGGCGCGCGATCCCGACGACTTCGCGCTGGCTGCTCTGCTGGCGGTTCCACAGCATCACCATCATCAGCACGACGATGCCCAGCACCACCAGGATCCCGACCTGGAAACGCAGCTGCAGGTTCAAGCCGGTGCGCTTCACTCGACCTCCGCGCGCACGCGTTGCACGCCGGTCGCCAGCCGCTCGAGCGCGCGCCGGTCGTCATCGCCGATCGGCACGAAACGGGCCGTGTCCATGAACCGCCGCAGCGCCTCGCTGGCGTCCGGGTCGTTGGCCGCTTCCATCAGGACCTCGCGCAGGCGCACCTCCACCCGCGGGTCCAGCCCGCGGCGCACCAGCATCAGCGCACGCGGCACGTCCTGAGTGCGCGCGATCAGCCGGAAATCCTGGGAAAACGCCGGCGGCATGCGCGCGGGATTGATCCAGTCCAGGTTGCTCAGCACGCCTGCGTCCACCATCCGCTTGTGGACCCAGGTGGCGATGTTCAGTTCGGTGCGGGCGAACACGTAACCCACCCGGTCCGCAGCCGGCTTGTCCATCGGCGACAGCAGCAGCTCCAGCGACTGGCCACCCTCCAGCAGCTGTGCCGCCGGCAGGAAATAGGCACTGGTGGACAGCGGGCTCTGGAAGGCCACGCTGCGGCCGGCGAGGTCCTGCAGCGACTGCACCGGGCTGTCGCGCCGCACGAAGAACAGGCTGTGGTAGCGGGTGGCGCCCTCGCGCTCGCTGATGAGGAACGAGCGGGCGACGCCGCGGTGTTCCAGCAGCGCGGCATTGCCTGCGGTTTCGTTGATCCAGTCCACCCGGCCGCGCCGCAGGTAGCTGGTCATCTGCTGCAGGTCCTTGGCCATCAGGATGCGGCCGCTGCGTATGCCCACCGACGCCATCCGGGGGATGACATAGTCGAGCAGCGGCTTGAGCTGGTCGTAATGCGCCTTGGGGTCATCGCTGACCCGTCCCAGCACCAGCACGCTGGCGTCGTCCGCGGTGGACGGACCCTGCGCCCGCGCAAACGGCGCACATGCCAGCAACAGGCACAGCAGCGCTGGCATCAGGCGGCGCATGGATGCAGGCAATTCCCCATTTCTTCCCGGCAACGAGGCTAACCGATTTTGCCGTCGTTTGAACCCTGCCCGGCCAAACGTGCCATTCGTTGGGCATCGGCCAGCACGCCGCGCAGCAGGCGGATCTCGGCGCTGTCGAGGTTGGCGCGCAGGTACAGCCTGCGCAGCTTGCGCATCGCAGACTCCGGGGCGCGCCCCTTGTGGAAGTCGATCTGGTCCAGCGTTTCGGCCAGCTGTCCGAACAGTCCTTCCAGTTCCGCATGCGAAGCGGCACCCTCGCCCGGCGGCGGCGTGCGGGCTTCAACGACCGCGCCGGCATCCCCCAGCAGCGCGCAGCGGAGCTCGTAACTCAGCACCTGCACCGCGGCGGCGAGGTTGAGCGAGCTGAACGCCGGGTCGGACGGGATGTGCACCGCCGCGTGGCAGAGCTGCAGTTCCTCGTTGTCGAGGCCGGTGCGTTCTCGCCCGAACACCAGCGCCACCGGCCCGCTGCCCGCGGCCAGCACCGCACGCCCGGCGGCATCGCGCGGATGCAGCGGCTCCAGCTGGATGCGCCGGCTGCGCGCGGTGGCGCCCAACACCCAGCGGCAATCGGCCACCGCCTCGGCCAGGCTGGCGAAGACCGGCGCGGCTTCCACCAGATCGTCCGCGCCGGCAGCCATGGCCTGGGTATCGCGGTCCGGCGCCTTCTCGGGCGCCACCAGCACCAGCTTCGACAGGCCCATGGTTTTCATCGCCCGGGCGGCGGAACCGATGTTGCCGGGGTGCTGGGTGCCGACGAGGACGATGCGCAGATTGTCGGCAAGCGCCGGGGTCGATGGTGCATTCATGTGCGAATGGTAAACTTTGCAACCCGGCCGCAGCGCCGGGATTTGCTCTTTTCCGCCGTCGCCCCCTCCACCTCACTCGATCGAGGCGCTTTCGCCATGCAAAAACCCGTCGTCAACGTCATGGTCAAGGCGGCCCGAGCGGCCGGGGGGGTGCTCCTGCGCAACATGAACCGGCTCGACGCGATCAACGTGATCGAGAAGGACCGCATGGATTACGCCAGCGAAGTGGACGAGCAGGCCGAGCAGGCGGTGGTCAAGGAACTGCGTCGCGCCTTCCCGGATGCCGGTTTCCTGGGCGAGGAAGGCGGTGCCCAAGGCCGCAAGGGCGGCGCGCTGTTCGTGATCGACCCGCTGGACGGCACCAGCAACTACCTGCACGGCTTCCCGCACTGGTGCGTATCGATCGCCATGGTCGAACAGGGCGAAGTGCAGCACGCGGTGATCTTCGACCCGCTCCGCAACGAGCTGTTCACCGCCAGCCGCGGCAGCGGCGCGGTGCTCAATGACCGCCGGATCCGCGTCTCCGAGCGCAAGGACCTCAGCGGCGCGATGCTGGCCACCGGCTTCGCCCCACGCGAGCGCGCCACCGCGCCGGCGCAGCTGGAGTGCGTGCGCGAACTGCTGCGCAGCGCAGAGGACATCCGCCGCACCGGTTCCGCCGCGCTGGACCTGGCGTACGTGGCCTGCGGCCGCAGCGACGGCTACTTCGAGGCTGGCGTGAAGCCCTGGGACATCGCCGCCGGCGTGCTGCTGGTGCGCGAGGCCGGTGGCCGCGTCAGCGATTTCAAAGGTGCACAGACCGGGCCGATGGACGCACGCGGCATCCATGGCCGCCAGCTGCTGGCCGGCAACCAGAAGCTCAGCCTCGAACTGCAGAAGGTGATCGTGCAGTCGGGCTACGCGGCCGCGTTCGGCTGATCCGGACCACCGCCGCCAACGGAAAAGGCCGCGCATCACTGCGCGGCCTTTTGCGTTGTGCTGCCACGTCCCGCCGAGGCGGGGACAGCAGGACTTTCACGGACGGCGCGCCAGCTCGGCGTGGTCCTTGGCCTTGGGCATCAGGTCCTGCTTGGTCACCCGCAGCGGCCCCATGGTCAGCAGCGCGCCCGAGATGAAGATCGAGGACAGGGTGCCGATCACGATGCCGATCATCTGCGACTCGGCCATGCCGCGCAGCGAATCGCCGCCGTAGATATACAGCGCCAGCGCCGTCAGGAAGGCGACGAACGACACGATCACGGTCCGCGACAGGGTCTGGTTGACCGACTTGTTCAGGATCTCCACCGGATCGGCGCGCAGGCTGCGGAAGTTCTCGCGCACGCGGTCGAATACCACGATGGTGTCGTTGATCGAGAAGCCCATCACCGACAGGATGCCCGCCAGCACGTTGAGGTCGAATTCGTGCCCGCTGATCGCGAACCAGCCGGCGCAGATGATCACGTCGTGCATGGTGCCGATGGTGGCGGCGATCGCGAACTTCTTCTCGAAGCGCAGCGAGATGTAGCCGAGGAAGCCGATGATCACGAACAGCACGGCATACATGCCGTTCAGGGCCAGGTCCTTGCCGACCTGGGCGCTGATCACCGAGCTGCTGCGCTTGCTGGCGGGATTGCCTTCCAGCGAGCCCGCCTTGGCCACCGCATCGCCGATGCTGCTGGCACGGTCGGCGCCACCTTCCTGGGTGCCCTCGGCCTGCAGGCGCACCAGCAGGTCGTTGCCGCTGCCGAAGTTCTGCACCTGCGCACCGCCGAAGCCGGCCGCGTCCAGCTGCTCGCGCACCCGGTCCACGTCCGGGGCCTTGTCGTAGCGCAGCTCGACGCCGATGCCGCCGGTGAAGTCCAGGGCGAAATTGAAGCCCTTGGTGACCATCGCGCCGATCGAGACCACCATCAGCAGCGCGGCGATCGACACCGACACCCAGCGCATCCGCATGAAGTCGATGTTGCTGTCGTAGGGGAACACATTGAACGGTTTCATTGGCGTGCTCCTTTAGATCGCGACCGACTTCAGCTTGCGCTTGCCGCCGTAGATCAGCGTGGCGATGCCGCGCGAGACCGACACCGCGGTATACGCCGAGGTGATGATGCCGAGCATGGTGGTCATGCCGAAGCCCTTCAGCGGGCCGCTGCCGAAGGCGAACATGGCCAGGCCGGCGAGGAAGGCGGTGACGTTGGCGTCGAGGATGGTGCCGGATGCGCGATCGTAGCCTTCGGCGATCGCCTTCTGCGGTGGCAAGCCCAGCCGCAGTTCCTCGCGGATGCGTTCGTTGATCAGCACGTTGGCGTCCACCGACATGCCCACGGTCAACGCGATGCCGGCGAGGCCCGGCAGGCTCATGGTGGCGCCGATCACCGACATCAGCGCGAACACCATCAGCAGGTTGATCAGCAGCGCAAGGCAGGTGATCAGGCCGAACATCCGGTAATAGATCAGGAAGAAGCCCAGCGCGAAGATGAAGGAGAAGCCCACCGCCTTCAGGCCGCGGTCGATGTTCTCCTTGCCCAGGCTCGGGCCGATGGTGCGCTCGTCGACGAAGTCCATCGGCGCCGCCAGCGCGCCGGCACGCAGCAGCAGGGCCAGGTCCGAGGCTTCCTTCATGCTTTCCAGGCCGGTGGTCTGGAACTCCTTGCCCAGCGTGCCCTGGATGGTCGCGACCGAGATGACCTGCTCGTTGGTGCGGGTGGTGTGCACCTCCTTGCCGTCGACGATCTTCACCTCGGGGATGCGCTCGATGTAGACCACCGCCATCGGCTTGCCGACGTGGGCGCTGGAGTAGTCGAACATGCGCTGGCCACCGACCGCGTTCAGGCGCACGCGCACCGCGGGGGTGCCGCTCTGCGAATCGAAGAACGAAGACGCGCTCTGCAGCTGCTCGCCGGAGGCGATCACCCGCTTGTTCAGCAGCACCGGCAGCGGCTTGCCGTCCGGGCCGATTTCCTTGCGGGCATAGACGCGCGCCTCGGGCGGCACGTTGCCGGTGTCGCGCGCCTCGACGGCATTGCCCTCGACCACGCCGCGGTATTCCAGGGTCGCGGTGGCGCCGAGGATGCGCTTGGCCTGCGCGGTGTCCTGCACGCCGGGCAGCTGCACCGCCACGCGGTCGGCACCCTGGCGCTGGATGATCGGCTCGGCCACGCCCAGTTCGTTGATGCGGTTGCTGAGGGTGCCGATGTTCTGCTGCACCGCGTCGGTCAGGATCTTGTCGAGCTCGGCCTCGGGGATGCGCACGCTCAGCGTCTCGCCCTCCCCCTCGATCTGGTAGGTCGGCATGTCGCGGCCGATCAGGCGGCGCGCCTCGGCCAGGTTCTGGCCCGCGCCGAGCTTGGCGACCACCGTGCCGCCGGCGGTCGGCTCCACCGAGATGTAGCGGATGCGGTTGTCGCGCAGCAGGCTGCGGATGTCCTCCGCGGTCGCCTCGAAGCGCTTGGTCAACGCCGCCTGGCGGTCCACCTGCATCAGGAAGTAGACGCCACCACGCAGGTCCAGGCCCAGGAACATCGGCTTGGCGCCGATCTTCTGCATCCAGGCCGGCACGGTGGATGCCTGGTTCAGCGCGACCACATAGCCGCTGCCCAGTTCTTCCCGGACGATATCGGCCACCCGGGTCTGGTCGTCGTCGGTGGCGGTGCGCACCAGCAGGTTGCCGTCCTTGTCGATCTCGCTGCCGATGACCGTGACCGAGGCCTGCTTCAGCAGGACGTCGACCCGCTGCTTCAGCGCTTCGTCCACCTTCGCACCGCGGTTGGCGGTGATCTGCACGGCGGGATCCTGCGGGAACGCGTTCGGCACCGCGTACAGCACGCTGAGCGCCAGCGTCAGCAGGATCAACAGGTATTTCAGGCGGGAATATTCGAGCATCGCGGCACCCCACGCACGCCCGCGGGGGCGCACGCCTTTTGCGGCTGGGAATGGATCAGGCGGACTTCAGCGTGCCCTTGGGCAGGACGCTGGCGATGGCGCCCTTCTGCACGCGCAGCTGCACGCCACTGGCGACTTCCACGGTGATGAACGCATCGCTCAGGCCGACCACGGTGCCGGCGATGCCGCCGCTGGTGATCACCTCGTCGCCCTTGGCCAGCTTGTCCAGCATCGCCTTGTGTTCCTTCTGCCGCTTCATCTGCGGGCGGATCATCAGGAAGTACATGATCGCGATCAGGATGACCGGGAACAGGAGGGTGGACATCATGCTCGGGGCGGCAGGCGCACCGGCGGCCTGGGCATGGGCAACGGGAATCAGGAAATCGAGCGGGTTCATCGGGAATCCGTGGTCAGCGAAAACGAAAGGGCTGGCCGAGGCCAGCCGGGGATTATGCCATGTCCGGGCCTACCCCTCCCCTGCCGGAAGGACCGGCCGGGAGGCGCATTGTCGGGTCGATGGCCGCCCCCCGCGCGAAGCGGATGCGTGGTGTCAGCCACGACGGGCCGCGTAGAAGGACTCGCGGAAGTCGGCGAAAGTTCCCGCCGCGATCGCCTCGCGCATCTGCGCCATCAGCCGCTGGTAGTAGCGCAGGTTGTGCAGCGTACCCAGCACCGGCCCCAGCATCTCGTTGCAGCGGTCGAGGTGGCGCAGGTAGCTGCGGCTGAAGCCGCCGGCGCAGGCCACGCAGTCGCAGCCTTCCTCGATCGGCCGCAGGTCGTGCTCGTACTGGCTGTTGCGCACGCGCACCACACCGGTCGAGGTGAAGAAGTGGCCGTTGCGGGCGTTGCGGGTCGGCATCACGCAGTCGAACATGTCGATGCCGCGCGCCACCGCCTCCACCAGGTCTTCCGGCCGGCCCACGCCCATCAGATAGCGCGGGCGGTCCTGCGGCAGCTGCGGGCAGGTGTGGTCGAGCATGGCGTTGCGCTCGTCCTCGCTCTCGCCCACTGCCAGCCCGCCCACGGCGTAGCCGTCGAAGCCGATCTGCTGCAGGCCCTCCGCCGACAGCGTGCGCAGGTCATGGTGCACGCCGCCCTGGACGATGCCGAACAGCGCCGCGTCGTTGCCTTCGTGCGCCTTCTTGGAGCGTTCGGCCCAGCGCAGCGACAGCTCCATCGACTTCTCGACCACCCGGCGGTGCACCGGCTGGCCGTGCTTGTCGTTCACCGGCGGGCACTCGTCGAAGATCATCACGATGTCGCTGCCCAGCACCTTCTGGATGTGCATGGACTCCTCGGGGCCGAGGAAGACCTTGCGGCCGTCGGTGGGGGCGGCGAAGGTGACGCCGGCCTCGGTGATCTTGCGGCGGTGCGCAAGCGAGAACACCTGGAAACCGCCGGAGTCGGTGAGGATCGGCCCGTCCCAGCGGGCGAAGCCATGCAGACCGCCGTGCGCCTCGATCACCTCCAGCCCCGGCCGCAGGAACAGGTGGAAGGTGTTGCCGAGGATGATCTGCGCGCCGAGGTCGCGCACCTGCTGCGGCAGCACGCCCTTGACCGAACCGTAGGTACCCACGGGCATGAATGCCGGCGTCTCGATGACGCCGCGCGGGAAGGTGATGCGGCCGCGTCGGGCGGTGCCATCGGTGCCGAGCAGCTGGAAGGTCATGCGGCTCATGCGCGGCTCCTCATGTGACTGACTCCTGCGGCCACAGCAGCATGGCATCGCCGTAGCTGAAGAAGCGGTAGCGCTGGCGCACCGCGTGTTCGTAGGCGGCGAACATCCGCTGCTTGCCGGCGAACGCCGACACCAGCATCAGCAGGGTCGATTCGGGCAGGTGGAAATTCGTCATCAGCGCGTCGATGCTGCGGATCTTGTAGCCGGGGAAGATGAAGATGCTGGTATCGCCGGCGAACGGCAAAAGCTCGCCATCGACCATCGCGCTCTCCAGCGCGCGCACCACCGTGGTGCCCACGGCGATCACCCGTCCGCCGGCGGCGCGCGTCCGCCGCACCTTGGCGACAAGTTCCGCGCCGACGTTGATCCATTCGCTGTGCATGCGGTGGTTGTGCACGTCGTCCACCCGCACCGGCTGGAAGGTGCCGGCACCGACGTGCAGGGTCACGTGGCCGAACTCGATCCCGCGCGCGCGCAGCGCGTCCAGCAACGCCTCGTCGAAATGCAGGCCGGCGGTGGGCGCAGCCACGGCGCCGGTTTCGCGCGCGAACACGGTCTGGTAGCGCTCGGCGTCGGCCGCATCCGGGCGGCGTTCAATGTAGGGAGGCAGCGGCAGCTGACCGGCGTGTTGCAGCCATGCCTCCAGCGGGCCATCGACATGGAAGCGCAACCGCCAGAAACCGTCATCGAGGCGCGCCAGCACCTCCGCCTCGCCGCCCGCATCCAGCGCGACCCGGCTGCCGACCTGCGGCGGCTTGCTCACGCCCAGCTGCACTCGCGCCTCATTGTTCGGCAGCAAGCGCTCGATCAGGATCTCCACCCGCCCACCGGTGGCCTTGGCGCCGAACAGCCGCGCCGGGATCACCCGGGTGTCGTTGAACACCAACAGGTCGCCCGGCTGCAGCAGCGACGGCAGGTCGCGCACGTGCAGGTCGGCGAAGGGGGCGTCGCCCGGCGGCACGTGCAGCAGGCGGCTGGCCGAACGCTCCGGCAGCGGCGCCTGAGCGATCAGCTCTTGCGGCAGGTCGTAATGGAAGTCGGAGGTTTTCAAAGGCGCGGGCGCGGCGAGGAAACCGCGCATTGTAAGCCGCGTCAGCGTTCGAACTTGGTCGACAGGATGATCGAGGTATTGGTGCGCTCCACCCCGTCGATGACGCCGATGCGGTCGGTCAGCACGTCCATCTCGCCCACCGTGGACGTCACCGCCAGCGCGATCAGGTCGTTGTCGCCGCTGATCGAATACAGCACCCGCACCTCGTGCATGGCCTGCAGCGCCTTCACCACCGCGGTCATCTGCTTCGGCCGCAGGGTGATGAGGATGTGCGCGCGGATGCGGCTGCGCTCCAGCTCGTCGTCCACCCGCACGGTGTAGCCGCGGATCACGCCCTGCTGCTCCAGCCTGGCGATGCGGTTCTGCACCGTGGTGCGCGACAGCCCCAGCCGGCGGGCGATGTCGGCGGTGGCGGCGCGGGCGTCCTCGCGGAGCAGGGACAGCAGCTGTTCGTCGGCGGGAGAAATTCGCATATCGCCGGATGATAACGTCGATCCGCCCAATTTGCTCGGCGGACAAGGCGAATCCACCCTACCGAACGACGCCAATCCCGCGATAATGTGGGTTTCGCCAGCCGCGGCCCCGCGGACCGGCCCAGGACGGAGACCCCTTATGAGCCTGATCGACACCCTCGCCCCCCTGCGCGCCCATGGCAAGGTCCGCACCATCGGCCTGGACGACGCCGTCATCCTCGACTTCGCCGCGCGCGACCCGCAGCTGGGCGAGGCCATCGCCGCCGCGGTCGAAGAGTACGCGCGGATCCGCGACGAGTTCCCCGAGCTGCTGGCGCTGGACGAGAACGCCCAGGCCGCGCAGGTGCAGGCCGACTTCGTCAACTTCTACGCTGCCGACGCCGCCAACCCCTACGTGGCGCTGACCGCGCGCGGCCCATGGATCGTCACCCTGAAGGGCGCGGTGCTGTACGACACCGGCGGCTACGGCATGCTGGGCCTGGGCCATGCGCCGAAGGCGGTGCTGGACGCGATGGCCAAGCCGCAGGCGATGGCCAACATCATGACCCCCAGCGTCTCGCAGCTGCGCTTTACCCGCGCCATGCGCCGGGAGATCGGCCAGACCCGCGGCGGCTGCCCTTATACCGCCTTCATGTGCCTGAACTCCGGTTCCGAATCGGTATCGCTGGCCTCGCGCATCGTCGACACCAACGCCAAGACCCAGACCGACGCCGGCGCACGCCACGCCGGCAAGGCGATCAAGCGGCTGGCGGTGAAGGGCGCCTTCCACGGCCGCACCGAGCGCCCGGCGCTGTATTCCGACTCCAGCCGCAAGACCTACCTGCAGCACCTGGCCAGCTTCCGCGGCGAGGATTCGGTGCTGACCGTGGCGCCGTACGACAAGGACGCGCTGCGCAAGATCTTCGCCGAGGCCGATGCCAACGGCTGGTTCATCGAGGCGATGTTCCTCGAGCCGGTCATGGGCGAAGGCGATCCCGGCCGCAGCGTGCCGGTGGACTTCTACAACCTGGCCCGCGAACTGACCCGCGCCCACGGCGGCCTGCTGCTGGTCGACTCGATCCAGGCCGGCCTGCGTGCCACCGGCTACCTGTCGATCGTGGACTACCCCGGCTTCGAGCAGGTCGAGGCGCCGGACATGGAAACCTATTCCAAGGCGCTCAACGCCGGCCAGTACCCGCTGTCGGTGCTGGCGGTCAGCGCGGCCGCGGCGGACATCTACAAGCGCGGCCTGTACGGCAACACCATGACTGCCAACCCGCGCGCGCTGGACGTGGCCTGCACCGTGCTGGCCTCGCTCACGCCGGAGCTGCGCAGCAACATCCAGCAGCGCGGCCGCGACGCCGTGGCCATGCTGGAAGCGCTGCAGGCCGAACTGGGCGGCCCGATCACCAAGGTGCAGGGCACCGGCCTGCTGTTCTCCTGCGAGCTGACCAAGCAATTCAAGGGCTACGGCGCCGGCTCCACTGAGGAATGGATGCGCGAACACGGCATCGGCGTGATCCATGGCGGCGAAAACTCGCTGCGCTTCACTCCGCAGTTCGCGGTCACCAGGGAAGAGCTGGAACTGGTGGTCAACGTGGTCAAGCGCGCGCTGCTGGAAGGCCCGCGGGTGTCCCAGGCCGCGGCGGCCTGAACCGGCGTCGGCGACGTCGCAATGCAACGGGGCGGCCATTGGCCGCCCCGTTCGTTTGTGCGTCCCGGACAGCCCGCGTTGGCGCCGCATGGCGCCAGCAGGCGTCACTTGCCGAGGTAGCGCTGCAGCGCTTCCGCCGCGATCCGCCGCGCCTCGGCGGCATCGCCCCAGCCATGCAGCTCGACCGTCTTGCTGCCCGCCGGCAACTGCTTGTAGACGCGGAAGAATGCCTCGATGCGATCGATTTCGGCCTTCGGCAGGTCGGCCAGGTCGCGGATGCCGGCGTAGCTGGCGTCCACCTTGTCCACCGGCACACCGATGATCTTCTCGTCAGCCTCACCGCCGTCCACCATCCGCAGCACCCCGACCGGGCGGAAGCGGATCACCGCGCCCGGATGCAGCGGCGCCCGGGTGAGCACCAGCGCGTCCAGCGGATCGCCGTCGCCGGCCAGGGTGCGCGGCATCGAGCCATAGTTCGCGGGATAGGCCATCGGCATGGCAAGGAAACGGTCGACGTGGAGCAGTCCGTCCTCGCCGATCTCGTACTTGGTGAAGCTGCCGGCCGGGATCTCCACCGCCAGCAGCAGCTCGTCCGGCGCCTTCGCCGCCTGGACGGCATGGAACGGATGCACCCATCCGGGCTGCGCCGCGCCTGCCGCCAGCGGCAGAGCCAGCAGGAGGGTCAATTTCAAGACATGGATCGCGCGCATCGGCGGCTTACTCCCAGCATCGGTCGGTGCGGCCACCCAGGGTGGCGTCGCGGTGGCTGCAGTCGCGCAGGCCGATGCGGCCTTGGTGGATCTCGCGCAGGGTCTTGCGGCCATCCGCGGCGCGGGTGATTTCGAAGTCGTCATACAGGCGGCCGGTGGCGGTGCGGGCCTGGTAGCGCAGGTGCGTGCCGTCGATGCGCAACACCTGGAACAGCTGGGTATCCTCGGCGGTCGGATCCATCGTACGTCTGGCCTCGTCCGACAGCCGGTACTGCTTCGGTCCCGACACGCTGACGATGTACTGCGGCAGCGACTGTCCGGCACGATCGCCGGAACGCCGGCCATAGGTGTGGTCATGCCCCTGCAGGACCAGGTCCACGCCGTGGCGTTCGATGACCGGTTGCAGCGCCGACCTGATCACACCGCTGGCTTCGCGTCCGCGCGGGGAATAGACCGGCTGGTGGATCAACACGATGCTCCACGGATTCGGGTTGCCCGCCAGCACGCTCTCCAGCCAGCGCGCCTGCGCGGCGGCGCTGCCCAGGTCCAGCGCCGAGGTGCCGTCCAGTACCGCCACCCGAACGCCCTGCACGTCGAACCAGTAGGTGGTGTCGCGGGTATGCGCACCGCCGGCGCCATTGCGCGGCAGCGCGAAGCCGGCCCGCCAATGGTCGGACAACACGCGCCGCTCCTGCGGGGTGTCTTCGAACTCTTCCCAGTACTCGTGGTTGCCGGCCGCGGGCGCCACCAGCATGACCGAAGGCAGGTCGCCCAGCGCCTCGAACATCTCGCCCCATTCGTTGTCGACGGTGGCATTGCTCTGGTGGTCGCCGGCGTGCAGCGCCATCAGCGCATCGGGCGCGTGGCGCATCGCCTCGCGCACCACCCGGCCGACGTGGCTGAGGTTCTTGTTCTGGCTGTCGCCGAAGTACAGCAGGGTCAGCGGCTTGCCCGCGTCGGCGGCGGTGCGCAGCTGCCGCCAGCCGCTCCACGCGCCCTGCCCCTGCACGCGGAACATGTACAGCGTGTCCGGCTGGAGTCCGCCCACGTCGGCGCGATGCACGTGCGCAGCGCGCCCGTCCAGCGTGTAGGCAGTCGTCGTGGCGCGGACTTCGCGCGGTGTGCCGACGTCGGGCGAATCGCCGGCCCGCACGATCTGCAGCAGCGCCACGTCCACCCGCGCATTTGTGCGCCAGTTCACCGCGAAGCCGGTGGCTGGATCCTGCGCCGGGGTGGCGATGATCCGGTCCGGCATCGCGTCCGGCAGGTAGCGGGCGCTGCCGGCGGGCACCTGCACATTGGGTTCGTTTTCACCGGTCGCCTGCGCGAATGCAGGCGCAACCAGCGCCGCAAGCACGAGGGCAAGGGCCGCGCGGCGGCGGCGGAGGGGCATGCCGGCCATCTCAGCGCTCCCCGCAGGCCGGCAGCTTCAGCGCGGCCGCGATGTCGCGCCAGTCGAACGCGCCCACGCCCATGTCGTCGTGCACCGCATAGAACACACCCTGCGGGAACCGCGGCGTCGGCCCCTGGTGCAACCAGACCCCGTCGGTATTGCCCACCACCTTGCCGGCGAAGGCGCCGACATGGACCAGGCTGCGCCGGTCCCAGACGTGGAACAGGCTGCGGTCCTTGAACTGGTCGGTAGTGATCCAGTAGCCGCTGCCGTCATCGCATTGCCACAGGGCGATGCCTTCGGCCTGCGCCTTGAACACGCCCCGGCCGATGTCGCGCCCCCGATACTTTCCGGCCATGTCATACACGCGCACCGCGGTGCCGATGGCGGCGTCCTCCTCGGCCACCAGCAGGCGGTCGTTGGCAGGATCGCCCCACACGGATTCCGGGATCCGGATCGCCCCTGCGGAGCCGGTATCGCCGATGTTGCCGGCAAGACGCGCCTGCACGCCCTCGCCGATGTCCACCGTGTAACGGCGCAGGCGCCGGTCCAGCTGGGCCAGCGGCGGCACGATGTCATTGCCATTGGCATCTTCGCCGGACATGTAGGCATCGGACACCAGCACGTCATAGCGCTGCGGGGACGTGCGGCGGACCCAGATCCCATACGGCTGCCGCAAATCGGCCTGTCCGAAGCTGCCCAGCGCCGCCATGGCCGGCGCGCGCAGCACCTGCACCCGCTGGTTGTCGCGCTCGACCACGAACACCAGGTCATCGATGGCGAAGATGCCGTTGGGGCGGTCGAACTCCCCTGCCGCCTTGCCTTTGCGCCCCACCACGCCGGTGGGCGCGCCGGTATCGCCGTCATAGGTCATCAGCCGGCCGCCAGCCTTGGCGGTTGCCAGCAGCAGCGGCTTGCCACCGGCGCCGATCGACAGCGCGGGCGAATCCACGTTGTCGGCCGGCGTCATCGGGGTGAGGAAGGCTTCGGCGATCACCACGTGCGGCACGCCGGCTCCCGCCAGCAATGCGTCGGCCTCGGCCGCCTGATCCGGCTCCCGGTCCACGGCAACAGGCCCGGAAGCGCAGGCGGCAAGCAGCGCAATAGAAAGTGACAGGAGGGCACGGGGGGCAAGCCTGGACATGGAAATGCAATTCGCCTGCAAAGAAGGGTGCGGGCTTTCTATCACCGCGATGTTGCACCTGTGTTGCGTGCCGCCGCGCTTGAACGCCGCTGTCTCCGAAGCGTCACCTGCCCGCCATGTGCGCGCCATTCACCGACCGGATGCTTCCGCAGTCCTCAACCTCGGCTTGATCCCAGCATGAAGAAACACCCGCTCGCGCTTGCCCTCTCCGGCGCAACCCTCCTCGCCCTGTCGGCGGTAGCCCCCGCGCTGGCGCAGGATGCCGTTGGCCCGTCCGACGCGGATACCGCGAAAAACCTCAGCGCGGTGGTGGTCCAGGGCGAAATCGTCTATCGCGACCGGGCCGCGGACATCGACCCGACACTGGTCTACGACCTGGAGTATTTCCAGCGCTTCGAACCCGCCACCGTCGGCGACATGCTCAAGCGCCTGCCGGGCGTCGGCTTTGTCGGTTCGGACATCATGGAGTACGACGGCGCGCAGCTGCGCGGCCTCGGAGGTGGCTACACCCAGGTGCTGATCAACGGCAGGAAGGTACCCGGCGCAGGTGACGACCGTTCGTTCTACGTCGATCGCATCCCGGCGGAGATGGTCGACCACATCGAGATCAAGCGCAGCTCCAGCGCCAACCGCAGCGGCGATGCGATGGCCGGCGCGATCAACATCGTGCTGCGCGACGCCTACAAGTTCGACGGCAGCTACCTGCGCCTGGGCGTCAACCGCTGGTACGACGGCGAGACCAACCCGACGTTCGGCGCGGTGACCTCGTTCGATGCCCTGGGCGGCCGCGTGCTGGCCGGCGTCAACGTGCAGGATCGCTACCGCCGCAAGGAAAAGCGATCGGACCGCTTCGCCGACGACAGCCTGCAGCAGAAAGTGAGCTGGGAAGACCAGACCGAGATCAAGGACGGCCGCGACTACTCCGGCAACCTGTCCTACACCGTGGATGTCGGTGACAACGCGCGCTTCAGCATCGACGGCTTCTACGTCAAGACCGAACGCGACGTGACCGAGGTGTCGTACGAGGAGAAACTCAAGAAGGGCAAGACGCAGAACATCCGCGTGCCGGGCCTGGATCCGTACGACCAGAAAAACTACGGCATCGCCGCCGAATTCAAGTTCGACATGGCCGGTGGCCGCACCAAGCTGGCCGTCGACCATGCCCGTTTCCGGAATTCGCAGGCCACCACCGAGGGCGAGGAGCTGTTCGAAAGCGCCGGCAGCAACTTCGACGATCGCTGGAGCATCGACGGCGCGAAGTGGAAGGAAACCGCCTACGAGGCCGAAGCGGTGTCAGCCCGCGACGCCGAAACCGGCTTCAAGCTGGCGCACGTGCGCCCGGCCGGCGCCGCGGAAATGGAATTCGGGGTGGACTACCGCAACAAGAAGCGCGAGGGCATGGTGGTCGGCTACGCGTGGGAAGCCGGCGCGCAGGGCCAGCTGCCGTCGTTCCCGGCGGACTACGCGCTGGATCGCAGCGTCGCCTCGGTGATCGACGAAGAGCGCCTCGATCCCTACCTGATGTTCAGCGGCAAGGGCGGCGCGCTCGCCTGGGAAGCCGGCCTGCGCTACGAGACCACGCGCTCGCGGGTCGAGTACATCGAGGACGCACAGAGCGAAGGCCGCGTCGACAGGAAGTACCGCGAGCTGCTGCCGTCGGCCAGCCTGCGCTGGGACCTGAGCGACGCCGACCGCATCAACCTGTCGCTGGCCCGCACCGTCAAGCGCCCCAACTTCAACGAACTGGTGCCGGCGCTGCTGGATGGCGAGTTCGGCGACAACGACTACATCGGCAACCCGAACCTGGTGCCGGAGACCGCGAACGGCCTGGACCTGGGCTTCGAGCACCGGATCGGCCGCCGCGGCATCGTCGGCGTCAACCTCTTCTACCGCGATGTCCGGGACCTGATCGAGGTCGTCAACACCGGCGAGCCCAGCAAGGAAATGCAGGGCATCTGGGAAGGACTCGTCGAGGACGGCGACGCCGTCGACCTTGCCGACGCCATGCAGCAGGAACCGGCGGAAAGCTGGCTGTACACCTCCGAAAACATGGGCGACGGCAAGGCCTGGGGCTTCGAGTTCGACCTGTCCACGCCACTGACCATGTTCGGCCTGGACAACACCGGCGTATTCGTCAACTACTCGTGGGTGGATTCGGAAGTCAGCGACTTCATGGGCAAGCGCCGTTTCAACCGGCAGGCCAAGTCGGTCTACAACGTCGGCTTCATCCAGGACCTGCCGGCCGTCGCCGCCAGCTTCGGCATGACCTACCGCAAACAGGGCGATGCCTACGAACGCCTGCTGGGAGAGGAAGTGATCGTGCGTTACGGTGCCGAACTGGACGCCTTCATCGAAAAGCGCTTCGGCAAGCGCCTGTCGATCCGCCTCAGCGCCAACAACCTGCTGGATGCGTCGAAGGACGAGTTCTTCGACAAGTTCAACACCCTCGCCGGCCAGCTGGGCCGCGACTACAAGGAGTACGAACTGGAGAGCGAAAGCGCCGGCCGCAGCCTCCAGCTGGTGGCGCGCTGGGCTTTCTGACCGCTCCCGCCCCCCCTGCATGGACGCCGGCCCCGCGCCGGCGTCCGCGTTTACGGCAGCCGCGCGCATGGGGCACACTGCCGGCCACATGATGGAGATGCGCATGAAAGTCGTGGAAATCCACCATCCGCTGGTCCGCCACAAGCTCGGCAAGCTGCGGGACATCGCCACCGACCCGGTGCATTTCCGCCAGCTGGCCGGCGAGATCGCCGCGCTGCTGGCCTTCGAAGCCACCCGCGACCTGCCCACCGAGCCGGTGACGGTGCAGACCTGGGCGGGCCCACTGCAGGTGGAGCACGTCCGCAGCGAGAAACTGACCCTGGTGCCGATCCTGCGCGCCGGCCTCGGCTTCCTGCCCGGCGTGCAGGCGCTGCTGCCGGCGGCGCCGGTCAGCGTCATCGGATTGCGCCGCAACGAAACCACCCATCAACCGGAAGGCTATTACCAGCGCCTGGCTGATCGAATGGACGCGCGCACCGCGCTGCTGATCGATCCGATGCTGGCCACCGGCGGCAGCGCCGCGGCGGCGATCACCCTGCTCAAGCAGGCGGGCTGCCCGCGTATCAAGTGCATCTTCCTGGTGGCCGCGCCAGAAGGGCTGGCGGCGCTGGAGGCCGCGCATCCCGACATCGAGGTGTACGTCGCCGCCATCGACGAACGGCTGGACGAGAACGCCTATATCCGTCCCGGCCTGGGCGATGCCGGCGACCGTCTGTTCGGGACGCCGGTGGACTGAGCGCGGCTCAGCGCAGCGCCAGCCAGAGCCCGGCCAGCGCCATCAGCAGGAACACCAGCCAGGTCAGGGCGGTGCCCCAGAAGCGGCCGAACGAATAACCACCGCCGCGCGACAACCCCAGCGCGTGCAGCACCCGCCCCAGCAGCAGCGCGCCGCCGAAGCCCCAAGTCGCTGCGGGCGGCAGCCCGCTCAGCTCCAGCAGGGCCAGCACCAGCAGCGCGAACGGCGCGTGCTCGACGAAATTGCCGTGCACCCGGATCCGGCGCGCCAGCAGCTTGTCGCCGCCATCGCCCAGGCCGATCTTGTGGGCGTGGCGGTGCCGCGAGATCGGCACCAGCAGGGCGAGCATCAGCAGCACGTGCAGGGCGGCAAACAGCAGGGTGATCTTCGGCATCGCGGTGCTCAGGCTGAGAAGGCGCGGGCGTGCAGCTCGGGGTGTTCGTGGGTGGTACCGAAGCGCCCCTTGTCGTCGCGCACCACCTGCGCCAGCGCACAGCCGGGGTCGTGGGTGAAGAACAGGCGCACGCTGCGGGCCAGCTTGTCCTCGAGGAACAGGCGCTTCTCGTCGATCAGCAGTTCGGCGTTGCGGTCGTAGCCCATGGTGATCGGCACGTGCACCCACGGCCGGCCGGGAATCAGGTCGGCGCAGAACACCACGCCGCCATGCGGCTGCCCATCCACCGTTTCCGGGCCGACGATCTCGGCCAGCATCAGCCCCGGCGTGTGTCCGTCGCTGTGGTGGAAGCGCACGGTATCGCCCAACGCTTGCGAATGGTCGCCGTCGACCAGCTCCAAGCGGCCGCTCGCCTCCAGGAGCGCCGGCAGCTCGGGAATGAAGCTGGCGCGATCGCGCGGATGCGGGTGCAGCGCGCGCTGCCAGTGCTGCGCGCCGACCACGAAGGTGGCGTTGGGGAATAGCAGCGTCGGCGCGCGGCCTTCCGCCCACGGCGCAAGCAGGCCGCCGGCATGGTCGAAGTGCAGGTGCGAGAGCACCACCACGTCGACGTCCTCGTGGTTGAAGCCGGCCTGGCCAAGCGAATCCAGCAGCACGTGGCGGTCTTCGACCACGCCGTAGCGCTCGCGCAGCGCCGGCGCGAAGAATGCGCCGATGCCGGTTTCGAACAGCACGGTCTTGCCGGCGAGCGGGCTGGCCAGCAGCGCGCGGCAGGCAAGGTCGATGCGGTTGTGCGCATCCACCGCCATCCAACGCTCCCACAGCGCGCGCGGCGCGTTGCCGAACATTGCGCCACCGTCTAGCTTCTGCGAATTGCCCAGGATCGACCAGAGTTTCATGGCGGCAAGCCTACCCGCGCAGCGTTACGGCTGCGGCAGCACGGCTGCCCTGCCTTCCGGATAGCGCGGGTCGCTGCCGCCGCGCAGGAGGTTGCCGGCGCGCACCCACTCCACCGTCTGCAGGTTGCCCCAGACGTGGCTGGAACCGCGCCCGCCTTCGGCTTCCGACGGCGGCAGCTCGACGGTGTGGCCCATCGCCCGCAATGCAGCCGCCGCTTCCGCGGAAATCGCCCCCGGCTCGGCGCCGATCACGTCCGGCAGCCACTGGTGGTGGTAACGCGGCAGCGCGGCGACCTGCTGCGCATCCAGCCCGGCGTCGTAGCCGAGGATGCCCAGCAACACCATGGTGATGATGCGGCTGCCGCCCGGCGTGCCCAGCACCACCACCCGATCCTTCGATTCCATGAAGGTCGGCGTCATCGAGCTGAGCATGCGTTTGCCGGGCTTCGGCGCGTTGGCTTCATAGCCCATGACCCCGAAGGCGTTGGGCGTCCCCGGCTTGAGGGCGAAGTCGTCCATCTCGTTGTTGAGCAGGACACCGGTTCCGGGCGGGACCAGCCCGGAACCGAACAGCAGGTTCACGGTCTGGGTGGCGGCCACGCGGTTGCCGTCGGCGTCGATGATCGAGAAATGGGTGGTTTCCTCGTCTTCCAGCGGCGTGGGCTGGCCGGACAGCAGGTTGCTGGGGGTGGCCTTGGCCGGGTTGATGGTGGCGCGCAGCCCGGCGGCGTAGTCGGCGCTGGTCAGCAGGCGCTGCGGCACCTGCACGAAATCGGGATCGCCGAGGTAGAAAGTGCGGTCGCGGAATGCGCGGCGCATCGATTCCACCACCAGGTGCACGCGCTCGGCCTCCGGCATCGCCTTGAGGTCGTAGGGTTCGAGAATCTGCAGCATCTGCGCCAGCGCAATGCCACCCGAGGACACCGGCGGCGCGGTGGTGATGTCCCAGTCGTGGTAGCGGAAGCGGATCGGTTCGCGCTCCTTCACCTGGTAGCCGGCCAGCTCGTCCAGCCGCCACTGCCCGCCCTGCGCGTTGACGCCGGCCACCAGCTTCTTCGCGGTGGTGCCGCGGTAGAAGCCATCGAAGCCCTGCGCGGCCAGCCGCTGCAGGGTGGCGGCCAGGTCGGGCTGGCGCAGCAGGTCGCCTTCGGCAATCGGCTTGCCGTTCGGCGAGAACACCGCGCGGGTGCCGGGATAGCGGTCCATCACCTTGCGCTTGGCCGCATAGCCGCGCGCCATCCGCCCGTACACGGGGAAACCGTCGCGGGCGATCCGGATGGCCGGTGCCAGCGACTGCGACAGCGGCAGGCGGCCGTATTTTTCCGCCACGTGCACCAGCATCGCTGGCAAGCCGGGGATGCCGGCCGCCCACGGCCCGTTCTGGGCACGGTCGGGGTCGAGCTTGCCGTCCTTGTCGAGGAAGCGGTCGGGCGTGGCCGAGGCGGGCGAGGTTTCGCGCGCATCCACGAACACGTCGCGCCCGCTCCGGGCGTCATGCAGTAGCCACAAGCCGCCGCCGCCCAGCCCCGAACTGATCGGCTCGACCACCGACAATGCGGCCGATACCGCCACCGCCGCGTCGAAGGCGTTGCCGCCCTTGCCGATCACCTCGATGCCGGCGTCGGTGGCCAGCGTGTGTGCGGAAGCGATCACGGCGCCGGGCGGATGGGTGGCCGGGTCGGCGGGAGCCGCGGTTGCCACCAATGGCAGCAGCAGGACGAACAGCATCGACGCGAAACGCTTCATTCGGTGACTCCTTGGGCACGCAACTGGAACAGCTTGGCCAGCAGTTGTTCCTGTGATTCCGGATGCTCCGGGTCGGGGTCGATGCATTCCACCGGACAGACCGCCACGCACTGCGGCTCGTCGAAATGGCCCACGCACTCGGTGCAGAGACCGGGGTCGATCACGTAGATCTCCGGCCCCATCGAGATCGCCTTGTTCGGACAGACTGGTTCGCAGACGTCGCAATTGACGCAAAGCTCGTTGATTTTCAGCGACATCGCCTGGGGACCGCCGTTTCTTGCGGAGGGCCCGCCGCCGCGCAAGGCGGCGGGCACGGGCGCACGGCCGTGAAGCCGGCGCCGGGACCGTTACTTCGCTTCTTCGAAGATGTAGTTCACGCCAGCCGGCTCGACCGCCGCCTTGACCCGCTCACCCAGGATCGGCGTGCCGATGAAGACGACCTTGACGCCCTTCATGGTGCCCGGCGCGACCTGCTTGAACGCGGTCTCGATCATCTCGACTTCCTTCTCCGGCGCCGGCGAGGCGAACACCAGCATGTTGCCCTCGGTGATGCCGCGCCCCAGGTCCTGCTCCAGCTTCTCCAGCTGGCGCTCGTACTTGCCGCCGAAATCCTCGGTGTCGTTCTTGGGCAGGAAATACACGAACGGGCTGTTGGTGATGCCACCCATGTGCGGGGTCAGCTTGTACTGCAGGTAGGGCACCCAGTCCTTCTGGTCACCGCTGGCCGGCAGCGGAACGGCGGCAACGGCTTCGGTCTTGGGGGCTTCTTCCTTCTTGCACGCGGTGAACGGCAGCGCAAGGCAGGCGACGACGAGCAGACGGGACAACATGTTCATGGGCTTTTCCCCGGGCATGGCAGTGGCGATGGATACAACGTCGGTGTGCGGCGCGCGGATCATTTCGACCCGCCCCGCCATTGCGCCTCGAGCGCCGCCACGACCGCGGCGGGCACGAAGCCGGATACGTCGCCGCCAAGGCGCGAGATCTCGCGCACCAGCGACGACGAAATGAAACCGTATTGCTCGGCCGGGGTCAGGAACAGCGTCTCGACCTCGGGGATCAGGTGGCGGTTCATGCTCGCCATCTGGAATTCGTATTCGAAATCGGACACCGCGCGCAGGCCACGCAGCAGCACGCCGGCGCCACATCCGCTGACGAAATGGGCCAGCAGCGAGTCGAAACCGCGCACCTCAACATTGGGGTGGTGGCCCAGCGCCTCGCGCGCCAGCTCCACGCGCAACGGCAGCGGCAGCGCCGGCCCCTTGGTGGGGCTTGCAGCCACGCCGACGACGAGCCTCTCGAACAACGGCGCCGCCCGGTTCACCAGGTCCAGGTGGCCGTTGGTGATCGGATCGAAGGTGCCGGGATAGACCGCGATGCGGGCCGCCGCGCTCATGTCGTCAAGGATTCGCCGCGTTCAGGATGCCCGGAAGTGTAACCCGCCGGTAAAGCGCGTAGCGCACATCGCGGGTGCCGCTTTCGCGATGCAGTGCCCAGTCCGCAGGCAGATCCGGCGCGTGCCCGGCCGGGCTTTCCACGTACAGCCACGCGTCCGCCGCCAGCCGGGCCGGCAGCAGTTCCAGCACCGCCGGCCACAGCCCTGCCGCGAACGGCGGGTCGACGAAAGCGATGTCCCAGGGCTCGCTGGTGTCGTCACGGAGGAAGGCCAGCGCATCACCGTGCCGCACCGCCACCCTGCCCTGCGCATCCAGACGCGCCACGGCATCGCCCAGCGCCTGCGCCAGCGCACCGTCGGCTTCCACCAGCTGCACCTGGGCCGCGCCGCGCGATGCAGCTTCCAGTCCCAGCGCGCCGCTGCCGGCGAACAGGTCCAGGACGCGCGCGTCCGGCAGCACCGGCTGCAGCCAGTTGAACAGGGTTTCGCGTACCCGGTCGGACGTCGGCCGCAGGCCGGGCCGGTCGGGCACCGGCAGGCGCGTGCCGCGCCACTGGCCGGCGATGATGCGGACGCTGCCAACGCCACCCGCGGGCGGCTTGCCACGGCGTGCGTTCATCGGGGCTGACGGGGGGCGGGTGCTAACATGGCCGCCATTCTCCGACATTCCCACGGCCTCATGGTCAGCTGGTTCCGCCGCAAGAAACCCGACGCGCAAACCCCCACGCCGGAAGCGGCCCAGCCCCCCGTTCCCCCTGTCGCCGCGACCGAGGCCCCGCTGAATGCAGGGTTGCCGCCGCTGCCGGAACCCGAGGTTGTCGACCTTGCGGTTGCCGAAGCTGCGCATGCTGAACCCGCGGCTGCCGGCAAGCCCGGCTGGCGCGAACGACTGCGCGGCAGCGCCTTCGCCCGTAGCTTCAGTGGCCTGTTCTCGCGCAACCCCAAGCTCGACGACGAGCTGCTGGACGAAATCGAAACCGCCCTGCTCACCGCCGACGTCGGCGTGACCGCCAGCACCGCGCTGGTGGAGTCGCTGCGCAAGCGGATGAAAGCGCGCGAATTCGCCGATGCCAACGCGCTGCTGCAGGCGCTGCGGGCCGACCTGGTCGCGCTGCTGGTGCCGGTGGCGCAGCCGCTGCGCATCGACGCGACGAAGAAGCCCTTCGTCCTGATCACCATCGGCGTCAACGGCGTCGGCAAGACCACCACCATCGGCAAGCTGGCACGCCGCTACAAGGATGAGGGCCGCAGCCTGATGCTGGCGGCCGGCGATACCTTCCGCGCCGCCGCGGTCGCACAGCTGCAGGCCTGGGGCGAGCGCAACGGCGTGGCGGTGGTCGCGCAGGGCCAGAATGCGGACGCCGCCTCGGTGGCGTTCGATGCGCTGCAGGCGGCTAAATCGCGCGGCGTGGACGTACTGATCGCCGACACCGCCGGCCGCCTGCACACCCAGGGCGGACTGATGGATGAACTCGCCAAAGTCGCGCGTGTGCTGCGCAAGCTGGACCCTGAGGCGCCGCATGAAGTGCTGATGGTGATCGACGGCACCACCGGCCAGAACGCGATTAATCAGGTGCGCAAGTTCAACGAGAAGATCCCGGTGACTGGCCTGGTGGTCACCAAGCTCGATGGCACCGCCAAGGGCGGCGTGGTGTTCGCGCTGGCCCGCGAGTTCGGCATCCCGATCCGCTACGCCGGCATCGGCGAGCGCCCGGAGGACCTGCGGGTGTTCGATGCCGAGGCGTTCGTCGATGCGCTGCTGCCCGCCGAACTGGGGCGGGCCTGACCCGGCCGCGTGCGCCGGTGCGCACGCCCGCGCGGCGTGAACGGCCGATGCCACATGATGGGGCGCGATGGACGACACCGCTGACCCGATGAAGCGCACTCCGGACGCGGCCCCGCGCAGGCCCCTGCCGCGACGGCTGCTGCGCGGCGCCGTGATCGTCATCGCCGTACTGCTTGGCCTGCTTTTGCTGGCGGGCTGGCTGCTGCAACCCAAGCGCGCGGGCACGACGCTGCTGTCGCTGGCCGGCGATGCGCTGGGCCTGCAACTGCGCGCGCAGGACATCGACTACCGCCTGCGCGGCACGCCACAGCTGGTGCTGCGCGAGGTGGAAGTCAGGCGGCCCGGCGACACCGCCGCGCTGCTGCACGCACGGCGCGTGTTCGTCTCGCTGCCATGGCGCACCCTGCACACCCGAGGCGCCGAGCTGACCGTGCAGCGGATCGAGCTGGATGCGCCGGTGCTGGACCTCCCTGCCCTGCAGCGCTGGCTGGCCGCGCGCCCGCCCAGCGGAAAAACCCGCATTCCGGTGCTGACCGACGGCCTGCGCGTGCGCGACGGCCGCATCGACAATGACGACTGGCGCATCGACGGCCTCGCCATCGACCTGCCCTCGCTGCATCCGCAGCGTCCGATGCGCGCGCAGCTGCGCGGGCGCTACCTCGATGCACCGCTTTCCATCCCCGCCGACCTCGCTATCGCCGTCGCCCATCCGCAGCGCCTGCTGGACGGCGCGCCCACCGGCGTGGCTGGCGTCGGCACGCTGACGCTGGCCGGCGCCGACTGGCGGGTCCCTGCGCAGGTGTTCCTGGCGGGGCCGCTGCGGCTGGGCAAGGATTCCGCGCTGATGAAGCCGGCCAGGGTCGGCATCGCTGCGCGCTATCTGTCCGGTTCCACCATCGCGCCGTTCCGGCTTGGCCTGCACGGGCCGATGGCGTTCAACAACGCGATCTGGCGCTTCGTGCCGGTGACGGTGGTGCTGGAAGGCGACGACCTGGTGCCGGATGCACGCGCACACGGCAGCGTGTCGGTGGGGCGGCGCCTGCGCCTGCATCTGGACGGCGCGCTGGCCGCCTGGCCACAAAGCTGGCCCGCACTGCCGCCGCCGCTGTCCGGATCCACCTCGCCGCTGCCGTTCGCGCTGGACTACAACGGCGCGATGGCGTTTTCTGACGCGGCTTCGCTGGCCCTGCACCGCGACGCCACCTCGCTGGACGCGCGCTTCCGCCTGCCAGAGGTGCTGGCATGGCTGGACGCGGGCAGCGACGGCTCGCCGCTGCCGCCGCTGGCTGGGACGCTGTCCACACCCAGGGTCGAAATCGCGGGTGCGACGCTGGAAGGCGTGGAAGTCGAGCTGGGCGAAGAATGAGCGCGCGCACTTCAATCGCCCCGGGTCGATCCGGCCGCCACCCGGCAGCCGACCCTTCGCCCGCACAGCCAGCGCACAGCCTCGACCACGGCGAAGTCGCCGCACGCCTGCTGGCATGGTTCGACCGCCATGGCCGGGTCGACCTGCCGTGGCAGCATCCGCGCACGCCCTATCGGGTCTGGCTGAGCGAGATCATGCTGCAGCAGACGCAGGTGTCGGTGGTGACGGGCTACTTCAACCGCTTCGTCAGCGCCCTGTCCGACCTGCCGACGCTGGCGCGTGCATCGCAGGACGAGGTGCTGGCGCTGTGGTCCGGGCTTGGTTACTACGCCCGCGCGCGCAACCTGCACGCCACCGCGAAGCTGTGCATGGAGCGACACGGCGGCGACCTGCCGCGCGACCTCGATGCGCTCATCGCACTGCCCGGCATCGGCCGCAGCACCGCCGGCGCCATCCTGACGCAGGCATGGAACGACCGCGCCCCGATCCTCGACGGCAACGTGAAACGCGTGCTGTGCCGGCTGTTCGGCATCGACGGCTGGCCGGGCACGCCCGCGGTAGAAAAGAAACTGTGGTCGATCGCCGCCGCCCTGCTGCCGCAGGCGCGCCTTGCCGACTGGACCCAGGCGCAGATGGATTTCGGTGCCACCCTGTGCACCCGCGCCAGTCCCGCCTGCGCGATCC
>ERZ778017.1059-NODE-1059-length-30334-cov-5.448925_pt1 | contig 30334 bp, 27 predicted proteins | sample MGYA00375747_ERZ778017 | MGnify/ENA primary metagenome ERZ778017 (study PRJEB29350, sample SAMN05509838) | bioreactor metagenome | biome: bioreactor; material: wastewater | place: South Africa: University of Cape Town | collected 2014-03-17 ...
CCGATCTGCCCTGGCCGAACGCAACAACCGCCCGTGGTGGCATTCGCCGCTGCGGCTGCTGGCCGGTCCCGAACGGATCGAAGGCGGCTGGTGGGACGACTCGCTGACGCAGCGCGACTACTTCATCGCCGAAGACGAGGCGCACGCGCTGTACTGGATCTACCGGGATCGAACGGCAACCGACGGCCGCCGCGGGTGGTTCGTGCAGGGCAGATTCGGGTGAACGGCTTTCACCCTCGACCCTTCACGCTCCCGGAAACGTGCGCTCGCGCTTCTCCGCAACCGCCTGGCAATCGATGCAGCGGTGGGCGAGCGGCGCGGCGGTGAGCCGTTCGAAGGGGATGTCGACGCCGCACTCGGTGCAGACGCCGTAGGTGCCTTCCTCGACGCGGCGCAGCGACGCGCGCAGCGCGCGCCATTCGTCTACGTCGCGCTTCGCTTCCGAAAGATCGACCTCGCTCTCGGTGAGGATCGAACTGAGGTCTCCGGCGTCGCCGACGCCGTCGAAACTGGAAAAACCTTCGGCGCTTTCGCCGAGTTTGCGCGCGATCTCTTCTTCCAGCACGGCCAGACGGCCGCGGATCTGCGCGACGATCTGCTCGAGCTGAGCTTCGGACAAGGACATTCGGGCACCTCCCGGGCCGATCGTACGTGGGCGCGCCCGATATCGGCGTTGATCGGCGTCAACACGGTGCACCCGACGTGCCCGGGCCGCGTCGCGAAGGGCCCGGCGCGATCCGGTCCACGGCGTCGGTGATCACGGCATCGAGCCCCGCAGCGAACAGTTCGTCGACCCGCGCCTCGTCGTTCACCGTCCACGCGAGCACGCGCAGCGACGCCTCGTGTGCCTGCGCGATGAGCGCCGCGTCCAGCAGCGAATGATCGGCATCGAGCGCCACGCAGCCGAGCGCCGTGCAGCGCTCGAGCCAGTCGGCGGGCAGCTCGTCGAGCAGCAACGCGCGCGGAAGCTCGGGCGCGGCCTCGCGCGCCGCGGCGAGCGCCATCGGCGAGAAGGACGACAGCAGCGGCGGCACGCCGGCATCGCGCCAGGCCGCGCGTGCATCGAGCGCGACCGCCGCTCCGGTTTCGCGCTCGCGGCCCGGCGTCGGCTTGATCTCGATGTTCAGCATCGCGTCGTTGGCGAGCACCCAGCGCGCGACGCGCCCGAGCGTCGGAATGCCCTCGCCGGCGAAGGCCGCCGAATGCCAGCTGCCGGCGTCGAGCCGCGCGAGCGCGGCGAACGGTTGCGCATCGACGCGTCCGCGTCCGTCGGTCGTGCGCTCGAGCGTCGCGTCGTGCATCAGCAGCGCGACGCCGTCGCCCGAGAGCTTGGCGTCGATCTCGAACATCCGGTAGCCGAAGGACCGGCCGGTGCGCAGCGCCGCGAGCGTGTTCTCGGGCGCCAGGCTCCCGGCGCCGCGGTGCGCGACGAAGGCCGGGTACGGCCAGTCGGAGAACGTGACGTCGCTCATTTGTCCGACTCCACCAGGCCCTTGACGAACCACTTCTGCATCGCCACGACGACGATCACCGGCGGCAGCATCGCGAGCATCGCGGTGGCCATCACCAGCTGCCATTCGGTAGCGGCGTCGCCCCCGGCGATCATCCGCTTGATGCCGATCACCACCGGATACATCGATTCCTGCGTGGTGACCAGCAACGGCCACAGGTACTGGTTCCAGCCGTAGATGAACTGGATGACGAACAGCGCCGCGATGCTCGTGCGCGACAGCGGCAGCAGCACGTGCCAGAAGAAGCGCATCGGCCCGGCGCCGTCGATCTTCGCGGCTTCGGCAAGCTCGTCGGGCACCGTCATGAAGAACTGGCGGAAGAGGAAGGTGGCCGTGGCCGAAGCGATCAGCGGCAGCGTGAGCCCCGCATAGGTGTCGATCAGGTGCAGGTCGGCCATCACCTGGTAGGTGGGCATGATGCGCACTTCCACCGGCAGCATCAGCGTGACGAAGATCAGCCAGAAGGCGGTGCGCCGAAGCGGGAAGCGGAAGTAGATCAGGGCGAAGGCCGACAGCAGCGAGATCGCGATCTTCCCGATCGCGATCGCGAGCGCCATGACCAGGCTGTTGCCCATCATCCGCGCCACCGGCGCCGTGGTGTTGCCGGCGCCCGAGGCGAGCACTTCGGCGTAATTCTTCAGGAACTGGGTGCCGGGCAGCAGCGACATCGGCACGCTCTGCACCTCGTCGAGCGTCTTCGTCGACGCGACGAAAGTCACCCACACGGGGAAGGCGACGACGAGCACGCCCAGCGCCAGAACGACGTAGGTGAGTGCGCGTGCGGAAAGGCTGCGGCCGGGCATCGCAGGTCAATAACGCACGCGCCGCTCGACGTAGCGGAACTGGATCACCGTAAGCGCGAGCACGATGATCATCAGGATCACCGACTGCGCGGCCGAGCCGCCGATGTCGAGCGCCTTGAAGCCGTCGTTGAACACCTTGTAGACGAGGATCTCGGTGGCCTTCGCCGGACCGCCGCCGGTGGCCGCATCGACGATCGCGAAGGTGTCGAAGAAGGCGTAGACGACGTTGACGACGAGCAGGAAGAAGGTGGTCGGCGACAGCAGCGGAAAGATCACCGAGCGGAACGTGCGCCAGGCGCCGGCGCCGTCGATCGCCGCGGCCTCGAGCAGCGATTTCGGGATCGACTGCAGCCCGGCGAGAAAGAAGATGAAGTTGTAGCTGATCTGCTTCCAGACGGCCGCGACGACGATCAGGATCATCGCCTGCCCGCCGTTGAGCACGTGGTTCCAGTCGACGCCGACGCCGCGCAGCCAGTGCGAGACGATGCCCAGCGTCGGGTTGAACAGGAAGATCCACAGCACGCCGGCGATCGCCGGCGCCACGGCATAGGGCACGATCAGCAGCGTGCGGAAGACATAGGCGCCGCGAATCGCGCGATCGGCGAAATACGCCAGCGCCAGGCTCAGCGTGAGCCCGATCGCGGTGACGGCGATCGAGAACACGGCGGTGACCTGGAACGAGTACAGGTACAGCTCGTCGGAGAACAGGTACTGGAAGTTCTCCAGGCCGACGAACTGCAGGCTGCCGCCGAAGGCGTCCTGGATGAACACCGACTGGAACAGCGCCTGCAGCGCCGGCCAGTAGAAGAAGACCAGGACGATCGCCAGCTGCGGCGCGAGCAGCGCGGCCGGGAGCCACCCGGCCGCGCCGAAGAGCACGCGCTTTTCCAGGGCGCCCTACTCCCGCGCTGTGCGCTCGAAGCGCACCAGCTGCTCGTCGCCGCGCCGCTTCATGTTCGCCAGCGCCGTCTTCGGATCCTGCCTGCCGGCGAGCATCGCTTCCATCTCCTCGTGCACGATGTCGCGGATCTGCACCATGTTGCCCAGCCGCACGCCGCGCGACTTGTCGGTGGTCTTGACGATCATCTGCTGCACGGCGACGTCGGTGCCGGGGTTCTTCTCGTAGAAGCCCGACTTCTTCGTCAACTCGTAGGCGGCGATCGTCAGCGGCAGGTAGCCGGTGGCCTGGTGCCATTCGGCCTGGATCTCGGGCGACGACAGGAAACCGAAGAACTTCGCGATGCCCTTGTACTCGTCCTTCGACTTGCCGCTCATCACCCACAGGCTCGCCCCGCCGATGACGGTGTTCTGCGGCGCGCCTTCCACGTCGGAGTAGTACGGCAGCTTCGAGATGCCGAAATCGAACTTCGCGTTGCGCTTGATGTTGCCGTAGGTGGCCGAGCTGCCGGTGAACATCGCGCACTCGCCGCTGTAGAACTTCGAATCGCCTTCGGTGGTGCGGCCGGCGTAGGTGAACAACCCGTTCTTCGACCACTCGAGCAGGTTCTTCATGTGCCGCTCGAACAGCGGCTTGTCGACCGCGAGCCGCGCCTTCAGGCTGGCGAAGCCGTTGTTCTCGGTGGCGAACAGCGTGTTGTGCCAGGCCGAGAAGCTTTCCAGGTGCACCCAGCTCGGCCAGCTCGTCGTATACGGACACGACGACGCGCCCGACGCCTTGATCTTCGCCGCGGCCGCGGCGAACTCGCTCCAGGTCTCGGGCGCCTTGTCGATGCCCGCCTTCTTGAAAGCATCCCTGTTGTAGTAGAAGACCGTGGTCGAGCTGTTGAACGGGAACGACAGCATCTCGCCCTTGCGCGTCGTGTAGTAGCCGGCCACCGCCGGCACGTACGCACTGCGGTCGAACTTCTCGCCGGCGTCCTTCATCAGCTTCTCGACCGGGACGATCGCACCCTTGGCCGCCATCATCGTCGCGGTGCCGACCTCGAACACCTGGACGATGTGCGGCGCGTTGCCCGCCCGGTACGCGGCGATCGCCTGCGTCATCGACTCGGGATAGGAGCCCTTGTAGACGGCGGTGACCTTGTAGTCGGACTGGCTCTTGCTGAAGCGCTCAGCCAGGCTGTTGATGCGGTCGTTGTTCGCGCCGGTCATCGAGTGCCACCACTGGATCTCGGTGACGGCGCCCGCCGGGGGTCCTGCCAATGCCCCACCGGCGAGCGTCATCGCCACCAGCGACGCACGCGCCCACGAGGCGGCGCTGCGACCTTGCCTTCGGTTCATCTGGGTCTCCTTCGATTTCGTCACGACGCACGCGGCGCCGGTTCGCCCGTTGCGGGCAGCCGAAATGATGCGCCGCCAAATGTGACAGACCAAAGAACGCCGCGCAACAAGGGGCGTCCCGATTGGGCGACCGCTCGGAACGCGTGAACCAATCGCCCCGCCCGACCGTCGATCCCCGCGGCAGGTGAAACAATCCTGACTGCGCCCTGGCTGTCGACGTTTCGCGCGGGCAGCGCCGACGTTGCACCGGCACTTGATCACTCCGATAATCGACCAGCCCGATCACAACCGGAGACGGCCATGGGATATCGTTTCGATCGCATCGATCCTTCGCGCACCGCCATGATCGTGGTCGACATGCAAAACGACTTCGTCTCCCCCGGCGCGAAACTGCAATCGGCGCAGGCACACCGAATGGTGCCGAAACTCGCTTCCACGTTGAAGTTCTGCCGCGAGCAGGGCATCCGTGTCGTCTATACCGCACATGTACACCGCAAAGACGGCTGCGACATGGGCCTGTTCGATGATCTGTACCCGCCGATCGCCGATGGATCTGCGTTGGTCGACGACACGCAAGGCGTGGAAATCTTCGGGGACCTTGCGCCCGCCCCCGGCGAACACGTCGTCAAGAAGCACCGCTACAGCGCATTCTTCGCAACGGACCTGGATCTCATCCTGCGCGAATGGGGAATCGAGTCGGTGATCATCTCGGGCACCACTACCGAGAACTGCTGCCACGCAACGGCTCGCGATGCGATGTTCCGGAACTACAAGGTTGCCTTCCTGTCGGACGTCACCGGCACCTTCGATTACCCGGACGTCGGTTACGGCGCGATGAGCGCAGAACAGGTGCACCAGGCAACGCTCAGCATCCTGGCGTTCTCGACCGCGCATGTAATGACCGTCGAGGAGATGATGCGTTTCGTACAGCGGGGACGAGACGAGCCTGCCGCGGCTCTGGCGGCCTGAAGCTGTGAACGAAGATCCGCATCACGAGCGAGAGCCGAAGATCGAATCCGCTTTGCGCAGATCGTCGAGCCACAGTTCGTAGGCGGATTCGCGCTCGTCGCCGCGCAGGCGCAGCAGTGCCGACGGATGCAGCGTGATCAGCACGCGCAGGCCGTCATCCCTCTGTAGCCAGTTTCCGCGCTCCCGCGTCACTGCGACGCTGCGGCGCATCAGCGAGCGCGCCGCAGTGGCGCCGAGCGCGATGGCCGCACGCGGCTCGACGAGCCCGATCTCTTCCTCGAGCCAGTGCAGGCAGGCAGCCGCTTCGCGCTGCGAAGGCGTCTTGTGGATGCGCCGCTTGCCGCGCAGCTCGAACTTGAAATGCTTGACCGCGTTGGTGACGAACAGCGACTCACGCGGCCAGCCGAGCGAGTCGATCGCGCGAAAGAGAAGCTGACCGGCCGGACCGACGAAGGGGTGGCCTTGCAGGTCTTCCTGGTCGCCCGGCACCTCGCCGACGAGCATCAGCGCGGGACGCAATGCGCCTTCGCCGGCGACGCCCTGCGTGGCGAAGTAGCCGAGCGGGCATTCGCGGCAGCGTTGCAGCGCGTCGCGCAAGGCGGCGAGTGCGGCGCGCGGCTCGCCTGGGCGCGGCTCGCCGGGCGCGGCGTCCGGCTCGCGCCGAACGGTATCGGGATCTCGGGCGGGCATCGCAACCAATGCTACGCGCGGTTGCGGTATAACGCCGCTGGTGACCGACTCCACCGCCCTGCCGCCGCGCGCCGTTGCCACTCAGATCGTCCTGTGTTCGATCTGGGGCCTCGGGCAGGTGGCGACGAAGGTCGGCAATACCGGCATATCGCCCGTCTGGCAGGCGGCGCTGCGCTCGATCGGCGCGGCGCTGCTGCTGTCGGCCTGGATCTTCCGGCGCGGCGTTCCGCTGCGCGAGCACGGGGAGAGCGTCGCCCCCGGTGTGCTGGTCGGCGTCCTGTTCGCCGCCGAGTTCGCGTGCCTGTTCGTCGGCCTCGTGTACACCACCGCGGTCCGCGCGGTGCTTCTGCTTTACGCCGCGCCGTTCTTCGTCGCGCTTGGCGCGCACCGCTTCGTTCCGGGCGACCGGCTCACGCGGCAGAAGGTCGTGGGTCTCGTCGCGGCCTTCGCCGGTCTCGTCGTCGCCTTCGGCGCGCGCATCGGCGCTGCGGAGCCGATCGCACTGCTCGGCGATGCGCTGTGCCTGGCTGCGGCGTTCTTCTGGGGCGCCACCACGATCGTCATCAAGGCCAGCGTGCTGCGCCGAACCCCGCCCGAGATCACACTGCTGTACCAGCTCGGCATCTCGGCCGTCGTGCTCGTAGCGCTGTCGTACGCGTTCGGCGAGCCGGGCGTGTTCGCGCCGTCGCCGATCGTCTGGGCGTCGCTCGCCTTCCAGACCGTGGTGATCGCCTGCGCCAGCTACCTCGCGTGGTTCTGGCTCGTCGCGCACTATCGGGCGACGACGCTGCACGCGTTCACCTTCCTCACGCCGCTGTTCGGCGTTCTCGCCGGCGCGGTGCTGCTCGGCGAGCCGATCGGAGCGTCGCTCGTCGTCGCGCTCGCGCTGATCGCCGCCGGAATCGTGCTGGTCAACCGGGCCTGAACGCGCGCCCGGCCAGGGCTCGCGTCGTTGATCCGCCTGCTGCCGGCCGCTGCGAAGCCCGGTCCTGCCGGTACTGTATATTCATACAGCTAACTCTGCGCAGAGGCACCGTGCTTCCCCCCGTCGTGCTTCCCCCGGTCGTACTCCCTCATTACGCCGAACTGCACTGCGTCTCGAACTTCTCGTTCCTGCGCGGCGCCTCGCATCCCGAAGAGCTGGTCGAGCGCGCGCAGGCGCTCGGCTATTCGGCGCTGGCGATCACCGACGAATGCTCGCTCGCCGGCGTCGTGCGCGCGCATCTGCGCGCGCGCGAGACGGGCCTGCCGCTCGTCGTCGGCGCCGAATTCTCGCTGCGCGACGCCTTCGGCGACGACGCGCGGCTGGTGCTGCTCGCCACGACGCGCAACGGCTACGGCAACCTGTCGGAGCTGATCACGCGCGCGCGCATGCGCGCCGACAAGGGCAGATACCGGCTGCTCGCCGAAGACCTCGACGCAGGGGTCGACGACTGCCTCGCGCTGCTCGTTCCCTCGCCGGCCGTCGCCGTCGACGGGCCGGGTGCCGCGCCCGCCGCCCAACGCCTCCTCGGGCAGGCGCGCTTCCTGCGCGAACGCTTCGACGGCCGCTGCTGGCTCGGCGTTTCGCTGCTCGTGCGCGGCCACGACGCGGCGCTGCTCGAGGCCACGCGCCGCATCGCCGACGCGGCCGGCCTGCCGCGCACGGCGGTGGGAGACGTGCTGTGTCACGTGCGCTCGCGCAAGGCGCTGCAGGACACGCTCACCGCGATCCGGCTGAACACGCCGCTGAAGTCGCTCGGCTACGCGCTCGCGTCGAACGCCGAGCAGCATCTGCGCAGCCGACTGCGACTGGCGCGGCTGTATCCGCGCGAGCTGCTCGACGAGACGGTCGAGATCGTCGCCCGCTGCCGCTTCTCGCTCGACGAGCTGCGCTACGAGTATCCCGAGGAGATCGTCCCGCCCGGGCACACGCCGACGAGCTGGCTGCGCACGCTCGCCTTCGAAGGGCTTTCCGCGCGCTATCCCGGCGGCGCGCCGCCGAAAGTGCTCGAACAGGTCGAGCGCGAACTCGCGCTGATCGCCGAGCTGAAATACGAGCCGTATTTCCTCACCGTCGCCGACATCGTGCGTTTCGCGCGCGACCACGGGATCCTGTGCCAGGGACGCGGCTCGGCGGCGAACTCGGCGCTGTGCTATTGCCTGCGCATCACCGAGGTCGATCCGGCGCGCGCGAGCGTGCTCTTCGAACGCTTCCTCAGCCGCGAGCGCAACGAGCCGCCCGACATCGACGTCGATTTCGAGCACCAGCGCCGCGAGGAGGTCATCCAGTACCTCTACAGAAAATACGGCCGCGATCGCGCGGCGCTCACCGCCACCGTCATCTGCTACCGCTCGCGCTCGGCGCTGCGCGACGTCGGCCGCGCGCTGGGCATCGATGCGCGGCGCATCGAGCAGCTCGCGCGCGGATACTCCTGGTGGGACGCCGGCATGCAGCCGGCACGATTGCGCGAGGCGGGCTTCGATCCGGATTCGCGCGTCGCGCGCCAGTGGCTCGAACTGGCCTCGACCCTGCGCGGCTTCCCGCGCCACCTGTCGCAGCACACCGGCGGCTTCGTCATCGCGCGCGACCGGCTCACGCGACTCGTCCCGGTGGAGAACGCGGCGATGCCCGATCGCAGCGTCATCGAATGGGACAAGGACGATCTCGATGCGCTCGGGCTGCTGAAGGTCGACGTGCTCGCGCTCGGCATGCTGAGCGCGATCCGGCGCGCGCTCGAATTCATCGGTCAGCAGCGCAGCGGCACCTTCCGCATGGAGGACATCCCGGCCGAAGACCCGGCCACCTACGAGATGATCTCGCGCGCCGACACGGTGGGCGTGTTCCAGATCGAATCGCGCGCGCAGATGAGCATGCTGCCGCGGCTCAAGCCGGAGTGCTTCTACGATCTCGTCGTCGAGGTTGCGATCGTGCGCCCCGGGCCGATCCAGGGCGGCATGGTGCATCCGTACCTGCGCCGACGCCAGGGGCTGGAGCCCGTCGTCTATCCGCGCGACGAGATCCGCCCCGCGCTCGAGCGCACGCTCGGCGTGCCGATCTTCCAGGAACAGGTGATGCAGATCGCGATGCTCGCCGCCGGCTTCTCGGGCGGCGAGGCCGACGGGCTGCGCCGCGCGATGGCGGCGTGGCGCCGCCGCGGTGGCCTGGAGCCCTTCGAGCGGCGCGTCGTCGACGGCATGATGGCGCGCGGCTACGAGCGCGATTTCGCCGAGGCGATCTTCCGCCAGATCCAGGGCTTCGGCGAATACGGCTTCCCCGAGAGCCACGCGGCGAGCTTCGCATTGCTCGTCTACGTGTCGAGCTGGATCAAGCGGCACGAGCCGGCGGCCTTCCTCGCCGCGCTGCTGAACAGCCAGCCGATGGGCTTCTACGCGCCGGCGCAGCTCGTGCGCGATGCGCGCGAGCACGGCATCGAGGTGCGCGGGGCCGACGTGCTGCTGAGCGAAGTGGAAAGCACGCTCGAGGAGCGCGTCGACGACGAGAGTTTCTTCGCGGCCACGCAGGGCGGCGAATCGGCCACTTGCCGCACACCCTCCGCGTATCGCGCGCCCGCCGACGGCAGCGCGATCGATCGGCGCCCGCAGCCCGCGGTGCGCCTCGGGCTGGACCGCGTGCGCGGCCTGTCCGCCGCGGCCGCCCAACGCATTGTCGCGGCGCGCGAGGCTCGACGCGAAGAGCGCGGCGCCGGCCGCTTCGCTTTCGACAGCGTGGAAGATCTCGCTCGCGAGGCAGCGCTCGATGCGCGTGCGCTCCAGGCGGTCGCGCAGGCCGACGCGTTGCGCTCGCTCGCCGGCCATCGCGCGCAGGCGCACTGGGAAGCCGCGGCAATCCGGCCGATGCCGAAGCTGCTCGCCGAAGCCCGCTTCGACGAGATGCCGACGCGCCTGCCGGCGCTGTCGGAAGCGCGCGAGATCATCGCCGACTATCGCGGGCTGGGCATCCCGATGGGCCGCCACCCGCTCGCGCTGCTGCGCGGTCGCCTCTCACACCATCGCGTGTCCACTTCGGAAGCGCTGCGCGCATTCCCCGACGGGCGCCTGGCGCGCGCGAGCGGCCTCGTCACGCACCGGCAGCGTCCCGACACCGCGGCAGGCACGATCTTCGTCACGCTCGAGGACGAAACCGGGACGGTCAACGTGATCGTCTGGCCCGACGTCTTCGAACGCCATCGCAGCGCAGTGCTCGCGTCGAAACTGATGACCGTCTACGGCCGCTGGCAGCGCGACACGGAAACGGGTGGCCAGGTGCGGCATCTGCTGGCGCAGCAGGTCGTCGATCACTCGCAGTGGCTCGGCGAACTGGAGGTGTCGAGCCGCGATTTCAGATGAGGAGGTGAATGAGCCGGCGCCGGCATCCCACGACGCTGCGACTTGCAGCGCTTCCGTACCCGTAACGATCTACGCAGCCGATAACGCTGCACCGCGCAGCGCGACGGATGACGAGCCGGCGTGTCGCGCGTCTATCTCTTGAACAGCACCCCCACGACCCCCGACACCAGCGCGGCCGCGACGAACGCGACGAAGCCGCCGACGCCTGCACCGAGCAGGAACGCGAGCGCGACATAGAACCAGACGAAGCCCGCCAGCCCGATCGACAGGCCGCGCAGCAGCGTCACCGTCGCCGGATGGCCGTAGGCGGGCAGCGTGAAGCACGGAAGGATGGTCCCGCTGATCGGCCAGGCGAGCAGCAGGCCGCTGACCGCTGCCGGCACGTGCTGTGCGCTGAGAATCACCGTCGCGGCGAGCACGAAAGTGCCGACGACGCGCATCGCGATCTCGATCCGCGGCACCGGCACCGCTCCGACGACCGTGCGTTCGCGCGGCATCGCCGCCAACGCGACGAAGGGACCGGCAATCGCCAGTGCAAGCTGCAGTGCGCCCGGCAACCACGACGCGGTCGTCAACACGCCGACGGCGAAGAAGGCCGCGGCGGCGCCAGTCAGGCAACCCCACCACGGCAGCCATCGCGACAGCCAGGCGAAGGCAACGATGTGCGCGAAGGTCGCCGGGCTCGCGGCGAGCGTCGCGCGCGCGATGCCTTCGACCTGCTCGGCCGGCAGCGAGAACATCAGCACGGCGACGATCGGACCGGAGATCACCGGAAAGCCCGAGAGGAAGCCCGCCGCGCCATGTCCGAAGCGCTGTGCGACGAGCGTGGCGAGCAGGATCGAAGCCGGCGCGAGCGTGAGCTTGAAGAGGAGAATCATGCGGATGCTGCGATCGGGTGCAGGGCCGGCTCACGCGACCCCGTTCACATCCCTCGCGCCAGATCCGCGCAGATGTCCCCGACATCCTCCAGGCCGACCGCCACGCGCAGCATGCCTTCGCCGATGCCCGTCTCGCGGCGCGTTTCGATCGGCATGCGCCCGTGCGTCGTGCTGGCCGGGTGCGTGATCGTCGACTTCACGTCGCCGAGGTTCGCGGTGATCGACAGCAGTCGGCAGGCGTCGACGATTCGCCAGGCGCGCGCCTTGCGCTGCGCGTCGTCGGCGCCGCGCACCTCGAAGGCGAGCACGGCGCCGCCGCCGCGCTGCTGCGCGCGGGCGAGCGCGTGCTGCGGATGCGATTCGAGCCACGGATAGCGCACGCGCTCCACCGCCGGCTGCGCCTCGAGCCAGCGCGCGACAGCCAGCGCGTTCTGCGCGTGCCGCTCCATGCGCACCGACAGCGTCTCCAGCCCCTTGGCGAGCACCCAGGCATTGAACGCCGACAGCGTCGGCCCGCCGTAGCGCAGCACCGGCTGCAGCGTTTCGTCCATGTAGCGCTTCGAGCCGAGCACGGCGCCGCCGATCACGCGGCCCTGCCCGTCCAGGTACTTGGTGGCCGAATGCACGACGATGTCGGCGCCCAGTTCCAGCGGGCGCTGCAGCGCCGGCGTGCAGAAGCAGTTGTCGACGACGAGCGCGACGCCGTGTTCGCGCGCGATCGCCGAGAGCGCGCGCAGGTCGGCGACCTCGGTGAGCGGGTTCGACGGCGTCTCGACGAACAGCATCCGCGTGTTCGGCCGGATCGCGTCGCGCCAGGCCTGCGCGTCGGCGAGCGGAACGAAGGTAGTCTCGATGTCGTAGCGCCGAAACAGCGCGAACAGCTGCAGCGTCGTGCCGAACACGCCCTGCGCGCAGACGATGTGGTCGCCTGCGTGCGTGAGGCTCACCAGCACGGCCTGGATCGCCGCCATGCCCGAGGCGGTGGCGCGGCATTCCTCGGCGCCCTCGAGCGACGCCAGGCGCTGCTCGAACAGGCGCACCGTCGGGTTGCCGAAACGCGAATAGATGTAGCCCTCGGCCTCGCCGGCAAACTTGGCCGCCGCGTGCGCCGCGCTGTCGTGCACGAAGCTCGACGTGAGGAAGATCGGCTCGTCGTGCTCGCCGTAGCCCGTGCGCGCGAAACCGGCGCGCACGGCGCGCGTCTCGAAGCCCCAGCGGGAAGCTTCGTCGCCCGCGGCTTCGTCGCCGTTTCGATCGCCGCCGTGCGGGTCGTCGTCGTCCGGACGATCGCTCATCGCGCTCTCACTCGGTAGCCTGGAAATGCAGGCTCATCTGGTTGCGCGGCAGGTCGTCGTCGATCGGACCGGCTCCGGCCAGGCGCTCGCGCTCGATGCGGTCGAGATATTCGGGGGTGATGTCGCCCGTGACGTAGTGGCCGTCGAAGCACGATGCCTCGAATTCGACCAGATGCGGGGCCACGTCGGTCACCGACTGCTCCATCGCCTCCACGCTCTGGTAGAGCAGCGCATCGGCGCCGATCGCCTGGCGGATCTCCTCGTCGCTGCGGCCGTAGGCGATGAGTTCGCCGCGCGTGGGCATGTCGATGCCGTAGACGTTCGGAAAGCGCACCGGGGGCGCCGCCGACGCGAAATAGACCTTGTTCGCGCCCGAGTCGCGCGCCATCTGCACGATCTCGCGCGAGGTCGTTCCGCGCACGATCGAATCGTCGACGAGCAGCACGTTCTTGCCCTTGAACTCGACGCTCATCGCGTTCAGCTTCTGGCGCACCGATCGCCTGCGCACCGCCTGCCCCGGCATGATGAACGTGCGGCCGACGTAGCGGTTCTTCAGGAAGCCCTCGCGATAAGTGAGGCCGAGCTTCATCGCCAGCTGCATCGCCGACGGACGCGAGGTGTCGGGGATCGGCATCACGACGTCGATGTCGCCGCGCCACAGCTCGCGCGCGAGCCGCTCGGCCAGGTGCTCGCCCATGCGCAGGCGGGCGGCGTACACGCTCGCGCCGTCGAGGATCGAATCGGGCCGCGCGAAGTAGACGTACTCGAACACGCAGGGCACGAGCCGCGGATTGTCCGCGCACTGGCGGGAATGGAAATTACCGTCGAGATCGATGAAGACGGCCTCGCCCGGAGCGACGTCGCGCACCAGGCGAAAGCCCAGTCCTTCGAGCGCGACCGATTCGGAGGCCACCAGGTATTCGGTGCCGTACTCGGTTTCGGAGATGCCGTAGCACAGCGGCCGGATGCCGAAGGGGTCGCGGAAGGCGAGGATGCCGTAGCCGGCGATCTCGGCCACGCAGGCGTAGGCGCCGCGCGCGCGACGATGCACTTCGCGCACCGCATCGAAGATCGTGTCGGGATCGAGCGAGACGCCGCGCGCGCTCGCCTGCAGCGAGTTGGCGAGCACGTTGAGCAGCACCTCGGAATCGGAATCGGTGTTGATGTGCCGCCGGTCGCGGCGGAACATCTCGTCCTTCAGCTGCTCGGCGTTGGTGAGGTTGCCGTTGTGCGCCAGCAGCAGGCCAAAAGGCGCGTTCACGTAGAACGGCTGCGCCTCGGCCGAGTTGCCCGCCGACCCGGCCGTGGGATAGCGCACGTGCGCGATGCCCGTCGTTCCCGGCAGCGAGCGCATGTTGCGCGTGCGGAAGACGTCGCGCACCAGGCCGTTGCCCTTCTGCATCTGGAACGACTTGCCCTGCTCGGTGGCGATGCCGGCGGCGTCCTGGCCGCGGTGCTGCAGCAGCAGCAGCCCGTCGTAGAGCAGCTGATTGACCGGGGAGCGCGCTACGACGCCCAGGATTCCGCACATGTCGGGCCTCGTTCGGTGGTTCGCACGGGTTGACGCGGCACTGCGCGAGTCGGGATCCAGGGATCGGCCCACGACACGAGCACATCGAGCAGCGGCCTGGACAGCGCCTGCTGCCAGGCCGTCTCGCGGTCGGCGCCGATCTGGCGACCGACCAGCGCGACGATCGCGATGACGACGAGGGCGCGCAGCACGCCGAGCGCCGAGCCAAGCGTGCGATCGGCGAAACCCAGGCCCACGCGCGACAGCGCGCGCGCGAGCAGCGAGCCGAGCAGCCGCACTGCCACCAGCAGCACGAAGAAGACGAGCACGCCGACGAACAGCGGCGGGAAGCTCCAGCCGGTGAAGGCGATCAGCGGCGACGTGGCGAGCGGCGCGCCGAGCAGCGCGACGACCCACGCCGCGAGCGCGAACACCGTTCGCACGAGCCCGCGCAGGGCACCGAGCGCGATCGAGATCGCCAGCGTCGCTGCCACGAAATAGTCCCAACCCGTGAGTTGCTCGACGCTCACCGAGCGTCCACGACGGACGAATCGATGCCCGAGAGCTTCAGCGTCGCGCGCGCCTTCTCGGCTTCCTCGCGCGTGGCGAACGGGCCGACGCGCACCCGCGTGCGTTCGCCCTGCGCCGTGCTCACCGTCTCGGTGTAGGCGCGCAGCCCCGTGCGCCGCGCCTTGTCGAGCTGCGCCCGTGCGCTGCCGGCGTTGGCGAAGGCGCCGAGCTGCAGCGCGAAACGCGAACCCGTCGGCGCCGAGGCCGCGGATTTCGTAGAGGATTTCGCGGCGGCGGATTCGCCCTGCGCCGGTGCGCCCGCATCCGCGCGCGGCTTCGCGGTGGCGACTTTCGGCGCTTCGGTCTTCGCGCTGCTGCGCTTCTCCGCGCCGGCTGCCGCATCGGGCCTGGCCTGCGCGCGCGTCTCCGGCGATCGGGACGGCGGCTTCGCGTCGGCCTTCGCCGGCACGTCGGCGTTCGGCTCTGCCCCGGACGCGTGCGGCTCGACCGGCACGGGCGGCACGACAGCGTCGTCGGACGGCGCTGCCGCGGACGGCGCGGCCGCCTCGGCATGCGACGGGGAATCGAGCGAGGGCAATGCCGCTTCGCGGGGCGGAATCTCGATCTCGACGTCGGTGATCGTCTGCCTCGGCTCGGAGTCGAGCACGAGCGGAAGGACGATGGCTGCGGCGATTCCCAGCACGAGGGCGCCCACCAGGCGCCGACGCGCGCGCTTCTTCTGCGTGACGGCCGGGTCGAGCGCGGCGCCGTCGGCGGGGTTACGACGTGCCATCGGCGGAACGGGGTGTCGGAGGGACGACGGGTGCGGCGACGGCGGCGGGCTGCGCTTCAGCGGGGACGTCGCAACGACGGATCCGGCGAGCTGGCACGAGTGGCAAGAATGTCCGCGACAGTGAGGAAAGATCCGAAGACGATGATTCTATCATTCGGCTGCGCCGCAGCGCGTGCGGCGGCGAGCGCAGCGCTCGGCGAGGAATGGGTTTCCACGTGCGCCGCGCGGCTGGCTTCCGCATGCGCCGCGCGGCCCGCCTCGTCGTTCTCGGCGCGAGGCGCGACCACCCCCCCGGCCTGCAGGCGCTCGGCGATCCAGGCGGCGCTCGCCGCGCGCGTGCCCGGCAGGTCGGTGACGAACCAGGCGTCGAAGCGATCCTTCACCGCCGCGATGATTCCGTCGACGTCCTTGTCGCGCATGACGCCGAACACCGCGTAATTGCGCCCGCCCCTTCCCATCGAATCGAGGTTGTTCGCCAGGTGCGCGACCGCGTGCGGATTGTGCGCGACGTCGAGCACGACGGTGGGAACGCCGGGCAGCACCTGGAAGCGCCCGGGCAGCTCGACCTCGGCGAAGCCCTGTCGCACCGCCTGCTGGTTCACCGGCAGCCGCTCGCGTATCGCCTCGAGCGCGGCCAGCACGCCCGAGGCGTTCAGCAGCTGGTTCGCGCCGCGCAGCGCCGGATAGGCGATCGAGCTGCGCCGCTGCGCGCGGCCGCGATACGACCACTGCTGCCGGTCGCCCACGTAATGGAAGTCGCGTCCGCACAGCCACAGGTCGGCGCCGATCGACTCGGCGTATTGCACGAGCGACGCAGGCGGGATCGGGTCGCTGCAGATCGCGGGGCGGCCGCTGCGGAAGATGTGCGCCTTCTCCCAGCCGATGCGCTCGCGGTCGGCGCCGAGATATTCCGCGTGATCGACGTCGATGCTGGTGACGATCGCGCAGTGGGCATCGACGATGTTGACCGCGTCGAGCCGGCCGCCCAGGCCCACCTCGAGGATCACCGCATCGAGCGGCTCGCGCGCGAACAGGCGCAAGGCGGCCAGCGTGGAGAATTCGAAATAGGTGAGCGGAGTGTCGCCGCGCGCCGCCTGCACGGCCTCGAACTGCTCGACGATCGTCTCGTCCGAAGCCGGCCGTCCGCCGACGCGGATGCGCTCGTTGAAGCGCACGAGGTGCGGCGACGTATACAGACCCACCCGGTAGCCGGCGGCGAGCAGGATCGCCTCGAGCATCGCGCAGCTCGAGCCCTTGCCGTTGGTGCCGCCCACCGTGAAGATCGTGGCCGGCAGCGCGAGCTGCATGCGCTGCGCGACCTCGCGAACGCGCTCCAGGCCGAGGTCGATCGTCTTCGGGTGCAGCGTCTCGATGCGCGCGAGCCACTCGGCGAGCGAAGCGGACATCAGGCCAGCGCCTCGCTCGGCTGGCGGCACAGCATCGCGAGCATGCGCGCGATCTCGTCGCGCATCTGCCGGCGGTCGACGATGCGGTCGATGGCGCCCTTCTCGAGCAGGAATTCGGCGCGCTGGAAGCCTTCGGGCAGCTTCGTGCGCACCGTCTGCTCGATGACGCGCGGGCCGGCGAAGCCGATCAGCGCGCGCGGCTCGGCGATCACGACGTCGCCCAGGAAGCAGAAGCTCGCCGACACGCCGCCCATCGTCGGATCGGTGAGCACCGAGACATAGGGCAGCTTCTTCTCGGACAGGCGGGCGAGCATCGCCGTGGTCTTGGCCATCTGCATCAGCGACAGCAGCCCTTCCTGCATGCGCGCGCCGCCCGAGGCCGCGATGGAGACGAAAGGCACGCGCTGCTCGATCGCCGCCTGCACGCCACGCGCGAAACGCTCGCCGACCACCGATCCCATCGAGCCGCCCATGAAATCGAACTCGAAGCAGGCGGCGACGACGGGGATGGTGCGGATCGCGCCGCCCTGCACGACGAGCGCGTCGGTTTCGCCGGTCTCGTCGATCGCCTCGCGCAGCCGCTCGGGATACTTGCGGCTGTCCTTGAACTTCAGCGCGTCGACCGGCAGCACTTCGTGGCCGATCTCGTAGCGGCCCTCCGCGTCGAGCAGCAGGTCGAGCCGCTTGCGCGCCGGCAGGCGCATGTGGTGCGCGCACTTCGGGCAGACGTTCAGGTTCGCCTCGAGGTCGGCCGAATACAGCACGGCGTCGCACGACGGGCACTTGACCCAGACGCCTTCGGGAACCTTCTTGCCGCCGGCAGGCGAACGCTTGATGCGCGGCGGCAGCAGCTTGTCGAGCCAGGTCATCGGAGAATTCCAGGAAGCGGTTCGGGCGCGTCGAGCGCCGCGCGGATCGAGGCGACGAAATCGCGCACGCGTTGCGGCGCCTGTTCGACCGGCCCGTCGCGCAGCTCCTCGATCGTGCGCGTGCCGATGATCACCGCATCGGCGGCGCGCGCGACGGCTCGCGCGGTGGCGCCGTCGCGGATGCCGAAGCCGACGCCGACCGGCAGCGATGTTCGCGCGCGGATCGCGGCCACGCGGGCGACCACCGCATCGGCATCGAGCGTGCCGCCGGTCGTGCCCTTCATCGACACGTAGTAGACGTAGCCGCTCGCCACGCCGAGCACGCGCTCGATGCGCGCGTCGGTGGAGGTCGGCGCGAGCAGGAACACCGGATCGATGCCGCGGGCGCGCGCCGCTTCGGCGAAGGATTCGCACTCCTCGGGCGGGTAATCGACGACCAGCACGCCGTCGACGCCGGCCTCGGCCGCCTCGGCGAGGAAGCGCTGCACGCCGAAACGCTCGATCGGATTGGCGTAGCCCATCAGCACGATCGGCGTTTCGGCGTCGCCGCGGCGGAACGCACGAACGATGCCGAGCACCTCGCGCAGGCCGATGCCGAGCGCGATCGCCTGCTCGTTCGAGCGCTGGATGACGGGCCCGTCGGCCATCGGATCGGAGAACGGAACGCCGAGTTCGATCACGTCGGCGCCCCCTTCGACGAGCGCGCGCAGGATCGGCAGCGCGAGTTCGGGCCGCGGGTAGCCGGTGGTGACGTACGGGATGAGCGCCTTGCGCCCTGCGGCGGCCAGGCGCTCGAAAGTGGCGGCGAGACGGGTCATTCGAAAACGATGCCGGCGCGCTGGGCGACGGTGTGCATGTCCTTGTCGCCGCGGCCCGACAGGTTGACCAGGATCGCGCGCTCCCTGTCCATCGCCGGCGCGATGCGCGCGGCATGAGCCAGCGCGTGGCTCGATTCGAGCGCAGGAATGATTCCCTCGATGCGGCAGCAGTCGTGGAAGGCGGCGAGCGCCTCGTCGTCGTTCACGACGACGTACTGCGCGCGCCCGCTGTCCTTCAGCCACGCGTGCTCGGGCCCGACGCCCGGGTAGTCGAGGCCGGCCGAAACCGAATGCGTATCAAGGATCTGCCCGTTCTCGTCCTGCAGCAGGTAGGTGCGGTTTCCGTGCAGCACGCCGGGGATGCCGGCGGTGAGCGAAGCCGAATGACGCCCGGTGTCGAGACCGTCGCCGCCCGCCTCTACACCGACCCGCTGCACGCCGTCGACGTCGATGTACGGATGAAAGATGCCGATCGCATTCGAGCCGCCGCCGACGCAGGCGACGACGACGTCGGGCTGGCGCCCGATCATCTCCGGCATCTGGCGCTTGCACTCCTCGCCGATCACCGACTGGAAGTCGCGCACCATCGCCGGATACGGATGCGGGCCGGCCACCGTGCCGATGATGTAGAAGGTGTCCTCGACGTTGGCGACCCAGTCGCGCATCGCCTCGTTCAGCGCGTCCTTCAGCGTGCGCGAGCCGCTTTCCACCGGCACGACCTCGGCGCCGAGCAGCTTCATCCGGTAGACGTTCTGCTTCTGCCGCGCGACGTCTTCGGCGCCCATGTAGACGACGCAGCGCATGCCGTGACGCGCGGCCACGGTAGCCGTGGCCACGCCGTGCTGGCCGGCGCCCGTCTCGGCGATCACGCGCGGCTTGCCCATGCGCGCCGCCAGCAGCGCCTGCCCGACCGTGTTGTTGATCTTGTGCGCGCCGGTGTGGTTCAGGTCCTCGCGCTTGAGCCAGATCTGCGCGCCGCCCAGCCGCTCGGACCATCGTCGCGCGTGATAGACCGGCGAAGGCCGGCCGACGAAGTGCGCCAGTTCGTACTGCAGTTCACGCACGAAGGAAGGATCGGCGCGATAGCGCTCCCACGCGTCGCGCAGCTCGTCGAGCGCCTGCACGAGCGTCTCGGCCACGAAGCGGCCGCCGTACGGGCCGAAATGGCCGCTGGCATCGGGAAGGTCGTAAGGCTTCATCGAGACTGGCGTGCGGCGTCGGCGCGCAATACCTCTGCCATGAATCGCTCCATGCGCTGCAACGACTTGCGGCGGGGCTCGCCGCCGGGCGTTCCGTCGGCCGCGTCGGCCTGGATTCCGCTGGAGACGTCCACGCCGTTCGGTCGCACCTGCTCGATCGCGTCGGCCACGTTGTCGGGCGACAGGCCGCCCGACAGAACGATGGGCAGCGGTCGCTGCGCGGGAATCAACGACCAGTCGAAGGCCGTGCCGCTGCCGCCGTACGCGGGACTGAACGAGTCGAGCAACAGGGCCTCGGCGCGCTCGAAGCAAACGAACGATTCTAGCAAATCGACCTCGGCGCGCATTCGCACGGCGCGCCACCAGCGCACGCCGGCCGGCGTCGAAGCCTCGCATTCGTCCGGCGACTCGCTGCCGTGGAACTGCAGTGCGTCGAGGCCGACGGCGCCGGCGATGCGCCGCACCGCATCGGGCGGCGCATCGACGAACAGGCCGACCGCTGCCACGTACGACGGCAGCGCGCGGCGGATGCCGGCGGCACGCGCAGGATCGAGCGCGCGCGGGCTGCGCGGATAGAAGACGAGGCCGATCGCATCCACGCCGAGCGCGGCGGCGTCGCGCGCATCGCGCGCGTCGACGATGCCGCAGAACTTGACGCGCGTGCGGCTCATCGCGCAGCGCCGCCCGCCGCGGCGGGAGCGGAGTCGACGCGACTCATCGCAGCGCCTCCAGCAGCGCGTCGTCGCCCGCGCTCCACGACGGCACCCCGTAATGCTCGTCGTACTGCGCGCCGTCCAGATACAGGCCGTCGGGCGCGAAGGTGGCGGCGGCAAGCGTGCGGTCTCGTCCAGCGAGGAGTTCGGCGAGCCATGGCGGATCGCGCCGCCCCTCGCCGACGGCGAGCAGCGAGCCGACGATGTTGCGGATCATGTGATGCAGGAATGCGTTGGCGACGAAAGTGAAGACGACGAAGGGACCGCGCTCGCACAGCGACAGCTCCTCGAGCCGGCGCACCGGCGAGGCGGCCTGGCATTGCGCGGAACGGAACGCCGAGAAATCGTGCTCGCCGACGAGCGCTGCGGCGGCCGCGCGCATCCGGGCGACATCGATCTCGCGGAAGCTCCAGCCCGCGCGCTGCGCGAGCAGCGGGTGGCGCACCGCCGAACGGTACAGCAGGTACCGATAGCGCCGGCGAGCCGCACCGTAGCGCGCATGGAAGGAATCGGCAACGGCGGCCGCCGGCAGATGGGCATTGGTTCCGCGCACCCAGGCCGAAAGCGGCCGGCGCGCGGCGCTATCGAAGTGGACGACCTGGCGCAGTGCATGCACGCCGGCATCGGTGCGCCCGGCGCACACGGTGCGGATCGTCTCGCCGGCCACCGTGGACAGCGCGCGTTCGAGCGCGTCCTGCGCGGCGGTCCCGGCCGGTTGCGTCTGCCAGCCCGAGAAGCGGCTACCGTCGTAGGCGACGGTCAGCGCGTAGCGCGCGACAACCTCCGTCAGCCGATCTTCGCGAGCATCGTGCGCGCTTTCTGCTGTTGCGAGGCGTCGCCGCCGTCGAGCACTTCCTGCAGCAGTTCGCGCGCGCCCTCCTTGTCGCCGATCTCCTCGTAGGCCGAGGCGAGATCGAGCTTGGTGGCCATCTCCTGCCAGCGCGACGACGCCACGGTCGGAGCGACGGCCGTATCGGCGGCCGCGAGGCCGACGTCGCCGTCGGACAGCTCGAGATCGACCGACGAGAAATCGAGATTGCCCAGCCCGGCCCCGCTCTCCAGGTCGGCCAGATCGACCGCCGGCCGCTCGTCGTCGTGCTCGGGCACGCGCGCGTCGATGCCCTCGAGCGACGGCAGGTCGATCTCGAAGTCGCCGAGGTCGGCGAGCGCCGGAATCTCTTCGTCGGCGCGCTGCGGCTCTCCGGCACGCCCCGCACCGCTCTCGCCGGCGGCCGACGCGACGTCCAGATCGAGCGTCGGCAACTCGAAGCGACCGTCGATCGCTCGCTCGAGCGCCGAATCGGAGGGCGCGGGCTCGATGCGATCGGCATCGTTCGCGCCCAGCGCGTTGCCGGCGCGGCCGATCGTCGTTTCGAGGTCGAGGTCGAAATCGAGCGCCGGAATCTCGTCTTCGAGCGAGGCGCGGTCGGCCGCCGAAGCAGCGTCGGCGCCGTCCATCGGCACCGTCTCGGCGAACGACTCACCGAAGGCGCGCTGCGCGGCACTGGCCGGATCGAAGGCGGGCTCGCCGAACACCGCAGCCGCCGCATCGGCCTCCTCGCCCAGATCGGCGATCGCGGGGACCTCGTCCACGGCAGCGCCCGACGCCTGCTGCGGCGCATCCGCTGCAGACTGCGGAGAAGAGACGGTGGCGCCCTGGCCGGTGTACAGCGGGTTGGCGGGATCGATCGCCAGGCCGAGCGTGACGACCTTCGGCCACTCCTCGTTCAGTCCGCCGGACTGGTCGTACATCTCCTGTGCCAGTGCGCCGAAGGCGATCGGATCCTTGCGCGCGGCGTGGATCTCGAGCAGCTTCAGGCGAATCGCCTGGCGCTCGGGCTGGCGCTTGAGCGCCTCCTTGAGGATCTCTTCGGCCTGCGCCTCGCGGCCGTAGGCGATGTAGACCTCGGCTTCCGCGATCGGGTCGACTTCGGTGGAGTGCACGTCGACGCCGCTGTCGCGCCCGCTCGTGGCGAACAGGCTCGCGTGCGTGTCCACCGACTGTCCGCCGGTGGAGCCGAACAGCGAGTTCGCGGTGAACGCGTCGGCGGAACTGAGCGTGTCCTCGACTTCTTCACCCTTCCTGCGCCTGCGGGTGGAGTAGACGCCATAGGCGCCGAGCCCCAGCGCGATGGCGATCAGCGCGGGCAGGACGAGCGGGTTTTCCATCAGCGAGTTGAGCACGCCGGGCTCGGGCGCGGAGGCAGGCGTCGGAGCCGGCGTTGTCTCGGCCTTGGACGCAGCGGAAGGCCCGGAAGCCGCGGCGCTCGTTTCGGCGGCCGGCTTCGTGTCGGCCGGGGAGACGGCGTCGCCGGATGCCTGCGTCGGGGACGACGGGGACGTGTCGGAGACGGCGGGCGCCGGCGCGGCAGAGGCCGCCGCGTCGCTCGCGCTCCCACTCGCACCCGCGGTTGCGCTCCCACTCGCGCTCGGAGCGGAAGCCGCCGTCGCAGAAGCGGCAGCCGGCGCCGTGGAATCGGCCTGCGCCTGGGCGCCCGCACCCGAGGCCGCGGCACCGATCGTGCCGGTAGCGGTCGCTCCCGCGGCGCGCGCTGCTTCGACCTGGCGCTGCAACTCGGCAAGCTGGCGGTTCTTCAACTCGACGAGTTGCTGCAGGTCGGCGACGTTGCGCTCGAGAGCGCTGACGCGCTCCTGCTGCTCGCGCAGCGCGGCGTCGCGCGCGACCTGCATCTCCGCATTCGACGGCGCCGAGGCGCCGGTGGCGGAACCGGCTGCGGCGGCCGTCGATTCCCCCGAACGGGAGAGCTTCAACTGGTCGCCGCTGGCAACCGACGGACTGGACTCGTCGGGCCGGGCCGCGACCGATCCTTCGGCGGTCCGTCCCGCCTTCGTCGGCTCGACCGCACGCGCCGCGGAAGCGAGCCGCGCACGATAGGCATTGAACTCGGCAGCCTGCGCGCGGATCTCGCGGCGCGCGTCGGCGGCGTCGATCGCCTTCATCTGATCGACGTCGGGGATCTTCACCTCGACGCCGGCCAGCAACTGGTGAACCGTTCCGAAGAACGCACGTGGGTTGGCGCGATAGATCGCCATCACCGCCTGCTCGACGCTGACGTCGGCCGGCTTGACGCGGGCCGCGATCTTCGCGAGCGTGTCGCCCGTCTGCACCCGAACCGCGGCGGGAGCACCGGCGCCGCCGTTGGGCGCCGCGGCAGGCGCAGGCGCGGACGCAGGCGCGGGAGCGGTCGACGGCACGGCGCGCGCCGTTGCGTTCGACGCAGCGACGGGCGCGACCGAAACCGGACGTGCGGCCGCCGGCGCCGCGCTCGCAGACACGGCAGCGGTTCGCACGACCGACGCCGGCGCGGACGTTGCAGCGCCGCCGGCGACCAGCGTGTTGCGGCCCATCCGCAATTCCGGCGGATCGAGCAGGAAGGTGTATTCGCGAACGAACTTGCCGGACGCCCAGTTCAACTCCACGAGCAGGTCGACGAAAGGCTCGTTGACCGGCTGCGACGAAGTGACGTGGACGATGGCGCCGCCGTTCGGGCGCTGCTCGATGGCGAAACGCAGATTGCCGAGCGTCGGGTTGTATTCGAGTCCGGCCTGGCGAAACGCCTCGGGCGGGGCCAGGCGGGCCGTGAGCGAGCCGATTTCCTCGCGGCCGAGGGCGGTGACTTCCACCTCCGCGCGCAACGGCTGCCCGAGCGCCGACTGGACGGTGAGCCGGCCGAGCCCTGCGGCGTCGGCCGTGAACGGTATGGTGCCGGACAGCGCCGCTGCGATCGCTGCGGCGAGCAGCTTCGGCCCCCCCGTGAAGCGCTCCGAGATCGGTTGTTTTTCGCCTGCTGCCACGTTATTCCCCGGACGCTGGAAATGATATTTTGAGGCTAACATCAGCCATTTACAGGTGCAAGATCGCGCGTTGGCTGAAGTCGCGCCTGTGGCCGGCATGTGACGAACGGCATCTTCCGGAGGGTCTGGCGGCGCCCGGGCGTCTCGCGGGAGACACCGCGGGCCGCCCGCCCCTCCGGATACGCGGAATCGACGCTCTTTCTCAGGCGGCCAGCAGGCGCAGCATCCGCCGCAACGGCTCGGCGGCGCCCCAGAGCAGCTGGTCGCCGACGGTGAACGCGCCGAAATAACCCGGACCGAACGAGAGCTTGCGCAGCCGTCCCACCGGGATGTCGAGCCGGCCGTTCACCGCCGTGGGCGTCAGCGAGCGAATCGATGCTTCGCGCGTGTTCGGCACGAGTTTCACCCATTCGTTGCCCGAAGCGATCAGCGACTCGACGTCGGACAGCGGCAGGTCGCGCCGCAGCTTGATCGTCATCGCCTGGCTGTGGCAGCGCATCGCGCCGATGCGCACGCACAGGCTCTCGACCGGAATGCGTCCCGGGCCCGAGGCGGGCAGTCCGAGGATCTTGTTCAGCTCGGCGTCGCCCTTCCACTCCTCGCGCGAGCTGCCGTCGCCGAGATCCTTGTCGATCCACGGAATGAGGCTACCGGCGAGCGGAACCCCGAAATGCGTGGTCGGGAACGATTCCGCGCGCATCGTCGCGGAAACCTTCGCGTCGATCTCGAGGATCGCCGAAGCCGGATCGGCCAGCAGCGATGCGACCGACGCATGCGCGGCGCCCATCTGCGCGAGCAGCTCGCGCATGTTCTGCGCGCCCGCGCCCGAGGCGGCCTGGTAGGTCGTCGCGGCGATCCATTCGACGAGGTTCTCGCGCAGCAATCCGGCGAGCGCCATCATCATCAGGCTCACCGTGCAGTTGCCGCCGACGAAGTTGCGCGTGCCGCGCTCGAGCGCATCGCGGATCACGTGCAGGTTCAGCGGATCGAGGACGATGACGGCGTCGTCCTTCATGCGCAGCGCCGAGGCGGCGTCGACCCAGTAGCCCTTCCAGCCTGCCGCGCGCAGCTTCGGGAAGACCTCGTTGGTCCAATCGCCGCCCTGGCAGGTGAGGACGACGTCCATCGCCTTCAGCCGCTCGATGTCGGAAGCGTCGTGCAGCTTCGTGTCGCCCAGGTTGGGTACCTCGGGCGCCTTGCCGCCGGCGTTCGACGTGCTGAAGAACACCGTCTCGACGTGCGCGAAATCGTTCTCCTCGCGCATGCGCTGCATCAGCACGGAACCAACCATTCCGCGCCACCCGACCATTGCGACCTTCAACATGATTGCTCCATCCATTGGCCGATGAGGCCTTCGTGCGGTGCGCTCTTACAGCGCGGCGAGCACCGCGTCGCCCATTTCCTTCGTGCCGACCGTGCGCTTGCCCGACTCGGCGATGTCCGCCGTGCGATAGCCCTGCGCCAGCACCTTGCGCACCGCGCGTTCGATGCGCTGCGCCCCGGCCTCGTTGCCGAAGCTGTGCCGCAGCAGCATCGCCGCCGACAGGATCGTCGCCAGCGGATTGGCGACGTCGCGGCCCGCGATGTCGGGCGCCGATCCGTGGATCGGCTCGTACAGCCCGAAGCCGCGCGCGTTCAGCGACGCCGACGGCAGCATGCCGATCGAACCGGTGAGCATCGACGCCTCGTCGGACAGGATGTCACCGAACATGTTGCCGGTGACCATCACGTCGAACTGCTTCGGATTGCGCACGAGCTGCATGGCCGCATTGTCCACGTACATGTGGACCAGCTCCACGTCGCGGTATTCGGCGTGTACCTCGCTGACCACGTCGCGCCAGAACTGCGTCGTCTCGAGCACGTTGGCCTTGTCCACCGAGCAGACGCGGCGCCTGCGCCGGCGCGCCGTCTCGAAGGCGAGCACGGCGATGCGGCGGATCTCGCCCTCGGTGTAGCGCATCGTGTCGAAGCCCTCGCGCTCGCCGTTCTCGTTGACGCGCACGCCGCGCGGCTGGCCGAAATAGATGTCGCTGGTCAGCTCGCGCAGGATCAGCAGGTCGAGCCCGGCGACCACCTCGTCCTTCAGCGTCGACGCGTGCGCCAGCTCGGGATAGACGATCGCCGGGCGCAGGTTGGCGAACAGATCGAAGTGCTTGCGCAGCCGCAGCAGGCCCTGCTCGGGGCGCTTGGCGCGCGGCAGCGCGTCGTATTTGGGGCCGCCCACCGAGCCGAACAGGATGGCATCGGCGCGCTCGGCGACCTTCAACGTGGCCTCCGGCAGCGGGTCGCCGGCAGCGTCGTATCCGGCGCCGCCCACCGGCGCGCGGTCGATGGCCAGCTCGAGCCCGTCGCGTCCGAGCGCCTCGAGCACGCGCACCGCCTGCGCGGTAATCTCGGGGCCGATTCCGTCTCCTGCCAGGACTGCGATCCTCATCCGGATTTCCTCGATGTCGTTGCGTGTTCGTTCGTTCGATGTTCGTTCGACTCGCTTCCGACCGCCCCGAAACGAAGCGGCCCGGCTTGCCTGCCAAGCCGGGCCGCCTTCGTGCTGCGGGCGCTCGCCAGCCTGGCGCTCAGCCGGCCAGCGTCTTCGCCAGCCAGGGCTGTTCGGTCAGCCGTTTTCGCTCGTATTCGCGAATGCGGTCGGCGTGCTTCAGCGTGAGGCCGATCTCGTCGAGACCGTGGATCAGGCATTCCTTGCGGAACGCGTCGACCTCGAAGCCGAACGCGCGCGCGCCGTCGACCGTGCGCACCTGCTGCGCGGGCAGGTCGACGATCAGCTCGAAGCCGGGAAAGGCGTTCACCTGGTCGAACAGCCAGTCGACTTCGGATTCCGACAGCCGCACCGGCAGCAGGCCGTTCTTGAAGCAGTTGTTGTAGAAGATGTCGGCGTACGAAGGCGCGACGATCACGCGAAAGCCGTAGTCTTCGAGCGCCCACGGGGCATGCTCGCGCGACGAGCCGCAACCGAAGTTCTTGCGGGCGAGCAGGATCGACGCGCCGCGGTAGCGCGCCTGGTTCAGCGGGAAATCCGGATTCAGCGGCCGGCGGGCGTTGTCCATGCCGGGCTCGCCCGGGTCGAGGTAGCGCCAGGCGTCGAACAGGTTGGGACCGAAACCGCTGCGGCGGATCGATTTCAGGAACTGCTTCGGGATGATCGCGTCGGTGTCGACATTGGCGCGATCGAGCGGCGCGACGACGCCGCGGTGAACGGTGATGCTTCGCATGACTTATCGCCTGGCCGCGCCCTGGATCGATTCGCCGGCGCGCTGGATGTCCTTGCCCATGCCGGCCATGGTGTTGCACGCCGAGAGCACGACGCCGCAAAACACGGCGGCGACGACGATCAGGGCTCGATTCATCGCTCCTCCCGTTTCAACGCAGCGAACGTACGTCGACGAAATGACCGGCGAGCGCGGCGGCGGCGGCCATCGCGGGGCTGACCAGATGCGTGCGCCCGCCCGCTCCCTGGCGGCCCTCGAAGTTGCGGTTCGACGTGGACGCGCAGCGTTCGCCCGGCTCGAGGCGGTCGGCGTTCATCGCCAGGCACATCGAGCAGCCCGGTTCGCGCCACTCGAAACCGGCATCGAGGAAGATGCGGTCGAGCCCTTCCCGCTCGGCCTGCGCCTTCACCAGGCCCGAGCCCGGGACGACCATCGCGAGCCTGACGTTCGGCGCCTTGCGCTTTCCGCGCACGACGGCGGCAGCTTCGCGCAGGTCTTCGATGCGCGAGTTCGTGCACGAGCCGATGAACACCTTGTCGATGCGGATGTCGACGATCGGCGTGTTCGGCTTCAGGCCCATGTACTGCAGCGCGCGCTCGTAGCCCTCGCGGCGCACCGGATCCTTTTCCCTGTCGGGGTCGGGTACGCGGGAGTCGATGGTCGTGACCATCTCGGGCGAGGTGCCCCAGCTGACGTAGGGCGAGAGCTTCGTCGCGTCGATGTCGACGACGAGGTCGAAGCGCGCATCGGGATCGGAATGCAGCGTGCGCCAGTGTTCGACGGCGCGATCCCAGTCGGCGCCCGCGGGCGCCATCGGACGGCCCTTCAGGTAGCGGAAGGTGGTCTCGTCCGCGGCGACCATGCCCGAGCGCGCGCCGGCCTCGATCGCCATGTTGCAGATCGTCATCCGGCCTTCCATCGACAGCGCGCGGATGGCCGAGCCGGCGAACTCGATCGCGTAGCCCGTGCCGCCGGCGGTGCCGATGCGGCCGATGATCGCGAGGACGATGTCCTTCGCGGTGACGCCGCGCGGCAAGGAGCCCTCGACGCGCACCAGCATGTTCTTCATCTTGCGCGCGACCAGCGTCTGCGTGGCGAGCACGTGCTCGACCTCGGAGGTGCCGATGCCGAAGGCCAGGCAGGCGAAGGCGCCGTGCGTGCTGGTGTGGGAATCGCCGCAGACGACCGTCATGCCGGGCAGCGTTGCGCCCTGCTCCGGGCCGATGACGTGCACGATGCCCTGGCGGCGATCGAGCAGGTCGAAATAGGGAATGCCGTGCTCGCGCGCATTGGCGTCGAGCGTTTCGACCTGCAGACGGGAGATCGGATCGGCGATGCCGCGCGAACGATCGGTGGTGGGCACGTTGTGATCGACCACCGCCAGGTTCGCCGATACGCGCCACGGCTTGCGGCCGGCCAGGCGCAGCCCCTCGAAAGCCTGCGGGCTGGTGACCTCGTGAACCAGGTGGCGATCGATGTAGATCAGGGCGGTGCCGTCGTCCTCCTGGTGGACGACGTGGGCGTCCCACAGCTTGTCGTACAGCGTGCGAGCGGCGAGCGGCATGACGGTCGGATTCGGGCCTGCGGCCGCAGCAGGACGGCGGGCCGTGGCGGGGTTGCGGCAGAGTCGCAATTATGCCACGGCGGGCCGTTTTGATGCACCGCATCAAAAGAAATCCGCCGCGCGTCCGCCGCCGCGCGTCCGGTGGCGACGGCGCCGGCCCGGTCCCCGCGCGCCGCGGCGCAGTCGCCTGCGCGCTCCGCCGCCGGCGTCAGCGGCTCGCCTGCTGGTACAGCGGCATCACCCGCTGCGCATAAACCTGCAGGTCCTTGAGCCGGTTCTCCGCGGACGGGTGCGTGCTGAGGAACTCGGGACCGCCGCTGCCTCCGGCCTTCTGGGCCATCTTCTGCCACAGCGTGATCGCCGCGCGCGGATCGTAGCCCGCGCGCGCGGCGATCTCCACGCCGATGCGGTCGGCCTCGGTCTCCTGCAGGCGGCTGTGCGGCAAGCCGAAGAAGGTCTTGTAGAAGACGTTCCCCAGATCGCTCGCCGCATCGCCGGCGCCGAGCAGCACGGCTGCGCCGCTGATCAGCACCTGCGCGCCGACCTGCTCGGAGGCGCGCTCGCGCGCGTGCTCGCGCAACGCGTGCGCGATCTCGTGGCCGAGCACCGCCGCGATCTCGTCGTCGGTCAGGTTCAGCTTCTTCACCAGCCCGCTGTAGACGCCGATCTTGCCGCCCGGCATCACCCACGCGTTGATCTCGGGCGAATCGAACACGTTGACTTCCCAGTTCCACGAACGTGCCTCGGGCCGGAACGCGGCGCTGGCCGGAATCAGCCGCGACGTGATCGTGCGCACGCGGCTGGTCAGCGCCGCATCGTCGTTCAGCGTGCCTTTCTGGCGCTGCTGCTGGACGATCTGCGCGTAGGCCTGGTTGGCCTCCTGGCGCATCTGCGCTTCCGAGACGAGCGAGGACATCCGCTGCGTGCGATCGACGCCCACGGCGCCGGGGCTGGTGGTCTGCACGGTGCTGCAGGCCGCCAGGAAAAGCGATGCAGCGGCGGTAATCGCGGCAAGCAGGCGCTTGATCTTCATGGTCGCAGGCTGATTTTCCGGAACGTCAGCGGTCGCAACGAGCAGCAACTCAGCTGCCCGCGCGCGAGCCCGTGCTGCGCGGCGCGCCGCCGATGCGCGGGGTATCGACGTCGACGTCCGCATTCTGCCCGCGATCGCGCAACGCGTGATCGATCAGCACGAG
>ERZ778017.1060-NODE-1060-length-30324-cov-5.624831_pt1 | contig 30324 bp, 10 predicted proteins | sample MGYA00375747_ERZ778017 | MGnify/ENA primary metagenome ERZ778017 (study PRJEB29350, sample SAMN05509838) | bioreactor metagenome | biome: bioreactor; material: wastewater | place: South Africa: University of Cape Town | collected 2014-03-17 ...
AATTCTATGGATTTCGCACCCGATGCGCACCAGTTATCGTAAACTCTTTGGGAATTAATGTGAGGAACAATTTGATCCCAAATACCATGGTAAAGGAAGAGAGGTATTTCTGGGATCTCACTGTTGTTCTTAACGGCTAATGTGTTGTCCAACAAAGCAGCTTTAACTTTAGAGTTGGTCAACACATCGTAACCATTTTTGAAGTAACTGTCGTTTCCCTGGAAAAAGTTGGTATCAGGGTAATGAAGAAGAGATGGAACCAAACACAATTCATTACTCAAATGGAAATCAGCAAAGTTTTGTTTGATCATATCATTTTTCACAACGTCGGAAATCTCAGGGTATTCGTTCATTAACCCATTGACACCATTTGCAACCAATCCTGCAAAAATAGTATTATCAGTAGCAACCACAGTGGTGGTGATATTTGATGGAAGACCACCGGCAGTTGCCCCAATGACATTTTTTGCAAGGTCAGGTTTGTATTCCTTCATCAAAGCTGCAGTCCAGATTGTCGCAAGTGCCCCACCACTGTAGCCCCAAAGGATGACCTCAGGGTCGTCCAAACCAGTGAAGTTCCCTGTGTTTAATGTTGCTTCAAGAGAGTTGAGAATATTGGTACCAGCCAATCTCCCTGCAGTGAATGCAGACTTGTACTCTGCCGTCGTTTCGTATGATGTCGTTACGACATAATAGCCCTGACTTAACAATGCAGCACCCGCATATAATGCAAATTCAAATTCTGCCTCTAAATTATCAAATGTTCTAGCACCGTCGACAATAGCATAGGTTGGTGAGCAGTCAAACCCAGAAGCGTCCTGAGCAATACTGAAGGCAACCAACTTTTTAGGATCAGCGTTGTATGGTTCAATAATAGTCGATACTACGGCAGTAGCGTTACCATGCGAGTCTTCTGATCTCACAAGGATATCCCACGAGTTCTTAACGTCGATGGGGAAGTAAACACTTCTTAATTTAGCAGGGGTTTTTCTCCATCTTAAGATTGTTCCTAATGGTTGGTCTTCGTACCCTTCAGGACCATAATAAAACTCGTCAACAGATGGTCGTGGTACTTTCAATGGGGCTGCAAACACGTTGCAGATGCAGAATACCAAACAAACAAACCAATACTTCATCCTTTTAACCAGCAAAAAAAAAACGATTGTTTCTGTTAATTGAAAATTTAGTTTCAAGGTCCTTGTCGTCAGTATAAGTACTCGTCTATGTCGCACATTTGGCCGTGTATCTTCGTTAAACACCCAAATGATCCCAATAGGGAATAGTAACGTATTGCATGTTTTTCGGTGTACATGCATAAACGTGCATAATTGTTACCTAAATAGGTAATGAACCGTTTTTTTTTACTTCGTAACAGATACTAAACTAAGGTGCGATGCGGATTTTCGAATCAGTATCCTTCCCTGGTTGTGGACACTAACCGTATTTTAAAGATCGACAGATTAAAGTCACATTCATGTGATTCCCCTCCGACTAGAGAAGTTTTCATCGTCTGGTACCTGGTGAATACATTATTAGCAATCCTAACTCAAAAGGACCCTTACAAAACAAAACTCTTTTTGTATCTAGAAAGGGGTAGATACTGTCACATGGTGTTTGGTATCCGAGGAATGTACTAAAAGTATCAACACCAAACGCACCTTTGGGTTGGAATGAGCCATGTTCCTTTTCCCTCTTTTTAAAGATCTACTATACTACTTTTGGAATTTTAAAACAATTCATTGAGAAAATAATCGGTTGGTATATATTACTGCCGACAATACAGAACGCGTCGCTGCACCCCTAGAGTACCACAAAGCTCTCATTGATCCAATTGTTAAGATACTTGTTTCTTATCGAAAACCGTAGGAACATTCAGGAAAAAATACCGCAAAAACTGATACGCCTTAATTCAAGTATCCCTGGTTCAAAATGCGGTCAGCATGTGTTTTTCCACTTCACAACTTCATCACTTCTAGTCTGGTTTCCATGTCGTGGGTTTTTTATATGGTAGCGCGTTCCCATAGTCTTCTCTACAGTACCGATATAATTTTCACCATGAATAGGAATAGACAGCGTTAAATGGTGTCGCGAGCGTTAGCCAGGCAAGGTCATAGAGTGCTAGCTGGTCGATCCAAGTACATAGCATGTGGGTTACTACGAATACCACATTCTTGGCGTAATTTTTCATATTCTCACCCACTTGCTTCGCAGTCTATTGTTTCAAGTCTTTACAGATCACAAGCAAAGAATCAGGAGATTTTCCACACTTCGATACGGAAGGATTATTCTATAGAGCATCATGAGTTATCAGCTTTAAAAGAAAGTATCATTGCAAATGTTGACCCTGTTTACTTGCAATCTTTGGGTGAATTTTACGTTCATATGGTTCAGGCTAAATCCATGCTATTACTGACCAATCGCCAGAATTTCCATGTTTCGGTTAAGGAGTTTGTTGCATTATTAATAGCACAATCTAATGGAAAATTGAAAGACGAGCGTGATCTATTTACTTATATTGGTAGTTTGATTGCAACTGGCGATTTCGATGAACTACAATGTTTGCTTCCATTCACACAATCCTGTCATCAATTTGTACATAATTTCAACTCAAAGATACCTGAGTTTTATGGTGACAGTATTGAAGATGAATTCATCACAAACCAACCTGACAATGCTTTGGAGTTGCCAAAATTTGCGTCAAGTATTGAGTTCAACCCATTGTTTCTTGCTGATAAATCTAACTTTGAAGAGGTATCCAAAATTGCATTTAATTGTTCTCCACCAAATGGACTATTATCTGATTTGCAGGTATTGTACGATTTTGGATTTTATTCTAGTCAGTTCTATTCAAAAATCTTGAATATTGATCTAAATGAAAAGTTGATTAACTTGTTAGTCAGGAACTCGTTATTGTTCAACTCCATCAAAAAGCAGCCATTGCGAGAACTTTTACTATCTTCTTCTGATAATGAACAGTATACAAAACAAGTATTTTATCAATATCTTGCGCTTGTGACCATGAACAATAAGTTCCCAGTTGACTGGTTGAAATCTCTTCCAAAGTTGGATTCGTACCAAGAACCTATGAATGAATTGCCAATTAATAAATTGTGTATTAACGAAACTGTCAGTTTTCCGAAATTAGATGTTGAATCAGTGAATGGTATTGATGACAAAGTATTGAAGAAATTAGGTGATGATACTCTTACATACTGTATTGCGAAACTGATCATTTTCCACAATGACGACTTGTCCAACCTTGAAGATTACAAAATGGAGATTTTAGGTATAATTGAAAAATCTAACCCCTATGATAGTTTGTTGCTCCTTGGAACATTGGCATGGAAGGATTTGACAAAATTCGAAAACTTGGTGGAAGCATTCTTTTATGAGGGAAAAGCAAAGTACAAAACTAATACCGTCAATTATATAAAGTCATTGATTTTAAAATACGATATTCCATTACCCACCCTCAGTATTACAGGCAACAAATCCAAGTTTACTGCACCAGATTTGATAAACACCAACTTGAATAGATTTTTCCTGATTAATTGCATCTTTACAAAACCAAGAGGTAAAACTTCAAAAGATACATGGAAATACAATTCTGAAATACACCAAGTTTTGAAAAATCATCAAAAGCTTGGGGACTTGAGGTACAGGTTTTTAGTCAACTACTTTCTGAAGTTGGGTAAATTAGACGATAACTCAATTCCAAAGTTTTTAAATTCTAACTTATTCAAGAGATATGTCATTGATGAAACAGGATTCTATGAAAGTCAAACTGAATTTATCCCTGATATTCTAGACAATAGTTTTTCAGTTATTTCGTCGAATCAATTTGATCAATTCATTGCAACCTTGACAGACGAACAAGTAAAAGAGTGGGTCAAATCCTTAGTGGATACAGCTGCGTTTGTTTCTCATAACTATTTTGAATCAGAACAGCAATTTTGTAAATTATCAAATCGAGAATTATCTACTTATAAGCCAGCGTTGAATACAATTCGTCAGTCACGGATCGTGGAAAGAATGAAAGGGTTTTCAAATACAATAATGTCAGCAATTGACAACGAGTATGAAGGAACTTTAAGAAAGGGATATGATGTTGAATTGGGGAAACAATACGTAAAGTTTGTTGTTATGAAATTTAATATTGAAGGTAATTTGGACACGTTTATGAATGCTAATCGAGAAATGATTGAAACGTTTGACTTATTGTTTCCTGCAAGGTTCTACCGACTTATTGGTATTAACCTTTTAAATGGGCTTGATTGTGAAGCAATCCTTACTGAAATCCTCAGAAACATGAACAAGTTCCAAAAACAATTTATTATGAAGGAAACTCTAAAGTTAACGTTAGATTTGAATATCAAACAAAAACCAAGCTCCATTCTTCACAATGCTGCATTGCCAAAACCTATTGAAAACGATCTTTCCAAGTTGTTGTTCATTCACCAGAGCCACAGTATGTCATTTCTCAAGAATGTTGAAAAATCAAAGCTGACTCGACTACTGAACAAAATCATACAGTTCAGTGAGTTGGGATTACAATATCATAAATATATGGTGTTACGGCAACTTGCAACTGCGGATACAAGTATAACTCTGGAATCCCTAGACCAATTGTACCAAATATTTATGGACAAGAAGTTGAGAATTCTTATAAACGAATCAACTGTATTTATAATGCGACCATTTGCAGAGAAAAGAGCCAATGGTGTGTGTGTTGCGTTAGCAGAGAAGATGTCGAGAACATCCTACTTGAGAATGAGATTCCATGCACAATTGTACAACCAGTATATTGGAAACTTGAGCTTCCAGCAACCCTCTGTGGCTGATAAATGGATGCAAAATTTCATGGGTCCAATATTGCAAGAGGTGAGCAAACTTTCTCCAAATGCGCAGTCAACAATGTTGCAAAATCTACAAAACGATATAGACAAAATATAGAGCATATATATATTCTAACATGACCTGTACGATATTTCACAATAACACATTAAAACTATTAAATAAAGTTTGCGCTACCGTACCATCTTTACGGCAAACGCAGTGTTATCTCCATAATGATGTTGACTTCGATTTTTTGGGTGGAATTGCATACCGAATATGGATAGCCGCCTAATGTGAAATTTAAAGTGTTCGGGTCAAGACGAAGCAAATCATGGAAAAAGGTACCATGAAACCTTATATATTTGTAGTGATTGTGGTCTTTGTCGCCCTATACTATTGGTATACAGCTCCACGAGCAAAGAAACCGCAGGATCGTGATATTAAAAGCGAACAGGAGCTACCAAAACCAACTCCACTAAACATTACCCCAGATCAAGTTGGTAACTACGATGACAGACCATGGAGAATCTTTCGGTGGCCGTACCATCAGACAATGTCGATTTTCCGTTTAGATATTAACCATTGGTTGGATATGGACAAGTATTATGTTCATTACATTGAAGAAAAGAAAAAAGTGTTTCACGAATACGGTAAAGATAATCTAGATTGGTTACCTGAAAGTGAAGAAGCATGTTTAGAATTGATGCATATTGTAGTTGATCACATGTTGTCCAGGTACCCAAAACTCTTCACCCTGTTGAACAGTACCAATACGGTGATACGGAACGAAATCACCAACGAGGTGCTTGACATGTCTATACCCTTAAAGGACCATCCGTTAGTATATGTGTCGAAACTTGCAAAGGAGGATTTCTATGTAGTTCAACAGAATCCTGATGATGGGCTTCACTACTTAGTTGCAGCAGCTGTGCCATTTCCTGGAGGGGGGTTTTCATTGCTGGAAATCCTTGGTCAAAATATTGATGTAATTCATACTTCGGTGCCTTATTATAAAGAGAAGTTGCAAAAATCTATGGAAAAGTGGTTTTCCAGATTGTCTGCAAATGAGCCGGTCGAACGAGCTACATGGTATATGTCTTGGGATCATGAATTGAGAGAAGCTGAGGTGTATAAAGTACCCAAGGGAAGTAGTGAGGTGAAGGATCTTCCTGACCCAAAAGAATTCGTCGTCCGAGTCGATCGGCAGTCGTTACGGAGGTTGCCTAAATCTAGAGCAATCATATTTACCAATCATCCCATAATGTATTCTATCGATGAAATGAAAGATGAACCACTAGTGCCATCATTGATCAAGAAGATTTTATTTGAAGGTCCTCCAGATATTGTCAAATACAAAAATTTTCAAGTGTTTCGAGACCACATAGAACCGTATTTACAGTCACTCATTGACCGGCAAATAGACTTAGGAATCATCACAAAGGATACTCCAGTAAGGACATTACCCACTTATCCATTTGCTCACTGGGCCAAGACGGATTTTGACTATGTAAATGGATGGAACAATCCAAGCTACCCTAAGAATGAAAAGTATAATTGGTTAAAGAAAAGTGCCTAGATGCCGTTAAAAGGTGTATAATCGCCTTCTCACTGTTTGCGTGTTTATAGGCAATCTCACTAGATGTCTTGCTTATTGTAGGTATTGCAAATCTGGACACTTTTAATACGAGGTCTGTGCTCTGGTTTAACCTCATCACAACACACAAACTACAAATAATTATCTACTAATTTACAGCTGTTTGGGGGCTAGAATGCTCAGTTGAAATGAAGAATAAATAGCTAGACTGCAAGCAGTCTAAATACAACCCTTTAACCAACCACGCCCGTAATTCCCATGACTACCTACAGCAACTTTTTCGAGAAAAAGCTGCCATAACTAGTCCACTCTCGTATGTGTTGTAGAGAGCACCAATTCTGGATTGCGAGATACTTCTCTGAACTGTCGCCCTACAATAATACACATACTTGTACAATATAGAGAAAAGAAAAGAGCCGTTAAATTTTGACGCATCAACGCCCTTATATAAAATTTCCAGAATCCGGGTAATATGCATCCACAATAGTTAACTGTTATACCTAAAAGTCGACCATTATTGTCAAGTGGTTATCGTCGGATCACAATTGTTCAAATGTACGTTGGTCAGCTCGCGTGTATCGCAACTTTAATTGCTGGTGCTTTTTGTGTGGACTTAAAAGGAAAAATTGTTGGGTTCCCTGAACAATTGGATGAGTTGTACGTTAAGCAGGGAATTTCGATTGTTAATGGTAACAACTATCCTGGAAAATTCAACGTTGAATTATACAAATACAATGACGATGTTGATGGTAAACTGGCTAGTGTAACCTCAGCATTGGTGAACAAGAATTATGAGTTTCAGTTCCCAGATTTGTCACTTGGAGAGTATGAATTAATCGTCAATTCTTATGACTTTGATTTGGCGAAAAATAGGTACACCATCAATGTCGAAGCCAAAAATGATTCTCAAGAATATACCATTTTAGCAGCTGAACATACTCCAATTTCTACCAACAAAACATCCTCCGTGGTTGTTTCAAATGAAGTACCATTGGAAATCCAAATAGTGCAATTAAAACAATTTTATCAATTAAGCTCGAACTCATTGCTGGATATGATTATGAATAGTCCATTTGGTTTTATCTTCAAAAGCAAGCTCTACACTTTCTTATTTGCGATTATACTAGGGATGTTTATAGCTCCATATCTTGCCACCTACATTTCACCAGAATTTGTTGAACACTACAAGGAGATTCAACAAGAACTTCAACAGGAAAAGGCTCCTAAATTGAAATTGGCCAACCAAGAAGAAATTGATGCTGGTTTGAAAGCAAGAACTTCTAAAAATACTGGATTACGAAAACGAAAATAGTGACATCGCATTATATATATCTATATTTTAACATTAATCTTAAATTTAACAATGCAATATCGACTAAGGTACCAACAGAAAGTACCAACCACCGTAAATATACCACAAAAAGCTGCAAACATCGTGTATTTATATTTCGACCCATCTCCAATGATTGCTGCTGCTAGAGGAATACCGAATAAATTTGCCGTGCAAACAAAGAAATACATCAACCCGTATCTTTGGCCAAATTTGTTCACGGGGGTAATTACTCCAAGACAAACTGGAGTTAAGCTTAAAATGGACGAACTGAAGAAACCGCAACTAGCAGCAAATGCAAATAACACCCCATGATTATACCCAAATGGAATCCAGAGTAAAAATATCGAAAGTATGACCCCAATAAGCATCAATATCATCACATTGAAATGGCCAATAATGTCAGAAAGATAACCTGGCAACAACCTTCCAAATACACCGGAAGCATTGAAAATTGTCAACAAGATATAGGACGACGATTCTGACATATTCTGTGTTATAGCATACGTTGGGTAATATGTCATGATAGATAACAATGCCAATTCCGTAGCAAAATTCCCCAATACTAGAAATGTGAATTTCATGTCCTTTAATATCGAAAAATCAAACAATTCCTTGGAAAGGCCCAAAAGCTGTTTCTTTTTACCCTGGCTATCCTTGTCATCTCCGTTCGTTGTGGGAGGAATTCTGTCTTTTACTAGTACAATTGCGATAATCATGCATCCCAAGCAGAAAAACCCCAAAATTCTCATGGCCCATGGGTACCCTAGTTTTGGGTATAATGCTCTCAACATGATTGGAATGAATGTACCACCAATAGAACCACCAATAGTGGCCATGGCGATGGCCCTACCCCGTTTCAAGAAAAACCAGTGACTAATTGCTCCAATTAATGGGGTGATACATAAGGCATTACCAAACCCAATGCATATCGAAAAGGCAAGAATAAACTGCCACACTTCAGTACACACGGCTGACGACATGTAACCTATAGTTTGCAACACACAACCTGCTATTAATGGAGCCGTGGCCCCTTTGGCATCAAAATATGGCCCTACAATTACCCCCATACCAAAAGAAAGGGCCATGTAAATGGAAAAGATCCACGATACTGTTGAAGCTTTGACATCTTCTAATTGATGGGTAGCAACGTATGTTTGAATAGCACCAACAGAATTGACGGTACCAAAGTTAGCAACCAACCCGATAAATGAACCAAGCACTACACTATACGCTTTTAGACCACCTTCAGGAAATGTTAGGTGAGGAAGGATATCATTCGGAGTTGAAATTTGCGAGGTGGTCTCCACTCTCAACACAGCAATGCTGTCAGTGTCATTTGTAATATCACTTTGAAGGTTCAGCAACTCATAACTGCTGCTATCTCCCACATTTGTAGCCATGAGAAATCGATGCAATCACATTTTGGTTGAGGTGGAAGTGTCTCGGTATTAAATACTGATTTTTTTTTTTTGATATTTTTCACGAGTAGTCTGGGGGTCGCTAATCCAAATGTGGAAACCAATTGCGAGGCTCATGGTTGGAAACTTCTCATTGTTACCGCAGGGCGCTACCACGAAATCGCCCTAGGGTCCCGGGAATTACCTCCACTACCTTGGTAGTACGGAGGATTTTGCAGGTTTGCCGACCAGCACAGGTATAGGTCTAGCAAATGAGAAGACCCTTGGTCTTGTTGACAGTAAGCCGTTGATACATCTGTATCCGTAGATATAACTATACACTTTTTCAATTCTTACCTTCTACTTCTTCTTTCTACTTCTTCCTTTACATTGCTTGTTGTATTCATTGCCTCACTATAAAGTGTAGACCCTACCAGTGAGGTCCCCAACAACCAATTTCATAATGCCTCGACACAACTTTTCTTCAGGATCAATCTCGTGGCATTTGAAAAGTTCAAATGTAGTAATGTCTCCTTGTATATGCTTGGTAAGACTAATGGAGTCGATCTCGTTCATACTCCATCCATTCTCTTCAATTCCGATGTCGAAAACTTTCAACTCCCGACCGACCGCAACTCCAAGTATATCGTTGCACCAGTACGTATGGTCGTTGTTCATAACCAGCCGATTTTTGTCAACAGTTGGACTGTTGATTGTAGCAAAGTTAATACATCTAACAACTCGGGGAGTAAAGTCAAGTCGCTTGGTTAGAATTGGACTTCCATTTATGGTGTAAACATGAATGATTGTCTCCGTCTCCATCACGTACCCTATCGCGATGTTCCCACTGTCATTAGATATGGTGGTGAATGTCTGTTGGATTCGGCCAGCTGGTGGTTTCAATTTGCGCATAAATTTAAACCGAACAATGTCCCAAACTATGGCAGTCCCTTCGCTGTCAACACTAAGGCCAATTTTGAAGCTTTTGCTATATTTAAGTTCAGTGATGGTAGTGAAATGCCCCCGTAACACTGCCTGAAATTGTAGACTTAAAGTTGGTTTAACAAACACCTTCCAGACATTTATTGTTCCGTTTTCGCTACCCGTCATAAACATCTTGTTACCAATTTGAAGGATGTAAGTGATGTTTGACAGTTGTATGTCATGGAATGTTGTTTGATTGATAATTAATGATTTACTAGCACTGCGGAAATTCATTGGTTTTCGAATGAGTAGATCATCTTCTGCAGCAATGCAATTTGGTCTTCCTACCCACTTTTTAGTAGATTTTGAACTTATCTCTAGCTTTTGTATTGGAGCTTGCAACTTCGATTCAAAAACTAATTTCGGTGGCTCCTCAATGTTAACCAAATTAAGGTAATAACTTGGTGTGTTAAGTACCTCTCGATTAGGATGAGGTTTATTGAAAATTTTGGTTGGAGTTTGACCAAAGTTGTTGATCATTCCGATTATCGCCCGTTTCTCAACTTCATCGTTGATATTATCCAAGTTAATTGCTCCATTATAAGACAAATGATGAAACACATTCAATGAAGATACTGCCTCTTCTCCACTTTGTTTAAACCCAAAAATCAAGTCTATCCATAAATTCAAATTTGCCGAGACATATGGACTTTCTAAAGCTTCTCTATTCTTTGCAATGAATATTTTTGGGTCACCTTTAGCCCACGGAGGCAAAATAACATCATTAGACACTTCTCCACTCTGTAACTTTCCGAATTCGAAATTGTTGGAATTGATTAAGAACTCAGGTAAAAAGAAAAACTCAGGAGTCAATTCTCTAACATCGGTTGTGTTATCTTGCGATGCTGATTTCCATGCTCTGTCAATTGAATTGAATAACCTATCAGCATGGTCAAACTTACCACCCTGCAATACTAAATAAGATTGAACAAATGGTCTCAATCTAATCAAATATGAGGTGACAATCATGGCAGATGAATAATGTGTTCCATAATGAAACGGAGGTGATAACTCATCATTAAGGCTTGCCAATGCATCGTACCTCTCCTTGAATTGTTGAGCTCTACCAGGAGTTTGGGCACCCATTGGCTTCGACAAATCACGGTACGATTTTGGATTCGATAAATCTAAGGTTTCGCTCTCATAGTCAGCTATAACCCACGGAAATACTGGATACTGACTCAAATCATTGAATGTTCTTCCTGCAAGTGTGTTGATGATCATCAAATAGTAGAAGTTAGATAACTCACCCATTCTCCATTTCTTAGTCACATTTTGAAATAGTGATGGTATAAACGGGTTGTGTGAAAATGCTGAAGCAATCTTCGATGCTATAAACAGAGACCCGTTTTGTGATGTATTCGACAATAAGGATGTAGACGTATTCAACGCTTGGATTAAGTCATTATCTAGACCGATGCCCGAAACATATGATGATAATTTGTGATATATTGCATCACGCTCCTTAGTCGTCAAACAAGTGATTAATATACTGGCACCGTCGCTAAAGAACATCTCCAATGCAATATCTCGAAGTAAAAATGAACGTTTGGAAATAGAGCTTAAATTTTCAAGGCTCCAGCTCTTTGTGCGATGTGATTTGCTGTCTTCTTTCAACATGTTGCTAGATTGCGAGCTCACAAGTTGAAGTATTGGATCCCTAAGATTCTTAGGTGCATCAACAACGTCAATGACATTTCCATCAGAGCCATGGAAATAGTTTTCAATCAAATATATATGACTGATTCCAAGAATCATTAAACTTTCCAGGGGTATCAACCCATTGATTTCAGTAACATTCCATAACGCAGTTATCTGGTCCCCCAAGAAAAGACTTCTTATTACTTTCCGGTTTCGATCCTCATAATTGATCTTTCTTGTTGATTCATCTTGATGGGGTGGAGAACCGTTATCCAAATCATCATTATCTAGTGAGCCGTCAGTTGTAATTTCCAAAGAATCTAGTGCATCAATAGTCAAGATATCATACTCATCGATACCAGTTGGTGGTTCAACAGAATCGACTACCTTAGTGGGTACTGTGAAATTGTAAGAAAACTTCTCTGATTTCGGGAGCTGATCTTCAATTATTAATCTTTTCCTCATCCTGTCATGGCTCTCTATGTAATCCAAAGTGTAGTTTTGTGCTCTGTCATCCTCCTGTATTAATCTTATAATTTCAACTTTCAACAAATTATAGCCAGCTACAAAGAACTGAATGTTTTCCATCTCATCTTGAATCAAACGATTATACTTGATAATTTCATCGTGTACTACTCGTGATTTCAATAACTCGCAGTCTCGTTCAAAACTCTTCGTGTACACGTTCTCCATATAGTCCAATCTTCCACCGTTATGAAGTGTCACACTTATCATATCGTTCAAATGTAAATATTCCTTTCTCTTGTATGCTGATACTAAAGATTGAAAGTTTCTCGTAATTGTTTTCGTCATTGTCGGATATCTGAATAATCTAGAAAATGTCTCCTCATCATTTTTAGAAAGCAAATTGTTCAAAAACTCGATTATAAGATCCAGGTCACTCGTGATAAGTTTTACAATTGATTTTATGTTGTCTTGATCCATCAAATACCAAGTTCTTAGAAAACTGGAAGTGTATTCCATTGTAGATTGACGTTTCTCGGGCGAAAATTGAATGAATGTTCCAAGAACCAAATTCAATAAATCTGCCAACTTCCTCGAGTTCAATACTTCTGGAGTAAATACAGTCATTTGACGGTAGAGTAACAATTTTAAGTAAGAGTTCCAATGGATAGTATCTGTTTCACTATTTTCACATTCGTCTGCTAACTTCAAAAACTTCAACATGATAATATCGCCCAAAATGTTCTTTTCCTTGGTTAGAGGTTTTTGCTTGCATAATTCAATACATATGAACATGCAATTCACGAAGCTATCCAAGTCGTCGTTGCTAACGTAGTAATTTTGTTTCAAAAACTCACTCTGATAGCAATTAAGGATACTGAATAGTGACTCTAAATAATTATTTTCATCATAAATGAAGTTTGACATGGATAGAAATTCGTTTGAATGGGCAAAAATCTTGGGGAATATTAAATCTAACATAAGCTTTTTTGTTATATCATTTAATTTTTCAAAAATCTCAACCATAGTGTTCTTGGTCACACAGCTGATGAATATTTCAGACAATACATTGATCAATTGCTCATATGAATCATGAAACCGTTGACGAGACTCCGCATCATCCCAGTTTAATGTCAACTTCAAGTAAGCAAGTAATTCGAATATTCCTTCCAAAAACTCTTTTGTCGTATAGAAGGAACTTAAGACAGACGACGCATTAAATCCAATTCTTATTGATTCAATATAACCATTTACCACATGCAAAACATCCAACTTTAAATCCAAATTCGAATCTATCTTTGATTTAGTGGGCGATGTCGGATTGCTGCTCAATAGCTTTCCGCTTTTCAAGTTAAGTGTATACATGGAATTTAAAATCACATTTGTAAGGATAAGCAAAAATTCGGGCATTAATAATAGGTTGAGCTGTTTCCGATATTCTAGTACACCAATTAAGTCGAGTCTACTTCTACTCAACATCTCATCAGAGGCAAAATTGGTTATTGAATCAATTCCAAAACCAGCTAAAAATATAGAGGTTAAAATTCTATCATCCTTCCACCAGTGCTTCAAAAACTGTGTCAATATTTCTTGTCCATGATTAACTTTGAAAAAACGTTTAATTATGTTAGGTCCAAGAGATTTTAACAACTTTGTCAATAATTTCAAACCACATTGTGCAACTTCCGGAATTTGTACATTGAAAAGGAGCAAAATCCAATGAACTGTGATTGATCTAGAGAACTTCCGTAATGTCTTCACGGAGGAATTTTTGTCGCATAGAATTTCAGTTAAAATTGACAACACAATAACGCCATGAGTTGACGAACTGTCTTCATTATAAAGTGCAAAGATTACATATGTCGAAAGTGTTCTTATTGTTTCGGCAGATGCGTCTGCGTTTAAAATACATCTCAAGGTAGATTCGATTTGTTCATTGAGGGATTGTGAATTGTTTGAAAGCCATTTGGGATTTTTAAGAAGCTGAACAAATCGCTTTAATAACTTCAACTTTCTTAATTCCGCAATATTGTAAGATTTGTATTTTGATGTAGCAATTAGAACTTGAAGGTGATACAACAAGAATTCAAACGAGTCAGTTCCCAAGAAGAAATCAAGATTAAGTATTAAAAATTTGTAGCTTTGTGTGTTGAGTATGAGCGATTCGTATGGGTTAATGAAATCAAAACCATTACAACTGAGCAAGATGTTCAAGATATTAGAATCGTTTGATCCCGGCATGTCCTCTAGGAGCTTGTTCCGATTTAAGTTTTTGATCAATTTAAGGGTCAAAGATGGATTATGGTTTTCCTTGTAGCTTGTTAGCATGATTGAAAGCAAGCCATATCCATTTAAATTTTCAAATTCTTTGCTTAGTCTCCAGTCATTTTCAATTGCTAAAAGTAAAGTTGAAAGAAGGTAATAAATCATTGAATCTCTCATTCCTTCATTTCGTATTTCAATTGAAGATTCTATCTGTTTTAGTAATAAAGCAGTTCCTCCAACACAATGAAGTGCTGAATGGATTGAATTCGAATTGTGATACACATATGATGGGAAAGATAAGAATTGGGTTTCTTGAGAATAATGATTATGTTTCTGTTGATTCTCAAAAGTCTCGAAATATTCATTCGTGTCAAACAAAACCATATCCTGTTTCATAGGTGATAATGAATCAACGATCAAGTCTTTGTCGGAAAAATCAAAACTCGAGTTAGTGCTTGCTTGCGACTGTCTCTCTGACAGTACTTGGGAACTATGTGACAAACTTCTTTTCATAAAGTTACTTGTTGGCCAAATAGTGTCGTTCTGTCTGGAGTCTGACTTCCAATTGACCCGCCTGGTAGTGATCTTTATAGAATCACTCTTCTGTTGCTGTAGCTGTTTATTTTTCATGCCTAAGTTCATCAATCTTCTATGAGTTAGGTGGTTTGTCAAATTAAGCAAGTTTTCTTTTGTAAATTCTTTGAAATCCCATGTATACTCAAGTCCCAAGTTGTATAAAAGGCTGATCCATTCGGGAGACAAATTCGTATTTAAAATTGTCAAGTTTTTAATCAATATCTCATCGCTTGATTTGGGACTGATTCGATACTCATTCCCTATAGTAACTTTATTCCAAGAATGGAGTGCTTTCCTAATATCTGGACATGGAATAGACTCGCTATACTCCCCATTGAGAAATAAATTTAAATTTCCGTAGCTATCATAAGTTAATACAAAATGGACAAATCCTTGGTCTCTTGAGTTTCCAGAAAGTGGTACTTCATCATCACTAGATTGCTCTTGTAAAATTTGATTGAACACAAATCGCATTTTCGAATTATTTTGGTTGTTTCGTATTTCTACCATGAATTGATTGTATCCGACCAAATAAACTTTCAAAGTTGTAAATGATTCCTGTGTTGAATTGGTATCCGAGTTAGATAATACGAAAATGGCTACGGCATCATCATTTTCTTGTAAGCGACGATTGACTTTGAACCATGAGTGGATAGATAATGTTTTTTTGACTTCATTATTTGTGAATGGAAAGCTTGTTGACTTATTAAATATGGCAAATTTGAAATGGGCTGGGTATGTTTGGAGAAGTAGTTGGAATAATTCCAGGTACATTATTTTTGATGAAGTGCATTTGTCCACGAATAATTGAGTAATAATCTTCTTGATATAGTTGATGTCGGAACCCAATTCCAGAAAGAGCAACATCAATCTGACACACTGATCGCTCATTGGATCCCTGATAGGGAATACGTCAGTATCTTTATTCACGGTGATTTCCAAACGAGACGCAATTTCAGAGAACGTATCGAGTAAAGCATAATGGAACTTAGTATTGAATAATCGTACCCTCAAGTTATACGAATCCGTTACCACGTATATCAAGATTTCCAATAAGATGACTTTCAAGTCGGTATATATGGAGTTTTCCAATGCCAATAATTTGGAAAGAAACGTTTTATAGTTGCTAAAGTTGATATCGGTGCAATTGCTGTTCACTCCAAGCACTACATGTTCTGCAATAATCAGAGACAAAGCATCCGAGTCAGACACCGCATCCCGTAGCTCCAATTGCCAATTTTTCAAAAGGGTCTCATTAAGGTGATAACACGGAAGTAGCTCATGGCACACAAACGTCACCAATTCCAAGTCTGGGTTGTCATTTAAATCACCTATACTTCTATTGATACTATTGATGTCATTGTCGTTATCGTCACTGTGGCTGGCACCATTGGCCCCACGAATGCTATCTGTGCCACTGGGACCGAAACTCATAGGCCAAATCGCAATTGAATCAGTGTCGCCAGTACAAGCTCAATTGATGGATGTTGTGGTCTAAAGAATCTCAAGCAGCACTAGTGATGTATAATTGGCTGTAGTGATTCACGTCGTGTTCAGAAGATATCTATACTAGTTTGTGGAGATGGAAAGTAAGTGTAGTGTAGAATATAATTGAGAATAGAAATAAGGTACGGCAGAAACACGATAACGGTACGACAAATAAAATGTAATGAGATCAGTACGGTATTGCAGCGTATATCGCGTGCGCATAGAAGCCGAAATCTGCTGTGCCTCGTCTGTGGTTAAGAGTCAACTGTTGAGGCCCACTTCAGGTCTAATTCATGTTTCAGCTACTCTGGGAGAGGAAACGTACAGTTCTGGAGAACAGGGGTAGTAGAGAAGTATTCTGTAGAGTGTTTAGAGAGTAGGAAAATATAGTTATGGAATCAGTTATGATACTGTGAAGTATGTTGTAGAAACAAGCTACTCTTTGTATTAGTTTTTTCTATGCTCAGTAGTAGATGCATTGATATTCTCATTTTATGCTCCACACTTTGGCCGGCCTAATTAGCCTCAATTGCTGTTGCGTTAGATTTTCTGTTTGCTGGTGTGTTTTGTTTTATTTACTATCGGATCCAGCTATATAAGACTAGTTGTTCAAATCTCGTTGCATTCACTGATGTTATCGCCATCGCCGTCGTCAGAGTTTGCGAGTCGTGGTGACAACGTCATCTTCTGGCGACCGTTGCTCTTTATTTGAACGAGTTTGTTGTTGTTGTTTGCCCTAGAAATAAGCCGTTGTTTTCTACTGTTATCAGTATGAAACCCCTGCTCGTCGGTTTCTTCTTTATCTTCTTCGTCATCCTCTTCTTCCACTTGCTCATCATTGCTTGCGTCAGTTTCTCCCTCGTTCTCTTTCTCGTCGTCGCTATACAAGTCGAGCTCTTCATCGCGAGAAAAGACAGCATTTCCAGTTCCCGTTTCTTCTGGTTTTGGCTCATCTTCTTGCGCCAACTTTTCCTCTTGTTTGAGTTGTGATTCCGTGTACTTGTACGTTAATATCCTCTGCTTTAATAATTCCAAGTTTGATAGCTTTGCTTCAAGAGATGCTTGGTACGCTTTTCTTCCATCGTGGATCAATTCATTTAAATTTTCTCCTCCTAAAAGTGAATCCGGATTACTTTGTCTCCGACGGTAAAATAATAAATATGCTGCTGGTGTGACACACATTTGCGGTTCACGTAATTCTGTAACTGTACTATCATCAAAATAGTACCATTTTCCATCTCGGAAATTTTGTGCAGCAGCAGTATAATGACCACCGCCTAATCCTCCGTAATGATTGTCTACGGCTACCAAATCGTAAATATTGCTTGCCGACTCGGGATTCGCAATATAGTCACTGATATCCAACCCTTCAATAGGAAAATCAACCAACATCCCAATCTTGTCACTGAAAGCACGTGCGCTATGGAATCGTTTTAAATGTATTGTCAAAATATCTCCTGATGACCAAAGTTGAATTGTCTTCGTCGCCTGCTTGTGTTCTTTACACCTAGGACAGTACCACAAATCATGTTCCCCTAAAACCTCGGGAGTGCTGAACATTCTAAGACAATCGTATAAAGAAACCGTAGAATTAATCTGTCTCTGAAATCTAGCCTTATTCTTCTGCAATTCAGGGTTATCAATCAATGGTGGGTTTTCCCATGTCCGGTACTCCTCAGCGAAAAACTCCTGTTGAATGGTACTGTTCCAGTGACACAACAATATAGTATCCTTATTTACTAATACAGGATGGTTGATATTTGCGGTATTAATTGGTGGTGATTCTTGTAATTCTTCAGTAGGAGAATTTACAGCAGATGGTTTCAAGGACTCCAACGTAGGAGGAGCTATGGAACTTTCAGACTCAATGTTGTCATCCAACAAACTGTTCAAAGCCGGCTCATTTTCCTCATCTGACAGGTTCAACAGTGATAATGTTGGTGCATCAGATGCATGCGTCAGGTTTTGCTTGTTTGTGTTCATCTCTTCAACTAATACAAATGCCTCTTCATTGGACTTTTCACTTTCAGAAGAGTTTGGTGTGTTGTGGTCATCTTCGACAGTAGGAATTTCGATTTCTTGTTCCATGCCTGTTGGTCGGGAAGCATAGTGATAGTATTTTTTCTTTAGATCAGGCAACTTGTCACCCAATTTTATAAATTCTTTCAAATTTGGCCTAAATATTGGTGCGTGGATAACTCTTTCGACAGTAGAATGAGAGTTCATGTACTGATTATGGCCATATCTATGACGAGGCGGCACTCTCGATACAGTATTGTGGTACTTTATCTCAAACCCTATATCTGCACTAACATAGGGATTTGCTAAAGAAACATCAGAATCGTATCCATTACTATCTTTTCCGTCCATGTCGATCTCACGATTGATATTTGGGAAGTCTTGAGGAGAATAGAATTGTTTCTCCTTGAAATTTTCATTGTTGATTTTCAATTTATTGTACTCTTCTCTAATATTTGAGTTGGTGAGTACTTGTACCTTTTCCTCCAACTTTTTGCGAATTGTTCCAAAGCTTGACACTTCTGTTTCTTTGTTAAGGACAATGAACAAAGGAATACCAAACAACTCTGAGAAGTTGTATGATTTGTCGGGGTCTTCAACTGAATTTATCACGGGAATAATTACGTCTGTATCAGGATTGTGAGGAACATAATAAACGTAAATGTCGTCAGTATCACGAATGAGATCGCTGATTGGTAGGAATTTGTTCTTGTTATAATCCTGTTGGAAATCGCTGTAAAATGAGTCTCTAAAGATTTCATACAAGAATAGTTCACTGGGACGAACAGAAAAGAAGTCAGCAATGTACTTGATGAGTTGGTCGTAGTTCGAGGTTTTTGATAATTCTACCTCTAACTTCTTGATGTTCCGATCACCTAAAATTTTCTTATCAGACAAGTCTACCACAGTGAATGTATGATACCATTTTTTGCTAATTGGCAAAGGCAATGTCAAATCGTTGTATGGATCGAACGTGATGGAAGTCTTCGAACAAGTCGGGCAAACTAAGGTTGACTGATATAAACCTGTAAACAAGTCAACAATTGCCGAATCATTTCTTGACTTGTATTGGTTCCAGCATGTATTTGCAAGTTCGATGATTGCTTGGGTATTACCGATGTCTTCGTCCTTTAACTCAGGCTTTTCAGCATACGGCTTATCGTGAATTCTATTTAAGTCCTCGTGTAAAGCATCGAGCAACCAACTCAAAAACTCCTGAGAATCTTGTTGCATGTACCCATGAAACATCGAGGAATACCGACCGATTGTTGATTTGAACTCACGGGGTGCAATACTTGACGATTTAGAATTGTCAAAAGCCAGCTTTAGCAATGATCCAAACGAATTCGCAACGTCGCCGTGATACCCTAATGGGTTGGTTGTGTTTAATTCTTGTTTAAACAAGTTAAAGAAGAAGAAGTAATTAACCTCGGGAATATGTAGCAAACATTGAAGAGCAGAATTCATATAACAGGTATTACCCAAATTGTTTAAGCCCAAATGACCACCAGAGGTCAACATATAGTTCGAATTGTACAAAGCTAGATCAGTTTGGTCAAAATAGGTATCAAGCGGAAATTTCGAACCTTCCGATTTGGCCTCGCCCACCTCTACCAAGATGTGGGAATTGGAACGGTTACTAATTTGGTCGATGGTTTTGTTTAGTACACCCGGGAAGATTAATGTTTTGTTTTCAATTTCAAATATGAATTGGTTTAACGTTATTTGAAATGGGAAGGTTGCCATGTTGGGCGAATCAATGAACCAAATTCTAATTGGTGGTGAGCTCTTCTTGGGCACCTTCAAAATATCTATTCTGATCTGAGCAATCAAATCACCATAAGTTTTGCATCTCGATATCCAGAGTTTACGAGGCAGCGTAACTTGTCGATGTGAGTACAAGTTGTGATGAGGATTTTTCTTTGATAGTTGATGCAAGTGGAACGTGAGAGGGAATCTTTCCACTTCGTTCTCGCCAGTTTGTGGATTTACTACAATGTATCTCAAAACAGGTTCTCCTTTAATACCAAACCACGTCGTGAAATGATTGAAAATCTCGGGAATGACATTGTAGGTCCCAACAGGTTCTTCATTTTCAGGGTACAATTGGCCATTTTCATCGACAATCGACGAACAATCGACTGGGCCCAACTGAGCCGCCAAATCCTCAAAGGAATCTGCTGTCAAATTGAAAAATTTGTTGACATAGTCCGAAGATATCAAGTACCAAAGATCACCCTGGGTCCCATGATTCGAAGTTTGAAGCAAATGGTGAATCAATTTTCTATTTTGCAACAACTCCTCCGAAGTATGTAAAGAATTTGATGACGATCCAGTAGGCTGTATTGAGCTCGAAGTGAACTCTTCATCAGCCATGGTGTGACGACTTTACGTTATAGAAAAATCTCAATTTCAAGATGCCAGCTCGTTGATGAGGATTTTTTCTTACTGAGGACCCCGCGAAACTTCACCACGCGGCAGCACCTAGGTCGACGATGGCGTGCTTGCAGGCGAAACCGCGCGTTGGGTAGCACCACGGTTGGAGCTGTTCACCATTGCTTTACTATAGCGTCATCACAACAGCAATATTGCAGCAACTTTAACGACACATCGGAGATGCTTTCACGGCAGAAATAGCAAATATGGGCACCGGATACGAAATACACCATGGTGCCGTACTACAGCACAATGGTGGTGCTAGCACGGCTGACGGCGCCCAACATATACTTCGTATAATAGGGGCCTGAACCATGCTGTACTACATTGATGAAAACTCAGAATTCAACATGAAAGACTCACATGTCTCATGTCGTGCGAAAAGTGACTATGCTCTACACAGACAAGCTTTTTGTGCCGATCAGTCGTTTGTGGTTCAGTGCGACGTCACAACTCAGTTCGAAGTACAGTGGAAATATACCAAATCATCACCAAGCTTACAATGAACCAAGCACGTCTACAAGGAGCTTTCTACGATATTTTTGATGATTCTGTCCGCGACATTTTAATCATGGATCCTAAATCGTGCAAGGTGGAGACCCATGCATACTCCGAGCATAGTTTCTCAGGAAACAACCTTCGTAAGGCGATAGGAATAATTATCGGACCTTTGTGAAAAAAATACACCAAAAGTGAACTTAGCCACAAGTAAGAGCGACATCGGCAATCACACTAAACTATGGTAGTTATACTTATTGTCTCATTGCAATGGAACACTTTGGCAGTTAGGATGACCGTGGTATCGTTGTACCACCAATTTCGGCTTGTTCTCACAAGTTTGCGGCACCACTGATTTTTTTCCACAGCACCCTCCTACTCCCAAATACCTCCCTAGACTCCAACTTGACGTTATACAGGCCAAAATAATGCCATCATGTCTTAATTGGAAGGTCGCAATGTCTGTATACCTTATTTTCCTGTGGAGTTGCCGGTCCGGGACAGTTCCAAACGGTTTTGGTGCGACTTTTTTGCAGTCAAATTTAGTGCCTTATAGTTTTCTGGTAATGATTTGCCTAACTAAAACGGCAGCCCAGGTGGAGTCCACATCATTCACAATGGCATTTTACTCCAACCGGTGGGTGTGGTAACAAATTTCTTTGTGCATGTTTTGCGTATAAATACCATTGCCGATCTGCTTCAAACCACCATGATTTTGAGAGTCGCATAGTATTATGACTATAGATTGTATCAACCACATTGCAATTTTGGTATGTGACTTACCAGTCAAAGGATTAACTGAACATTACGGTGATTATGGTGACTGCTGCGAAAAGTTGTTGCGCAGGGGTGGGGTGTCGTTGCCCATCATTAAGTACCAAATCGCTCATGCTTCTGACGAGCACTTTGTTCAAGTTGCCGATACGTTTCAATATTTATCAAAGGGGTTGAAGTCAGGGAACATCAAAGCAGTCATGTTGACGGGGTCTCAGACTGACTCATTTGCCACCGACGTTTTCTGGGTTCATCTTTTGGACGATTTCATTCAAAATTGTCTTTTCAAAATCAAGCTGCTTCCAATTCTTGGTATTTGTTTCGGAATGCAAATCTTGTCTAAAAGCTTGGGTTGTAAAGTTAACAGAAATCCTGTAGGGTGGGAGTTCGGTACTACCAAAATTGATTTGAATCCTTCCATTTTAGGCAAATTTCCATTCAAAGATTTTGACCATACCTCAATGTACTTGTCGGAATTCCATCAGGACATGGTATTCGATTTACCCTCCCACGTATCTCGTTTAGGCTCTAGTTCTAAATGTCAGAACCAAGGGATTGTAAGCACTGGAGATTTGAACTTACTTGCATTACAAGGGCATCCTGAGTTTTCCACTGAGTTTTCATTGGCGTTCATCGAAAAGAAATTACAGTTAGGATTGATCAATGAACGTCAATATGAAGACGCTATTGCGTCAACACGTAAACATCCAAACATGGGCTACGAGTTTGCAAAAGTTATTGTTAATTTCATTGAAAACCATGCTTGATTTTCATTTCGAATTCTATAATATACATAAATGATTCTTGCCCTAATATACACATTACTGTAAAGCACTACAACAATTCTTTGGCTCTAAACTTTGCTAATTCAATGGCCTGTTTGAGTAAATCCAAGCTTATCTCACTGCTACTATCCCCATTAATCATACTGACTTTTTTCAATCTGTCACCATCAGTAATAACTGAAATCTTTGACAAAACTGTTGACTCTTCAGCTTCTCCTGCCAAATCACTCAATAATATTGGCTCGTCTTTTTCGGAAACTTCGGCAGATTCGTCATTTTTGTCATCTAAAGTTAACTTCACCGCCCCAAAATTCGATGATATCCCAATATTGTCTTCTAGATGTAATTGAGTCAACAACTCTTCATTCAAATCAATATTCAAGTTGGCGGAGTTATTACCCACAACCCCACGTTTGGTGCTATTTCTACTTCTCACTGCAATCTTTGTCCCTGACGAGTGATCACTGACATAGATTCTAGGTAACTTTATGGACTTTAAACCCTGAATCATGGAAATGTAGCATAAATCACTCAAACTCAAGGTTGAAATTTGTTTCGAAAAGATTTTGATATTGGACAATAATACAAATGAATACGATTTATTGGTTAATGACCGGTTGAGTAAATCAAACTCTTCATGCAAATCAGGGTAGTAAATATTGACGGAGTTAGTTAATTCATCAACAACAGAAATCCCCAAGTTTTGGACTTTAAGTGACTCCTTCTTTAAAATCTTGGTGTGCAATATAGTTTCGTACAAGTTTTGTGATAAGATCATCTCTTCATCAGTTGGAGCACCAGATCTTCCTCTTAAAATATCAATGACAGGATACACAGATGTATAGTGTGATAATGGCTCCAGTTCATTTTCAATCAATCCCAAAGTAATGGTATTTATTATTGTTGTTGATTCCGATTTGATTACAGACGAACCCACCACCTTACTCTGTAAATTGATTAAGGTGTTTGATTCTGGAGCAATTTCGATTTGATTGAACTCGGTGAAGTTACGCAAATTTGGTCTAATCCCAATGGCCAAATGGCGCTGCATCGAAATATCAGGCGCTATTCTCGCGAGAACTTCCGGCGTAAACGATATTTGCTTGAATTCACTCATGTTGCTGGCATTGATTAGTCGGTTTGGTGGTGGTGAAAATTACGTTGTTAAGGTCTCATCGCACCTACATGGTAGCGTACCATGAGTTCCAACGTAAGTGGTAGCGCAGGATTTCAATCTTGAGATTTTTGTAGTGGTAGCGCGGATAACATTTCGAATCTGGGGATCGAAGTGAGGGTTGCACAATTTGCAACCGTTAAAGTTCCTTAAAATTACGGAAACGGAAGTGTCAACAAGCTGCAATTTAGGGTGTATTGAAGTAACTAGGTAAGCGTTTCAATTAACCTGTTCATTTTGTAGGATTTTCAAGTTTCAGTGTGAAGGTTGAACCAATATTCGGTATTAAGGTATTAAAATTCCAATTTCAGTTAAAATTGATCTTGGGGATAGGTATGTGTAATACTTGTAGTTGAATTCGATGCATGATATTGAGTTAGCATTTAAAATTGTGATTTTCTCAGGAACGATACAAGTTTGCTTTTTTTTAAAATAGTTGCAAAATAATGAACTAATTTATAAAATTAGATAGCTTAATTAACCACATTGTACAAAGTACCATGGTAGCTTTCATTAGAGACCAAATAGAGAAGTGGATGACTAGACTAAGTTCTTTCCGATATCCTTTATTAGAAAATATGATGCAATAAAAAGACAAGTGTGAAGCAATGAGTGGCCCTTTCAGAATCTACATGAAACACCAAATAGAGGACAAAAAGACAAACAGGGGCTTTGGTGTGGCACGCCTATTTGGGATTGTATAAAAAGTAAGTTACTGTGACTACACTTGGGTGGGCAATGCAACGGATCAGTTTTGACATTTTATCAAACCAAAAGGACTTGCGTCAGCCAAATTGAAGAATGCAAACAGGTTTAGAGCACTATAACAGTGGGATAAACTCTGAGTTCACTACAACAAATTTGGCGACATCTTGCATTAGGCTACCAAATTGAAACTAGCTCGGAATTAGAATCAAAGCAGTTCCAGCAAGACTAAGAATGGGGTAATGTTACCACATTCCGAAGAATCGACATTCAAGCGTGTGTGCCAAGGCAGACAAACGAAAGCACAAATGGACGAGAGGGTACACAAAAGCGTTAGCATGACTCAGGCCATCTCAGCATACAATACCGATACAATCTGAAATCATGTAAATAAACCCAAGTTTGCGTTTCAGCCGAGGAAAACATGTACGTGAGGCAGAAACAATGTGAAATCTGGAGTTTAGAAATAAATATTCGACACAAACGGACGACCACGCCCAAACAAGTAATTTCACGGCGACAGAACAAATCACAAGTACGTTTCGGGAATACGGAATAACGCATCGACTGTTATCACCAACCACTAAAACGCCAATCATTATAATCATCCTGTACATGGAATCGGCCCGCATATCAGATAATGAATCGAAATCAACGATATTGGGGACAAAATATTGGGAAATCCCCCCTGAAACCTATCTAGAGTGACAAAACACCATAGGAAAACATCATATACGTCGACTTGTACATCAGTAATCATCATTGGTTGGCGATGACTCTGGTAGAAGTTCCCCACCGTGGATTTAACGTAACCCCAGGACATTCACGTCTCCATTCATCCTTCCTGTACGATTTGCTGTTATCTTCACAAGCAATTATTTATCTGAGATGAAATTCATTTGATTGGTGGAGCTTATTCTCTGTAGTTTGGTGTTATGTACGATCATTGTAGAGTAGTATTTACTACCATGTAAAATTTTCACTGTTTTAATATAGTCTTTTTCTCTGTACCTATAGAAATTATTCTATTTCATTACCTGGCTAATATTAATTCTACCTCATTAATATTGTTTTTGTATAGTATAGATTAAGTTCTTATAGTCGATTTGTTTAAGGGTATGTGTTTACGCAGAATCTTGGTCAATCACCTGATTTCTGGTTAGCTGAAGGTGTACCCCCAGACCATACCGTAGATTGCTGCGGTTGAGACGAAATTAGTGGATTGTAGAAAGTTTCACCTGAAAAGAACAGCTCAGTGACAACTTGGTTGCAAAAAAAGCTCCATCGAGGCCAAGTTTGACCGAAAAGGCTGTTCCCGGTGTAAAAATGGGGGTTTAGTTTGACCACTGGCACGTTTTGCAGCCAACAACGCACCTGGGCTCAGCACTTGATCTGACTCCTCCAGCAGCATTTTTCGTCCATCTACTAACATTTAGTCATGGCTTCTTATTTACCTCTAGAAGAATTCGAGACTTCAGTTTACAATTATGATATAACTCCAGAAAACAAATCATGGGCTTGTACTTTGCCAGTAGCCCAAGGGTTGTATAACCCAGAATTAGAAAAAGACGCATGTGGGGTTGGTTTTACTTGTCATTTGAAAGGTGAACCTTCCCACAAGATTGTGTCTGATTGTCGTAACTTGTTGTGTAATATGACCCATAGAGGTGGTGAATTGAACCCAAAGGACGGTGATGGTGCTGGTTTATTATGTTCTATTCCCCACAGATTCTTCAAGAGAGAATTCAAATTTCACTGCGACTTTGATTTACCAGCTCAAGGGCAATACGGTATTGGTAATGTCTTTTTCAAAAAAGACGATGAAATTTTCGAAAAATCTAAATTCACTTTCGAAAAAATCGCCAGAACTCTTGGTTTAAAAGTCTTGGGATGGAGAAAAGTCCCCCATGATTCCTCCATCTTGGGTCCTGCTTCATTATCAAGAGAACCATTGATTTTACAACCAGCCATTGTCTTGGAAGAACTTTACAATCAAGTTGTTGACAGCGATGAATTTGAGAAAAAGTACAAACAAGACTTTGAAAAAAGATTGTTCATCTTACGGAAACAATCTTCTCATCAAATTGGTTTACACAACTGGTTCTACATTTGTTCGTTATCCTCGAAAACTATTGTCTATAAAGGTCAATTAGCTCCAAATCAAGTTTATGCATACTACCACGATTTAGTCAACGCTGATTTCGAAGCTCATTTTGCATTAGTCCATTCTAGATTCTCTACCAACACTTTCCCATCTTGGGACAGAGCACAACCTTTGAGATTAGCTGCTCACAATGGTGAAATTAACACATTAAGAGGTAACAAAAACTGGATGAGAGCTAAAGAAGGGGTGATGAAATCTGAATTATTTGGTGACGATTTGGATAAATTATTCCCAATCATCGAGGAAGGTGGTTCTGATTCGGCTGCATTCGATAATGTTTTAGAATTATTGGTTTTGAACGGTGTTGTTTCTTTACCAGAAGCTGTTATGCTCATGATTCCAGAAGCATGGCAAAATGACAAGTCCATCGACCCAAAGAAAAAGGCATTTTATGAATGGGCTGCTTGTTTGATGGAACCTTGGGATGGTCCAGCATTATTTACTTTTGCTGATGATAGATACTGTGGTGCCAATTTAGATCGTAATGGTTTAAGACCATGTCGTTACTACGTCACCGATGATGATAGAATGATTTGTGCCTCCGAAGTTGGGGTTATTGATATCGATTCTTCCAAGGTCTTGACCAAGGGAAGATTGCAACCAGGTAGAATGTTGTTAGTTGATACCAAAGAAGGTAGAATTGTTGACGACCGTGAATTGAAACAAAACGTTGCTTCAAGATTCGATTTCAAATCGTGGGTTTTAGCCAACATGATCACTATGAATGATTTATGTGACAAGTTACAATCCAGAGATGTTAAACTTGACGCCTTGCCAGCTTCAAAATCGATTACTGTTCAAACTGACCCTAGATTAGTGGCATTTGGTTATTCTCATGAACAAGTCTTGATTGTTTTAGCACCAATGGCTGAAGGTAAAGAAGCTTTAGGATCCATGGGTAACGACAACGCGTTGGCTTGTATTTCAGAACAACCTAAGTTGTTATACGAATACTTCAAACAATTGTTTGCTCAAGTCACCAATCCTCCTATTGATCCTATCAGAGAAGAGATTGTTATGTCTTTAGAATGTTACGTTGGTCCTCAAGGTAACTTGTTAGAAATCAAGCCAGACCAATGTAACAGATTATTGTTAAAATCTCCAATTTTGTCTACTAAGGAATTAAACGCAATTAAAAATATTGAAAAAGTCTATCCAAAATGGTCTGTTGCTGAAATCGATATCACATTTGACAGATCTGAAGGTATTCAAGGTTACATCAATACCATTGATACTATCTGTGAACAATCTTCTAAAGCTATTGCTGACGGTAATCAAGTTATCATTTTATCTGATGCATCTACCTCTGCCACTAGATTACCAATTTCTGCCTTGGTTGCAGTTGGTGCAGTTCACCACCATTTAGTTAGACAAAAACAACGTTCAAAAGTTGCTTTAATCATTGAAACTGCTGAAGCAAGAGAAGTTCACCATGCCTGTTGTTTGGTTGGTTACGGTGCTGATGCTATCAACCCATACTTGGCAATTGAAACTTTGATTAGAATGAAAGAGGAAGGTTTATTGAAAGATGAATCCTTAACTCCAGATGCCATCGTTGAAAACTATAAGGAAGCCATCAATGCTGGTATCCTTAAAGTTATGTCCAAGATGGGTATTTCCACTTTAGCTTCTTACAAGGGTGCCCAAATTTTCGAAGCATTAGGTGTTGACAATTCAGTCATTGACAGATGTTTCGCTGGTACTGCTTCTCGTATTAAGGGTGTTACCTTTGAATACATTGCCCAAGATGCCTTCACCATGCATGAAAGAGGTTTCCCAACCAGAGATACAATCAAACCAGTTGCTTTACCAGAAACCGGTGAATATCACTGGAGAGATGGTGGTGATGCTCACATCAACGAGCCAGCTGCAATTGCCTCTGTCCAAGATGCTGTCAAGAACAAAAACGAAAAAGCTTACGAAGCGTATTCCAAGAAAGAATACGAAGCAATCAAAAACTGTACCTTGAGAGGATTGTTAGATTTCGATTACGAAAACTCTGAACCTGTTCCAATTGATCAAGTTGAACCATGGACTGAAATTGTTCGTAGATTTTTCACTGGTGCCATGTCCTATGGTTCCATCTCTATGGAAGCACATTCTACTTTGGCTGTTGCTATGAACAGATTGGGAGGTAAATCTAACACCGGTGAAGGTGGTGAAGATTCTGCTAGATCTATTGTCAACGAAAACGGTGACACCATGAGATCTGCCATTAAGCAAATTGCGTCTGGTAGATTTGGTGTTACTTCTTACTACTTATCTGATGCTGACGAATTGCAAATTAAGATGGCTCAAGGTGCTAAACCAGGTGAAGGTGGTGAATTGCCAGGTGACAAAGTTTCTGAACAAATTGGTAAGACCAGACACTCTACTCCAGGTGTTGGTTTAATTTCCCCACCACCACATCACGATATTTACTCCATTGAAGATTTGAAACAATTGTTGTACGATTTGAAATGTTCTAACCCTAGAGCAAGAACTTCCGTCAAGTTAGTTTCTGAAGTCGGTGTTGGTATCGTTGCTGCTGGTGTTGCTAAAGCTGGTGCGGAAAACATCTTGGTTTCCGGTGGTGATGGTGGTACTGGTGCCGCCAAATTGACCTCTATTAAACACGCTGGTTTACCTTGGGAATTAGGTTTAGCCGAATCTCATCAAACTTTGGTTTTGAATGATTTGAGAGGAAGAGTCATTTTACAAACTGATGGTCAATTGAGAACTGGTAGAGATATTGCCATTGCTTGTTTATTGGGTGCTGAAGAATGGGGTTTCGCTACTACTCCATTGATTGCCATGGGTTGTATCATGATGCGTGCTTGTCACAAGAACACTTGTCCAGTTGGTATTGCAACTCAAGATCCTGAATTGAGAAAGAAATTCACTGGTACTCCAGAACATGTTATCAACTTCTTCTACTACCTTGCTCAAGAATTAAGAGGTATCATGGCGCAATTGGGTTACAGAACTATTAATGAAATGGTAGGTAGAACAGAAAAGTTGAGAGTTAGAGACGATTTGAGAAACACCAAAAACGCCAACATTGATTTATCTCCAATCTTGACTCCAGCTCACACTATCAGACCAGGTGTTCCAACCTACTGTGTTAGAAAACAAGATCACAGATTACACGTCAGATTGGACAACAAATTAATTGACGAGTATGGCTTAGAAAAATTTGCATTTTTGACTG
>ERZ778017.1061-NODE-1061-length-30310-cov-5.483556_pt1 | contig 30310 bp, 24 predicted proteins | sample MGYA00375747_ERZ778017 | MGnify/ENA primary metagenome ERZ778017 (study PRJEB29350, sample SAMN05509838) | bioreactor metagenome | biome: bioreactor; material: wastewater | place: South Africa: University of Cape Town | collected 2014-03-17 ...
CTGCGGCATCGGCAGCTCGAGCTGGCGCGCGACCTGCCGCGCCACCGCCTCGCCGATCGCTTCGCGAGCGTGCCCTTCCAGCCGCGAGCAGACGCTGACGACGACCGCGGCCACGCGATGCGCGCCGAGGCAGCCGCGGTCGAACAGCCACTGGCCCCAGGCGCGTTGCCCGTCGTCGTGCAGCAGGATCCAGCGCGGCATCGGCAGCGGCGTCTCGCGCGGCCACGCCAGATAGACGGTGGCGATCGGCTCGTGGGCGAAATCGGCGAGCTGCGCGGCGCGCGCATCGAGCGGCGCGAGCAGCCGCGCGGCCACCGGAGCCGGCGTGGCGACCACGAGTTGCGCAGCCTGCGTCGCGAAGGCGGAGGTTTCGACGTGCCATCGGTCGTCGCGGCGCTGCAGCGCGCGCACGTTCGCGCCGAAGGAGACGCTCGCGCCGCGCGCGCGCAGCCAGCCGATCGCCGGCCGTGAAACCGCGGCGCCGAGCGTGCTGCGCGCGAGCACGAAGTCGCTGGCCTCGCAGGTGCTGCCCAGCGTGTCGCGCAATACGGCCGCGAAGGCGGCGGCGCAGGCCGCTTCGGGCGGCGTGTTGAGCGCGCCGATGCACAGCGGCGACCAGATCCGTTCGCACAGGCGCTGCAGCTGCGCGTGGGAGGCGAGCAGCGCGGCCACGGTCTGTCCGGGCGCCGTTCGCCAGCGGCGCGCGCGCAAGGCGGCGACGAAGCGCAGCGCCGCCCATCGCTCGCCCAGCGACAGGCCGCGCGCGCGCCGAAGCGCGGCGAGCAGGTGCCAGGGAGCCGGGCGCCGCGGCACCTCCAGCCGCAGCCCGGCGGTGTCGCGCAGCGCGAGCGCGGCCCGCTCGAAGGGCGCGTCGCCTTCACCCCGCACCAGCGCCGCCAGCGCGAGGCACTCGCGGTAGGCGCCCATCAGCAGGTGCTGCCCGGCGTCGAGCGCGACGGGGCCGGCGCCGAAATCGAGCCGCGCTTCGCGCGCGCGTCCGCCGGCCTGCGGCGCGCTGTCGAGCAGGTGCACGCGCAGTCCGCCGAGCGTCGCGTGGACCGCGCTCGCCAGTCCGGCCCAGCCGGCGCCGACGACGACGAGGTCGGCCTCGCCCGGCGCGCTCGGCGCGGGGTCGCTCAATGCGGCGTCGCTCAATGCGGCGTCGCTCAGTGCGGCGTCGCTCAGTGCGGCGTCGCTCAGTGCGGCGTCGCCGAGCGCGAGGCGCCGAAGATCCACGTTCGCCATGCGATCCACATCTTGCGCACCGGCGTCAGCGACGTGCGATGCGTGAGCACGCGAAAGCCGTCGCGCTCGATCTCGTCGAGCAGCGTGAAATAGATCGCCGCCATCATCACGCCCGGGCGCTGCGCGCGACGCTCGCCGGCTTCGAGCAGCGACAGCGCGCGCGCATGGCATTCGCGCGCCCGCGTCGCCTGGAAGCGCATCAGCTCGACGAAGCGCTCGCTCGGCCGGATCGCGAGGATCTCATGCGCGGCCACGCCGAAGCGCTGGAGGTCCTCGATCGGCAGGTAGATGCGGTTGCGCCGCGCATCCTCGCCCACGTCGCGGATGATGTTGGTCAGCTGCAGCGCCACGCCCAGCTCCTCGGCGTAGCGCGATGTCGATTCGCGGCGCGCGCCGAAGATGTTCGCCGCGAGCATGCCGACCACGCCGGCGACGCGATGGCAGTACAGCCGCAGTCCCTCGAAATCGAGATAGCGGTTCTGCTCGAGGTCCATCTGCATGCCGTCGATGATCTCGAACAGGCGCGCGCGCTCGAGCGCGTAGTCGGACAGGTGCGGCGCGAGCGCGCGCGTGACCGGATGCTGCGGCTGCCCGGCGTACAGCCGTTCGACTTCTTCGCGCCACCAGTCGAGCCGCACGCGCGCCAGGTTGTCGTCGGTCGAATCGTCGACGATGTCGTCCACTTCGCGGCAGAACGCGTAGAGCGCGGTGATCGCGCGCCGGCGCTGCGCGGAAAGGAACGCGAAGCTGTAATAGAAGCTCGAGCCGCTGTTCGCCGCGCGTTCGCGACAGTACTCGTCGGGCGTCATCGCGAGGCGCCCGAGGCGAGCGCCAGCCGGGCGAGCGCCGGCGCATCGCGCCAGCCGAGCGTCGGACGGTCGGCCACCGGATCGTATCCGCTGGTGCGCAGGCGCTCGGCGATGCGCAGGCCGCCGCCGACGATCGCGCGCAGCTCGAGCGCGAGGCGCCATGGCACGTAGCGGACCAGCGAACGGCCGGACTGCAGCAGCGCGACGGCGGCCTCGGTCTGCTGCGCGAGCAGCGCGGCGAGCCTCGGCTCGACGCGGCCGGCTTCGAGCGCGCGCTCGATGTCCCGCTCGTCGAGGCCGGCGGCGTGCAGTTCGTCCAGCGGAACGTACAGCCGGCCGCGCCGCCAGTCGACGGCGAAGTCCTGCACGAAGTTCAGCAGCTGCAGTCCCGTGCAGATCGCGTCCGACGCGCCGCGGGTCTGCTCGTTCCACGATCCGAACAGGCGCAGGATCAGTTCTCCCACCGGATTGGCCGAGCGCGAGCAGTAGTCGAGCAGGCTTGCGCGGTCGCGATGGCGCAGGCCGCTGCCCGCGGCCGCGTCGCCGGCGGCCGCGTCCTGCGCGAAGGCCGACAGCAGCGCGTGCAGCGGCTCCCAGGGCAGCCGGTGCTCGTTCCAGTGCCGGCGCAGGCGCGCGACGAGCGGCGAGTCGGGCCGCTGCGCGCGCAGCTCCTGCCCGAGCGCTTCGAGCGCTTCGAGTCGCTGGTCGGCGCTCGCATCTCCCTCGTCGGCCAGATCGTCCGCGTGACGCGCGAAGCGGTAGAGCGCCGCGATCGCCGGACGCAGTCGCGCCGGAACAAGGATCGAAGCGACCGGGAAGTTCTCGTAGTGGCCGCTCGACGTCAGCGAGCGGGCGAGGGGGGTGGCCATCGGCGCGCATTGTAGGCGGTGGCGCGCTTCCGACGGGCGTCATGCGTGGCGGGGCGAAGTCTCCGATTGACGGCTGCCGGGGAGTCGGGATAAATTAATGACCAGCGCGTCATTTATTCCGCTCATTTATTCCGCCTCCGGGCGCCCACTCCTCACCGCCGTCCCTTCCGCCGTGCGCCCATCGTCGATCCTACGCAGCCTGCTGCTGTTGCCTGCCGCCGCGGCACTGCTGTCGCTCGCCGCCTGCGAGCGCAGCGCGCCGCTACGCGACGAGGCGCCGCGTCCGGTGCGCGTCGTCACGGTTGCCGGGCAGCATGCCTCGGTCGCGCTGACGCTTCCGGCCGAGGTCCGTCCACGCGTGGAGACGCGCTACGGCTTTCGCGTCGCCGGCAAGATTGCCGCGCGCGCGGTCGAGGTCGGCGATGCGGTGCAGGCCGGGCAGCTGCTCGCCCGTCTCGATCCGCAGGATCGCGAGCCGGCGCGCGCCGCGGCGCGCTCGCAACTGGAGGCGGCGCAGACCGAGGCGCGGCTGGCGAACGTCGAGCTGCAGCGCGTGCGCGAGCTGCAAGCGCAGCACTACGTCAGCCGCGCGCAGCTCGATCGCCAGCAGGCGGCGGCCGACGCGGCCGAAGCGCGCGTGCGCGCGGCCCGCGCGGCGCAGGCGCAGGCCGAAAACGAACTGGCCTTCCAGACGCTGCGCGCCGAAGCCGCCGGCGTCGTCACCGCCGTGGAGGCCGAGGCCGGGCAGGTCGTCGCGGCCGGGCAGCCGGTCGTGCGTGTCGCGCGCGCCGGCGAATTCGAGCTGCTGGCGCACGTTCCCGAGCGCCAGCTCGCGATGGCGCGAGCGGCGAGCACGTGGAGCGTCTCGATTCCCGCGCTGGGCGGACAGCGCCTCGAGGCGGTGGTGCGCGAGCTCGCGCCGCTGGCCGATCCCGCGTCGCGCACCTACGCGATGCGCCTGACGCTGCGCGATCGCGCGCCGGCCGCCGGGCTTGCGCTGGGCATGAGCGCCGTCGTGCAGGCGGTGCGCCCGACGCAGCCCGCCTTCGAGCTGCCGCTGTCGGCGCTGTATTCGCGCGACGGCAATCCGCACGTCTGGCGGGTCGGTGACGACGATCGCGTCGAGCTGGTCGCCGTGCGCACCGACGGCCTGCTCGACGATGCGGTGCGCATCGTCGACGGACTGGCGCGCGGCGATCGCGTCGTCATCGCCGGCACCAGCCTGCTGGTCGCCGGACAGCGCGTTCGCCCGCTCGAAGCCGGCGCCGCGCCCGCAGCGCAAGCGATGCGATGAGCGCTCCCGGCGGCGACGCCGCGCAGCGCGGCGCGCGCTGGAACCTGTCGGCGGCGGCGCTGCGCTTCCCGCAGCTGACGCTGTTCCTGATGCTCGTCGTCGCGCTGGCCGGCGCGAAGGCCTATCTCGACCTCGGCCAGAGCGAGGACCCGACCTTTACTTTCCGCATGATGGTCGTGCGCACGATCTGGCCGGGCGCGACCACCGGCCAGGTCGACGAGGTGATCACCGACCGGCTCGAGCGCAAGCTGCAGGAGACACCGTATTTCAAGCTCACGCGCAGCTACTCGAAGCCCGGCGAATCGCTGATCGTGCTCGAGCTGAAGGACACGGCGCCTGCCTCTCAGGTGCCGCAGATCTGGTACCAGGTGCGCAAGAAGATCGGCGACATCCGCGAGACGCTGCCCGCCGAGATCGTCGGTCCGTTCTTCAACGACGAGTTCGGCGACGTGTTCGGCACGATCTACGCGTTCACCGGCGACGGCTTCTCGATGGAGGAACTGCGTCGCAGCGTCGAGGGCGTGCGCCAGGAGCTGCTGCGCCTGCCCGACGTGCAGAAGGTCGAGCTGTTCGGCGTGCAGGACGAGCGCATCTACGTGGAGATCTCGCCGCAGACGCTCGCCACCCTCGGGCTGGATGCGCGGCGCATCGCCGAACAGCTGCAGGCGCAGAACGTCGTCGCGCCGGCCGGCGTCGTGCAGGGCGCGAGCCGTTCGGTGCCGTTGCGCGTCAGCGGGCAGTTCGATTCGGTGCGCGAGGTGCAGGAGCTGCGCCTGGAGGTCGGCGGACGCGTGCTGCGCCTGGGCGACGTCGCGCATGTGTTCCGCGGCTCGATCGATCCGCCGGTCTACACGATGCGTTTCGGCGCTCGCCAGGCGATCGGGCTGGGCGTGTCGATGGCGCCGAGCGGCGACGTCATCCGCCTGGGCGGGAACCTCGAGCGGACGATGCAGCGGCTGCACGAGGAGCTGCCGATCGGCATCGAGTTCGCCAAGGTCTCCGACCAGCCGCGGATCGTGCGCAACGCGGTGGGCCTGTTCATGCGCGTGCTCGCCGAAGCCGTCGCCGTCGTGCTGCTCGTCGGCTTCCTCAGCCTGGGATTGCGCGCGGGCGCGGTCGTCGCGCTGACGATCCCGCTGGTGCTGGCCGGCACCTTCGTGGCGATGCGCTGGTTCGGCATCGACCTGCATCGCGTTTCCACCGGCGCGCTGGTGATCGCGCTCGGCCTGCTGGTCGACGACGCGATGATCGCGATCGAGATGATGGCGCGCAAGATCGAGGAGGGGCTGGACCGCTTCTCGGCGGCGACCTTCGCGTACCGCAGCACGGCGTTTCCGATGCTCACCGGCACGCTGATCACCGCATCGGGCTTCCTGCCGATCGCGACCGCGCGCTCGCAGTCGGGCGAATACGCGTTCAGCATCTTCGCGGTGGTGACGATCGCGCTGCTCGTGTCGTGGGTGGCCGCCGTCACCGTCACCCCCTTCCTCGGCTACCGCTTGCTGAAGGAGCGCCGTGCTGGCGCGCACGAACTCTTCGACACGCGCTTCTACCGGATGCTGCGCGCGACGATCGAAGCGTGCATGCGCCGGCGCTGGACGACGATCGCGCTCACGCTGCTCGCCTTCGCGCTCGGCGTCGTCGGCATGCAGCGCACCGAGAAGCAGTTCTTCCCTTCGTCGAACCGCGCCGAAATCCTCGTCGAGCTGTGGCTGCCCGAAGGCGCGAGCTACCGCGCCACCGAGGAGCAGGCGCGCCGCCTCGAAGCGGTGCTCGCGCAGGATCGCGACGTCGAGACCTTCGTCGGCTACGTCGGAAACGGCTCGCCGCGCTACTTCCTGTCGCTCGACCAGCAGCTCTACCGCAGCAACTACGCGCAGTTCGTCATCCTGACGGCCGACGTCGCCGCGCGCGAACGTGCGCTGGCGCGGCTGCGCCGGCAGTTGCGCGAAGACTTCCCGGACGCGCGCGCGCGCGCCTTCCGCACGCCGCTCGGACCGCCGGTTTCGTACGCCGTGCAGTTTCGCGTGATGGGGGCCGATGCCGACCGATTGAAGTCGATCGCCGCCGACGTCGCCGAGCGGGTGCGCGCCGATCCGGCGACGATCGACACGCACCTGGACTGGGGCGAGCGGTCGCCGGCCGTGCGCATCGAGGTCGACCAGGACAAGGCGCGGGCGATCGGACTGAGCTCCGGGCAGGTCTCGCGCGCGCTCGCCACGGCGATCTCCGGCGCGACGATCGGGCAGTTCCGCGAAGACGACCGGCTGATCGACGTCGTGCTGCGCGCGCCGGCCGAGGAGCGCGCCTCGCTGGCGAGCCTGCACAACCTGCAGATCCCGACCGCCGCCGGCCGCTCGGTGCCGCTCGCGCAGGTCGCGACGATCGAGGAGGCGCTCGAAGAGCCGATCGTCTGGCGGCGCAGCCGGGTGCCGGTGATCACCGTGCGCGCCGACATCGTCGAGGGCCTGCAGGCGCCCGACGTCGCGGCGCGCATCGACCCGACGCTGGACGCGCTGCGTGCGAGGCTGCCGGCCGGCTATCGCATCGAGGCGGGCGGCCCCTACGAGGACAACGCGAACGCGCAGGGCTCGATCGTCGCCGGAACGCCGATGCTGCTGGCCGTCGTCGCGCTGCTGCTGATGGTGCAACTGCGCAGCTTCTCGCTGTCGGCGATGGCGCTGCTCACCGCGCCGCTGGGCGTGATCGGCGTGGCGGCGGCGCTGCTCGTATCGGGCCGGCCTTTCGGCTTCGTCGCGATGCTCGGACTGATCGCGCTCGGCGGAATGATCATGCGCAACTCGGTGATCCTGGTGGACCAGATCCGCCAGGACCTGGACGCCGGCCGCACGCGCTGGCAGGCGGTGCTCGAATCGACGGTGCGCCGCTTCCGGCCGATCTCGCTCACTGCCGCCGCAGCGGTGCTGGCGATGATTCCGCTGTCGCGCGACGTGCTGTGGGGGCCGATGGCGGTGGCGATCATGGGCGGCCTGCTGGTCGCCACCGTGCTGACGGTGCTCTTCGTGCCGGCGCTGTACGTCGCGCTGTACCGGGTGGACGACGAGGGTTCCCCGCCGCGCGCGGCCGGCTGACAGGCGCGCTGGGCACCACGGCCGCCCGCCAGGACGCGGACGACCATGTGCCTGGACGCCTCGAATTCCGCCGCCCGCCGACGAAGCGTCTCAGCCGTCCTCGCGCTCCGGGCTGTCGAGCCGGAAGAAATTGCTCTGCCGGCCCGACGACAGCGTTTCCTGGTACAGGAACACGAGGTCGCGCGAGGTGAAGGTGTCGCCCCACGCTTCCCACGACACCGGCTGCAGCTCGCGATCGTAGCCGGGGAAGTCGAAGCGCAGCACGCGCGGGTGCTCGGTGTCGCCGCCCGGCGTGGTCGCCGGTTGCGCGCCGCGGGCGTCGGCCCAGGCGCGGATCACCTCGAGGCTGCGCGTGGCCAGTGTCTGGCCGTCGCGCTCGGGCCTGTCCTCCGGCCCGTGCACCCATTTCGCCCGGCGCACGCTCGCCGACAGCTGGTCGCCGTGCTCGTCGACGTAGCGCTCGTCGTCGCGCGCCTGTTCGCGCGCGCTGCGCTCGTCGTGTTCGGCGTGCGCCTTTGCGTGGTGCGTCGCCTTCCCGTTCTTCCCCTTGCCGTGCGCCTGCGCAGCATCGGTCGCCCTGGTCATGTTGGACCTCCGTCATGATGGATTCGCGACCGCGCACGCAAGCTTCGTACCCGAGCAGGCGGGGAGGCAGGGCGCTTCGTTTAGAATATTTCGTTTGTCCGCGGCCGTGGCGGAATGGGTAGACGCACCAGGTTTAGGTCCTGGCGCTGCAAGGCGTGAAGGTTCGACTCCTTTCGGCCGCACCAGAAACCGCCCAGATTCGCCGGCGGCGGCGCGCAAGCAACCGGCCCCCGTCCCTGCTACCCCCGCTACCCCGCGACTCCTCCGACTCTCACGAAGACATGGCAACCCAACTCGAATCGACCGGCTCGCTCGAGCGCAAACTGGACATGGCCGTAGCCGTGGCCGACGTCAACCGACAGGTCGTCGATCGGCTGCGCAAGCTGTCGCGGAACGTGAAGATGCCCGGCTTTCGGCCCGGCAAGGTTCCGATGAAGATGATCGAGCAGTCCTACGGCCCGCAGGTGCACGCCGAGGTGTTGTCCGACGCCGTCTCCAGGGCGTTCAGCGAGGCGGTGACCGAGCATCGGCTGCGCGTTGCCGGCCAGCCGCGCATCGAATCGCGCGACACCGGCACCGAGAGCGAGATCGGCTTCACCGCCACCTTCGAGGTCTATCCGGAGATCGCGCTCGGCGATCCGTCAGGGCTGTCGATCGAGCGCTTCGAGTCGCCGGTGGGCGAAGCGGAGATCGACCGCACGATCGAGATCCTGCGCAGGCAGCGCGTGCGCTGGAACGAAGTCGAGCGCCCGGCGCAGGACGGCGACCGTCTCACCATCGATTTCGTCGGCAGGATCGACGACGTCGCCTTCGAGGGCGGCAGCGCGCAGGGCTTTCCGTTCGTGCTCGGCGAAGGGCGGATGCTGCCCGATTTCGAGGTGGGGCTGCGCGGCGCCGCGCTCGGCGAAACGCGCAGCTTCCCGGTCGCCTTTCCCGCCGACTACGGCTCCGCCGAGCTGGCCGGCAAGACCGCGCAGTTCGAGGCCACCGTGCGCAAGATCGAGGCGCCCGAATTGCCCGCCGTCGACGAGGCCTTCGCGCGACAGCTCGGCGTGGCGGACGGCGACGTGGCGCGGCTGCGCTCCGACATCCGCGCGAACCTCGAGCGCGAGGTCGCGCAGCGCCTGCGCGCGCGCACCAAGTCGAGCGTGATGGACGCGCTGCTGCAACTGGCGAGCTTCGACGTTCCGAAGTCGCTGGTCGACGCCGAGAAGCAGGCGCTGGGCGAGCGCGCCGTCGAAGACCTGAAGGCGCGCGGCCTCGATCCGAAGCAGCTGCCCGAGATTCCGCCCGATACCTTCGCCGAGCAGGCCGAGCGGCGCGTGCGCCTGGGCCTGATCGTCGCCGAGATCGTCCGCGCGCACTCGCTGCAGGCCAAGCCCGACCAGATCCGCAGGCAGATCGAGGAGTTCGCGCAAGCCTACGAGAATCCGGGGGAGGTCATCCGTCACTATTTCGGCGACCGCAACCGGCTCGCCGAGGTCGAGGCGATCGTCGTCGAGCAGAACGTCGTCGACTGGGCGCTCGACAAGGCGCAGGCCTCCGCCCGCACGCTCGATTTCGACGAGCTGATGGGCCCGCGTTGATTCCCGGATACTGCAGGCAGCACGCGCGCGAGCGCGAAGCATCACGGAGACAGCGATGACTTTCAACAGCCTCGTCGAAGACCTCGTCAACGCCCACCTGTCCCAGCGGCAGGGGCCGCAGGGCCTGGGCATGGTGCCGATCGTCATCGAGCAGAGCGGGCGCGGCGAGCGCGCCTACGACATCTACTCGCGGCTGCTGCGCGAGCACGTGATCTTCCTCGTCGGTCCGGTGATGGACCAGACGGCGAACCTCGTCGTCGCGCAGCTGCTGTTCCTCGAGTCGGAGAATCCCGACAAGGACATCTCGTTCTACATCAACTCGCCGGGCGGGTCGGTGTCGGCGGGCCTGGCCATCTACGACACGATGCAGTTCGTCAAGCCCGACATCAGCACGCTGTGCATGGGCATCGCCGCCAGCATGGGCGCGTTCCTGCTCGCCGCGGGAGCGAAGGGAAAGCGCTACGCGCTGCCGAACGCGCGCATCATGATCCACCAGCCTTCGGGCGGCGCGCAGGGGCAGGCCTCCGACATCGAGATCCACGCGAAGGAGATCCTCTACACGCGCGAGCGGCTGAACCGCATCCTCGCCGAGAAGACCGGCCAGCCGATCGAGCGCATCGCCACCGACACCGATCGCGACAACTTCATGTCGTCGGAAGATGCGGTAAGCTACGGACTCATCGACAAGGTGATGTCGAAGCGGGGGGAAGGCGCTTGAGGGCGCCGAAGCCGGTCGGCACCGCGCCGGACGCGCCACGCGGTCCGTCCGGCCGGTCGGAGCAAACATGACGGACAAGAAGGGCTCGAGCGAGAAACTGCTGTACTGCTCCTTCTGCGGCAAGAGCCAGCACGAAGTCCGCAAGCTGATTGCCGGTCCCTCGGTATTCATCTGCGACGAATGCATCGAGCTGTGCAACGACATCGTCCGTGACGAGACGCAGGCCGAGAGCGCCAACGGCAAGCAGAAGGGCGGCCTGCCCACGCCGGCCGAGATCTGCGGCATCCTCGATCAATACGTGATCGGCCAGGAGAGCGCGAAGAAAATCCTCTCCGTCGCCGTCTACAACCACTACAAGCGTCTTCGCCACAAGGGCAAGAAAGACGAAGTCGAACTCTCCAAGAGCAACATCCTGCTCGTCGGGCCCACCGGCTCGGGCAAGACGCTGCTCGCGCAGACGCTCGCGCGGCTGCTGAACGTTCCCTTCGTGATCGCCGACGCCACCACGCTTACCGAAGCGGGCTACGTCGGCGAAGACGTCGAGAACATCATCCAGAAGCTGCTGCAGAACTGCAATTACGAAGTCGAGAAGGCGCAGCGCGGCATCGTCTACATCGACGAGATCGACAAGATCTCGCGCAAGTCCGACAACCCGTCGATCACGCGCGACGTCTCCGGCGAGGGCGTGCAGCAGGCGCTGCTCAAGCTCATCGAAGGCACGATCGCGTCGGTTCCGCCGCAGGGCGGGCGCAAGCACCCGAACCAGGATTTCGTGCAGATCGACACGACGAACATCCTGTTCATCTGCGGCGGCGCCTTCGACGGCCTGGAGAAGGTCATCCGCAATCGCTCCGAGCGCACCGGCATCGGCTTCGGCGCCGAGGTACGCAGCGCGTCCGAGCGCGCGGTGGGCGACGTGCTGCGCGAGGTCGAGCCCGAAGATCTCGTCAAGTTCGGCCTCATCCCCGAGCTGGTCGGCCGCCTGCCGGTGGTCGCCACGCTCGACGAGCTGAACGACGAGGCGCTGGTGCAGATCCTCGTCGAACCGAAGAACGCACTCGTCAAGCAGTACCAGCGGCTGTTCTCGATGGAAGGCGTAGACCTCGAGATCCGGCCGGCGGCGCTGCAGGCGATCGCGCGACGCGCGCTCAAGCGCAAGACCGGAGCGCGCGGACTGCGCTCCATCCTCGAGCAGACGCTGCTCGACATCATGTTCGACCTGCCCAGCCTGCAGAACGTGCAGAAGGTCGTGGTCGACGAGAACGCGATCGAAGGCGACGGCAAGCCGCTCGTCATCTACGCGGACGCGCCGCGCGTTTCCGGGTCGAACTGATCCAGGAAGAGAAGGGGGAAGGGAGAAGGGAGAAGGGGAAAAGCCCCGGCTGTGACGAGCGGCGCGTTTCGGTTTTCCCCTTCACCCTTGACCCTTCACCCTTCACTTCTCTCTTTCCGCGCCACTCGTTCCCCGGGCGGCATCGCTCGTCCGCCCTGTTGCGCAAATCGTCCGCATTGCGCCCACGCCCTTCGAGGCGAGGAGTCGTTTGGGCGTATCCTCGACCCGATCCCCCCGGGTCGCTGTTCACTTGAAATCCCCTCGTGCGCCGCAACATCGCGAGGGAGACCACCTGGAGATCCGAATGTCCGAAGCCCAAACACCGAAACTGCAGTCGCTGCCGCTGCTTCCGCTGCGCGACGTGGTGGTGTTTCCGCACATGGTGATTCCGTTGTTCGTCGGCCGGCCGAAGTCGATCAAGGCGCTCGAGGCCGCGATGGAGCAGGGCAAGAGCATCATGCTCGTCGCCCAGAAGAACGCGTCGAAAGACGAACCGGTCGCCGAAGATATCTACGAGATCGGCTGCGTCTCGAACATCCTGCAGATGCTCAAGCTGCCCGACGGCACCGTGAAGGTGCTGATCGAGGGCGCGCGGCGCGCGCGCGTCGTGCAGATCGACGACGGCGAAACGCATTTCAGCTGCGAGGTCGAGGCGATCGACCTGCCGGCCGGCGAGAGCGCCGAAGCCGAGGCGCTGCGTCGCGCGATCCTCGCGCAGTTCGACCAGTACGTGAAGCTGAACAAGAAGGTTCCGCCCGAGATCCTCGCGTCGCTGAACGGCATCGACGATGCCGGGCGCCTGGCCGACACGATCGCCACACACCTGCCGATCAAGATCGAGCAGAAGCAGAACATCCTCGAGACGAACGACGTCGCCGAGCGACTCGAGAAGCTGCTCGCCCAGATCGAAACCGAGCTCGACATCCTGCAGGTCGAGAAGCGCATCCGCGGGCGCGTCAAGCGCCAGATGGAGAAGAGCCAGCGCGAGTACTACCTGAACGAGCAGGTCAAGGCCATCCAGAAGGAGCTGGGCGAAGGCGAAGACGGCGCCGACATGGAGGAGCTGGAGAAGAAGATCAAGGCCGCGCGCATGCCGAAGGAGGCGCTGAAGAAGGCCGAGGGCGAACTGAAGAAGCTCAAGCTGATGTCGCCGATGTCGGCCGAGGCCACCGTCGTGCGCAACTACATCGACACGCTGATCGGCCTGCCGTGGCGCAAGAAGAGCAAGGTCGACCACGATCTCGCGAAGGCCGAGAAGGTGCTCAACGAGGACCACTGGGGCCTGGAGCGCGTCAAGGACCGCATCATCGAATACCTCGCCGTGCAGCAGCGCGTCGACAAGGTGAAGGCGCCGATCCTGTGCCTGGTGGGGCCCCCCGGCGTGGGCAAGACCTCGCTCGGGCAGTCGATCGCGCGTGCGACGAACCGCAAGTTCGTGCGCATGGCGCTCGGCGGCGTGCGCGACGAGGCCGAGATCCGCGGCCACCGGCGCACGTACATCGGCTCGATGCCCGGCAAGATCCTGCAGAACCTCACGAAGGTCGGCGTGCGCAACCCGCTGTTCCTGCTCGACGAGGTCGACAAGATCGGCATGGACTTCCGCGGCGATCCGTCGTCGGCGCTGCTCGAGGTGCTCGATCCGGAGCAGAACTCCACCTTCACCGATCACTACGTCGAGGTCGAGTACGACCTGTCCGATGTGATGTTCGTCGCCACCGCCAACACGCTGAACATACCGCCGGCGCTGCTCGACCGGATGGAAGTCATTCGCCTGTCGGGCTACACCGAGGACGAGAAGGTCAGCATCGGGCAGCGCTACCTGCTGCCCAAGCAGATGCGCAACACCGGGCTGAAGGACAGCGAGATCTCGGTGGCCGAATCGGCGTTGCGCGACATCGTGCGCTACTACACGCGCGAGGCCGGCGTGCGCTCGCTCGAGCGCGAGATCAGCAAGATCTGCCGCAAGGTGGTGAAGACGCTGCTGCTGAAGAAGCAGGAGAAGCGGATCACCGTTACGTCGAAGAACCTCGACAAGTTCCTCGGCGTGCGCCGCTACAGCTTCGGACTGGCCGAGAAGGACAACCAGGTCGGGCAGGTCACCGGGCTCGCGTGGACGGAAGTGGGCGGCGAGCTGCTCACCATCGAGGCGGCGCTCGTTCCGGGCAAGGGCAAGACCACCTTCACCGGCAAGCTGGGCGACGTGATGCAGGAGTCGATCAAGGCGGCGATGACCGTCGTGCGCCGGCGCGCGCAGCGCCTGGGCATCCGCGGCGACTTCTACGAGAAGAACGACCTGCACATCCACGTGCCCGAAGGCGCGACGCCGAAGGACGGCCCGAGCGCGGGCATCGCGATGACGACGGCCCTCGTCTCGGTGCTCACCGGCATTCCGGTGCGCGCGTCGGTGGCGATGACCGGCGAGATCACGCTGCGCGGCGAGGTGCTCGCGATCGGCGGGTTGAAAGAGAAGCTGCTGGCGGCGCATCGCGGCGGCATCAAGACGGTGCTGATCCCGGAAGAGAACGTGAAGGACCTCGCCGAGATTCCCGACAACGTGAAGAACAGGCTCGAGATCGTTCCGGTGAAGTGGATCGATCGCGTGCTCGAGGTCGCGCTCGAGCGCGAGCCCACGCCGCTGGCCGAAGCCGAAGGCGCGTCGCGCGAGGCAGCGGTGCCGGTGCCTCCGGTCAGCGGCGCCGACGTCGTCACGCATTGAGACCGAGCAGCGCGTTTTGCCGACGCATCGCGCGCGGGAATCGCTCCCGCGCGCGATGCGATTTCGCCGTTCGTCCCCCATGTTTTCGATGTGCCGCCGACGCGTTTCGCCTGCGCGTTGATCGGCTTGACACCCATGGGGCGCGGCGATTTAATACGGCTCCCATTGCGCTGCGCCCGTCGAGCGCGCGACGCATCGCGGCGATTCGCGCAACGCGCCTCGCGCGTGCACAGATCCCGCTCGAACGAACACGACGACCCAGGGAGACTCCGTGAACAAGACCGAAATGATCGACCACATCGCACGGCAGGCAGACATCTCGAAAGCCGCTGCCGGTCGCGCGCTCGATGCGCTGGTGGGGGCGATCAGGACGACCTTGAAGAAAGGCGGCACGGTCACTCTCGTGGGCTTCGGCACGTTCGCCGTGGGCAAGCGCGTCGCGCGCAGCGGCCGCAATCCGCGCACCGGCGAAGCGATCAAGATCCGCGCCGCCAAGGTCCCGAAGTTCCGCCCCGGCAAGGGGCTGAAAGACGCGATCAATTGACGAAGCGAAGGGCCTTTTTCTGATATAGTCCAAGGCTTCGCAGCGCCCGAGCGGGTGCTTAGCTCAGCCGGTAGAGCGGCGCCCTTACAAGGCGTAGGTCGGGAGTTCGATCCTCTCAGCACCCACCAGATCCCGCAGCCGGGGAGCTTTCGCGAGCCGTCGAAGGCGCTGCATCGAACGGCACGGAGTGGTAGTTCAGTTGGTTAGAATACCGGCCTGTCACGCCGGGGGTCGCGGGTTCGAGTCCCGTCCACTCCGCCAACTTCAGGAAGCAGGCCGAGGCCGGCTTCCCACCGACCGGGGCGAACGAGAGTTCGCCCTTTTTTTCGGACCCGCAATGCATGTTCGACTGGATCCGTAAGCACCAGCGCCTGATGCAGCTGCTGTTGCTGCTGCTGATCTTTCCCGCCTTCGCCTTCTTCGGCATCCAGGGCTACGAGCGCTTCTTCTCCAGCGAAGGCGCGCTCGCCACCGTGGGCGACGCGAAGATCACGCGGCAGGAGTTCGAGATGGCGCAGCGGCAGCAGGGCGAGCAGCTGCGGCAGGCCCTCGGCGAGCGATTCGACCCGTCGATGCTCGATACGCCGCAGATGCGCGGGCGCATCCTCGATTCGCTGATCGCGCAGCGCGCGCTGCTGATCGATGCGATCGACCATCGCATCGTCGTTCCCGATTCGCAGCTGCGCGCCACCATCCGTGCCACGGGCATGGGTGGCACCGAAGGCGCTTTCGATTTCGAGCGCTACCGCAGCGCGCTGCGCGCACGCGGCCAGTCGGAGGCGTCTTTCGAGGCCGAGATGCGCCGCGACATCGCGCTGCAGACGATGCCCGAGGCGATCGCGCAGACGGTCACCGTGCCCGCGTCGGTCGTCGATGCCGTGATCGCCTTCGCCGAGCAGACGCGCGAGCTTCGGCAACTGCTCGTCGCGCCCGATTCGTTCGCGAAGGACATCCATCCCACCGACGATCAGCTCTCCGCCTGGTACGAGCGCAATGCATCGGCCTTCGAGGAGCCCGAGCACGCGAAGGTCGACTACGTCGTCCTCAGCGAGGATGCGGTCGCGCGCAACATCGAGGTTTCGGCCGACGATGCGCGCAGCTACTACGAGCAGAACAAGGCGCGCTTCACGACCGCCGAGCAGCGCCGTGCCAGCCACATCCTGATTCGGGTGGACCCCGGCGCGAGCGCCGAACAGCGCAAGGCGGCGCGCGAGAAGGCCGAGGCGATCGAGCGCAAGCTGAAGGAAGGCGCCGACTTCGCCGAGCTCGCGCGCACCGAGTCGCAGGATCCGGGTTCGGCGAATGCCGGGGGCGACCTCGGCTTCTTCACGCGCGACATGATGGTCCAGCCCTTCGCCGACGCCGCCTTCGCGCTGCAGGCGGGCCAGACGAGCGGCGTCGTCGAGACCGAGTTCGGCTTCCACATCATTCGCGTCACGGACATCCGGCCGGCCACGCAGAAGAGCTTCGAATCGGTGCGCCCCGAGATCGAGAGCGAGATCCGCACGCAACTGGCGGCCGCGCGCTATGCCGAGGCGGCGGACACCTTCAGCAACCTCGTCTACGAGCAGCCCGATTCGCTCGAGCCGGCGGCCAAACGCTTCGGCCTGAAGATCGAGACGGCCGACGTCGGGCGCGACGGCGATCCGCAGCTGCCGCGCGAGAATCCGCTGAACAACCGCCGCCTGCTCGAGGCGCTGTTCCGCGGCGACTCGATCCAGAGCAAAAACAACACCGAAGCGATCGACGTCGGGCCGAACCGGCTCGCCTCCGCGCGCATCGTCGAATACCACGCGGCGCGGCAGCGACCTTTCGACGAGGTGAAGGACGAAGTGCGCAAGCGTCTGGTCGCCGAGCAGGCGCACGAGCGGGCGATGAAGGCCGGCGAGGCGCGGCTGGCGCAACTGCGCAAGGGCGAGGGCGCGAAGCCCGACGACTTCGGCGCTGCGCGCAGCGTTCGTCGCAGCGCCCCGGGCGATTTCCCCGCCGTCGCGCTCGAACCGGTGTTCCGCGCTTCGGCCGATTCGCTTCCCGCCTACGTGGGCGTCGACCTCGGCGAGCAGGGCTACGCGCTCTACGAGATCGTTCGCGTCACGCCGCCCGATCCGGCATTGGTGGCGCAGCGGCGCGACGCCTATCGGCAGCAGTTGTCGCAGGCGTATTCGCAGCAGCTGCTCGGCGACTACGTCGCGTCGGTGATTGCCGATGCGAAGGTGGTCCGCTATCCGGAGCGGCTCGGCGGCAGCGAGAATCGCTGATCGCCGGGCGGGCGGCGCGCGCGTCGCGTACCGCGGCACGGCGCACCGCGGCGCAGCCCTATCACGCGCGCGCTTCGCCGCGAACCCGCCGCACCCGTTCGACCAGTTCCGCGGCCGCGCGCGCAAGCGTGGGGTCGTCGGCCTCGACGTCGAGCGCCTCTTCGGAATCGAGCTGCGCATAGTTGTGCCGCATCGAGCGCGCATAGGCCGGGTCGTAGTGCACGGCCAGCATCGATTCGACGAACTCCGGCCACTGTCCGGCGTGCGCCATTGCCTTCCACGCGTCGATGCGCGCGCGGCCGTGCAGCGGCAGCAGTCGATCCAGGCGCTCGAACAGCTGCGGCGGGTGTTCGACGAAATGACGGTACTCGTCGAGCAGCAGGCGCGCGCGAACGTCGATCGGCGCCCGCAGGCTCGTGCAGGGCGCCGCGCGCATCGCGTCGATGACCGCGTCGGGCAAGTGGCAGCGGCCGACGCGGCGGCTCTCCGATTCGACGAAGACCACGCGGTCGGCATCGAAGCGGCGCAGGGCGTCCCACAAACGGGTCTCGAAAGCCTTCTGCGAGGGCTGCGTCTCGTCGGGCAGCAGGCCGAGCACCGAGCCCCGGTGACGCGCGATCGCTTCCAGGTCGAGCACCTGTTCGCCCCGTTCGGCCAGCCGCTGCAGCAATCGGCTCTTGCCGCTGCCGGTGGGGCCGGCGACGACATGCCAGCGCAGCCGCGACGGCAGCCGCATCAGCTCCTCGATCACGTAGCGACGGAATTCGCGGTAGCCGCCGTCGACGACGCTGGTTCGCCAGCCGATGGCGGCGAACACCGAAGCGAGCGAGTCGGAACGATTCCCGCCGCGCCAGCAGTAGACGAGCGGGCGCCAGGTAGGCGGGCAGTCTGCGAAGGCGTGCTCGATCAGCGAAGCGATGTTGCGCGAGACGATCGCCGCGCCGAGCCGTCGGGCGACGAAGGCCGACTGCTGACTGTAGATCGTGCCGACGAGCGCGCGTTCGGCGTCGTCGAGCACCGGCGCGCTGATCGCGCCGGGGAGGTGGTCCTCGGCGAACTCGGCAGGGCTGCGCGCGTCGACGATGGCGTCGAAGCGGGCGTCGGGCGCGAACGCCTCGACGATCGGAATGCGTTGCGGCGCTTTCACGCGCCTGCTCCAGGTCTGTCGTCCGTGCGCCGAAGGCGGGAATTCGCACGGCGAAGCGGCGACGAAAAAGCCGTAGAATCGATGACGGTATGAAAGTATTCGATCTTGCCTGCGAGCACGGGCACGCTTTCGAGGGCTGGTTCGCTTCGGCCGAAGCCTTCGGCGAGCAGCTCGGGCGTTCGCTGGTGCACTGTCCGGTCTGCGAGAGCGCGAACGTGCGCCGCACGCCGAGCGCGCCCCGGCTGAATCTGTCGAATGCGCCCGAAGCGCGTCCGCCGCAGCCCGCCCCGCAGCCCCAGGGCGCGCAGGCCACGGCAATGCCTACCGACGCGCAACTGCGCGCGCTGTGGCTGGAGACGGCGCGGCATCTGGTGCGCAATACCGAGGACGTCGGCGAGCGCTTCGCCGAGGAGGCTCGTCGCATCCATTATCGGGAAGCGCCGCAGCGCGGGATCCGCGGCATGACCACCGCCGAGCAGCGTGCCGAGCTGGAGGACGAAGGCATCGACGTCTTCAGCTTTCCCATTCCGGCTGCGGCCGAAGAGCCGCTGCAGTAGCGAGGCGCGGCAGCGCCGCCCGAGCGGCTGCGGCGCTGCCTTCGTCGTCTGGTCGGCGGCTCATCGGCAGCTCGTCGGCGACTCATCGGCGACTCATCGACGATATTGCCGCTCGCCGAACAGCACCTCGCGCGCCTTGTCGTCCATTGTCGGCTTGCGCCGGTCTGCCAGCACGCCGACCCCGCGCTGCACGGCCGCACGCTCGCCGATCCGCTCGAACCAGCGCTGCACGTTCGGGTAGTCGTCGAGCGACACGCCCTGGTTGGCGTGCGAGCGGATCCACGGCCAGGTGGCGATGTCGGCGATCGAATACTCGCCCGCCGCCAGCCAGTCGCCGGTGGCGGCGAGCCGGCGATCGAGCACGCCGTAGAGTCGATTGGCTTCGTTGGTGTAGCGCTCGATGCCGTAGGCGATCTTCTGCGGCGCGTAGTTGCGGAAGTGGTGCGCCTGCCCGAGCATCGGCCCGACGCCGCCCATCTGGAACATCAGCCACTGCAGCGCTTCGTATTTCCCGCGCGTGTGCTGCGGCAGGAAACGACCGGTTTTTGCAGCGAGATAGACGAGGATCGCGCCGGACTCGAACAGCGAGATTGGCTCGCCGTCCGGGCCTTCGCTGTCGACGATCGCCGGAATCTTGTTGTTCGGGCTGATCGCGAGGAAGTCGGGGGAGAACTGGTCGCCGGCGGAGATGTCGATCGCGTGCACGGCGTAGGGCAGTTCGCATTCCTCCAGCAGGATGTGGACCTTGTGTCCGTTCGGCGTGGGCCAGGTGTAGACGTCGATCATTCCTTCACTCCCTGCGCGATGCGCCAGCCCAGTTCGGCGAGCGGACGCGCCCGCCGCCCGGCATCGACGGCCTTTGCGTTCGACGCGGTGCCTTCGACGGCGCGCTTCATGATGCCCTGCAGGATGGCGGCCAGCCGGAACAGGTTGTACGCGAGATAGAAATCCCAGTGCTCGAGCACGCGCGCCGGGTCGCGCTTCGTGCGCTCGCAGTAGCGCTGGACGTACTCGCGCTCGGCCGGGATGCCGAGCGCCGCGTGATCGAGGCCGGCGATCCCGCGGAACTGTCCCGGCGCGATGTGCCAGGCCATGCAGTGATACGAGAAGTCGGCCAGCGGGTGGCCGAGCGTGGACAGTTCCCAGTCGAGGATCGCGCGCACGCGCGGCGCCTGCGCGTCGAAGACGAGGTTGTCGAGCCGGAAGTCGCCGTGCACGATCGACGTCTCGTCGCCCGGCGGGACGTGCGCGGGCAGCCATTCGATCAGCCGGTTCATCGCCTCGATCGCTTCGGTTTCCGAGGCCTGGTACTGGCTGCTCCAGCGCGCGATCTGGCGCGCGAAATAGTTGCCGGGCCGCCCGAAGCCGCCGAGCCCGATCGCTTCGGGATCGATCGAGTGCAGCGCGGCGATCACCCGGTTCATCTCGTCGTAGATCGCCGCGCGCTCCTCGCGCGTGGCCTGCGGCAGCGACTGGTCCCACAGCACGCGGCCGGCGACGTGCTCCATCACGTAGAACGCGCGGCCGATCACCGATTCGTTCTCGCACAGCGCGTATACGCGCGGTACGGGCAGGTCGGTGTGCGCGAGCGCCTCGAGCACGCGGAACTCGCGCTCGATCGCGTGCGCCGACGGCAGCAGCTTCGCGGCCGCAGCGGGCTTCGAGCGCATCACGTAGCGCGCGCCCGGCGTCGTCAGCAGGTAGGTCGGGTTCGACTGGCCGCCGCGGAACAGCTCTACCTCCAGCGGGCCGGCGTAGCCTTCGACGTGCGCGGCGAGCCAGCGTCCGAGCGACTCGACGTCGACGCGAAGCCGCTCGGGCACTTTCGTCGTGCCGACGTTCTCGTTCTCGCCGTTTGCGCTCATCGCTTTCCTCGTCTGCGCGTGTACGTGGAAATCATTGCGGTTCGCTGCCGTCGAAGCGCGGCGCGCGCTTCTCGAGGAAGGCGGCGATTCCCTCGGCGGCGTCGTCGTGAAAGAGCGCGGCGACGAAGGCGTCGCGTTCCCGCTGCTGCCGGTGCACGAGCGCGGCGCGCTCGTCGTCCGACAGCAGCGACTTGATGCGCGCCAGCGCGAAGGCCGGCCCGCGCGCGAGCCGCTCGGCGCGCGCCAGCGCCACGTCGAGCGCCTTGCCCGGCTCGGCGAGCTGGTTGACCAGGCCGGCCGCGTGCAGGCGTGTCGCGTCGATCGGCTCGCCCGTGCACAGCCATTCGTAGGCGAGCGGGTAGGGGACGCGGTTGCCGAGAAACCAGCTCGATCCGCCGTCGGGGCTCAAGCCGATGCGCACGTACGACATCGCGAAGCGCGCGTCGCGTGCGGCGACGACCAGATCGCAGGCGAGCACGAGCGAGAAGCCGGCGCCGGCGGCCGCGCCTTCGACCGCGGCGATCACGGGCTTGGGGCAGTCGCGGATGGCGAGCACCCAGCGATGCAGCAGGTCGATCGACTCTGCCTGCAGCGCAGGATCCTTCGCCCGGTTCTCGCGCAGCCGGTTCAGGTTGCCGCCGGCGCAGAAGTGCTCGCCGTCGCCGGCGAGAACGATGGCGCGCACCTGCGCGTCGCCGGCCGCGCGCGTGAAGGCGTCGATGCCGGCCGAATAGACGTCGGGGTGCAGCGCGTTGCGCGCCCCCGGGTTGGAGATGCGCAGCACCAGGACGGCGCCACGGCGCTCGTCGAGCAGCCGCGCGGACACGATCAGTCCTCGTGCAGCAGCGAAAGGCCGAGCTGCGCGCGTCGGCGCAGCCAGCCGCCCGTGCGATAGCGCGGGTCGCCGGTGAGCGCATGCAGGTTGCCGAGGATCTCGCAGACCGTAGCCGCGCCGATCGCGTCGCCCATGGCGAGCGGCCCGAGCGGATAGCCCAGGCCCGCGCGCACGGCGGCGTCGATGTCGGCGGGCGATGCGATGCGCTGCTGCGCGATCTCGCTGCCGATCGAGACGATCATCGCGACCACCCGTTGCGCGACGAAGCCGGGGCTGTCGCGCAGCACGGTGACCGGGACGCCGTCGGAGGCGAAGAGCGCGTGCGCCGCGTCGCGATACTCGCTGCGCGTGGCTGGCGTGGTCATCAGTACGCGGCGCCGGCAGCGGCCCGGTTCGATCGGGAACAGCGTGTCGATCGCGACGACGCGCTCGGCGGGTAGAGGGATGCCCGCCGCGTCGGCGCGCGAGGCGGCGCTCGCGTCGCGGCCCAGCGGGGCGACGAGGACGAGATCGTGCTCGCCGGGTGCGTCGCCGTCGCGCACGACGCCGCCCAGTTGCCGCACGGCCGCTTCGACGATTGCTGCCCGCGGGCCCGGCGCGATCCACACCGGCGGGCGCACTGCGACGGAAGGCGCGGCCGGCTCGGCCCGTGCATCGACGCGCGCGCCGGCGGCGTCGTAGCGGTAGAAACCTTCGCTGCTCTTGCGCCCGAGCAGGCCGGCGGCGAGCCGCTGCGCACCGAGCACCGACGGACGGAAGCGCGGCTCGTCGTAGAACTGCCGGTAGATCGACTCCATCACCGGCTGCGAGACGTCGAGCGCGGTGAGGTCGAGCAGCTCGAAGGGGCCGAGGCGGAAGCCGTTGCCGTCGAAGGACACCTGCTCGCGCAGGATGCGATCGATCGCCTCGACGTCGGCGACGCCTTCGCCGAGCACGGCGAGCGCCTCGGTGCCGTAGGCGCGTCCGGCGTGGTTGACGATGAAGCCCGGCGTGTCGCGCGTGACCACCGGCCGGTGGCCGGTGGCGCGCACCAGCGCGACGAGGCGCTCGACGGCCGCTTCGTCGGTGCGCATCGCGCGCACGACCTCGACGACCTTCATCAGCGGAACCGGATTGAAGAAGTGCAGTCCGGCGATTCGCGCGGGCAGGCGGCAGCGCGCGCCGATCGCGGTCACCGACAGCGACGAGGTGTTGGTGGCGAGTACCGCCGCGTCGCCGACGATCGGCTCGAGCGCCTGGAACAGTTCGCGCTTGGCGTCGAGCTGCTCGACTATCGCCTCGACGACGAGATCGCAGCCGGCGAGCGCCTCGAGCGAGGCTACCGATTCGAGCGACGCGCGGGCGCGCTGCGCTGCGTCGGGGGCGAGCCGCCCCTTGTCGACGAGCTTCGCGAAGGTGTCGTGCAGCGCGGCGAGCGCCGAGGCGACGGCAGCGGGGTTGGCATCGTACAGCCGCACGGGGACGCCGGCCTGCGCGAAGAGCTGCGCGATGCCGCGGCCCATCGCGCCGCTGCCGACGACGCCGATGCGCTGGAAGGGAAGGTTCGGGGCGAGCGTGTTCATCGGGCGATTCTACCCGCAGCCGCAGGGGCTTCGATGCCCGCCGGGGTTGCGCGGCGGCGCCTCATCTTCACATCAGGCCGTGCCGTCGGCAGGGCTGTCGTCGCGCTCGAAAGCCTCGCGTTCGACGTCGCGCGCGGTGCTGCGCTCGATCCAGCGCTCCTCGAGCGTCTCGCGTTCGCGTTGCAGCGCCGTGCGTTCGCGCGCGAGCCGTGCCGCGTCCGCCGCGTCGCGGTACGCGTCGGGATCGGCCAGCCGCGCGTCGATCGGCGCGATGCGTGCGCCGATGTCGTCGAGCTGCCGCTCGATCGCGGCGATCTCCTCGTCGAAGGGGCGCAGCCGCTCGGCGAGGGCGGCCCGTCGGCGCGCGGCGTTGCGGCGGTCGTCGCGCCGCGATGCGGACTGCGCATCGGCGTTCGCGCCGTCGTCGCCTCCCCTGGAAGCCGGCCGCTGCAGCAGCCAGTTCGCGTAGTCGTCGAGGTCGCCGTCGAAGGCTTCGACGCGCCCGTTCGCGACGAGCACGAAGGCATCGACGGTCGAGCGCAGCAGGTAGCGGTCGTGCGAGACGAGCAGCAGCGCGCCGTCGAATTCGGCGAGCGCATCGGCCAGCGCATCGCGCGCCTGCGCATCGAGATGGTTCGTCGGCTCGTCGAGCACGAGCAGTTGCGGGCGCGCGTGCAAGGTCAGCGCCAGCAGCAGGCGCGCTTTCTCGCCGCCCGACATCGGACCCGTCGGCCGCGTCGCGTCCTCGCCGGAGAAGCCGAAGCGACCGAGATAGTCGCGCAGCGACTGCTCGCGCTCGAGCGGCGCGATGCGCTGCAGCTGCAGCAGCGGCGAGTCGCCGGGACGCAGCGAGTCGATTCCCTGTTGCGCGAAATAGCCGATGCGAATGCCGCGCGCCACCTGCACTTCGCCGGCCAGGGGCGGCAGCTCGCCGACCAGCGTGCGCACCAGCGTGCTCTTGCCGGCGCCGTTGCGCCCGAGCACGCCGATGCGGGCCGCCCGCCGGATCGTCAGCTCGACGCCGCGCAGCACGACGCTCTCGCCGTAGCCGGCGTCGAGCGCTTCGGCGCGCAGCATCGGATCGGGGCAGTCGCCGACCTCGTGCAGCGGGAAGTCGATTCCCCGCAGTTCGCGCACGGGCGCCACCTCGGCCATCCGCTCGAGCGCCTTGATGCGGCTCTGCACCTGGCGCGCCTTCGTCGCCTTCGCGCGAAAGCGTTCGATGAACGCGTTCAGGTGATCGATGCGCTGCTGCTGCGACGCGCGCTCGCGCTCGGCCTGCATCCGGCGCTGCGCGCGCAATCGCTCGAAGGCGCTGTAGCCGCCCGCGTAGCGCACCAGCTTCGCGTCGTCCAGATGCAATGTCGCGGTGGCGACGCGATCGAGGAAATCGCGGTCGTGCGAGACGACGACGATCGTTCCCGGATAGCGCAGCAGCCAGCGCTCGAGCCACAGGATCGCGTCGAGGTCGAGATGGTTGGTCGGCTCGTCGAGCAGCAGCAGCTCGCTAGGCGCGAACAGCGCGCGCGCCAGGTTCAGCCGCATGCGCCAGCCGCCCGACAGCGCGTCGACCGGCGTCGTCGCCTGCGCCGCGTCGAAGCCCAGGCCGGCCAGCAGCGTGCGCGCGCGCGCCTCGGCGCTCGCGCCTCCCGCGTCGAGCCAGCGTTCGTGCGCGAGCGCGATCGCGATGCCGTCGCCCGCGTGCTGTGCCGCGTCCAGCGTCTCGGTGGCCGCGCGCAGCGCCTCGTCGCCGGCGACCAGGAAGCGCCAGGCCGGCAGCGGACTCGACGGCAGCGACTGCTCGAGGCGCATCGTCGCGCGCCAGGGCTGCGCGAGGTCGCCGCCGTCGGGCAGTGCTTCGCTGGCGAGCGCGGCGAGCAGGGTCGTCTTGCCGCTGCCGTTGCGGCCGATCAGCGCGATGCGTTCGCCCGGAGCGATCGATGCGCTCGCGCGATCGAGCAGCACCCGCCCGCCGCGCGACAGCGTGATGCCGTCGAGGCGGATCACGCAGGCAACGGAAGCGCGGCCGCCTCGATCAGCACGAGCAGCTGCTCGCCCGCTGCCGTCGGCAGGTAGTGGAACTCGAGCGCCGGAAAGGCGGCTTCGAAGTGCGCCGCCTCGTGTCCGATCTCGAGGAGAAGCAGGCCGTCGTTCGCCAGGTGCGCGCGCGCATCGGCGACGATGCCTCGCACGAGATCCATGCCGTCGCGGCCTCCGGCGAGCGCATCGTGCGGCTCGGCGCGGAATTCGGGCGGCAAGGCGCGCATCGATTCCGCGTTCACGTAGGGCGGGTTGCAGACGATCAGGTCGAAGCGGCGCCCGCGTAGCGATTCGAACAGGTCCGAGCGGACCCATTCGATGCGCTCGTCCAGGCCGTGCAGCGAGCCGTTCGCGGCGGCCAGCGCCAGCGCGGCTTCGGACACGTCGGCGCCGACCACGCTCGCCTGCGGAAACAGATGCGCGGCGAAGATCGCGAGGCTGCCGCCGCCGGTGCACAGATCGAGCACGGCGCGCGGCTCGAATGCCGCTTCCGGTCGATGCACGGCGATCCATTGGGCGAGCGCTTCGTCGAGGGCCTCGGCGATCGGCGAACGAGGCACGAGCGCGCGTTCGTCGCAGAGGAAACGCAGTCCGCGCAGCCATGCCTCGCCGGTGAGATAGGGCGCGGGCACGCGCATGGCGATGCGCCGCTCGACCAGCGCGACCGCCGCCTCGCGCTCGCGACGCGCCAGCCGCGCGTCCAGATGGGGATCGAGGCGATCGGGCGGCAGGTGCAGCGAGTACAGCAGCAGCGACACCGCCTCGTCCCACGCGTTGTCGGTGCCGTGGCCGTAGGCGAGTTGCGCGGCCTCGAAGCGCGACACCGCCCAGCGCAGCAGGTCGCGCAGCGTGCGCAGTTCGCGCACGGCTTCGGCCGCATCGGCGACGGCGCGCGGGGGCGGGGGTGTGCTCGCGTCGGTCATGCGTCCAGCAGCGCGGCGATCGCTCGCCGGTAGATGTTCTTCAGCGGCTCGATCTCGTCGATGCCCACCGACTCGTCGACGCGATGGATGCTCTCGTTGACCGGCCCGAACTCGACGACCTGCGGGCAGGTCCGCGCGAGGAAGCGCCCGTCCGAGGTGCCGCCGCTGGTCGAGCAGCGCGGCTCGACACCGGTTTCGGCGCGGATCGCCTCGGCGAGCGCGCGCGACAGCTCGCCGGGCGGGCAGCGGAAGGGCTGCGCCGGCGGCGCCCATTCGATGCGGTAGCGCAGCCCGTGCGCATCGAGCCGCTCGGCGAAGCGGCGCTGCAGCGCTTCGACCGGACTGGCCGGCGAGAAGCGGAAGTTGAAGTCGAGCGTGGCCTCGCCGGGGATGACGTTGCCCGCCCCGGTGCCGGCGTGCAGGTTCGACATCTGCCAGCTGGTCGGCGGGAAATCGGCATCGCCCCGGTCCCACTCGATGGCGACGAGTTCGGCCAGCACGGGGGCCAGCTCGTGCAGCGCATTGCGCGCGAGCTGCGGATAGGCGACGTGCCCCTGCACGCCGTGCACGACGAGACGCCCGGACAGCGAGCCGCGCCGCCCGTTCTTGATCGTGTCTCCCAGGCGTCGCTCGCTGGTGGGCTCGCCGACGATGCAGTAATCGAGCGCCTCGCCGCGCGCCGCCAGCGTCTGGACCACGCGCGCCGTTCCGTCGATGCCCGGGCCTTCCTCGTCGGAGGTGAGCAGCATGCCGATGCGGCCGCGGCGCACGAGCCCTGCGTCGAGCGCCTCCTCGATCGCGACGACGAAGGCGGCGACCGAGGTCTTCATGTCGGCCGCGCCGCGCCCGTAGAGCCGGCCGTCGCGCTCGGCGGGCTCGAAGGGGTCGCTGGTCCATCGCTCGCGCGGACCGGGCGGCACCACGTCGGTGTGCCCGGCGAAGACGAGCGTGGGTCCGGCTTGGCCGAGCGTGCGCAGCGCCCACAGATTCGCCACGCCGTTGGCGTCGAGGCGCTCGCAGGCGAAGCCGCGCGCCGCGAGGCGGGCGGCGACCAGCGCCTGGCAGCCGTGGTCTTCGGGCGTGACGGAGGGACGGCGAATCAGCGCCTGCGCCAGGCGCAGCGTTTCGGTCATCGGTGTCATCGGAACAGACCGGCGTACAGCATCTCGGAGAAGCCGACGACGATCTGATCGGGCATCTGCAGCACCGGCCGCTTGACGAGCAGCGGCTCCTCGAGCATCAGCTCGCTCGCGCTGGTCTGGTCGGTGACGGCGGCGCGGCGCGCGGCGTCGAGCCTGCGCCAGGCGAGACCGCGGCGGTTCAGCAGCGAGTCCCACGGCACGCGCCCGAGCCACAGCGACAGGCGCTGCGCATCGAGTCCGTCGCGGCGCAGGTCGTGGAAGCGGTGCTCGATGCTGCGCGCGCGCAGCCACGCGCGCGCCTTGCGCACCTGGTCGCAGTTTTCGATGCCGAAGACGACGACCTCGGTCATTCTCAGACGTTGAGCAGGAACTCGGTGAACGAGGCGCCATCGCCCGGTTCGCCGCGCGGGTCGGCGCCCGGCTTCTGCAGCGCGGCCGACGCCATCGCCGGTGAGACGAGCGATGGCGGCGCCGAAGCCGCGCGCGCCTCGTCGGGCGAGGGCGCCGTTCCTTCGTTCTCGAGCAGCCACAGCAGGTTGGTCGGCGAATCGGCATTGGCCAGCGCGTCGGGACGGGAGATGCGTCCCTGCCGCACGAGCGCGGCCAGTGCGTGGTCGAAAGTGCAGGAACCGGGCGCGAGGCTCTGCTCCATCGCGTCCTTGATCTCGGTGAGGCGGCCCTGCTCGATCATCTCGGAGATGTGCCGGGTGTTCGTCAGCACTTCGAGCGCGGGCAGCCGCCCTCCGGCGGCCGAGCGCACGAGCCGCTGCGAGACGATCGCCCGCAGCGTGGCCGCCAGGTCGGACAGCAGCACGCTTCGGTTGTCGGGCGGATAGAAGCTGACGATGCGGTTGAGCGCGTGGTTCGCGTTGTTCGCGTGCAGCGTGGCGAGGACGAGGTGCCCCGACTGCGCGTAGGCGAGCGCCGCCGACATCGTCGCCGTATCGCGGATCTCGCCGATGAGGATGCAGTCGGGTGCCTGGCGCATCGCGTTCTTCAGCGCGATGTCGAGCGATTCGGTGTCGGTGCCGATCTGGCGCTGGTTGACGATCGATCGCTTGTTGCGGAACGCGAACTCGATCGGGTCCTCGAGCGTGAGGATGTGGCCGCTGCGGTTCTCGTTGCGGTGATCGAGCATCGCCGCCAGGGTCGTCGACTTGCCCGAGCCGGTGGCGCCCACCACGAGCAGCAGGCCGCGCTTCTCGAGGATCAGCTCGCCGAGGATCTCCGGCAGGTTCAGCTGCGCCAGGCTGGGGATGTCGTGCGGCACGAAACGCACGACGCCGGCAGGGCTGCCGCGCTGGCGGAACACGTTCACCCGGAAGCTGCCGACGCCGCTGACTCCGTAGCCGATGTTCAGCTCGTGCTCGTCCTCGAAGCGCGCCCACTGCGCATCGGAGACGATTTCGCGCAGCAGCGCCTCGACGTTGGCCGGCTCGAGTCGCTGCGCGTTCACCGCGATCATCGAGCCGTCGATCTTGATCTGGATCGGCGAACCCGGCGCGAGGAACAGGTCGGAAGCCTTCTTCTCGGCCATCAGGCGCAGCAACCGGTCCATTGCCATCGCGTTCTCTCCCCGTGGCTCGCGCTCGCGCGCTCAGTCGCCGCGCAGCAGCTCGTTGATCGCGGTCTTCGCGCGCGTGCGGGCATCCACGCGCTTGACGATGACCGCGCAGTACAGGCCGACCTTTCCGTCGGAAGACGGCAGCGTGCCGGGCACGACGACGGAGCCGGCGGGTACCCGTCCGTAGAGCACCTCGTCGCGCGCCCGATCGTAGATCTTCGTGCTCTGCCCGAGGAAGACGCCCATCGAGATCACCGAATTCTCCTCGACGACGACGCCTTCGACGATCTCCGAGCGCGCCCCGATGAAGCAGTTGTCCTCGACGATCGTCGGCGCTGCCTGCAGCGGTTCGAGCACGCCGCCGATGCCCACGCCGCCCGACAGATGCACGTTGCGCCCGATCTGCGCGCACGAGCCGACGGTGACCCAGGTGTCGACCATCGTTCCCTCGTCGACGAAGGCACCGATGTTCACGTACGAAGGCATCAGCACGACGTTCCTGCCGACGAAGGCGCCGCGTCGCACGACGGCTGGCGGGACGACGCGCACTCCGGCAGCGGCGAAGTCGGCGGCGCCCCAGCCGTCGAACTTGGTGGGGACCTTGTCGAAGAAGCGCATCGGGCCGCTGCCCGAGGGCGCCGCCGCGTTCAGCCGGAACGACAGCAGCACGGCCTTCTTCACCCATTCGTGGACGATCCAGTCGCCGGGCGCCGGCGAACGCTTCTCGGCCACGCGCAGCGCGCCCGCATCGAGCATCGCGAGCACGCGTTCGACGGCGTCGTGCAATTGCGGCGAAGCCGAGCCCGGCGCGAGCTCGGCGCTGCGCTCCCAGGCCTCGTCGATCGTGCGCTGCAGTGCGAGCCGTTCGTCGGCGCTGGCACGCGCCGCTGGCGGGGTGGGCGTCGGCTGCATGTCTAGGGCCGCGTGCTCGCGCCGGGCGCGAAGCTGTCGATGTCGACGCGCGGCGCGGGCGTCCAGCCGGGCTTGCGGTGCTCGGCCTGCACAGTCGTGAAAATGCCGCCGCGCACGTACCAGCGCGCCGTCAGGCGCAGGAAGCGCGGATCGAGCGCGGCGACGAGGTCGTCGAGGATGCGGTTGGTGACCGCCTCGTGGAAGGCGCCTTCGTCGCGGTAGCTCCACATGTAGAGCTTGAGCGCCTTCAGTTCGACGTTGCGTTGGTCGGGGATGTAGTCGATGACGATGGTCGCGAAGTCGGGCTGCCCGGTGAGCGGGCACAGGCAGGTGAATTCCGGAACCTCGACGTGCACGAGGTAGTCGCGCTCGCGCGCCGGATTCGGGAAGGTCTCGAGCTGTCGGGACGGTCGGGTGGGCGCAGGGGACATGGGCGGCTTCGTTGTGCCGGGAAGGCACGGGGCCGGTGCTATTATACGGAGCGACCGAAGCCGCCCGAGAGCGGCTTCTCTGTTGGGAGCGTGCCCCGCGCTCCAGCCCAGCGGCGAGGGGCCGGACCGCGGGTCTTCGGCCGGTGCCCGCGGATCCTTGCATAGGGCTTTCGGTGCGACTCAAACAGATCAAACTCGCCGGCTTCAAGTCCTTCGTCGATCCCACTTCTTTCGATGTCCCCGGCCAGCTGGTCGGCGTCGTAGGTCCCAATGGCTGCGGCAA
>ERZ778017.1064-NODE-1064-length-30228-cov-4.465317_pt1 | contig 30228 bp, 14 predicted proteins | sample MGYA00375747_ERZ778017 | MGnify/ENA primary metagenome ERZ778017 (study PRJEB29350, sample SAMN05509838) | bioreactor metagenome | biome: bioreactor; material: wastewater | place: South Africa: University of Cape Town | collected 2014-03-17 ...
GTCCCCAAAAGTCAAGTACCCGGTCAAACCAACAGCGATAAATAACGCGGTGGAAAGTAAAATGGCGAAATTTACCAATTTTGCCAAGCTTGATAACGACTTATCTTTAGCTTCGTTGATGATAGAAAACATATTTTGGTGGCCCGTATAGGCAAAAACAACAATAGAAAACGTAGAAAATACTCCCGTAATAGACGAAGGGAACAAGTCTATGTTACCTTCCAATGTGATATCTCCGACAAAGTAATGAGCAATCACCAAGACTGACAAGTAGAAAATCGCAACCAAACCCAAAATACTGGAGTATTTTAACGAGTCCAAATTTCGCAAAAACGACAATGGAACAATAATAAGGGCAGAGATACAAATCCATGCTGTCCTCAAGTCCTCGATTCCCTTGATCTTTACAATTGTAGGCATCAAATCCCCGACCAAGACTAGGTAACTCAAGGCGCAACCAGCACACTGAATAGCAATAGCAAAATCAAACACCACGGAAAGTTTGGGATACGTGATGGAGCAAACGTTGAAGAACGTAGCATGGCCGCGAGGAACATATTGCGAGACGTAAGCCTGTAAAAACATACCATAACCACTAGTAAGAGCAGCTAGCAATATAAGCAATATTCCCAACACGATCCCATCAGTGGAGAATGCTAGCGGGATGGAAAGTAAACCCGCACCAAGAATTGTTTTTACCAACGATATTGACGACGAAAACGTCGTAGCTCCATGTTCTGTAATAGTCGGCATGGCACTGTTAAAGACTGGATTGCGATTTGGCATGATTGACTTTTGTGTGAGAGTCATGTCATCGCTACCATACAAGGCTGGGCAAGCCACAGTACAAAAAGGTGATCAAGTGTGATGTTAGGGGACAAGGCGGTTGTGGCAAGGATTTAGGTCCCAGGAATATGTGGCGTGTATGGCAGGGGGGTAACGAGGTACTAGACTAGGGTTTTGCCTGATGATAAAATAGTACAGGATATAGGGGCATTGTGGTGGCCAACAATGGTGTGGTCATACATCAGATATAAGTAATAATTAAACGGTATGGTGATCAAATACATACATGAATTATGACCAAAATAGTTGTTACAAAGGGTCTGACTGGCTTAAACTTGGAAGTATGGTGGTTGCCTTGCTTGTGGCCAGAAACCAAGATGAGGTGGTTGTGTACAGTATCAGGAGAGGCAAACAACTGATGGGTAGAATCACACTCATGCACTTACGAATTATCATACTTGAGCTGAACCAACATACAGTTAGAGTTCTAGTTGTACTTTAAGAATCAATTGCGATAGCTGACCGAAACGTTTTTGATTCCAAAATAAATAAGCGACAGAACCTTGCATATGCATAAAAATGCAACTTTTTTCGTTGTTGCAGCCAAACGAAAAACTGAAACTAAAACATAACTCGACAGGATCAGGACTAAACAAATCCTATTCACAACTTGGCGAGATAGTTATATTTTGGTGAATGTTGTGAGATTTGACACAACTATAGATCTATTGAGCTAGAGTTGTATGCACAGGGGTAGGTTCTTCCCGCGGCATGGGCACATTGACATGCAATGTTGAAACACTTAATAAACCTATTAGCTATTGAAGGTATGGAAACTGTTGCTATTTCTACCCAAGACAATTAGTTTGCAAGTTGATAGTGGTTTAAGACATTTCATATGGAAACAATACGAACATGCACTAGGTATAAAATGATGGCCTAATGTATGGTAAGTAAATAGGTTGGGCAACGGTATTGTCATGAAAGAATGAATATACATGGTCATTTGCTACGGTCATTGGATACAACAAGTGTTATTTTTTAATATTGTGCATTTACTACAAGACAGGGTTGTCAATTTAGATCTATAATTGTCCATACTGCTTCGACTCGATGAACTCAGCTTTGGGTTAACATGTAAATGACAATTGTATGAATTCCATGACAATTCATAGATTTATTGGTTAGAGATTCAAAATTTAAAGGGTTCAATATATAATGATAAAGCATAGCCGATTACTAAACCCATTTCTTCCATACCTGAAGTCAAATTATATAAATCATATCGTTTTTCACTTTATTGAGTTGACCTCCTCGACCCGGTTTCAATTTTGTTGTCTATTGAATACACAGCTCATTTGGGTTAAATATTTATAAAACAACAACAGAGATGTGAACTCTACAAGTTTAGAATTGTTTTTAGTACCTTTGTTTAAAATTCACGTTTGATCAGTAATGAAGGGCAATAATACAAATCAATATGAACTAATGTAACAACCTAATGCAATATTTTGAAAAACATTATATTGCTTGAAGTGATAAATCTCATTATTTAGACAAAAGATGTGGTACTTCTGGTTTGGCTGCAAAATTATTTTTGCGAGGGTTTACAAATGCATTCTTTGAAAATTCAGAATTTGAATAGGTTTCAGGATTCAAACAATACACAATTACCTTCAGTCAATATTGATGCTCAGCTTATTTCTAGATATTCAAAAAATATACTTCCAGGAGAATTCACTATAGCACATGTGCCTATGATGACAACATTCATATATTTAAGGGGTTTCTGTAGTGTTTTCAACACTGTTCGAAAGGGAGTTAGGATTAAAAATGCAGCACCCTCGATCAGCAAACTGAGTTGTATAGTACGTGACATTTGAAGTTCATTTTATAACACCATTTGCGACCCAAGGACACAACAAGTTCTTCGACAAGCTTGGCAACCGCTATTACAATACTTTCGATGTTGGGCTTTATTGTAGGCAAGACAGTAGGCTAGCACAAAGTATCGACTAATGCAGAAAGATGAGATAGGCTATACCAAGACTGGTATTCTTCCGAATGGCTGCAACTTGCAGAGCACAGTGTCCTTCAGTCAGAGATTCAAATATGTTATATGTAAATGAAATTTGAACGGCATGCAAGGGCACCAACAACGAAATCCTGAACCCACACAAAAGGTGCGGAGTTCCCTACTTCAGAAGTGGGTTTAGAAGTATAATGGTGTAGTGGCATATCTTACTCCCTAACCGATCACAGCACTGGACGTATGAATAAGTATTATGCACCACCTGCACTACATTTCACGCTACAAATATAAATTTATACCAGTAGAATCAAGAAGTTACTGTGAACCCCAGACGAAGCTGAAGGGTGCAAAAGGAACTGAACCGAAATGGAAAATGGCGCCAAAAAATCAACCATATATAACGGCTATGCAATGCAGTTGCAATGCAACGAAACTATAAATTTCATCAACCAAATAATAAATCGCACCGTTATGCCAGTATATCACATACTACTACATAACGACAATAGTCTATCCCCGTTGACGTGCCCCCACATATTGAAGCAGATTATAGGTCAAAATAATGGGAGGTATCCTGGCCATTGCCACAACAGTATGCAAGCCGGACAGCCTTACCCTACGTCATGGCATGGCGGCGACCAACTCCCCAATGTGAAAATGGCACTACGTCATAGGTTGTAAGCTGTTAGGGTTGACATTTAGCACCTTGTAGTACGAAAGTTGTGATATGGCTACACGGAATTCAAAGCGACAGCGGCGTCGATGCAGTTGGTTGCAGTGAAAACCGGAATTCTGTCGCCTGTGCGACCAATTCTCGTTTCACAGATTTTTCCTATTATGGGCCTCACTTATTCGTGTCCTATACATTAAATTTTCCACTGGTAAATTGTTTTTATCACTAATCCGTTTGTCTTGGATACATTCATTGGGTTACATTCGCAAGTCCAATATCATCGTTGCTTCGAGTCGCCGTACGAATATCATTAATTTCATCCGTTTGACCACATTCTGTGCTTTATTTCAATAGCCTTGCGTCTAATACTATTTTGGGAGGTATCCACGTCGAGTCGAAACACCATATTGGTCAGCATTTTATCTTGTAATTACCATTGTTGAGTTTCGTTTATTACAATATTTGAATCATGTCATCCGACGGCGAGTTTACAAGGGTACAGATCTTTGGTACAGTGTTTGAAATCACCAACCGGTACACCGACTTGAATCCAGTCGGTATGGGGGCGTTTGGGCTCGTTTGCTCTGCAGTGGACAAGTTGACAAACCAGAACGTCGCAGTAAAGAAGATCATGAAGCCATTTTCTACCTCGGTTTTGGCCAAGAGAACATACAGAGAGTTGAAGTTGTTGAAGCATTTGCGTCATGAAAACTTGATCACTCTCGACGACATTTTCTTGTCGCCGTTAGAAGATATCTATTTTGTCACAGAATTACAAGGTACCGATTTGCACCGGTTGTTGACTTCGAGACCGTTGGAAAAGCAGTTCATCCAGTATTTCACCTACCAAATTTTGAGAGGGTTGAAATACGTCCATTCTGCGGGAGTCATCCACAGAGATTTGAAACCATCGAATATTTTGATCAATGAAAACTGTGACTTGAAAATCTGTGATTTCGGTCTTGCTAGAATCCAAGATCCTCAGATGACGGGTTACGTTTCGACTAGATACTATAGAGCTCCGGAAATCATGTTGACATGGCAAAAATATGACACAGAAGTGGATTTGTGGTCTGTAGGTTGTATTCTTGCTGAAATGATTGAAGGAAAACCGCTATTCCCCGGTAAGGATCATGTTCACCAATTTTCAATTATCACTGAATTGTTGGGATCGCCACCACCAGATGTTATCGATACAATCTGTTCAGAAAACACCTTGAGGTTTGTCCAATCATTACCACATAGAAACGCAATTCCGTTTAGTGAACGGTTTGCTCAATGTACCCATGTGGAACCTGAGGCTATTGACTTGTTAGCGAAAATGTTGGTTTTTGACCCTAAGAAGAGAATCAGTGCTGCTGACGCGTTGAAACACCCATACATGGAACCTTACCATGATCCTACTGATGAGCCAATTTGTGAGACCAAGTTTGACTGGAGTTTTAATGATGCAGACTTGCCTTTGGATACGTGGAGAGTGATGATGTACACCGAGATTTTAGACTTCCACCAAATCTCCGGTGTTAACGGTAGCGACGTAGATGCCAATCAATTGCAGCAAATTCAGCAACAGGGCATTCAAAACACCCAGAAAGTTTCCGAGTAAGCGTGCTAATTAATTGGCAATGAAAGCACCGGAAACACACCCCATGACGACTAATGAACCTCGTTATAATCATATAACAGCGACACTCATTTACAAAAACACAACATCTCGACATTGACGGCGATCACACGGCCCATTTGCTGAACTTATGCCGATATTTGTATCTTTATTAGGGCTCAAGCGATCAAATACTAGCTAATATTTTCGTATTTTCTGTACAACCACCACTTTAACAGTAATATACAATAGATACTACCATTTACTGTAACAGTAGGGCTTAAGTCGGAGAAATAAAACTTGGGATTTCCGTAAACACAGAATTTACTCTTCCTTAGTAAAATCTCTACACACTAGTTTTTTTCACACTTCGAAAAATATCTACTTCTCCAGAAATCATATATATGCAATGAACGTGTCCCTGGAGGATCCGTCCAGCGCGTTGACGTACGAGAAGAAAGTCACAGACTCATTGAGCATAAGGTTGAAGTTTCGAGAACCCAAGTCCAATGCTGCTTCTGTCACCATCAGTTTTGTCAATATCAGCAAATCTAGTATAACCATAAACAGCACAAACGATGACAACAAGTCCAATTGGCTCAGCTCGGTATTTGGAGGGCGTAGATCGCTTGAAGCCAACGAAGAAAACGGGTTGCTACCGATTAATGATATCAATTTGTTTCTTGGTTCTATACAATTGTTCGGCTACGTGGTCTTGAACTATCAATTTGATTTGGAATCAGGTCTGAGCCCATTGGAATTAGGGGGGTCAGCTACCGAACACGACAAATGGTGGGAAAACACCGAGTACATCAATCAGTACTCGAAGTACGCAAGTGGACATGAACTTGACGATGATACTATTGCTCTGTTGAACGCAAAATCACCATATATCAGTGCATCGTTGAAGAAACCGGTGGAAATAGGTGGTAAATTAGCAGGTGTAGACGATCTAGTATTAGGTCAAAACAACCGGACCGTGATTGACGCCCGGAAATTGCCTTTTTTACACGATTTAGTCTTTCCATTCAATACCATGGACTCGCCAATATCACCCGAAGCTAAGTCAAAATTGCCGTTGAGCGAACTCACCAGCAAGATTGTTCCATTCTACACCACACCACAAGCTTTACTTTTTTCTGATGTCATTATTCCGAGTGGTTCGTCCAAGTCGTTCGATATAAATTTCCCAATAGATAGTACCCTTCCTCCATCATACAACGATAAACTGCCAGGACCAACATGCGACAATGGTCTTGTCAGTATACGATATAGTTTAAATGTCAGTGTCCGTGAAGGAAAGAAAATGGTACCAACAACGGTGTATTTCCCACTAGAGATCAAGGGGGATAGGTTTGGAAATGATCCTCGGTGGTTGCAAAAGGAATACCTCCAAGACGACCAATGTGTCATCGATAAGAGTTGGAAAATTACTACAGAAGAGAGTGGTGCCGTAGCAAATGGCACCCAAACTGGAACAATAAGCTCACGAGATGTGTTTCTACATGATTTGGACAATTTGATAAAAACTGACTTGTACAACATGCCAAATTCAACACCCCATCGAAGGAACAAAAGTGTAGCCAGTGTGCACGAAGATGCCCCCGGGTATATTCCCCAGCTTCCTCCGCATCTCAAGACGTCGTACCAGTTAAGAGTGAATACAGCAAAACTATGCGATATAGGGTTATCTAGACCATTTTACCACATCGGCGAGGACATCAATTTCATGATCAACATGGATCCACACGAAGGAAACGAAGTGAAGATTGTGGGGTACACCGCACACCTTGAAGCGCAAGAGACGTTTCATCTACAGGACTCCGAGCCGTACATTCATAGCTACCGAGTTACTGGGAACTTGAAGACAAATACCTTCAGTCCCTCGCTCATGAACAGCATGAGCTCGACCAAGACTACGGTGAGTGGGAATATGAATATACCCAGGTTCATCACTCATCAATTCCAGTCGAAAACGTTGATGAATTTGACGTATTATTTAGTGTTCAAGTTTAACTTGGTAGAATTCAACAAGGGAGGCGAAGAAAATGGTACGGCTGAAAAAACTACTGTGGAAGAATCAGAACTCCACGAACTTAAGCTGTACCGATTCGGGAACGAAGGGTCCGAACTTAAATTTCGCTTGAAGATCGTGGTATTGCCGTAGCTCATCTCGTTTACTATGTAGATCGGTGTACACAGAAAATGAAAAATTCCGAAAATTAGTTTATAGAAGTATAATCAACTTTTTTTACCACCAATGTCGCCGTTCAAGTTGGATATGGAAACACCAAGTGACTTGGAGGATACAGAACTGCAATCATTCACCCAAGAAGCCGTCATATCTCCCAATGAGGAAGAAGATGATGATGAATTTCTCTCGAGATCTTTAAATAACTCTGCTCATTACTCTACGGCGGAAGAACAGTTTATGAAAGACCATGAATTGAAGCTCCAAGCATTCGAGGCATTACATTTAAACGAAAACAAACCCGGACTTTCTAGTCCGACTAGCTCGATCAAGAGAAGACAATCTTTTATCGACTTGCCTGATAACCATTTCTCAGCAAAGTTGAGACAACAACCTGGAATCCGTCGTGATGGCAACGGAACAACAACCAATTTGTCACTTTTACCTGAAGAATTTGCTTCTGAAGAATTGATTGAATTGTTCAAAAATGTGTCTTATTGTCTTGAAACCAGACACAAGTACTTAAAATTGTCCCACCAGTTCGATGAGATGTCAAACCCAAAGAATAAACCCAACTGGAAAGTGTATCCAGCACCACCAAAACCAACATACAAATCAAAGAACAGATTTAACCAAGTTGTCACCGAGGTTGATGATGAAGAAGAGGAGTTTGATTTCAACAAGTGTACTATCCCACCACCAAATCATGAGTATTCATTCAGACTCAATGATGAAGGAGTGTATGAAGTGTACAAGAATGACGACGAGGATCCAATAGTGAATGTCCCTACACTCAGAGAATACTACCGGGACTTGAACAGGATTGTAAGAATTTCGTCCGATGGTCCTACCAAGTCGTTCGCATTCAAAAGATTACAATATTTGGAGGCAAGATGGAACTTGTATTACTTGCTTAACGGATTTGAAGAAACTAAACAATCCAAAGCTAACCCACACCGTGATTTTTACAACGTGCGTAAGGTCGATACCCACATTCATCACTCAGCATGTATGAACCAAAAGCATTTGTTGAGATTCATCAAGTACAAACTCAAGACCTCGCCCGATGAAAAAGTCATCTTTAGAGATGGAAAGGTGTTAACATTAGCTGAAGTGTTCAAATCGCTTAATTTGACCGGCTATGATTTGTCAATCGATACGTTAGATATGCATGCTCACACCGATACTTTCCACAGATTCGATAAATTCAACTTGAAGTATAATCCTATTGGAGAATCGAGATTGAGAGAAATCTTTTTGAAGACAGATAACTTTATTCAAGGTAGATACTTGGCAGAATTAAGTAAACAAGTGTTTGAAGATTTGGAAAGTTCCAAGTATCAAATGAACGAATTGAGAATTTCCATTTATGGTAGATCATATGATGAATGGGACAAGTTGGCCGCATGGGTTGTTGACAACAAATTGTTCAGTCACAATGTGAGATGGTTAATTCAAGTCCCACGGTTGTACGACTTGTACAAGAAGAACGGGAACGTCAGCAACTTTGGGACAATTTTACAAAACTTGTTCCAACCAATTTTTGAAGTATCGGTAAATCCTCAGAGCCACCCTAAATTGCATGTTTTCTTACAAAGAGTTATTGGGTTTGATTCTGTTGACGATGAATCCAAACCAGACAAGATTTTATCGAGAATCTTCCCTCCAGCAGCTCAGTGGGAGGAAAAATCCAACCCACCATATTCTTATTACTTGTATTATTTATTTAGTAACTTGGTTTCTTTGAATAATTTGAGAGAAACCCTTGGTTACAATACCTTCTTGTTGAGACCTCATTGTGGTGAAGCAGGTGATCCAGAGCATTTGATCAGTGCATTTTTAACTTCCCACTCAATTTCACACGGTATTCTCTTGAGAAAGATCCCGTTCATGCAATATTTGTATTATTTGGATCAAATCGGATTAGCTATGTCACCACTTTCAAACAACGCGTTGTTCCTTACATATGACAAGAATCCGTTCCACAACTTCTTCCAAAAGGGATTGAATGTTTCGCTATCCACCGATGATCCATTACAATTTTCATACACGAAAGAACCATTAATCGAGGAATATAGTGTTGCTGCGCAAATTTACAAGTTATCTGCCGTGGACATGTGCGAGTTGGCATACAATTCTGTCAAACAATCTGGTTGGGAAGCATCGATTAAATGCCACTGGCTTGGTAAAAAGTACATGCTTGGGGGAATTGCAGGGAACAATATTGAAAAAACCAATGTTCCTATGATCAGAGCCGGGTACAGAGAAGAAACATTACAAAACGAATTGGGTCTTGTCAAGCACTACAGTCGGTTATCGAAAACACCAGCAAGCAGTTAAGAAAAGTCTTTATTTTGCAGCCACTGAATAATACATTTGTTTTGCTTAGAGGTCGTGGCACGTTGTAATAATCAACAATTAAGAGAGGTCACATAGATCCACCTAATCGTATAGAATTGTTATAGTTATGAACATTTACGTGTTCCACTTTGGGAACCATATTTCCAGGAACGTAGTGATTCAACATGGCCACACCGATAATACTGGCAGTGTCCTGACCTAAATTTGTCAATTTACTACCATTTGGGAGTGGCTTCTCCCGCCAATGCAATGCTGCAGGACGCCGCAGATATTTTGCAGCCATATCGACTATGCGATTACAAGTCTGGAATGAAAATTCCTACTACATTCTTTTCCACTTTTCAACGGTGAGCTCAGAAATGACTAGTATTAACACAGTAAAGATTGCAGATGAAGAGTGCCATAAAGTGTCACTCCCCGCAGTGATGACAATTGCCGGTTCAGACAGTTCAGGTGGTGCTGGAATTGAAGCTGATTTAAAAACGTTTTCTGCCCACGGAGTCTATGGGTTAACATGTATCACTGCCTTGACAGCACAGAACACTAAGGGTGTTGATTCCATCCAGTTCACCACGTCAGATCACATCAGGAATATTCTCAAGATGAACTGTGATGATCTTGTTTTGGGCTATTCAAAGTCGGCACCACTCAAAATCATCAAGACGGGAATGTTGACCTCGCAAGCATTGAAAGTGATTCCTGAATTCCTCCCATTATTTGCGGAATATAACATCAGATTGGTCGTTGATCCTGTTATGATTTCGACGTCAGGATCCAAATTGATGGACGAAGAATCCATGAAATTATGTCTTGATTCTTTGATTAAAAATGCCTATTTGGTCACTCCAAACTATGATGAGGCAGTAGAACTCTTCAAGTTATCCTCAGATGCCAAAATGGAACAAGAAATCAATTCTTTAGACGATTTGGTGCAATTTGTTGCTAGATTACAGGAGCAGTTACAATGTGACAACATTTTGGTAAAAGGTGGCCATATTCCATTTGATAAGGACGGAAATGTTGCCAAAGGGGGAAATCACACCACTATTGTTGATGTGTTGTATGAATCACGTACTAAACAGGTAACGTTGTTCGAGTCCAAGTACATTGCTTCGGAAGACACCCACGGAACTGGGTGCACCTTAGCATCAGCAATCTCATCCAATTTAGCAAAAGGAGCTGCATTAACAAAAGCAATTCTGGCATCAATTGAATACGTTCACAGAGCTATGCAATCGTTAACAAAGTTGGGCCATGGAAACGGTCCACTCAATCATAATATTAAGGTGTACGACCTTGACCATGAGTCTACTGTATCTGTTAATACCACGTACTATGAGTACTTTAAATTGCATCCTCAAGTCAATGACCACTGGAGCACGTATACTAGTCATAAATTTGTTGAGAAATTGGCTACTAATGACTTACCATTTGATCAATTTCTCTACTTCTTAAAACAAGATTATTACTACTTGATAAACTACGCCTACGTTCACGAGATTGCTGCAAAATTGGCACCCACTGAAGAGTTAAAACAAGCTCAGCTTAAGATTATGGATGAAATCAATGCCGAACTACAAAATCACAAAAAGAAGCTTAGTACTCAGTATCAAATTGACTACGACTCCAAAGACCTCGATAGTCAACTTAACCCTGGACCGGCATGTTTAGCTTATTGTGATTACTTACTCAATATCACTAAAACTGAAGACTTCATTGGAATCAAAGTTGCCGTTGCTCCATGTCTTCATGGATACAAAGAAGCAGGAAGTTTTGGACAGAATGTCAGGAGAAATTATGACACTCTGAAGTTGGGTAAGTTAAACAGTATTGATGAATCCAACATATATAGTAGCTGGTTACAGGACTACTCCAGTGAATGGTACGAAGAAGCCCACAAAACTGGAATTAATACGTTACAAACAATTCTTGAAATGCAACCACTTTCTCAATCGAGGTTGCATCAATTGACTGAAATCTTCCGCAAAGTAACCCAACTTGAAATTGCATTTTGGGATGAAGTTTTGACGATGTGATTACTGGGATTAACAAAATTACTTTATACCTAGAAATTAGTTGGAACGAAATAAAGCATAGACAAAACAGTTCATAGAATAAATTCAAATATGAAGCAAAGAAATGTAAAGTAGAATGCAATCCATCACAAACTAGGATAATCAATGTTGAGCCTGTGTTTAACTCCAGTGCATGCAAATTGTGAAATAAAAAGAAGAAATTTACATAATGTTTAACAAATTGTTATTCACCACTCAAGCAAAAATTTTGAATGCAATCTTCAGTACGAAGGTACATTATATGCTTTTTGTTTTACATATAATGGCAACAGAAAACATTTGTATGGCACGTTATGAGAAGCTTTTGAATATTGTATTTGTTAATCTTATCAGTTTAACCAAAAACTGTATATAATATCCCACTTATTTTGCAACCATGACATACAATTGCAACCGCCTAAAAAGTTTTGCCTTTTATCACCTTTTCTCTGTGAAACTTCGAGGTAGATTGTAATCTTGTGATTAACATATATTTCGATCTATAGACTGTTATCAAATACAAACGGTTAACATTGCAATATGTTTTTGATGAGAGGTACAAGCGAAAAATTTTACTGTAGACTCTGCATTTATCTCAGTATTTCCGATCAATAACACAGAATTAAGGCTGTTGATATCGTCGTTCTAGTATTTACAAAATTACTTGTAATTGCAAATTGATGTCCTTTTTTCAGTTCTCATTTATCTCATATTTTTCTTGAATTCTATTTCCACGTCCACGAAAGCCCTAGATTGATTTTTCAAACACATGATATACTAGACAATATACCTCGAGCCGACAATTTACGATTGAATTTAATCACAACCACCGATTAAGTAGATGAGAAAAAATACAATGACAGAAATATAAGGTTAAGACCGAACATATTTTCACTGAACAAGCACATAGTAGATTCAGCTGGGTTGACAAAGTCCATAACCCTCATCATGAGTTCATAAACCATTCAGCAGGAAAGTTGAAACATGGTAATAAAAAATGCCTACACACCCAGCAACTATGTTTCCAAGTACAGGTAAGTGTCGCCAACAGGATTATTAAGGAGTCGAAAGAGGTACAATTTACGAATATTCACCACAAACTATGCCTATCAGCCTATACTCACACCAAATACCAGATTTAACTATAACTAATGATCCAAGCCTATGCTGAATCTACAGCGTACTAACTAATTACTCCTAAATACAAAATACCAAACATGGTAAAATTCATGAGATCAACAGACCACACCGTCCTATCCAGCTGGAATTCTACCACCGTGATCCCATACCGTGCTCGCCCTACTCCGGTCCAACGTGCCCACACCACCGTGGCAGCTAGTGCCTTAGCCACAAACGCAAATGGTAATCGGTGCGACATTAATTGATTTTGTGTCACTTTATCTCCAGTACGTCCAACTGCGGAAATTCGATACGTCAAGAAATATCCATTTTCTTTCCACAAGGTTTTCTCATGTATAATCCGTACCAACAACAGAACATGGGGTTCAATCCCCAACAAACTGGATTTGGTGGCGGCTACGCTCCTCAGCAGCAATTTGCATCATCACAACCGGTGCAACAAGCCCCTCAAACCCAATTTGGTGGAGGGTACCCAGGACAGTTGAACACTCAAGCAACTGGATTCTATCCACAAGGGCAACAAATGCCACAGTACCAGCAACAGCCATTGTATCCATCGTCGAATTTCCAAACAACGGGGATCCAATCCCAACAGACAGGGTACATCCAGACCCAGCCCACAGGCTTCCAAATGGCAGGACAATCACAGCCAGTGACGGTGGTGGAGAATGTCGATTTGAAGATTCCATCCATCAGACTTTCTTTTATCACCGCGGAAGATCAAAAGAAGTTTGAACATCTTTTTAGAACTGCAGTTCCTAAGGGAGATTCAACCATCAGTGGTGAATCTGCCAGTAATATCTTGTTGAGATCGGGGTTGCAGCCGGTAACCTTAGCAGAAATTTGGTCACTTTCTGATTTCAACAAGTCCGGGTCGCTTCTTTTCCCGGAATTTGCATTGGCATTGCACTTGTGTAGTATGGCCAAACGAGGTGACTCGATTCCAGCTCATTTACCAGAAAGATGGCTGAACGAGGTCAAGAGTTTCATTGATGCTATCAGTTTCTCCGTGCCTGAAGACCCTTCGAAGATTTTGGCTAATACACCATTTGCCAGTTTTGCACCTTCTAAACAAGAAGATGACTGGATGCTGGCAAACCCAACCACCAGCGCTGGTGCTTTCAACCAGCAGTTCCAAAACACATTCCAGCCTAATCAAACTGGATTTTCCCAGGGTTTGACTAGTCAAAGAACTGGTGGTCAAGTTCCTCCAACTAACTTTGGTTCCATCCCTGCGCAAAGAACTGGAGGACAAGTCCCACAATCGAGTTTTGCGTCGTCGTTAACTGCTCAAAGAACTGGTGGTGGAACATTGATCCCATTGCAGCCACAACAAACAGCTGGTTTGGTTCCTGATCAAAACAGTAAGCCTTTGTTTAACCAAGGCATTCAGCCACAATCAACCGGATTCGGACAACAGCCTCTCACCCAGCAGTTAACTGGCTACCAAAACCAGATTCCTGCCCAAAGAACTGGCGGTGGTTTACAGCAACAATTGACTGGGTATCAAAACCAAATTCCTACTCAGAGAACAGGGGGAGGTTTACAACAGCAGCTTACTGGCTATCAAAATCAGATACCAACGCAACGAACTGGGGGTGGCTTACAACAACAGTCTACTGGGTTTCAATCTCAAATTCCAGCACAGAGAACTGGTGGGGCGATTCAACCTCAAATTACTGGATTGCAACCACAACCTACGGGAAGACCTGGTGAATGGGGATTTGTTTCCATGCCAACTGGTGGTATTCCTGGGTTAAATGTAATGCAACAACACTTTTTGCCTAATGCATCTATGCCAACAAATAATTTGCACAATGCCATGGGTGGCTCGCAAAGTTCCAATGTTACTGGTGCCATCACGAAACAAGAAAAACTGATTTATGATGGTATTTTTGCTGCATGGGATACACAAAGAAGGGGCTACATAGAAGGTAACGTAGCCTTAGATATATTCAACAAGTCCGGATTAAGTAGACCAGACTTAGAGAGTATTTGGAATTTGGCAGATACAAGTGATAGAGGTAAATTGAATAAAGATGAATTTGCTGTTGCCATGCATCTTGTTTATAGAAGACTCAATGGGTATGATATTCCCCTTAGATTACCACCAGAATTGATTCCTCCTTCAAACAAATATATTCAAGATTCGGTTGACACCTTGAAAAATTCATTGAGGGCTGCTAAAACTGGCACACAAAACCAGGCTCCAAAGCAAACGAAACAAGATGGAAGAAGATTCAAAAATGATGATAACGATATTGGATACGTTTCCAATGCACGTCATAGATCTCGTGATGAATCCAACACAAAGGGAGGAATTGGTTCTACCAACGTCAAAGCAACCGTGCAAGATTTGAAGAAATCTATTCACGAAAAGAAAATTTTATTGGAGGCACTCGATGCTGAAGATTTAGAGTCAAGTAATGAACGTAAAAAGATGGAAACTAGAAATCAAGACGAGATTGGCCTATTAAAGAAAAAAATCACTGAAATTCAAAAATTATTAGATCAAGCCAATTCTGGAAGTGAAGCAATTGTTGACAAAAAGAATCTTTTAGAAAAGTTAAACAACTTTACTAGGGATAGAGTTCCTGTTTTGATATCCAACATTAACAAAGTTAACCAAGAAATTGCCAAAAGTAAAATTGAATTGGCCAAATTGAAGTTGCTCAAGGAAAATCCCGATTGGAAACCAGGTCACGATGAATCAGAAATTATAGGTACGGGTCCTAATGGTGAAGTGACTGATTCTGACAGAAAGAAGTTCAGATCTAAACAATTGTTAAGACAACGTATGGATGCTTTGACAGGAAAGCAGAGTACATCTTCGAACAGTGATTTGGATTACAAATTGAAACAAGAAATTGAAAATGTTCGTCGGGAAGGTGATTCAAACTCGGCAATGATTGGTGATATTGAAACCAGTATCAAGGATTTGGAAGACGGTTGTGCTGTCCACTTGCAAATAACTTCCAAGGAAGAAGTAGATATCAACAAATGGGAAAAGGGTGAAAGTGTTTCGTCCGATGTTGCAAGCTTTATTAAAGAATTGCAAGCATTAAATACGCCTGAGAGTGTGTCTTCCCCAAGCATCGCTACTCTGAACTCACCATCCATTGCACCAGTATCATCGACTCCAACACCAAGCAAGACTTATCAAACTCCAGAAGAACGTTCAGCTTATATCAAAGCGCAAGCTGAGAAGAGAATGAACGAAAGACTCGCAAAGTTGGGAATTTCTAGAACCAAGACTAGCAGTACTGATCATAGTAGCAGAAATGCTTCGGTTGAACCGGTTCAAGAACCAAAACAAGTGGATACACCACCTGCTATACCTGCTGGACCTGCTGCGCCGGCTATGCCTGCGACACCTACTATTACTCGTTCTCAGGAGCCATCACCAAGTGTTCAGAATGTGAAGAAACCAGATGTTCAGGCCCCACAACAAGTACTGAACCAACAAGATGATTTGTCCTCCGATGATGAAGATCCAGAGTATGAAGCATTGTTGAAAAAGAAACAGGAAATGGAGGCTCGGGAAAGAGAACGTAAACTCAAGAAACAACAACAACGGGAAGAAAGATTGGCCCAGTTGAAACGTGAAATGGGTGAGTTAGAGCTGAACGCACACGATAGTGATGATGAAGAAGTTCCTGTCGCTCCTGTAGTGACAAACAACAATAGCCATCCACAGGCTGTTACTGCTCCTTTGAATGAAAATTCCACGAATACTAAACCTATTGAAGAAGTGAAGAATGCTTCATCTGAAAGTTTTACGTCAAAGGTTGAAGAAACCCCGGCTGTGACAGCTGTGGAGCAAGCACAACCTAAGAGCTATAACCCATTCGCTAGAGGCCAGAACATGCCTCCTCCACAAAACAACAACCCAAATCAGTTTTTCAAAGCATCATCAAATGATTCAATTGTAGATCCTAAGAAGGCAGCTGCTCAACGTGCTTCCCAAAGAGGATTGTCCGTTGACAATGAGTGGAGTGATGAAGAAGACAATTCAAGCGATGATGATATTCCAAACCGTGCTGGTGCTTCACAATTGGCAAGCTTACTATTCGGTGGTATGTCTCAACCTACAGTAAAATCCAATGATAATACCCCAAAGAAGGAACTATCTGAAAACGAAGTCTTGGAAAGTTTCAACAATAAAGTTGAACCTGATGCCCCGGGCATCAACAATGAGGCTAGTAAAGAGGTTCACGCCCAATCTGATTACGGGTCAGTTCTGTCAAATGATGAATGGTCTACTCCTCCACCATCTCTTGTTCCACCTCAACCACCTGTAGAAGCACCTGTCCCACCACCTGTTGACTCTATCCCACCACCACCACCACCATCAGACTCAATTCCTCCACCACCACCACCACCAATGGAATCTATTCCACCACCACCAGACTCAATTCCACCACCACCACCATCAGACTCAATTCCACCACCACCACCATCAGACTCGATTCCTCCTCCTCCACCACCAATGGAATCTATTCCACCACCACCACCGCCACCTGCAATGTCCTCAGCTGATAGTGCTAGCTCGAGTGCTCCTCCAAATATCTCTGCTTTGTTGGGTCAAATTACTGGTGGTACTGCGTTGAGAAAAGTTGACAAGTCTGAACAAAGAATTGCGGACGGAGCAACTGTTGGACGAGTTTTACCTTAGACTATATTCACTACGATCTATAAAAGTGAAATCCGTTATACTCATTTCTTTATATACTCATTTCTTTGTACTAAAATATACATCCAATATTTACATCAATATTTACAATGGTTACTCAGCAGATTTACTCAGTAGGTTTGGCTTCGTCTTCCGAATGATTTGCTTCAACAATAATCTCATTCCCTTTTGCAATTACATGTACCGTTTCACCTTCTCTAACTTGGCCCTTTATTAAAAGCATTGCCAATGGGTTCAAAACTTTCTTTTGAAGAACTCTGTTAAGTGGTCTAGCACCATAGACTGGGTCATAACCTAAGTCACAAAGCACTGATTTAGCCTCTTCAGACAACGATAAAGTAATCCTTTTCTCTGTGAGCCTATCTTGGAACTCTCTCAATCTGATTTCCAAAATATTCTCCAATGAGCTCTTTGACAATCTGTTGAAAATTAATACTTCATCCAAACGGTTTAAAAATTCCGGTGGATAATAGTGCCTCAACTGTTCTTTAACTAGACTCTTGGTACTGTCGCTTATATGACCGTCATCATATGTCTCTTTGTCTCCAAGTAAAATTTCCTGTCCAATGTTGGAAGTCATGACAATTATGGTATTCTTAAAGTCAACATGTTTCCCATGAGAGTCCGTTAAAGTACCCTCATCTAAAACTTGCAACAAAAGTTTGGAAACATCTTGATGTGCCTTTTCAAACTCATCAAATAACAAAACTGAGTAAGGTTTTCTCCTCACCGCTTCAGTTAATTCCCCACTTTCTTCATATCCAACATAACCAGGTGGTGATCCAATCAACCTAGAAATTGCATGCTTCTCTTGGAATTCCGACATATCAAATCTAGTGATAGAATTCTTATCATTAAATAAGAATTCAGCCAATGCTTTTGTCAACTCAGTCTTACCTGTACCTGTAGGACCCAAAAACATAAATGAAGCAATAGGCCGGTTTTCACTGGTTAACCCAGCTCTTTGTAATCTAACAGCGTCAGCAACTGCATGAATTGCTTCGTCTTGACCAACGACCTTTTGCTTCAATATTATTTCAGTGTCCAATAACTTGTCCTTTTCACCTTTTAATAAGTTTGATACAGGGATTCCGGTCATTTTAGAAATAACATTTGCAATATCATCCGATCCAACAGAATCATGTAGCAAATTCGTCAGTGGTTTATCCATCTTTGTCAATTCCTTTACCTTTTGTTCAAGTCCAGGGATTACAGAGTACTGTAATTCAGAAGCTTTAGCATAATTTCCTTCTCTTCTAGATTCTTCCAAATCAAACTTGGCCTGTTCCAATGCTCCCTTTGCAGTTTTAATCTCATTAATCAGGCTCTTTTCGGATTCCCATTGTTCTGTGAGTACTTTTAATTCTTCGGTCTTGATTTTTAAGCCATCCTCAAGTTTCTTCTTTCTATCAATCGATAACAGGTCTTCTTCTTTTCTTAACGATTCAAGCTCAATTTGTATAGTCATGATATCACGATCTAATTGTGCAATCGAGTCTGGTTTAGATTCGTGTTGCAACCGCAATGTAGAACATGCTTCATCAACCAAATCAATTGCTTTATCCGGCAAAAACCTATCCGTAATATAACGATTAGAATAAAGTGCAGCAGCAACCAAAGCACCATCGGTGATACGAACCCCGTGGTGAACTTCGTATTTCTCCTTCAAACCTCTTAAAATAGAAATTGAGTCTTGCACGGTAGGCTCATTAACGATCACGGGACAAAACCTTCTTGCTAATGCCGCATCTTTCTCAACGTACTTCCTATACTCATCAAGAGTGGTAGCACCACAAAGAGAAAGTTTGCCTCTTGCAAGCGCTGGTTTCAACAAATTAGACGCATCAATTGATCCTTCTGCCTTACCTAATCCCATAAGCAAATGCAATTCGTCCACAAAAAGAATGACTTTACCCTCCTTTTCTTCTACTTCTTTCAAAATCGCCTTCAATTTGCTTTCGAAATCACCTCTATACTTGGCACCGGAAATAATACCTGCCAAATCCAAGGTAATAATCTGTTTATTTTTCATGGATTCAGGAACTTCTTCTTTCAAGATTCTTTGGGCTAATCCTTCCATAATCGCAGTCTTCCCCGTACCAGCATTACCTATCAATACTGGGTTATTTTTAGTTCTACGCGACAAAATCTGGATAGTCCGTCTGATTTCTTCATCTCTTCCAATCACGGGATCTAGCTTACCATCTTTGGCCAATTGTGTCAAGTCCGTACCGAACTTTTCAAGTGCTGGACGATTATCTGCTTCATCTTTATTCATTTGCATTTGCAAGAATCTTGGTACTGAAGAATGCAACTGTCTCGTTGGGGCCACAGTCATCGCCATTGGTGATGGTGGTACCCATCCCTTTACTAACATGCCAGTAGTAACTTTGGCTAACCTCACGGTTCGAGCCATCGTCGCTACTCGGCCAACAGTTCTATTAGTAACCTTAGTGGACAACATTGAGTAGTAACAATAATTGGATTGCTTGGTGTGGCAATTTACCAACACCACTATTAAATACTTGGTCGGTCTGATCACTCCATTTTCCTAGCGGTGCTACCAGAATGTTCTCGAAGTCTCCGTGCCGGACGGAGCTACCATGCAAGATTTTCCACCCTAAATAGGGCATGCTAGAGTAGTTGAGAAGGAAATTGCCATCGATTCGAACAAACTATACTGCCACAGCCTATCAGTGTTTGGTATCATCCCAGTAGTCGTCTATATTGAATCCTGGATGGACATGAAATGGTGGTGGGTCGTCTGGTACTTGGTGCGAGCACGATTCCACAGGTCCGTCATTGCTGCCGGAGCTAGGACGTTCTGAGGGATTTGCGGTGTCGACGGGGTTCGGAGTAGCATTGACATTACCGTCGAGGCCATCTTCATCGTCTTCATCATCGTCGTCATCGTTCCAGTCGTAGTCAATGTACTCTTCATCGTAGCTTTCTCCCAACGAATTTGCATCTACTACGTGCACTCCATGGTGGCCGTTAGGCGGTATTGGGGTGGTTTCAGCTATTCCAATGTCGTGCGGTTCTGTTGGCGTGGTATGAGGCGAAGGAGATGGTCGAGTCGTAAGAATGTTTGTTGTTTGGTCGTTTTCTCCAAACGGCTGTTCTGAATTGGACGACAGACTTTGATTCTTGGTAGTAGTGGTAGACATGGCTAATGTTTGCATGGCTGACTCGTCTTTAAGTACTATTGGACCGCGTTTGAAGAGATTGCGTAGCATGTTGAAGATATTGGCTCCTTCCTCGTAGATTGCGTACGATCTTGTAGGTTTTGATTTACTATCGAATGAGGTGACGTCATCAACACTGATTCTTCTTCCTAAGATACCAACCAACTCGAACCGTTTCTCCAACACGGCAATGTTGAAAATCCATTCCCATACCGTGGTCAAAATGACAATGTCAAAAAAGTATGGGATTAATCTTAACCAGGTGTTGATTTGCCATCTTGTGCGGAATAGTGATACAGAGAAGAGGTTGAGGATGATATGGATGGTGAAAATCACCCAGTTGAACGCAGCTAATGGAAGCAAACGACGGGAGTAGCTCACTTTGCGGGGGTTTTTATCAATTATCGTGTAATAAATCAACGATACTGCAAAACCCCCGATCATTACGAGCATGATTATCACGTTAACAATTCGCCAGGTACCAGCAGCACCTTGGATTTGGAAATGCAAAAATGCATCCTTGGTTTCATATTTGACTTCATAGATGATATTTACCACCGTTTTGGCGACTATAAGTGCTGATCCCACAATGAAAACTGGCCATTTTAGTCGTGGTCTAGTGATGAAAAGTACAATTTGTAGCCACGCCATCTGGATGCAGAGCTGTGATAAAATGGCCGTCACTCGATAGGCATTATCTGTATAGATGTACGACTGCAACGACACTAATTCGAGCTGGTCGCGATAATATTGGTACGACGATATTTCTGTGAGTCTTGTCATTAAGATCGTAGACACTATCGAGAACGAGATTGTAGCAATGTGGGTCAAGATGGGTTTTTGTTTCTGTTTTGGAGACAAATATAACAACAACGTCAACATCCAACTTGATATGCATACTCCACTGATGGTGAATAAAAGGGCAACAAATGTATCGCCATTTCCTGACTGGTTATATATCGAAGACTCAGACTCCACCACGATTTGCGACGTCAGATTGATATCAAATGATGACAAGTATTGTGCTAGTAGTTTGGTAGAACAGTTCGTAATGTAATATGCGGGGAGAAACGACGAAAGATTGCCGTAAGCTGAATGGTTTAGAAAGTCTTGAAAGATGATGGTACCTGAAGTTAAGGCATAGACAGAACAATTTATCGGTAAATCCTGACCCATCACCTGAATTCCCTGATGGCGCACCGACTCATTCATTATCGCGCCATCAAGAATCACTAAGCAGTTGAACGATAGGATACACTCTAGTAGAACAAGGACTTTTGCTCATGGAAACTATAGATTATGAAGAGAAAAGCTTGGTCCTGTGGTGTGTATACCGGGCGGAGCAGCATTTATGGTGGTAAATATAGCGAGGATTTAGTGTGATTTACGCCAAGACCCGCACGACGGTGACGCTATTATCGTGGAAGCATGATTTGCTACCGCGATGAGGTGCACAGAGTTGAGATGGACAAGTTTAAGTAGAAATGAGAGAACAATGCAGCGAAAAGTACTACAATTTCAAACAAACAACACATTATATATGTAAAAACAATACGAATCGTTAGCGTAATTTTGTCGATTTTTCGCCATGTTAGTATAAACCGAATCCTGTCCACTGCCTTGGCCAGTGCAGTATTACCGCGAGCGCTTGGTGAAAATCGCGTAATTTTCACAGTACCGCGGGAGCACGGCTGGTGACAGACTACCGGCATTAAGTTTTACTAATCTACTACGCAGTATTTTCATTCTGAAAATTTACCATAGATCAACACCGTTTTCTCCACCACCATGTCTATGCCCAGCAACGGCACCGGGACGCCAAATGGCTCTGCAAACGTGGACGAGACCCATTTGGCAGAAAGTCTCCAAACTCTTAGCGTTGCTCCCGAGCAAAAACCAAAGAAAAAGAGAGCAGCTAGAGCTTTTCACTCTGATTTCAACCAAGCCAACTTCCCGTCTCACCAACCGCCAGCTCCAGTCCAGTCTCCGTCATTCCAGGCACCAAGTCCATACCAAGCAGGTGCACAATTCGAAGCAGCTTCGCCATATCAATCTTCCACTCCAGTTCAACCATCTACTCCATTTGCACCACCAAATGGACAATTTCCAGCCATGGGTCAAAATGACAACAACTTCGGCATTCCCGCACAGAACCAATTTGCTGCACAACAGGTTCAAGCCGACATGTCTCATGTTTCTCAAGTTTCCCATGATTTGTCAATTCCCGAGTTTAGGGTATTGAACCAACAGGAATATGCCACACCAATTGACGAGAACAACACCTACAGATCATTCTTAACGTTCAATAATGTAAAACCACCGGATGCGTCGTGCCAATTTCATGCTGTAGACCAAGGAACGGCATCGTCAAAGTACATTAGATCTACAATGTATCATATTCCTGAAAACGAACAATTGAGAGCCGCATCGGGATTGCCAGTTTCCGTGACTATACGGCCATTTGCACCATTATTATCCACCGAAGAGCCTGTGCCAGTCGTGGATATGAGACGAGATGAATATCCTTCTGATGATCCGTTGGATAATGGCCCGATAAGATGTCGTCGTTGTCTTGCATACGTGAACCCAATGATGCAATTTACTCAGCTTGGTAAATTCGTGTGTAACATTTGTCAATTCCCTAATAACGTTGTTCCTAGCGATTACAGTGCTATGCTTGATAATCACGGCCAAAGAATTGATAAGTACGTCAGACCAGAGTTGCACAAGGGAGTGTACGATTTGATTGTACCTAAAGAATATAACTTTGGTGGCCCAACCAAGGAGCCATCAGTAATGCACCATGTGTTTTTGATAGATATTAGCGAACAGAGTATTAAACAGAATTTGCCGGTTGTGGTCGCTGATGCCATCAGAGCAACGTTATTTAACGAAGAGCAAGAATTTACTGAAGACTTTGAAAACAGCGAAACGAAAAAGAAGCAAAAATTTGCTATCCTTGCATTCGATAAAAGAATCCACTTCTACAACCTTCTGTCGGAATTGGAGACTACGCAAATTTCAATCAATTCTGATTTGGAAGATCCATTTGTACCATATGTCGAAGGTTTATTTGTTGAAGCAGATGAAAGTCGAAACATTATAGAAGATGCTTTGAATCATTTGGAGCTGTTAACTATGGACGATCATCTTCCAGACTCCGAGCCTGCATTTTCTGCTGCATGTAGAACAGCAATGATGTGTTTAGAAGCCGTTGGTGGGGGTAAAATCACATCGATTTTGTCCAGCTTGCCATCTTGGGGACCAGGTGGTTTGAAATACAAAGATAACAAAGCCGTTGGTAGAACTCTTACTCCAGAAGCAGAACAAAGGATCTTTGTTAGTGATAATGAGTACTACAAATTGCTCGCAAAAGATTTCATTGCTAATAATGTGGGTATGGATGTTCACGTTGTTTCACCAACTTCTGTTGATCTCTCAAATATTGGATGGTTATCGTCCATTAGTGGAGGTACTGTAACCCGTTTCCCCAATTTCAACTTTGAGAGAGACGGAAGAGCATTAACTGCAAAAATTGTCACTTCAATTAAGAAGGCAAGAGGTTATCAAAGTCAGCTAAAACTTCGTTGTTCCGATGGTTTGCTGGTTTCTCAATACTTTGGTGCCTATGTTCCTCCTGGTGAAAATATTACCGGAGTCAATATTGATCCTAAGATACCAATTCTTAGTGAAGATCAAACCATTACTGTATTATTAGAATATGACGGAAAATTGAGCACAAAATTGGATTGTCACTTCCAGGCTGCATTATTATATACTGATACAGAAGGAACTAGAAAAGTTAGAGTCATTAACTTAGTTTTAGCCGTTTGTGAAAGATTGGAGGATGTGTTCAGTTTTGCCGATGAAAATGCTATTGTCACAACCATTGTAAGAGATTGCTTGTCGTTCGTTGGAAAACAACCATTAACCGAGTTACGTGAGTCCATAAACAAAAAATTGGTTCAAGTCTTTACTCAGTACAGAGCAATGAGCGAATACGGACACAATAGGAATAGAACATTGACAAACAGTTTATTGTTCCCTGATTCCTTAAAGCATTTACCACAATATTTGTTATCTTTTATCAAAACTAAAGCTATTAGAAGTTCTAATAGTTTGACGGCGGATTCCAGATTAGAAGACTTGTACCAGATGTTCCATATGCCAATTGAAAGATTAATGTACCATTTATACCCTGCATTAGTGGAATTGCATTCGTTGACTGAAACTGACTGTATGTTTGAAGATGTCCATGGGTTCATGAGTGTTCCGAAATATATGGAATTATCTGTCAAGCATCTTCAACCAAGTGCCTACGTCCTTTGTAATGGATTGAAGGTATATATTTGGGTCGATACAAATACAAATGTATTACTTTTGAAGGATTTATTTGGAAGCAATGTTGAGTCGGTAAACGACATTGATATCTTCTCTGATGAACTTCCCGACCTCAATACAGAAATCTCGCAACAGACTAGAAACTTAATTAGGTTCTTCCATACAATGTTTATTGGAAGTCCAATACAACAATCTAGTGGCGTTCAAATAGTTAGACCAGGTGATGCTGCAGAAATTGAATTTAAAGAACAATTGATGGAGGATAGTTTGCATGGTACAGTTCAGGCAAGCAGTGGACCTAGTTACCCTGAATACATTTCCAACTTACATAAAGCTATCAGAAATCAACTAGACAATGATAAATCTTCCAACAAAGTTAAACAGTCTGTTAGTTCGGTTGAACATCACTCTGATACTTTAGCCCAAAGATTAATTCACTTTTAGATACCTATGTACATATTTGTGTAAAGATCATGACAAGTTTCTGAATGAATCCTGTAGAATCTCCACAACTTCCTTATTCCTGGTGGTCTTTAGAGCATGCTCAATTGAACGTATGAAGTTAGCATTCTTCAACTTTGCCAACTGATTCATATTTAACGCACAGTATACGAGGCCCGTGACGATGTATGAGACTCTTAAAAGTATTTCATTGTTGTCCAGTTGGTGTTTCATGATACTCGAGAGCTTGGCCACAAGTTTCTCCCTGACAGCCTCATTTTTGAAAAGCACTTGTGATATCATATCGAATTCCGATGTTGCATTTGCAAGTAATCCTGTCAAAACAACTTGCAAATCTTCGTCTTCTGTATCAAGAAGACTTATTAACAATTGCAATCTTTTCAAGTTTTGTTTTGTTTCTGGTGTATTATCAATGTTGAAAAACTTTACAAGCATGGTTGGTTCTCCAATTAAATTGGAGGTCAATTCCCAACTGGCTTTCTGGATTTGTGGATGATCTGAATCTAGTATGAAATTGTCAAGGTAATCATCAAATACTTTTGCAATGATGAATCGTTTTAAATCTCGCTTGTCAACCGAAGAAATGTTCGTTAATGCCAATAACGATTCAAACTTGTCAATATTGGTTACTTGGTCGAATAAGTAACTATCTTCTCGTTTTCCTTGGATCCCTGTGTAATTTGAAATTCTTGGTCCCAACAATTCAACTAAGAAGGGGACAGTTGAACTGACGTCATATTCATTAAATGCAACAGCTGGATTTATGGCATAACTTATTCTTGCGAGTGCTCTTATAGCCAACAACCGTATTTCTGTATCACCTTTTGGGGTTGTAATTCCAGTTTTTTTATCAACTATAGAATGTTTGATCAAGTAATGTAATAACAATTTTAATGAGCCTTGTTTCACTAACTCGATCTTTGTTTGTTTCTTCTGGTTCATGGAAATCAGGTATATGATGTTAATAAGAGCCCCTATCAAATTACTTCCTGAATCCTCTGTTGTCTTGAGTTTTGACGCAGCAGCAACAATCTTATGGTTTGTCAATAAAGAATCATTGAAAAGCAAGATTTCGTCTTTAGATTCCTTGGTGTTGTCTGACAAATTCGGAGTGGCCATATTCTTGAGGTAGTTCTTTGTTTGTTTTTCCTGAGTATCGCTTGAATCAGGTAATTTAGTAAGGTTGTTCATGATAGCTAGTATCCCATAATTGATAGTAGATGGTGTATCTTGCTTTAATAATGCAATTAGAAGATCAAGGACTGACTCATTCATTCTTATAGACTTCTTGATACTTGTTTTCATTGAAAGATATGCTAGTCCTTCAACACAATACTCTAGTAGTTGAACATTGTCTAATTCCCTATGCTTAGGGATATACTCAAGAAAGATGGACGCCAAATGTTCTATCTTCAATTCCTTCTCTACTTTTGCAAATTGCCATAACTTTACGATTGTCAAAGTTGAAAGCAATTTAATTAAATAATCATCATTTCTTGTGGCGATTTTGAGTATCTGAAAGTAATTATCGTGGGTAAATTGACGACACTCATCGTTAATACAAGAGTTGTTAAACAAGCACAATGTTTCTGTCACCAAAGCTTTGTTTTTCAAGATATCCTCTGGAGATTTGATTTTGGCAATTTGGTAATCTATAAGGGGTTTTGAATGCTTGGTATATGTTGTAGTTACGATTTCTGGAATCAATGGCATGAAAAGTTCAATAACCTTAATGAAGTTAAAATATTGTGACGGAGAAAGTGGCAGTGTTTCGGTGTATATGAGTTCAAGGTAATCGGCAATAACCTCACAAGCCGATCCTTTGTCGTGTTTCAAAAAGTTTACCGCTATTAAAAGGATTACAGGTGAGGTCTCTTTGATATCGCCCAAGTAAGGGTTCAAGTACGGTAAAATGCAATAAAGATGTTGGGAATTGAACAGCTGAAACGAAGTTTGAATTCTCAAGTAAACATTCAAGTAAAACTTGGCATTTTCCAATGGCACCGGTGTTGCAATGGCTGATTTCAAGTTTATCTTTACCACGTCCAAGACATGACGAATAAGCTCAGTATTGTTGGGGTTTCTCAGCAAAATGTTCAATAAAACCTGACAATTGTCATCTCCTGCGGCATGAGATTTCTTCAAAAACTGATCAGGGTCATTTATCACCATTTCGGATAGCAGATCAACATTTGGTCGTTTCAGAAGTTCAAGTAAACGCTGGAGACCATCGCCGGAGGCGAGACTTTCGGGGTTTTTCACAAATTCTGTAATAGTATCACTTCCAGCATCCTTCTTGTTCAATTTGAGCGTCTCTAGACTGTGCAAAAGTGAATCTTGACTCATGGTCAAAAACGAGGTTCAAAAGAGTGTAATTTTTCAGTGAGAAATATGCTAAATAACAAAGAGCACAAATAGTGACATCACAGAAACAACATATTTAAACGATAATCATGGATACTTCCACAGTATTGGAGAAGTACACACAAGACTTGTCGAACCTCCCGTTGGAAGTAAAGCATTTGCTTGAAGAAATCAAGAATAAAGACGTCCAGCTCATGGAGGCAAGAAAACGATATCAAACAAAAGACAACCAGATCCATAAATTTATCCGGAGCAACGGTACTCTTACTAAACATCCCAAGGAGCAGCAGCTTGCTCACAAGATTGAGGAAGAAATGGCGGTGGTTCACCGTTTACAGAAGGACAAGATCTTGCTAGCCAACACGGCATTGTTTTTAATATCTAAACACTTGTTTAATTTTGAAACTGACATTGCAAGACTAGAGAGAGATGAGTTATTGCCCAAGGCTGAGGGAGACTTGGACGTGAAGTACGACCGTTCCAGTGTTTTTGGTAATTTGAGTGATAATCTTAGTGGTAGTGAGACTCCTCGCAATGCCACACCAAGTGACGGTAGCAGTAGAAGGCTACAGAAACGTAAACAAAATATTCATGTGCGTAATGGTGGTCCATTGAATCGTCCGATGAAACGGATGAAATCCGAAGAATTTGAAGATGGATTGAAGAGCTCGAGCATTGGCCCTACTGGGTCGTTAGCATTCACAACAGAAGTAGACGGCATTGATGGTCCGGTAAATAACGGAAATGGCGAAGATGCCGACAATAACTTGTACTGTTTCTGTCAAAGGGTGTCATTTGGTGAGATGATTGGGTGCGATAATGAGGACTGTAAGAATGAATGGTTTCACTGGAGCTGTGTGGGCATTACCAGTCCTCCAAAGGACGACGAGGTGTGGTACTGTCCTGACTGTGCACCAAAAATGGAGAAAAGGAAGAAAAAGAGAAAGCTCTAGTATGGTGATTTGTGTAAAAACATGAGAATGGACGATTATGATAATATTGTCAGAGAGTAAACTGGGTTTGTTTTATTCTTAATGTGAAAACATATCCACGGGATGTTGTGAAACTTACGAATTTCACGGTTTGATCTCAATATAAATATATTGCCATATTGCATGAGCCTTACTATGAGAAACGACAAAGGGAAAATCAAAATGGACTATGTATCTATGTATTATAGTATAAGTGTATATTAGTAAGAGAAGGAGAATTCATGAGCCGTCATAGTAGTAGGACCCTTCATCTTGGCCATTCCATTGTCGTGTAAAGAGAAGATGTAACCAATAGGTGTTTTTAAAGTGAGTTGTTGCCAATCAAAAATTGGTACCTTATTAGAGACGAAAGATTTTTGGCCTCATGTTCGCTCTGAGTATTTGGCCGCGAAGTAGCCCAAAGTGCCAGGTGGTTGCCGACCACAACGGGTTCAGCTAGTCAGACAACAGTACAATTCTATCCACCGAACCATTCTGTCATTCTCCGAGTAACTGATCGCTTTCAACTATTGCACCTTGAATTCAAATGGCTGCAAAATTTGCAAACCTCGGCACTAGAAAAATATCAATCCACAAATTAGAACACAACTGAAACAAGTGACGCGGAGTGTGTTATCACAGTAATGACAACATTAACACCAGAGGTCGTACTGCCCAGGTAGGCGACGTCGTAATCCATCACAGGATTTCTTTATGAAATCAGTTCGGAGTGCAACACTGGAAAATGCATTCACCAAAACGGATCTACTTTTGATACTTCATCCTAAACGGGCAACGATCAGTACGGACCCAATTTCAAGTGCCATGGCATCCATTTGAATTCAGGGCAATACAAAGAACTGCCTCGTTGTAAATCAAGCTGTGCCTAAGAGTTAGATTCTAACCTAATCCACTTCGTTCAGGCAATTGTCAATCGTAGTTCCCAATACTTGTTGTTGCTCTTCTAATGCTCTTGGGAATTCTCAAAAAACAGGATTGTGCTCTATTATGATGCTGCATTGTTAAGGGACCCTGGCATTGTTCACCACTGCCATGGAGAAATGACAAGGCGTAAAATGTGGAAATCGCGCAGCCCCGTGGTGGTTGCAATGCCAATATCGCAATACTACAATCCTAGTGTATACTATATATATAGTCGCTATTGTTTATTGTTTTTGCAACCCTTCTTTTACTTGTCTTCGCATACACTACTTAACTGTGAAGATTATTTATTTGTTTATTATAACAAGGGCTTGATTTCTCTTTGGAAACGCGTTTCGTGGTGATTTTTCTTTACTATCCAATTTCCTTCTGCTTCATTTGGTGAATAGCATGAGACTCGGCTCGTTGATCCCATTCGCTTGTTTGCATG